>ERZ772880.2756-NODE-2756-length-12922-cov-5.553975_pt1 | contig 12922 bp, 10 predicted proteins | sample MGYA00580577_ERZ772880 | MGnify/ENA primary metagenome ERZ772880 (study PRJEB29015, sample SAMEA2737705) | human gut metagenome | biome: human gut; feature: human-associated habitat; material: faeces | place: China | collected 2012 ... | reverse complement strand
AAAAACATTGTAGCTTTTACCTTTACTAAAAAAGCAGCCGAAGAATTAAAAAGCCGAGTGTACTCTATGGGTAAAAATGTACTCGGTGATACAAAAGGCTTTGCAGAAATGTACATTGGTACGATTCATGGATTTTGCCTTAGTATGTTACAAGAATACATCACAGAATTTCAAACATTTACAGTCTTAGATGATATACATACCAAACTGTTTGTCGAACGTTACTATGAAGAAACAGGTATAAAAGATATGAATCTTCATAAGTATATTGAAACAGATCTCTTTATTAAGATCATGAGTTTGCTCAATGAAAATTGGAACGATTCGGCAAAGTGGAGTAATGAAGTAAGAACTGCATTTAATAAATATAAGCAGAAGATGTATGAGGAAAGGCATTTTGACTATTCTCTTATTCTTCGTGAAATGGTAAATCAACTTGAAAGCAATCACACATTCCGAAAAATAATTTCCCAAAAAGTGAAGTATCTAACTGTTGACGAATATCAGGATACCAATCCTGTTCAAGAAAAACTTGTATCGCTTCTGAAAGACTTAGGTGCTAATCTTTGCGTAGTTGGTGATGATGATCAGACAATTTATCAGTTTCGTGGTAGTGATTCGACCAATATTCTTACTTTCATGCAGAGGTATAATATAAAAAAATATATTTTGCTTGATACTGACTATCGCAGCACAAGTGGAATTGTTAATGTTGCAAGAAATGTTATAGTCAATAACTCTCGTAGATTACCAAAGGAAATGCAATCCGGATGTTCAACTGTTTATGATGAGGGCGATATTGCATTCAGAGAGTGTAACACGGCAGAAGATGAATATGAGTTTATAGCTAAAAATATAGAAAAACTTCACGCCATTGGTGTCCCTTATTCTGAAATGGTAATCTTACTCCGAAAGAGAAAAGTCGGAATCGATATTGCAGACATATTAGATAAACATAAAATTCCTTATGTAATCGAAGGCATGAATGAACTCATGTACACCCAGGAGTGTAAGGCAGCCAGAGGTGTATTTGATTACCTTAATGGGGAATGTGACCTAAAGGAATTATTTGATAAATGGCTTGCGGTCGATTATCCGTTTGATAAGAAAGAACTTGCCAGTGCATTTAATGATCTGATGTGTTTAGATGTGTCAAAATTAAAATATTATTCGGAACTTAATCTACAAAGAATCTATCAGGACTTTTTGAAGCAAATAGGATTAGTCGATGATTGCAGAAATAAAACTGAAATTATTTTATATAATCTCGGTAAATTTTCGCAAGTTATCGGTGACTATGAAGCTATCAATTTCACATTGAAGCCAAAATCCAAACTCTCAGGATTCTGTGCTTTTCTCAAATACAAGGCTTCTGACTATTACCCAGAGGGATATTTAAGCAATACAATTGCAAAACCTGATGCAGTTCCGATTATGACGATTCATCAATCCAAAGGATTAGAGTTTGCAGCCGTATTTATTCCATGCTTGAACAAGAACTTCTTTCCTGCACAGAAAGTCGGTGGGAAGGGCATTTGGCACGTTATTGATAGAAGTTGGATAAGCGGTTCAAGTCGATTTGACGGTGATTTAGAGGATGAACGTAAGCTATTCTACGTTGCTGTTACAAGAGCAAAGAAGTACTTGTTTATTTCCCGTGCTAAGAATGGACGTGATAAAATTGTATCAACATTCTTCGAGGAAGCGAAAGGCTCTCCTTATATGCTCCTCTACAGAGATGATATAGTTTATGATAAATCTCATCTTCCGGATTTGAGAAAGAGTAATGCACCGATAACATTAAATTTCTCACTTCTCGAAGATTATTTTGAATGCCCATATCGATTCAAGCTGTCTATGTTCTACGGCTTTGTACAGCCATTTACAGAACTTATGGGATATGGTAACGCACTTCACGAAGTGGTTCGTAACATCAATCTCAGAACGATTGAAGGCAAGCCAATCACAGATAAATTTGTAAAACAACTTTTCGATGAAATATTCTATCTCCCGTATGCTACCCAAAAACAGAAAGAACGTATGATCAATAGTGCGAAACGTGCGATACAGAAATATATAGACCGAAATCAATCGACTTTTGATGATATTTGTTTGGCTGAGTCGAACATTGAAATAGATATGGGTGATGGAATTACGGTAAATGGACGTATTGACATGGTGAAAGACGTTGTAATTGACGGTGAAAAGAAAACGGTTATTGTAGATTTTAAAACAGCAAACAAGCGTGTCCTTGATGCAATAAATACAGAACAGCTGAAAATCTATTCGCTCGGTTATCAGAAGCTGACAGGTCAAACTGCTGACTATATGGAGATCTATCATCTCGATTCGGAAAATACAGCAAGTGAACCTGTAACGTCTGATTTGGCGGTGAAAGTAGAAACTGAAATACGTCAGGCCGCTGATAATATACGCAAAAACAACTTACCAAGACATTGCAGTATGGAAAACTGTTCAGCGTGTCATCTCAGTCATTTGTGCTTGAGCAAGACGGAAAAGAAAAAATATGTAGGAGGATGAAAGGTTGAAAACTATATTTGAACAAGATGAGTTTAGCAAATATTCTAATGTAAATATCTACGCATCAAGAGGAATAATTCAAGAACAAAGCATATATTCCAAAACTACTACTGTATTTATTTCTCATAAACATGATGACTTAGATGACTTAAAGGGATTAATAGGTTTTCTTGAAAATGAATATGGTGTAAAAGCTTACATAGACAGTAGAGATCCTTCTATGCCTAAGAAAACTTCTGGAGAAACAGCAACGAATATAAAGAATAGAATAAAAAAATGTGATAAATTTATTCTTCTTGCTACAAATAGTGCAGTCGAATCAAAGTGGTGCAATTGGGAATTGGGATACGGAGATGCTCAAAAATACAGAGAACATATTGCATTGTTTCCAATGAAGCCCAAAGACGCTTCTGACTTTGAGTATAGAGGATCAGAATATATGCAGATATATCCGTATATTTGTTATTTTAATGGAACAGAAACATACACAAATGGAAATCCGATAATCAAGGGGTACTATGTTCGATACAAAGAAAATGATAGTTACTACATTACACCACTTGAAAATTGGTTTAAATCATAGGAGGAAAATTAAATGGGACATAAAATTTTTGTTTCTTATAAATATAATGACACAAATGTAGAAAATCTTTCTTATCTTTTGGGTACAACTGCTGTTCATGACTATGTTGATTATATTCAAAATAGAATTTTGAATGGTGACGACATATATAAGGGAGAAAAAAGCGATGAAGATATTTCAAATTGGAGTGACAATGCAATTTGGGAACACTTGAAAAACAAGATTTATGATAGTACCCTTACTATTGTACTTATATCTCCTAATATGAAAGAACCAAGGAGATGGCAAACATCGCAATGGATTCCTTGGGAAATTAGTTATTCAGTTAAAGAAATGCCGAGAAATGGACGTACAAGTCAGCGTAATGCTTTGCTTGCTGTTATTCTTCCAAATAGATATGGTTCTTACAATTACTATGATAAAAATGATTTGTTCCCTATATTAAGGGACAACATAGATAATGGTTATACATATGTTGTAAAATGGGATGAATTCAAAAAATATCCGCTGACCTCCATAGATAAGGCATATGAACACCAAGAAAATACAAGTGAATACAAGATAGTAAAATCGCTTTAAAATTAGGGGGTGATTTGCTTGAACAAAGATATTTCATTATTCATTGATAGATATGTTAAGGAAATCCAAAATTATACTGCCGCAATGTTTATTGGTGCAGGCTTTTCAATGAATGCTGGATATGTTGATTGGAAAAGCTTATTGAGTGGCATTGCTGAAGATCTTGGACTTGATATTGAAAAAGAAACAGACTTAGTTTCTTTAGCACAATACAACTATAATGAAAACGGACAGAATCGTGGGGTGATTAATCATGCCCTTTTTGAGGAATTTACAAAAGAAAAGGATTTGGATGAAAATCACAAAATACTCGCCAAATTGCCCATATCAACTTTTTGGACAACAAATTATGATTCTTTAATTGAAAAAGCTTTACGTGATGCGAGAAAAATTGTTGATGTTAAGTATAATAACAGTCACTTATCTTTGACTATTCCACATAGAGATGCAGTTGTTTATAAAATGCATGGTGACAAAAGCAATCCGAATGAAGCCATTTTGATAAAGGACGATTACGAACAATACTATCAGAAGCACGCCCAATTTATTACGTCTTTAAGCGGTGACCTGATTTCCAAAACATTTCTTTTTATTGGCTTTAGCTTTTCAGACCCTAATCTTGATTATATATTGAGCAGAATCAGAATTGACTATAAGGAAAATAATCGTCAGCATTATGCAATCATGCGTAATGTTAGTAAAAATGACTACGAAAGTGAAGCAGATTATGACTATGCTAAACGAAAACAGGAACTTTTCATGGGCGATCTTAAGCGATATAGCATAAAGCCTTTGATGATTGATGAATACAGCGAGATTACAGATATTCTAAAAGAAATCAACAGAAGATTGAATCATAATAACGTGTTCGTATCAGGCAGTGCTTATGAATACTCGGAATACAGTGAAGATGAAAAAGCGTCAACTGATTTTATTCAATCACTAAGTCAAAGATTGATTCAAAAGGAATTTAACATTATTTCAGGCTTTGGTTTGGGAGTCGGAAGTGCTGTAATATATGGTGCTTTGCAAGAAATATACATGAAAAATCAGCGAATCAATGATGAGCGTTTGCTTTTGCGTCCTTTTCCGCAAGGAATTGTAGATGACAGCACTCGTGGAAGATTGTGGAAAGAGTACCGTGAAGATATGATTTCTCGTGCAGGTGTATCGATTTTCATATTTGGCAACAAGTACGACAAAGATAAAGAAACTACCGTTTTGGCAGATGGAATGAAGCAAGAATTCGAGATAGCTGTCAAACAACATAACTTGATTGTTCCGGTAGGTTGTACAGGATATGTAGCACATGAAATTTGGAAAGAGATACATGAAAACTTATCAAATTATTATACTAATGTAGACGACGAATTGACTGTTGCATTTGAAAAGCTGAACGAAAAGTGTAAGGAATCACAGTTGATTGACAACATACTTTTATTTATTGAGCTTTTTAAAAAAGGAAAACACGCTTCTGCGAATTAGGAGAATAACATGGCAAACTTATCACAGCAAAGGCGAGAAAAAATGCTTGCCTTTCTTAAAACGCTGAAAGAGCAGCATACAGATGATGATTCGCTCATTGCTTTGGGCGAGATTGAAAAAGAACTGAAGTCGAAAAAGTATGGACTTGTATGGGAAGAACACGAAGAAGCAGTCGACGTTCAAATGAAAACACAGATTCCAGTTTTTACGGAAGTCAAGGAAAGAGAAATTTGTACTGACGAAAATGGTGCATACAATTTTCTACTTGAGGGCGATAATCTTCACAGTCTTTACTTGCTTGAAAAAACACATAGAGGAAAGATTGACGTTATTTATATAGATCCACCATATAATACTAAAAACAAGGACTTTGTGTATGATGATTGCAAAATCGGAGAAGATGATGGATTCAGACATAGCAAGTGGATTTCATTTATGGCTGAGCGATTAAAAATAGCACAAAAACTGATGTCTGAAAAAGGTTGTATATTTATTTCAATTGATGATAATGAGCAAGCAGTTTTGAAAATGATATGCGATGAGGTTTTTGGTGAACAAAAATTTGTAGCTTTAATACCTTGGAGAAAGAGAACTGCTAAATCTGACGTTCCGTATGGAATATCTCAGGATTGCGAAAGTATCCTTTGCTATGCAAATCCACTATTTAAAGCAGCAATTAAGGGTAAAGAAAGAAAATACTATGAAACTCCAGATTTTCCAGGAAAGCCTTGGAGATTTCATGATCTAACTAAGCAAACAACCATAGAAGAAAGACCAAATTCCAATTTTTCTATAGTCAATCCTAAAACAGGTAAAGAATATCCAGTTAATCCTCTTAGAAGTTGGGCAATTACAAGGGAAACTTTTGACTATTATTATAAACAAGGAAGAATTATTTTCCCAGGTGATTATAATTTTCTGAAAATTTCAAAACCAGTACTTCGTTATTGGAAATCAGATGATGTAAAGAAAGCTGGTTCAAACTTTGGACTTGTTGCAGCAAGTACTTATCTACCATCTGAAACAGTTGGAATGACACAAGACGGAACAAAAGAGATTACAAGTATTTTTGGAGAAAAGAAATTCAATTTTCCTAAATCACTGGGACTTATCAAATATTTGATTGAAATTTCAACATTACGTAAGAAAGATTCCATTATTCTTGATTTTTTTGCAGGATCAGGCACAACAGGACACGCAGTAATGGAACTAAACAAGCAGGACGGCGGTCACAGAAAATTTATTCTCTGCACAAACAACGAAAATGGCATTTGTGAAGAAGTAACCTACCAACGGCTGAAAACCGTAATCACAGGCAAGCGTGCAGACGGCAGCGAATATTCAGAGGGCATTCCTGCAAATCTGAAGTACTTTAAGACAGACTTTGTGGACAAAGATTCGGAAGAATTGTCTGATGAATTGCTTGAACATATTGCAGAGATGATCGAACTTGAACACGGTATTAAGATTGACAATAAGAAATACGTTATGATTCTCACTGATGAAGAAATGGACGAATTTGAACGGAACATCACAAGTTATACTGACTTGAAAGCTGTTTTCGTCAATCAGGATATTCTGCTTTCGGCAACGCAGCAGAAACTTCTTGACAGCTTGTCTTCATACGTCATTCCTGATTACTATTTTGATTTTGAACTGAGGGAGGCAGGAGAACTATGGTAAATGGCTTAACAGATTATGAGTATCAGAACGATTGCGTGGAATATCTTTTTGACAAGACCACTTCTGCCGATTCAAAGAAAATCATAACGGTGAAAGCACCGACAGGTGCAGGAAAAACAGTTATTCTCATAAAGTATGTAAACTTTTATCTCAACAATACAGGCGATAAGGTTGCTTTTATCTGGCTTTGCCCCGGCAAGGGCGATCTGGAAGTCCAGAGCCGTGAGAAAATGGAAGAACTTATGCCGTCAATTGACGCAAGAGATTTGCCATACTCCATGCTTCTTGGATTTGACAGCAGAAGCGTAACCTTTGTCAACTGGGAACTTGTTACCAACAAGAAAAATAACGCTTTGAAAGATAGCGAACGAAAGAATCTCTTTGACCGAATTGATGATGCACACAATGATGGCGTAAAGTTCATTCTTATAATCGATGAGGAACACCTCAATAATACAAAGAAGGCAAAGGACATTATCGATAAATTCGATCCCATCTATACAATTCGTGTATCGGCGACAGCAAATAAGGTATCTCATCATGAATTCTATGAAATTCCCGAGGATGAGGTTATTGATGCCGGCTTGATTACCCGTGCAATCTATGTCAATGAAGGTGTCATGGAACACGATGAAATTGAGAATGACTATGACTATCTCCTTGACCTTGCTGATGCAAAACGGAAGGAACTGCTTGCAGGCTATGAAATGGTTGGTGCTGACGTAAGACCGTTGGTTCTCATTCAATTCCCTGCTGGACAACCTGAAACCATTAAAGCTGTTGAGGAAAAGCTTGCTTCCATGGGTTACACCTATGATAATGGTTTGGTTAATATCTGGATGAGTGATGACAAGATAAAAAGTGATGATCTGACTGCCAATAATGGTACACCTGCTTTCCTACTTATGAAACAGGCTGTATCTACAGGTTGGGATTGCCCTCGTGCAAAAATCCTCGTAAAACTCCGTGAGGGTGGCAGTGAAGATTTTCAGATTCAGACTATCGGCAGAATTCGCCGTATGCCGGAACGTAAACATTATGTATTCCCTGATTGTCTTGATCTCTGCTACATCTACACACTTGATGAAAAATACAAGCAAGGCTTGATGACCGAAATGGATAAGGCATATCAGGTGCGTAAGTTGTTCCTAAAAAAAGGTTTTGAGGACTTTACTCTTGTCAAAGAAATGCGTAATCTCGATGAAGATAGCGGTCTTGGTGAGCGAGAACTTCTCAAACTCATCTACGACCACTACACAAGCAAGTATAAGCTTGGGACAATAAAAGTTGAAAATCAGAAAACACTCTCTATGAATGGCTACAACTTCTCACATGAAATTGACAGCAAAGTTATTCAGGGTGAATTTCGTAGCGGTGAAGCAATTTCGAGTGCCACCAATTCACAGAGAGTTTCTGTCAAAACTAAGATAAATACTCATACACATGGTATCCAGCTTATGCACAGTGTAGATGAAATTAAAAAGATAACTGCAATTCCTGCACAACGTGTAAGAAACATTCTGCAAAGACTTTTCCGCAAGGGAAAGCGAAAATCATGGAAACTTCTGGCTCTTGACACAAGCGATTTCTATGCTTTTATAATCAACAATATCCATAAACTTAAAGAAGAATTCCGTGAAATTATGGCAACTCAGGATAAGCAGCTTTCTTTTATTGAAAACGCAAAGACAGTAGAATTTAAAATTCCTGAAACTGAACTTTATAAATATACAGAGGTTAAACAGATTAAGCCAATGACCAAAAATGTTTATGAGGGATATACAAATGAGTTCCTTCCGTCAGAAGCAAGGAAGAGTACGTCTGAGCGATTGTTTGAACGTTTTTGCGAAAGAGCTGATAGTGTAGAATGGATTTACAAGAATGGTGATTCCGGTCAACAGTATCTCTCTATCGTTTATGTAAATGGTATTAGAAAGCAGTGGCTCTTCTATCCTGATTACATCATCAAGACTACCGACGGAAATGTATGGATCATTGAAACGAAGGGCGGTATGCAGGCAGGTCACACTAAGAACATTGATCGTCAGGTTGAAAATAAGTTTAACGCCTTTAAGGAGTACGCCAAAAAGTACAATCTCCATTGGGGATTTGTGCGTGACATTGACGAGGAACTGTACATAAATAATACAGTTTATACTGAGGAGATGTCCGGTGACAACTGGATTCCGCTTGGGAATGTTCTATCATGACAAACTTCTTACGCATATAATCCCATCTACATCGGAGGACATTTAACAGCATGGACAACAGCTTATATAACTTGTTAAAAGCAAAAGAAATCATTGCTATTCTTGATGGAGATACAAAATACGGAAAATATGAATTTAAAGATGGTACAGAGATTCAAGTAAGAATGCCTTATCTTAGCGGACCAGATTTGTGTAGACTATCTACATTATTTGGGCTTCCTACCTCATATACATTTGGCGGAGCAAATCTAAGTAGATGGCAATATCTTGATAATTTAATGGTTTATTGTATAAAAGAAAATCGTTTTTCTGACCTACTTGCATATCTATTTGATAAAAAGCAATTTTCTAAAATTTTGTCTGGACACGAAGTTGATGAAATAAATGAAGCGTATGACCACATTACAAAATCAATAATACAAGAAATTAATGGAATTCTATTTTTTGGCGGTAATGAATTAACTATTATCAATAAGCAGTTTATTGTCAAACCAATTGGAAGTACCTTAACAATAGAAGCACCTAAGATTAAAACTATTGATCGTGAATACATTAAAAGCATTTCTTCTCGTGCATTAGATGATGTAGAACAGAAAAATTATGATAGTGCTATTACTAAATCTCGCACTCTATTAGAAGAAACCTTCTGTTATGTGATTGAACTAAAAGATAATATTCCATCTGATAGTGGAGATATAGCAAAACTTTATAAACAAGTTCGTGAGCTTTATAATATGCATATTGATACCAATACCGACAAAAGAATAAAGACACTTCTTTCTGGACTGAACAGCATTGTGTCTGCTATTGCAGAAATGAGAAATAAGGATAGTGATGCACATGGCGTCGGAGCAAGACGAATTAATATTGATGAACATCATGCCCGCCTTTTTGTTAATGCTTCAATGACAATGTCAGATTTTATTTTATCAGTTGCAAATAAGCAAATTTAAATATACCCACACGGGAGTTATTAATACTCTTGTGTGGGTATATTCAATCATGTGTGTATGAAAACTAAATATACTGTTCTTTATTTCATCTATTATTTTATACTGCCAAACACGCCTGAATCGCAATCTCCTCAGCCTGCAACTCAAAGAGATTTTCAAGCTGCCAAACCTTAGCCGTATCTGCATTTTCCATGGCAAGTGCATATTCAGGGTCAGTATCACGCATCTTGTTCCAGATCTTCCACTTCTCTTTCTCACATTCGGTGATACGCTCATCGATATGGACGTAGATTTTTCCTTTGTCAGCTTCTGCCTGCAAACGCTCAGGACAATGTTCTTCTGCCCATTTCACATAGATACACGCAAGCTTGTTATTGCTGTAATCGTGATAATCTTTGCTGTTGCAAGTGATCATCATTCTGTCGGTATCAAGTGCCATTCTCTGATAGTCATGCTTGTAAATCATAATCTTAACCTCTCTTCTTCTTTATCAAAGCTCCTGCAAGAACAGCAATTCCTGCGAGAATTATTCCGCCAATTCCATAAATCAAACCGTTTGAGGATTTTTCTTTAGTCGTCGATTCTACTGTTTCTTCAGATGCGTCAACCGTGGTATCTTCATCGATTTTCAGATTTTCTCCGACACGGTGAGCTGTTCCGTTTCCGTCATCAGCAGTAATTGAATTATGGTTTTCCTCTGCCGTATCTTCCGTCAAGGTACTGAACGGCATGAAATTATCGATTACATTGCCATTATCATCACTCATCAGCCATTTGCCGTTCTGTAAATTGAAATGATATGTGGTTTCATCGGTAATAATTGTCCAATTTCCATCACGGTCATCATTAAAGTTCCAATCGCCTGTAAGTTCATCATAGTAGTCTTTGAAATTGTAGTTCAGCTGACCAATCTTACTCCAATCATAATCATCATCGCCATAATTGTCATCGACCCATTCGGTAAGAATGTGATGCTTATAGCTTGCTTCGGGAAAAACAAGTCCGTCATCTTCCTTGCCATGCCACCAATCAGACCAAATTTTGCTGACGATGTAGTCCTTATTAAGCAAATCATCGGCGTAAACTGTCAGACTTACTGAGCCAATCAAAGTGATACTCGCTACAATAGGTACGATTTTTTGAATCATTTTAACATCTCCTTTTTGCTTTGTATTGGGTACAATACTATTATATATCATTGCACATGATTTTACAAGCCGCAATGCGCACAAAGTTCTCTGAAAAATCCGGACAAATTTTATAAAAATAATTGACAAAAAGCTCTTGATAGGGTATAATAAAAGAAATGGGTACAATACGAAAGGATTGATTTCTATGTACTATAACGAAAAGCGCAAAGCAATCACGGCAAAATATGTGAAAACACATCTTGATGACATCAAAATTCGTGTTCCAAAGGGACAGCGTGAAAAACTGAAAGCTATCGCTGCTGAAATGGGCATGAGCATGAATCAGATGTTCATTAAGGCTGTTGAGGAATATATTGAACGAAACTATAAGTCTGAAGAAGCAAATGAAACAGATTGACAAATCGGAAGTTGTGAACTTAGAATTAGAGGTGTTGAAAATGAAAATAATAATTATATTTATTGATTTACTGATGGCAACTGTTCTCTTTTTTGTTGGAAGATTTTTTATCAAATCAAGGAATACAGAAAGAAGTGTGCTGTTTTTATCAGGAGATTATACTGGATTAAACACAGAGAAAATATGCAGAGTTACTGGAAAACGGATTAAGACATGGGCAATGCTCTTTTGTCTTGGCGGTATAATTGATTTTATCAAGCCGGGCGCAGGAATAATAATAGTTTCCGTTTTTTTTATTATCTTACTTGTATTTCATTTGGTTGATATGACTATAAATCGAGACAAGTACCGGGTATAAATTCCAGTTTGTAGAAAAGAGAATGGCGAAAACTGTTCTCTTTTTTCATGTATATCTTAATTAAATTTTCCCAAATTAACATTCTTGGCACTGTACAATAAGGATTTGCTAAGATTATAACCATAGTTTTCAGCAGTAGAAGTAATAGTTTGTGCAATATCAGAAGCATTTTCGTTTGACTGTTCAATAATATCCTGTATCAAATCATCTTTAGCACTGTTAATCTGGTCTTTAAGCTGCTGAATATTTTTCTTACATTCCTCAGAATTATCACCCTGATAAGCAGAATATTGTTTTTCAAAGCATTAAGTGCTTCAGTTTTCCTGTTCTTTATCAATAAGGTCTTGTTTTCTGTCAAGTAATTCCTTGTCATATTATTTGAAGAACTATCTCCACCATAATTCTTTGAAACTCTTTCAATAACACCTTTGGCATTTGAGCTTTTTGTATTATCTCCGCTTTCGCTAAATTGTGTATTAAATTTATTTTCTGCGGTACGTGTTTAAGCTTTTAATTCTTCATCATTGGCTTGTTTTAGTTTTTCGATTTTTTCATCAAGTAAAGCATTCTGGTATTTAAGATTCTCAATCTCTGTTTTCTGTGCATTTGTAATTGTACCGTTGCTTTGAAGTTCTTGCAATTCTTCAATTTTCTTTTTGTTTGTTTCAATTTCGGAATTGTAATCTGATATTGATTTCTCATTATCGGATATTGTTTGTTCAGATTTTTCAAGAGATTCATTATATTTATTGACTGCTGTTGTTCCATCAGCCCAGTCTTGAAATGCATTTACACCTTTTATTGAGGCAGCAATAAGAGCAAGAGTAACAGCCATACTAGTTAAGCCAGGATGAGCTTTTAAGAAAATAGATACATCTGAAACAAGACCTTTTATTTCAGTACCAAGACCTTTTATTGCAAGCTTTACAAATGGGTATTGGATGGAAAAGCCATGATTTGGGAAAGTGACCGCGCAGGATTC
>ERZ772880.2755-NODE-2755-length-12923-cov-3.237022_pt1 | contig 12923 bp, 8 predicted proteins | sample MGYA00580577_ERZ772880 | MGnify/ENA primary metagenome ERZ772880 (study PRJEB29015, sample SAMEA2737705) | human gut metagenome | biome: human gut; feature: human-associated habitat; material: faeces | place: China | collected 2012 ... | reverse complement strand
GTCACGATTGAAGATAAGGGATCCGTTCAAGAGGTGATCAATAATTGGCCGCATGACGATGTCGATATGATCGTCGTGACGGACGGCGAACGTATTCTCGGATTAGGCGACCTCGGCGCCGGCGGAATGGGGATTCCGATCGGCAAACTTTCTCTTTATACAGCCTGTGCAGGACTCAATCCTGCGCGCTCCTTGCCCGTGCTCTTGGATGTCGGTACCAATAATCAAGGTCTGCTGCACGATCCGCTATATCTCGGTCTTCAGCAGCCGAGAGTCGACGGTGAGGAATACTACGCGTTCGTTCAAGAGTTCATTGAAGCCGCCAAAGCACGCTGGCCTCAGGTGATTATCCAATTCGAAGACTTTGCCAATCGCCATGCCTTCGCTCTGTTAGATCAGTGGAAGGACAAGACCGCTTGTTTTAACGACGATATTCAAGGGACGGCAGCTGTAGCCGTTGCCGGTTTCTATGCTGCCGCAAGGGCAAAGGGAAGTTCTCTTTCCGAGGAAAAATTTCTTTTCTTGGGCGCCGGAGAGGCCGCCGGCGGCATTGCCGATCTGCTGGTTGAAGCCATGATGAAGGAAGGCCTGAGCCAGGAAGAAGCCATCAATAGGATTTTCCTCTTTGACTCTCACGGTCTGGTAACAAAAGACAGGGAAGGACTGACGCCGCTGAAGCAGAAATTTGCTCATGAACTGGAACCTCAGAGCACGTTCCTGGATGCCATCGGTGAAGTAAAGCCCACCGCGATTGTAGGCTGCGCTGCTCAGGCAGGATCCTTTAATGCTTACGTGCTCAGCGCAATGGCAAGAATCAATGAGCGTCCGATCATCTTTGCGTTATCGAACCCGACGTCTCGTTCGGAGTGTACGGCAAGAGAGGCTTACACCTACACGGAAGGGACATGTCTCTTTGCCTCCGGAAGTCCTTTCCCGCAGGTTGAACTGAACGGAAAGACGTTCATTCCTCGTCAGAGCAACAACTCGTATGTCTTCCCCGGAATCGGCCTCGGATTGGTGACTGCTTCGCCTCGCGTTGTACCGCAAAGTGTGTTTTTAAGTGCGGCAGAAGCGCTCTCTAAGAAAGTTTCGGATGAAGACTTAGAAAACGGCAGCTTGTTCCCGTCGCTGACAAAGATTCGCGAAGTCTCTCAATCCATTGCAGCTGCGGTCGCCGAGGAATGTTTCACGGCCGGCGTTGCCGGCGTGCCGAAACCCAAAGATTTATCCGAAGCGATTCAGGCTGCAATGTACAAGCCCGTCTACGCTCAGATCTGACCGAATAAGAAAACCTTCAGGAGTACGGAAGGAGATTGCCGTATTCCTGAAGGTCAAGACTTTGAAGTACTGCTCAGATCACGAAAGAAGAAAATTTTTTAGAAGGTGTGGTTCATGCCTACGAACGTGGTCCATGGATTTTTACCCATGTTCGTGGTCGGTGCGGATGAAGTGCCGCCTCCGCCGTTGATTGTGTAATTTACGTTCTTCTCGTTGTTAAGATAAGCCGCACCGGCGTAGACAGTGGTGCGCTTGCTCAGCGGATAGTCATATCGAGCCGAAACGTTCCATGCATTGGCTGAATCCGTCGTATTGTTCTTTAAATACGCAAAGCCGTTTAAAAGATTGCCGCCGAATAACGGAGTCTTAGTCGATACGCTGTACACCATAATGTTCGGGTTGGTATCACGCACCGCAGCTTTAGATCCGTTCTTGTAAACCAGATTGCCGTAGAGCTTGGTGAATCCGAAATCGTAGCTCGCGCCTAAGTTGTACAGTACAGCATGCGCATTCGGATCCTTGAGGTTGTTCGGAGCTTCTGCAGCCAGGTTTTGATAGGTGTAGGTAAAGCCGATACCGAAGGCGCCTTTGCGATAGACAGCCTGAGCTGCGTAGCTGTTGCCGTATTTATTCGACATCTCGGTTTCGGAGTTCAGCTTATTCTGTTCACCCAAAGAAACCATGGCGGAGAACCTCAAGCCGCCGAGGCTCGGGCTTTCGTAGATAAAAGAATTGTCTCTGCGGGTCAGGTTGTCGACACCGGAAGCTCCGTTGATGCCCGGAATATGGTTATTCGGCAAGTAAGGCGCCGGCGCCATAAAGTTGTTGATCGTGCTGCCTAAACTGCAGGCAAAAGCGTCAAACTGCGCGATCCCGCCGAAGTTCAGCGTGTACTGGCGTCCGAAAGAAAACGTACCCCAATCCGTATTTCTAATTCCGAGAACGGCTTCTCTCTGGAAAGCCCAGCCTTCCGGCTGAGCGGCGGTGGTGTTGGTACCGTTATCGACAAAGAAACCGTTTTCCAGACGGAAGAACACACTGGTTCCTCCTCCTAAGTCTTCTGTTCCTTCGATGCCGACACGCGAGCCCCCTTTACCGCCGCTGCCTAAGTCGACAACTGTGCCGTTTCCGCCGTTGTAAAGCTGGACATAGGCGTCCACCATCCCATAGACCGAGACGTCAGAAGCAACGACGCTCCCGCAGAAGCTGCATGCGATTGCAGCAATTATTTTTGTTGATTTCATAAGTATCCCTCCTTGTTTTTGTGCCTTTTGTTTTACTTAACTTTGAAGTTGAATTTATGGCACTGTGCGCAATAGTCTTCCGGCGGCTCATGCATCAGATGGCAGTTGATGCAGTCTCCGTTATGAGGCGCGTTATGAGGATTGGCGCCGGGAAGATCCTTTGTTTTCTCAATAAGCGCTGCTTTCGGATGACACTGCGTGCAGGTTTCTTCTGTCGGAAGATTCGGATTCTTGAGATCGGTTCCGTGGCAGGTCTGGCAGGCTACGCCTTTGGCGACGTGTTTATCGGCGCCCATTTTCGGTGCGTCGGCAGCGAAAGCCGAGCAGGAAAACATCGCGGCAAGCAGACCGATTCCGAGTAATTTTGTTAGTGAATTCAATGAGGTCATGTGAGTTCTCCTTCTGAAGCCCCCGGATGGAGGCTTCAGACTAGGGAAGAGAGTTAGCAGCCGGCCCAGCCGTTGGCGGTACGGGCAGCGATACGGCCGAAGATGATGCAGTCGGCAACAGCGACGGTACCGAGACGAACCATGCCGTGCACACCGCCGGTGGCTTCGCCTGCTGCGTACAGACCGGCGATCGGGTTGCCCTTGACGTTGAGAACTTGGGCCTTTTCGTTGATTTCAAGGCCGCCCATGGTGTGGTGAACACGCGGCCACAAACGAATTGCGTAGAAGGGTCCCTTGGTGTTGAGGACAGCGTCTTTGAAGAACATGCAGTCGAATTCCGGATCCTTCATGGCCTTCATGTAGCCGTTGAATTTTTCGTTTTCTTTTTCAAGAGTGGCGTAGTCCAGCTTGTAGAAGTCAGCCAGAGATTTGAGATCGTCGAATTTGCGAATGACACCGTTCTTGAGTGCGGTTTCAAACTGTTCGGGCTTCATATTCTTGCCGACAACCTTGTTCATCATGTTGGCTTCGCAGGTGTAGATGATCGCCGGTTTGCCGAGGGCGACGATGGCGTCAGCACGAACTTTGCGGTTGCCCGTTTCCTTAATGAAGCGCTTGCTGGTGTCCGGGTTGATCATGGGGCCGTATCCGACCATAGACTCCACGGCGAGCGGAGCAAGACCGAAGCCGTTTTCGTCGGGAGAGGTCCACGGTCCTAACTGGATCCAGTCCATATGAATGGTGTTGGCGCCTAAAGCCTGGGCTTCCTGAATCATTTCGCCGGTTGCACCTGGATGGTTGGTGGAGCCGAAAGCGTCGGTCAGACGCGGGTCATGGCTGGTACGCATCTTAACGTTCTGGCTGAAACCGCCGGAGGCGATCAGCACACCCTTGGTCGCGCGGATGTAGACGACTCGGCCGCTGTCAGGACGATTGAAGCGATGATTGACGCGGGCCTTAACGCCGACGACGCAGCCTTTATCGTTGACGATCAGGTCATCGACGATGGTTCTCAGCTGAATCTTGATGCCGAATTCTTTGCATTTTGCGAGCATCGGATTGATGAAGCCGGCGCCGGTATTTTCCATCACAGCGTGGCTGCGGGGAACGGAGTGGCCGCCGTGATAAGTGACGGCTTTGAATTTGACGCCGACTTCGTCACGAAGCCACTTGTAGTTAGAGACGGATTCGTCGGCAATTCTTCTGGCGAGTTCTTTATGAGCGAGACCGCCGCCGGCTTTCAGAATGTCCGAGTAGAGAAGATCGGCATTGTCTTTGATTCCGGCTTTTTCCTGCATATCTGTTCCGGCAGCGGCGATGGCACCGCCGTTGATGATGGAGTTGCCGCCGGCAGAGGGCATCTTGTCAACAACAAGAATGTCTTTCATGCCGAGATAGTGGCTTTCAAGGGCAGCGCCCAGGCCGGCGAAACCGGTACCGATAATGAGAAGACTGCAGGTCTCGTCCCATTTTTCAGGAACTTTGGTTGAAGCATGGGCCAAGCTTCCGAAAACGAGTCCGGCGCTCAGAGCGCAAGTGGTTTCCATGAAGGTTCTGCGGGTGAATGTCATTTAAAAATCCTCCTTGATGATGTTGTCGGCTCTTCATAACCGATAAGAAAAGTTTAAAAACTGAAGGATTTCTTAACTACCCAAAGGGTTTAGTGGATGCTTCGAGGGTTTACGAGGGTATAGAAAAATGACAAATAATTCATACGTTAGGCTGAAAATTTAATGAAAACGTATGGGCAGCCTGCTTTTTAGGCAGGCGGCGGATAAAGAAGGGATAGAACAAATCAGAAAATTAATACCAAGGATTGGTGAGCGGAGGGAGCGCTTCCATCAGCTCCTTGAAGGTATTCGGATAGGCATACTCACTGCTTTCCTCCGCAGAACGCATCCACTGATAGGCGTCATCCACGAAATCAGCAGGGAAAGTGACGAAATCGCCGTCCCGAACCCAGGCGCCTTCTTCTTTCCAGCGTTTTAAGGCATTGTCCGTGGAGACGGGCGAGGCATTTGCGACAAGACAGCGGTTATTTCGTGTCAGAGGAATAGGACACTTGATAAAGCCGTCGGCAGAGAGCTTGCCGTAATGAATCGCCCACGTCACCACAAAGGCCTTCAGACGAAGGTCCACAGGGGCAAATGCCATCAGCGCAAAACCGACTCGGTCCGAGAGCGTGCAGCTTTCCAATAATCGGATGGTATAGGCAAACAGTTCCGGATCCGTAGAAAGGACCGGCAGCAAAAGATCCTTCGGGCATACGACGACTTGGGCCTTCGTTAAAGCGAAATAGGTGCCCAGTGAGGGACGGCGCGTTAAGAAATTGAGGTTGCCGCAGGCAAAGTGGCCCGGGGTCGAGATGGCGGCAGCCTTCGGACCGGAAACGGCGTTTCCGAAGTTGCGTGCCGTTACGCCCTGCTGCACGAGAACAATATCGGAAACCTTTCTGCCCTGCGGATAAAGAATCTCCTGCCGTTCCAATTCACGAACGGTTCCAAGCTTGGTAATCAAGTCCCGCAGCCGTTTACCGACCGGCGGATGCAGCCAGGGCGTCACAGGAACAGCACAGCCTTTTTTCTTTTCGTCGATGCTGTAGTCGCGTCCAGTGCTGATTGCGGCCAGCCATTCCGTGGATACGTTTCCCATCCTTGTCTCCGAGGGTAATTCTTTTGTATTTTCGTAAAGATATACCACGACAGGAGACTTTCTGTCTAGACAAGAGCAACTTCTAATTTTTCGCCCGAAAAAAAAGCCCGTCACTGCGGACGGGCTCGATTGAGAGGCGAATTACTTATGTTCAACAATCCGAATTTCTTCTCTCGGATTCGGTTTCGGTTCCTCTTTCTTATAGATTGCCTCACGTGCTAATTGAAGCGCGGTTTCCATGTCGGGGCACATATATTTGCCGAGGCGCTGGGCTAAGCCCAATCGTCTCATCTGACGCAGCGGGTGTTCGCTCGCACCGACCACAATCAGGATTTTGCCGTGTTTCACGAGGTTTCGCTGGAAGGACTCGATGATGTCAAGTGCGCTGTTGTCGATCGACAGCAAATCCGTGAAATCGAAGATCACGACATCCGGTGCATCGGGTGCGGAGATATGCTTCGGATCGGTGACGATTTCCAGTTTGGAAACGGAACCGAAGAAAAGCGCACCTTCCATTGCCCAGGTTTCAATCTGCTTCGGTGCGTCGAAGGGAAGCGTTTTGGGAATCACACGAGTGAGCGTGTTCATGCGATAAAGGAAGAACAGAGCAGCGGTGAGCAGACCGATCTCAACGGCAACGGTCAGATCGAAAATCACCGTTAAGAAGAACGTCACCAGCAGTGTTGCCTTGTAAGACATGGTGAACTGTCTGAGGCGAACGAATTCATGCCAATTGCCCATGTTGAAGGCCATGAACAGAAGGATGGCAGAAAGCGCACACAGAGGAACGTTCATTGCCAAGGGAGCGGCCACCAGGATAATGACCAAAAGGGTCAGACTGTGGATCATGCCGGCCATCGGTGTGACGGCCCCGCTCTTGATGTTGGTGACGGTACGGGCAATGGTGCCGGTTGACGGCAGACCGCCGAAGAACGGCACGATGCAGTTTGCAATGCCTTGTCCCATCAGTTCCTGATTTGGGTCATGACGTTCATCGGTCATAGCGTCGGCAACGCGTGCGCAAAGCAGGGATTCGATAGCACCCAGCAAGGCCAATGTGATCGCCGGTCCGAGCAACTGCTTGACGTTGCCCCAGCTGATGTCTGGAACTTCGAACTTCGGGAGTCCCTGCGGAATACCGCCGAACTTGGAGCCGATGGTTTCGACAGGAAGATTAAACAAAGAGACCAATGCCGTCATGACGATCAGCACGACGACGGTACTCGGAATTCTGGCAAGCCACCTTCTCCACGGTGCGCCGCCGATGGTCCAGGAACGAGGCCAGACAAAGACGATGATCAAGGAAGCCAGTCCCAAGCCGACAGCATAAGGATTGACGGTATTGATGGCGCCGGCCAGCGTTTCGATCTGATGGAAAAAGTCAGCCGGCATCTTGGCAATGTTCAGACCTAAGAAGTCCTTGATCTGGGAAAGGCCGATGAGCACGGCAATACCGTTGGTAAAGCCGATAACGATCGAGACCGGGATAAATCGTATGAAGCTCCCGATCTTAAAGAGCCCCATTAGGAATAGGAATATGCCCGAGAAAAACGTCGCGATAAGCAGATTACCGACGCCGTACTGAGCAATGATGCCGTAAACGATAACAATGAAGGCACCGGCCGGGCCGCCGATCTGGACTTTGCATCCGCCTAAAAGAGAAATTAAAAATCCGGCGATGATGGCGGTGTAAATACCGGACTCCGGTGTCATACCGGATGCGATGGCAAAGGCCATCGCAAGCGGAAGCGCCACAACACCGACAGTGAGACCTGCGGAGAGGTCACTGGTGAAAGTGGAAAAAGAATAATTTTTTAAAATGCAAAGAGAGGCCGGCTCGAATCGTGCTAACGGGAAACGATGCAGGGCCTCTACGATGTGAGATCTCGCGCTCATTTATCTTGGAACTAATACAGTGGATAACTTACGGCAGTAAGGCTGCCGAGGTAAAACAAACTTATTTAGAACTTGGGTTCTGAAGCTAAGTGCCTAGATTATCCTCCCAATATCTCATTTTTGAGCGGGACGCTTCAACTATTTTCCAAAAATTAAGGTTTTTCTGTAGTAGAAAAAAAGAACCCTCGGCGTTCGGACCGAGGGTTCTCCAAAAAAACGGGATCAGTGCAGACGCATACCCGGCTTAGCACCCGGGAACGGTTCAAGCAGGTAAAGGCCCGAAGGCGTATCGACTCCGTCGGAGGCGGAAAGCAGCATGCCCTGAGAGAAGCTGCCCATCATCTTGCGCGGCTCCAAGTTGGCGACAACGACGGTGAGCTTACCGATCAGATCTTCCGGTTTGTAGTAAGCGGCAATACCGGAGAAGATGTTGCGCGGTTCTTTTTCACCGATATCAATCGTGAGCTGAAGCAGTTTGCGGCTCTTTTCGACTTTCTTGCAGTCCAGGATCTTGCCGATTCTGAGGTCGACCTTGGCGGAGTCGTCAAAGGTGTTCGAAGACGAATTCTTCGGATTCGGCTTCTGCCTTTTTTTCCTCTTTGGCGGGCTCGGCAGCAGCCTTAGCTGCCTTGGAGCTCAGTTCGAAGAGCTGCTGAACCTGTTTCTCATCAACACGCTTCATGAGGTGCTTGAAGGGGTTGATCGGTTTGTCGGAAGACAAAGCGTTGTCAACAGAGTTCCAGGTGAGCTCGTCGCAGTTGAGGAACGTTTCGACGTTTTCAGCGGTGCGGGGAAGAACCGGTTTCAGGAATAAGGTCAGCAGACGGAAGGCTTCGAGCGTCACGGAGCAGACAGCGTGCAGTTCTGTCGCTCTCTCTGGCTGTTTAGCCAATTCCCAAGGCTGCTTCTGGTCGACGTATTCGTTGACTTTGTTGGCAAGCTCCATCACGGCGCGAAGAGCTTTACCGTATTCACGGCCTTCGAAAGAAGCACTGATATCAGGGGCAGCGGCCTTGATTTCAGCAATCAGGCTGCTTTCTGCAATAGCCGGATCGGAGACGCGGCCTTCGAAGCGCTTGACGAGGAAGCCTGCGGAGCGGCTGGCAATATTGACGTACTTGCCGACCAAGTCGGAATTGGTACGGGAAATGAAGTCGGCAGAGCTGAAGTCTACGTCTTCGACCTTGGAGTTAAGCTTATAGGCGAAGTAGTAGCGCAGCCATTCCGGATCCATGCCGAGTTCAAGATAAACCAGGGGATCAAGACCGGTGCCGCGGCTCTTACTCATTTTCTGACCGTCTACGGTAACGAAGCCGTGCGCCCAGACATGATCCGGCACACGGAAAGGTTTGCCGGAGAAGTGCAGCATGGCTGGCCAGAAAAGCGTATGGAAGTAGGCGATGTCCTTACCGATGATGTGAATCTGCTCGGTTGTAGAGGTTTCCAGCAGAGCCTCGAAATTGATGCCCTTGGATTCGCAGTAGGCCTTCAGGCTGGCGAGGTAGCCGATCGGGGCATCCAGCCAAACGTAGAAGAACTTGCCTGGTTCATCGGGAATTTCAATACCGAAGTAAGGAGCGTCGCGTGAGATGTCCCAGTCGCTCAGATCTCCGTCCTTGCCCAGCCATTCAGCGGTTTTTGCGACGATCTGAGACTGCAGACGAGGCGTGCCGTCAGGAGCATTGCCGCGTGTCCATTGACGCAGGAACTCTACGCAGTTGGGGTCGGACAGCTTGAAGAAAAAGTGTTTGGACTTGCGCAGTTCGAGCTTGCTTCCGGAGAGCGCGGAGTAAGGATTGATCAGATCGGTCGGACGATAGACGGAAGCGCAGACCTCACAGGAATCGCCGTACTGGTCAGGTGCGCCGCACTTCGGGCAGGTGCCTTTAATGAAACGGTCGGCAAGGAACATCTGACGAACCGGGTCGTAATACTGTTCGATTTCCTTGGAGTAAATCAGGCCGGCTTTCTTCAGGCGCTTGTAGATATCCTGGGCGAGCTCGGTGTTTTCTTTGCTGTCTGTGGAATGCCAGTGATCGAAACGGATGAAGAACCCGTTGAGATACTTGGCACGGCCGGCAGAGATTTCAGCCACATATTCCTGAGGCGTGACGCCTTTTTTCTGAGCCGAGATCATGATCGGAGCGCCGTGGGCATCGTCTGCGCCGACAAAGTGAACGGTTGATCCGCACATCCGCTGATGACGGACCCAAATGTCGGCCTGGATATATTCCATGATGTGTCCGAAATGGAAGTTTCCATTGGCGTACGGCAGTGCCGTCGTCAAGAAGATAGTGCGATTAGTCATGACTTTTTCTAGAATGCTTTTGAAAAGGAATAATTTTAGCGGATCAGAAACTCGTAAGCAGGAGTTACGGAGTATCTGATATCCTAGGACAAACTTGGAAACGGGCCCTCACGCCTGCCGAGTCCAACAGTAAGGAGAACACAATGCAGGAAAAAATCAGAGAGGTTCTCTCTGGCGTCATTGACCCGAATACGGGCAAAGACTTAGTTTCTTCTAAGGCTTTGAAGAAAGTTACTACAGAAGACGGAAAAACAACCGTCCAGATCGAATTAGATTATCCGGCCAAAACACAGGGACCCGTCATTGAAGAGATGGTCCGTGCCAAATTGGTCGAGGCCGGCATCCCTGCCGATGTCAAAATCAGCCAAAACATTATCGCCCACGAAGTTCAGAGAGGCGTTAAGGTTTTTGACTCCGTCCGCAACATTATTGCCGTTTCCAGCGGCAAAGGCGGCGTCGGCAAGAGCACGGTATCCGCTAACTTGGCATTAGCCCTTCAGCAGGAAGGCGCCAAAGTCGGTCTGCTGGATGCAGACGTTTACGGCCCGAGCCAGCCGACCATGCTCGGCATTACCGACAGACCTTATTCCGTTGACGGTAAGACCTTAGAGCCGATGATTGCTCACGGCCTTCAGGTTGCCTCCGTCGGCGTGCTTATCGATCCGGATCAGCCGATGATTTGGAGAGGTCCGCTGGCAGTTTCCGCACTCCAGCAGCTTCTGAAACAGACCAACTGGAAAGACTTGGATTACCTCATCGTTGATATGCCTCCGGGAACCGGCGACATTCAGCTGTCTCTTTCACAGGAAGTGCCGCTGACCGGCGCTGTGGTGGTAACCACTCCGCAGGATATCGCTCTGATGGATGCCCGTAAGGGTCTCGTGATGTTCGAAAAAGTGAACGTTCCGATTCTCGGCATCATCGAAAACATGGCAACGCATATTTGCTCGAAGTGCGGTCATGAAGAACATATCTTCGGCGAAGGCGGCGCAGCCAAGATGGCTGAGCAGTATGGTGTTGAGCTTTTAGGCGAACTTCCGCTTGATATCAACATCCGTCTCAGCATGGACAAGGGCGAACCGATTGTGATCTCGGAACCCGACAGCAAGGTCGCACAAGCCTACAGAGACATCGCTCGCAAATTAGCGATTGCCGTCTCTAAGAAGAACAAGGACTACAGCGCAAAGATGCCGTCCATTAAGGTATCCGATACCTAAAAAAGATTGAAAAAAGAAATCCGCCGTCAGCTCAAAGCTTTCGGCGGATTTTCCTATCTAGGGACCCGGTAAACCGAGAAATTAGTCGAAGTGCGGTGTTTCAACGCCGAGCACTTTGTGCAGTTTCGGGCTCGTGGTCGTGTACTGCAGGAGAACGCGTTTTTCCGGATACACATATTCGGAAGCAGCGAAAGCTGCCAGAGCACATTCATGGAAACCGGACAGAATCAGTTTCTTTTTGCCCGGATAAATGTTGATATCGCCGACAGCAAAAACGCCGGGGATGTTGGTTTCGAAGCGGGCCGTGTCCACAACGATCTGTTTTCTTTCGAGCGTCAGGCCCCAATCCGCAATCGGACCGAGTTTGGGCTGCAGGCCGAAGAAAACGAGCAGGTGTTCGGCCGGAATACGGCGAGTGACGCCGTCGGCGCCGGTGACCTTAACCTCGGTCATCTGGCCGTTTTCTTCCGTGAAGCCTGTGACCTGACCGACTTCAAACTGCATTTCCCAGTTGTCGCAGAGCTCTTTCATCTTGCTCACAGAGGCAGGAGCAGCTCTGAAGCCTTCTCTGCGGTGAACCAAAACAACGCTTTCGGCTTTGCCGACGAGGTTGAGGCACCAGTCAAGGGCGGAGTCTCCGCCGCCGCAAATAACGATGTTCTTGCCTTCAAAAATCTCAGGATTCTTGACGCGGTAGTGGAGCTGTTTGCCTTCGAACTGTTCAATGTGCGGAACTTTGAGCGTGCGGGACTGGAAGCTGCCGACGCCGGCTGCAATGAAGACAGCCTTGGCTAAAAATTCGGTACCCTTAGATGTTTTAACGTAGAGACGTCCGTCGTCAAGCTTCTTAAGAACCTGAGCTTCCTCACCGTAGTGAAAGGTCGGTTTGAACGGTTCAATCTGCTTGAGCAGGTTTTCCGTCAGCTCTTTGGCGGTGCAGACGGGAACTGCCGGAATGTCGTAAATCGGTTTGTCGGGGTAGAGCTCGACGCACTGACCGCCCGGATGGTTTAAAGAATCCAAAACATGGGCTTTCATTTCAAGAAGGCCCAATTCAAAAACTTGGAAAAGTCCGACAGGACCTGCGCCGATAATGACGGCATCGGTTTCAATCGGATTGTTCATTTTTATTTCTTCAGTCAATTTATAACCTTAGATCTTAAAAAGTTAATTCTGATAATTTTCTCACTAAATGAGCGCGCATTAAGCCCGAAAAAAGTAACTTTTGACAACGGAACGCTCAAGTTGCGGCCCTTCGACAATCCACGCAGTCTGTCCGACGACTAATTAGAGTGCTTGCGGTCAAAGTCTTCGTCTCGACGAAGTTCTCTGAGCCGAGCGTCAATTTCACTCATGGTGTAGAAGTCTCCGTCATTGGCCTTTTGAGCAAGCGAAAGCTGCTGAATCGCAGCGACACGCTGACCTTGCAGAGCGTACATTTCACCGATCGCCTGGTGGCTCTGGCTGACTTTGCCTAATGCTTCATACGCCTGACCGAGGAAGGACTGATACTCAACCGTCGACTTAGATAAGGCATGCTGTCGGCGTAGGAAGTTCAGAAGATCGTTGTACTTCTTGTCTCTGAGCAGCAGGTCGCCGTAATTAAGGACGAGCATTGTGGATAAGGGCGACTTTTGCTGAGCGCTCTTTGCGAGCTGAAGTCCCCGGGCTCGGTTGGCTGGAGAGGATTCAAACACAAGGTTTGAATGCAGTTTGTTGATAATGGCCGAGTTTCCGCCCGCCATCTTCTGAGCGATCTCAATCTGTTTGAGGGCCTCAGTCTTGTTTTTCATTTTTTGCGCGGCGACAGCTAACCCGTAGTGCGCACCGATCGCCTGATAGCCGGTCGCGGTTTTCAGCTCGTTTCTGAAGTAGTCCGCGGCATCCGACCATCCTTGATAACGGTTGGACTGAAGAACGCGAAGGCGGGCGCGGATCA
>ERZ772880.2748-NODE-2748-length-12941-cov-19.930157_pt1 | contig 12941 bp, 10 predicted proteins | sample MGYA00580577_ERZ772880 | MGnify/ENA primary metagenome ERZ772880 (study PRJEB29015, sample SAMEA2737705) | human gut metagenome | biome: human gut; feature: human-associated habitat; material: faeces | place: China | collected 2012 ... | reverse complement strand
CGGGGTGGGTGCGCTTGATCTCGGTCTGGATGGCCGTGAGCAGATGGGTCTTGCCCAGACCGGAGCCGCCGTAGATGAACAGCGGGTTATAGGCCCCGGAGGGGTTGGCCGCAACCGCCTGCGCCGCAGCAAACGCAAACTGGTTGGAGGGACCCTTGATGAAGTTCTCGAAGGTGAACTCGTAATTGCCCTGGGGCGAGGCGGGGTTTGCCTCGTACTGCTGGGCCAGCACCACCTCATGGGGCGGGGTGCTGGGCACCACCAGCGTGATGTCCACGTCAAAGCCCAGCACGGTCTTGAAGGCCTCTTTCAGCAGGCCGAGGTAGCGGTCGGTGACGATCTTGCAGATGAAATCGTTGCGCACCGACAGGGTGATATGGCTCGAGTCCTCAAAGCTGATGGGCTCAAGTCCGTCGATGTAGAGATTATAGGTCGGCTCGGCCATCTGCGTTTTGCAGTATGCCTGGGCGGCCTCTAAAACGTCCTTGAAAGAATCCATAAAACATCCACTCCATTGAATTGGTCGAAGTTTTCAACAATGCTGCTGATACCCCGTTAGTATACCACAAAAATCTCCCTGCGTCTATATTCTATAATGTAATTTATAATACATAAGAAAAGACGCTCCATCGTGCCCTCGCGGCTCTTGTGTCCAAGGCGGTTTTTGGCCACAAGATATGGTGGAAGAAAAGTTTTCCACGGAGAACCGGTGAAAAAGTTGAAAGCTTTTTCACAAAGAAATTTGAAAAAAGTTTGCTGGAAAGTGAAAAAAACGCTTGACAGAAGGGGATAGTGTGCGATATACTGTTGAATTGCAAGCCTGTCCCCAATTTGGGACCAGAAATACCCCATTACCGGGGACGAGTTTTTACGGAGGATACAACCATGAAGAGAACTTTTCAGCCCAAGAAGCGTCATCGCAAGGAAGTTCATGGCTTTCTGACCCGCATGAGCACCAAGAACGGCCGCAAGGTCATCAATGCTCGCCGTGCTAAGGGCCGCAAGAGCCTGACTGTCTGATCCCGCGTTTTATGACGAGATCCGGCGCAGAACCCAATATGCGCACAAAAGACCGCTGATTCTGGATCGGTGGTCTTATTTTATTTGAAAAATTCCGGCAAACCGGAAAAATTTTTCGCAAAAAGCCCATGGGGGCCTTTTAAAGTCGAAAAAATTCTGATATACTGGCTAAAGAATCTGCTTTGTGCACCTAGCTTTGTGCCGGGCAGAAGAGAAAGGAGACGCCGAAGCAATGCGCTACCGTCCCATCCGCCGCAACAACGAATTTGGCCGCGTGTATGCCCGCGGCAAATCCTATGTGAACCAGGCTCTGGTGCTGTATGTGCTCAAGACCCGCGGCAAACGCACCCGCGTGGGCCTGACCGCCACCAAGAAGATCGGCCACGCCGTGCAGCGCAACCGCGCCCGCCGTGTGATGAAGGCCGCCATCGACGAGCATTTGGATTACAACATCGGCGGTTACGATCTGGTATTCGTGGCCCGGGGCATGACCCCGCGGCTCAAGAGCTGGCAGCTCAGCAGCATCGTGGCAAAGCTGTTTGCCCAGGCCGGCCTGCCGGACAAGGCAAAGCAGCCGGACGCACCGCCGCCCGCCACCCTGCCTCCGGCCCGTAAAAAGCCGGCAGCGGACGAGAAGGCAAAGGCATGAACCGTCTGCAGGCAGCTTGCCGCAGGGCCCTGTGCCTGCCCATCCGGGCCTATCAGTATACCCTCAGCCCATGGATCGGCCGCAGCTGCCGGTTCACCCCCAGCTGCAGCAACTACACCATGCAGGCCATCCTGACCCACGGCTGCATCAAGGGCATCCTGCTGGGAGCCTGGCGCATCGCCCGGTGCAACCCCCTGGGCAAATGGGGCTACGACCCCGTGCCGGAAGCAGGGAAGTGGAAGAACCCCGCCCGCAGGCTGCAGCCGTCAAAACTGTTTGAAAACCGGCATAAAGCAAACTAGAACGTTACCGGCAGGACGACGGGGAGTTTCTCCGAGGACCGTCCGCTGGGGTGGGACCCTGCTGCCGCAGGCAGTAGGGCGGGCGATGGAATGGCCCGATTCGTGTCCGAGGAGAAAGCTCCCCGCTGGCCTGCCCGCTGCAATTTCAGCTTCTTGTGACGCATCGCACTGTGGGCGGTGTGTCCTACGATAAAAAATAACGCGTCCCGTGCCACAGGCGGGGCAGAATGGACAAAGGTATGAACTTCTTTTACATCCTAAGCGCTCCTCTTGGCTATGTGATGGAGTGGATCTACAAGCTGCTCCCCAACTATGGCTGGGACATCATCCTCTTCACGCTGCTGATCAACATCGTCAAGATCCCTCTGCAGCTCAGCCAGCAGAAGAGCATGGCCAAAATGTCGGCCTTCCAGCCCATGCTGCAGGAGATCCAGACCAAGTACAAGGATAAGCCCGAAAAGCAGCAGGAAGAAATGCTCAAGCTGCAGCAGGACTATGGCTATAAGCCCACCGCCGGCTGCGTGCCCATGCTGCTCAACTTCCTAGTCATCTTCGGCGTTATCGGCGTGGTGTACAACCCCCTGGAGCGGATCTTCCACATCAGTGCCGCTGCCCTGGCCAGCGCAGGTGAGGCCCTGACCGCCGCCGGGGTTTCCTTTACCGCCATCACCCGCGACACCAACATCATTGCACAGGTCGTGGCCGGCAATTCCGGCGTGATCGGCTGCTTCAGCGCAGACCAGATCGCCACCATCACCGAGTTCAGCCAGCACATGAACTTCCTGGGCATCGACCTGACCCGCATCCCGCAGATCGGCCTGTCCCTGGACCTGGTGCTGCCGCTGCTGTCGGTGGTGACCATGTTCCTGTCCACCCACATCAGCATGAAGGCCTCCGGCCAGCAGATGCAGGGCAGCATGAAGGTGACCATGTACCTGATGCCGCTGATGTATCTGTTCTTCTGCTTTACCTACCCGCTGGCATTCTCGCTGTACTACGTCATTTCCAACATCGTGATGACCGTGCAGACCCAGGTCATGCGCAAGATCTACGACCCCGAGAAGATGCGCAAGGAAGTGGAAGCTCAGATCGAAGAAAAGAAAAAGCAGCAGAAGCGCGGCGTGAAGAGCACCACCGTGAAGGTCACCGACCCCAAGACCGGCAAGGTCACCGAGAAGAACCTCTCGGCCAGCGAGATGAACAAGCGCCGCCTGGAGTATGCCCGCAAGCTGGATGCCGAGCGCTACAAGGACGAGCGCACCGTGCCGCTGAGTGAGCTGAACAAGCAGGACAAGGAATAAAAGAATAAAGGAGGACGAACGGTTATGATCCGTAAGCAGGAAGCGACCGGCAAGACGGTCGATGAAGCCCGCGCAAAAGCCTGCGCTCTGCTGGGCGTACAGGCCGATGATCTGAATGTCAGCTATGAAGTGCTGGAGATGCCCCAGAAAACCGGATTCCTGGGCCTGAAAACCACCCCTGCCAAGGTATGCGTGAGCGTGGAAGAACCCGATGCTCCGGCAGCGCCCGCCGCAGCCCCGGCTCCGGCGGCCGAGGCTGCTCCGGTGCAGGAGACTGCCCCGGAAGTTCCCGCTGCCCCCGTGGAAGAGCCTGCCGCACCGGTGGAAGCACCGGCTGCCGAGGTTGAGCAGCCTGCCGCAGAGCAGGCCGCCCCGGCTGCTGCCGCAGCCGCAGACGAGGAGACCGAGGTCCCCATCGTGATCGAAGAGAACGCCAAGGTCAAGGCTGCTGTGGAGTACCTGCAGGAAGTCATTGCCAAGATGGGCGTGGAGAACGTGACCTTCAGCGCCGTGCAGAAGGGCGAAGCCACCATCATCCGTCTGGACGGTGAAAAACTGGGTGCCCTCATCGGCCGCCGTGGCGAGACCATGGAGAGCCTGTCCTATCTGGCAAGCCTTGTGGCAAACCGTCTGGAGGGCGATTACATCAAGCTGGGTCTGGATGTGGCCGGCTACCGCGATAAGCGCGAGAGCGACCTGACCGCACTGGCACAGCGCATTGGTGCCAAGGTGCGCAAGACCGGCCGCAGCTTTGCCATGGAGCCCATGAACCCCTACGAGCGCCGCATCATCCACTCTGCCATCAGCAAGATGGAGGGCGTGCGCAGCGAGAGCAAGGGCGAAGGCCGTGACCGCCGTGTGGTCATCTACTCCACCGCACCCGATGCACAGACCGAGAACACCTATGGCGAGCGCCGTCCCCGTGGCGGACGCGGCAATGGCCGTCGTCCCGGCGGCAGCCGCAATGGCGGTTATCGCGGCGGGAACCGTTCTGAGCATGGCGACCACAATGGAAACCGCGGCGGTTACCGTGGCAGCCGCAATGGTGCACCCCGCGGCCCGCGGCCTTCCGGCGTGCCGGAGCGTACCTATGCACCCCGTGATGCCGAGAATGCAGCACCGGTAGCACCCAAGCGCACCGAGCGGGTGGATGATTTTGCCAATTTCAGCTTTGGCAAAATCGAGCTGTAATACGGAACTACTTTTGAAATCAGGGTCTCCGGAAAATCTGCGGATTTTCCGGAGACCTTTTTCACGCAAAAAAGGATTTTACCCAAAACTGACGCCAAGGTGGTTTCGGGTCGGGCAGCTGTTGCGGTATACTGAGCATAAAAAAGTCATTCTTCTCAAAATTTGGAGGATTTGCCTGTTTTTTGCCGAAATCTTTCTCTTAAATAGCAATTGTAAAACAATTGGTCAAGGATTTATACTGTAGTCAAGAGCGTTCTGTTCGTGAAGAACAGACAGAATGATGAAAAGAGAGGTAATCAACTATGGCTCAGAACAAGATCTCCCGCCGCAGCTTCCTGCGTGGTGCAGGGGCATCCGCAACCATCGCAGCCGCCAGCTGCATGGCACCCTCTGCAGCCGCCTGTGACATCAAGTCCCTGTGGAGCATGGATCTGCAGATCCTTGCCACCAGCGATACCCACGGCAAATTCGACCCATGGGACTACGCTGCCAACAAGGCAGATGCTTCCGGCAGTGTGGCCCAGCAGGCGACCGCCATCAAGCAGTGCCGCACCCGGAACACGCTGGTGGTGGATGCAGGCGATACCATTCAGGCCAACTCCGCAGAGCTGTTCCTGAACGATGACCTGCATCCCATGATCGCTGCCATGAATGCCATCGGCTATGATATCTGGACCACCGGCAACCATGAGTACAACTACGGCATGGATGTGCTGAAAAAGGTCATGGGACAGCAGAAGGCCAAGGTGCTCACCGGCAACGTTTACGCACCGGACGGCACCCCGCTGGCCGACGGCTACACCATCATCAAGAAGGGCACTGTCAAGATCGGTGTCATTGGCATGGTCACCCCCAACATCATCCGCTGGGATGCCAAGAATCTGGAGGGCTGGAAGGTCACCAACCCTGTGGACGAGAGCCGCAAGATCATTGATAAGATCAAGGATCAGGTGGATGTTCTGATCGGCGTCATGCACATGGATACCGAGAACGAGTACGGTGTCTATGGCTCCGGCGTCACCGATCTGGCAAATGCCTGCCCGGAGTTTGATGTGATCGTGGGCGGCCACGGCCACAGGAGCATCCCCAACATGATGATCAACAACGTGCTGGTGGTGGAGAACAAGAACGCCGGTGCCACCCTGTCCGAGATCCACGTCTATCTGGAGCGCCAGCTGGACGGCAAGTGGAAGGTCGTGAACCGCACCTCTGAAAACCTGCAGATCAAGGAGTACGAGCCCGATCCGGAGCTGACCGCTTTGCTGGCCTCCTACGACACCCGCGCCAAGGAAGACGCTGTTACCCCCATTGGCGAGCTGAAGGGCGGCGATCTGGCCCCCGAAAACGAGATCGACTGCCTGCCGCAGGCCATGGTGCAGGATACCGCGCTGCTGGACTTCATCAACGAAGTGCAGATGTACTACACCGGTGCGCAGGTCTCTGCTACCGCCCTGACCTCCATGACCTCCCAGATGCGCGCGGGCACCATCCGCAAGTGCGATATGGCCAGCATCTACACCTACCAGAACACCCTGTACAAGCTGCAGATGACCGGCGAGCAGCTGCGCCGCTTCATGGAGTGGTCTGCTGCCTTCTTCAAGACATGGAAGCCGGATGAAGTGACCATCGCCTTTGACCCCTCGGTGCGCTACTACCTGTATGATGCTTTTGAGGGTGTCAACTACGAGCTGGACGTCTCCAAGGAGCCGGGCCACCGCATCAAGAACCTCAAGTGGCCGAACGGCAAGGCCGTGAAGGACACCGACACCTTTGTGGTGGCAGTGAACAACTACCGCGCCACCACCCAGCTGCTGACGGCTGCGGACATCTTCCTGCCGGGCGAAGAGCTGCCCAAGCTGCTGGAGATCGATGTGCGCGGCGACGTGGGCGGCATCCGCGAGCTGCTGGGCGAGTACATCCGCACCGTGAAGGGCGGCACCATTGAGCCGCACGTGAACAACAACTGGAAGATCGTGGGCAACAACTGGAAGGCTGCCGATCACCAGAAGGCTGTGCAGCTGCTGCGCGAGGGCAAGCTGGCCCTGAATGAGAATGCCGATGCACGCACGCTGCCTGGCAAGGCCATCACCACGGCGGATATCGCCAAGTTCTAAAAAACAGTTTCCTGTAAAAAGGGACTTTCCGTGTTGGGACGGAAGGCCCCTTTTTTGTGTGAGAAACGGGCGGATTTTCAACCGTTTCCCGGGAATTGGTTGAAAAAACAGTACCATTCCGCAGCATTTCGTGGTACAATGAAACTGTATTGGTCTCGCTGCTGTGGGCAGATGGGAGCAAGCGGCCAGACCGGGCGCGGAAAGGAAGCCAGAAAAAACCATGCAGGAAACGACCATTGCAGCCATTGCAACAGCGCCGGGCGCAGGCGGCATTGCCGTCGTGCGGCTCTCCGGTGCGGAGAGCTATCCCATAGCAGCCCGGGTGTTCCGCCCGGCCAACGCCGCAAAAAAGGTGGAGGATGCCAAAGGCTACACCGCCATGTACGGCACATTCCGGGAAGGGGACGAAGCCTTTGATGAGGGGGTGGCCCTGTTTTTCCGTGCGCCCCACAGCTATACCGGCGAGGACGTGGTGGAGCTTTCCTGCCATGGCGGCAGCGCCGTGGCCCGCCGTCTGGTGGAAGCCTGTCTTGCTGCCGGTGCTCAGCCTGCCGCGCCCGGCGAGTACACCCGCCGCGCGTTCCTGAACGGCAAGCTGGGTCTGACGCAGGCCGAAGCCGTCATGGATCTGATCTCGGCGGATGGCCGTCAGGGTGCCGCGCTGGCCAATGCCGCGCTGGGCGGTGCGCTGGCAAAGAAGATCAGTGCCCAGAAGGAAGCGCTTACCGCCATTCAGGCTCACCTTGCCGCATGGGTGGATTTTCCCGAAGAGGATGTGCCGGAGCTGGACGGTGACCATCTGCACCGCGTACTGAGTGGGGTAAAGGCAGAGCTGGACGAGTTGATCCATAATTATCAGGCGGATACCGTCCTGCGCGAAGGTGTGGACTGCGCCATTGTGGGCAGACCAAATGCGGGCAAATCCACACTGCTCAACCTGCTGGCCGGGTTCGACAGGGCCATCGTCACGCCGGTGGCTGGCACCACCCGTGACGTGGTGGAGCAGGCGGTACAGCTGGGGGATATCCAGCTGAATCTGTTCGATACCGCCGGTCTGCGCGAGACCGAAGATGCCATTGAAGCCGAGGGCATCCGCCGCAGCTGGAAAAAGCTGGAGGAGGCAGGCCTGATCCTGGCTGTGTTCGATGGCTCTGAGCCGCCCACGCGGGAAGATCTGGAGCTTGCACAGCGTTGCACAGGCCGTCCAGCCATTGCACTTATCAACAAAGAGGATAAACCGACACAATTTGACGCAGAGTTGATAGCACCCTGCTTTGCCATGGTGCTGCCGGTGTGCTGTCAGGAGGAGGAGAGCCGCAAGGTGATCTCCGCTGCGGTGGCCCGCCTGCTGGGTACCAGCCAGATCGACCCCCATGCCGCCAGTCTGTCCGGCCAGCGTCAGCTTTCCGCCGCACTGCGTGCGCGGGACGCTGTGGCCGGTGCACTGGATGCTGCCGCAGGCGGCTTTGGGCTGGATGCCGTTTCCGTCTGTGTGGACGACGCACTGGCCGCCCTGTGCGACCTGACCGGTGAGAACGCCTCGGAAGCTGTGATCGAACAGGTGTTTGAACGTTTCTGCGTGGGAAAGTGACGAAGAGCTTCCCGCGCGAAGCGTGGTCGCGTGTTTAAAGTTTGATGCCTTTTGCAAAATGCATCGCCGCCGGGGATGTTCTCTTTTGCGTGCCAAAAGAGAACCAGAAAAGCACCCGCTACTTTCGAGGCGCGGGAGGCACGAATTAAGGGCTACTCGCCCTTAATAATCCCAAAGGAGATGGGTTCCATACAAAAAATCCAAGTCGCTCCGCTAGAGGATTTTTTGTGTTACGCCGATTTGTAGTCGCTTGCGCGACGAGCCATACGGACAAGTTTATGCGTTATCTGCTGCGCGACAGCTGCAGGCTGACAGCAGCAATATGCCGTTTTCTGTTACGACCCTTTCCCGTGAAAAAGTAAATTCGAAAAGCCCGCAGGCTTTTCGGATTTACAAATTTAAAAAATATATTTCCGCTGAACATGCCCAGAGTGAAACGGAGGGCATTTTAAATCATTTGTTAGAGGAAACCCGAAAGTATATGAACCACTTAGGAGATTATGACGTTATCGTCATCGGTGCCGGTCATGCCGGCATCGAGGCAGCTCACGCCGCCGCAACGCTGGGCGCGAGAACGGCCGTGTTTACCATGAGTCTGGATGCCATTGGCAACATGCCCTGCAACCCCAGCATTGGCGGCACGGCAAAAGGTACGCTGGTACGTGAATTAGATGCGCTTGGCGGCGTGATGGGCCTTGCTGCAGATGCCACCTATCTGCAGAGCCGGATGCTCAACAAGGGCAAAGGCCCGGCGGTGCACGCCCTGCGTGTGCAGACCGACCGCAAGCGCTACCATGAATATATGAAGCATGCATTGGAACTCACGCCCGGCCTTGCCATCCATCAGGCTGAGGTTGTGAGCATCGAGACCGAGAACGGCCGTGTGAAGGGCGTCGTGACCCAGCTGAACGGGGAATACAGCGCCAAATGCGTGGTCATTGCCACCGGCACGAACCTTGGCGGCAAAATTTTTGTGGGCGATGCATGGTACGCCTCCGGCCCGGACGGGATGCACGCCGCTAACGCCCTGACCGACAGCTTGAAGGCTGCCGGGCTGCCGCTGCGCCGGTTCAAGACCGGTACCCCTGCCCGGGTGCACCGCCGCAGCATCGATTTTTCCAAGCTGGAATGCCAGCCCGGCGACCCGGACAATGAGCTGCAGCCCTTCAGCTTTATGACCGATGCACCCATGCACAACAAGGTGGAGTGCTGGATCGCCTATACCAACCCCGAGACCCACAGGATCATTCTGGATAACATCCAGCGCAGCCCGCTCTATGGCGGCATGATCGAGGGCGTTGGCCCGCGCTACTGCCCCTCCATCGAGGACAAGGTGGTGCGCTTTGCGGGCAAGGACCGCCACCCCATCTTTGTGGAGCCCTGCGGTGAGAACACCGAGGAAATGTACCTGCAGGGTGCTTCCAGCAGTCTGCCGGAGGACGTGCAGAATGCCTTCTACCGCAGCATCAAGGGCTTTGAGCACATCGAGATCCTGCGCCCGGCCTATGCCATCGAATACGACTGTGTGGACCCCACCAGTCTGGAAGCCACGCTGGAAAGCAAGGTGGTGCGGGGCCTGTATGGGGCAGGGCAGTTCAACGGCACTTCCGGCTACGAGGAAGCTGCCGCACAGGGCCTGCTGGCCGGTCTGAACGCCGCCCGCAATGCGCTGGGCAAAGAACAGCTGATCCTTCCGCGTCACACCAGCTACCTTGGCACCCTGGTGGATGATCTGGTGACCAAGGGCGTCATGGACCCCTACCGCATGATGACCAGCCGCAGCGAATACCGGCTGACCCTGCGGCAGGACAATGCCGACACCCGCCTGACCCCCATCGGCCGGGAATATGGTCTGGTGCAGGACGACCGCTGGACAAAGTACCAGCACACCCAGAACATTCTGGAAGCGGAGCGCCGCCGCCTACACGACGCCCACCTGCGCACTGCCGACCTGCAGGCCGCCATGACGGCGGCCGGGCTGGCCCCGGCAGCCGAGGGCGGCATTGCCGAAGAATTGCTGCGCCGCCCGGAGATCCACTACGACCTTGTGGCCGGGGTCATCGGCTGGGGGAAGGGGATCACGCCCATGCTGGCGGAACGGCTGGAGACCGAGATCAAATACGCAGGATACATTGCCCGGCAGGATCGCATGATCCGGGAGGTGGCCCGCCACGAAAAGACCCTGATCCCGGAGGATTTTGAATACGCGGACCTTACCGGCCTGACGCTGGAAGCCCGCGAGAAGCTGGCCCGCATTCGGCCCAAGAACCTGGGCCAGGCCAGCCGCATCCCCGGCGTGTCGCCCTCGGACGTGGCACAGCTGAGCATCGCCCTGGCGGCCCACACCTGATCCAGAACAACAGAAAGGAACCATTGCTATGATCGACAAACAGCGGCTGGAGGCCAAGTGTTCCACATGGAACATTGCCCTCACCGGCACCCAGCTGGACCAGCTGGACGCCTTTGCACAGATCCTTGTGGACTACAACCAGAAGGTCAACCTGACCGCCATCACCGACCCCGAGGGCATCGAGGACAAGCATTTCCTCGACAGCCTGCTCTTTGCCAGCCAGCCGGAAGTAGCCGGCCGCATGGTGGATGTGGGCGCTGGTGCCGGGTTTCCGGGCATCGTCACCAAGATCTACAAGCCGGAACTGGAACTCACCCTCATGGAGCCCACCGGCAAGCGGGTGGAGTTCTTGAAGTACGCCTGTGCCCAGCTTGGCCTGACCGGCGTGGAGTTTGCCAAGGAGCGCGCAGAGGAAGCCGCCCGCAAGGTGTGGCGGGAGCAGTTTGACCTGGCTTCAGCCCGCGCGGTGGCGGCCCTGCCCATGCTGGCGGAATACTGCCTGCCGCTGGTCAAGGTGGGCGGAAACTTCCTTGCCATGAAGGGCGCCTCCGGAGAAGAGGAGCTGGCCGCTGCCCGCGGGGCCATCAAAAAACTGGGCGGTGCCTATAAGGAGACCCGCACCCTGCACCTGCCCGGCGGCGACACCCGCACCCTGATTTTGTGCCAAAAGATTTCGCAAACTCCGACAGCCTACCCCAGAAACGGCGGAAAAATCGCCAAAAGCCCGCTGAAATAACGGAATAGCGAACAAAATATGCAAAACCCTGCCGAACGAAATTTCTGGCAGGGTTTTTGTTTGTGTGGTACACTGGCTCTGAACCAACTTTTCCACATTTTCCCGGGAAAGCGTGGAAAACAAACCCGGATATGCCGCAAAAAAGGAGGAGCCGTGTTATGTTTGAACGGAAGAAGTCCGCCGGAAAAATTTATTTCCTGCCCATCGACCAGATCCATCCGTCGCCGTTCCAGGCGCGCCGGACCTTTGAGGAACAGGAGCTGGCAGGCCTTGCCCAGAGCATCCGTGAAAACGGTCTGCTGCAGCCCATCTCGGTGCGTAAAGCAGCCGAAGGTTACGAGCTGGTGGCAGGGGAGCGGCGGCTGCGCGCCTGCAAGCTGGCCCAGATGACCACCATTCCGGCCATTCTGTGCAGCTATGCCGATGAGCAGACGGCGGCCCTCGGCCTGCTGGAAAATATTCAGCGCACCGATCTGAACCCCTTTGAGCAGGCGCAGGGCCTGCGGGACATTCTGGTGCTGTGGGACTGCACCCAGGCCGAGGCCGCCAAGCGGCTGGGCATGGCGCAGCCCACACTGGCTAACAAGCTGCGCCTGCTGCAGCTCACGGGGGACCAGCGCCAGTTCGTGCTGGACAACAACCTCACCGAGCGTCACGCGCGGGCCGTGCTGCGCCTGCCGGAGAACCGCCGCAGCGAGGCGCTCATCAACATTGCCAAGCGGCGGCTCAACGCCCGTCAGACCGATCGGTACATCGAACAGCTGCTCAACAGCACCGCAAAAGGGCGGCACCGCATCTCCATGGTCCGGGATGTGCGCATCTTTGTGAACACCATCGACCATGCCATCCGGCTGATGACCGACAATGGGGTACCGGCCACGGCCCACCGGGAAGAGAAGGATGGCTACATCGAATACACGGTGCGCATCCCCACGGCGGCAGCGGAGAAGTGAACGGTTCCATGTGGAACAGAAAAAACGTGTAAAAAATCTGCAAAATACGCCTTGAAAGAGAACTTTTTGCCTTGTAAAAACGGAAAACAGAAGAAAAATACGCACAAAAACGCCTGAAAGCGGTTCAAAAAGCCAAGGGAGTGTGCTATACTACTAGTTGAGATGTCCGCGCGACGGGAAACGAGCGGGCACAACTGCGAATGTTCCATGTGGAACAACCAAAATTTCCCGGAAGGAAGAAATGCGCGTGGCAAAAATTGTAGCAATCGCAAACCAGAAAGGCGGCGTCGGCAAGACCACAACCGCCGTCAACCTGTCCTCCTGCGTGTCGGCTTTGGGCAAAAAGGTGCTCATCGTGGACCTGGACCCCCAGGGCAACACCACCACCGGCTACGGCATCCCCAAGCGGAGCGTGGAGTGCGGCACCTACGAGGTGCTCATCGGCAAGGCGACCGCCGCACAGGCGATCCGCAAGACCGAGTTCCGCACCGATGTGATCGGCTCCAACACCCGTCTGGCCGGTGCCAGCCTGGAGATGATCGACCTGCCGGGCCGGGAAAGCCGGCTGCGGAAGGCCCTGGCCACGGTGCAGCAGGACTATGACTTTATCTTCATCGACTGCCCGCCCAGCCTGGACCTGCTCACCCTGAACGGTCTGAGCGCCTGCGACAGTGTGCTGATCCCGGTGCAGTGCGAGTACTATGCGCTGGAAGGTCTGTCGGAGCTCATCAGCA
>ERZ772880.2743-NODE-2743-length-12964-cov-7.369277_pt1 | contig 12964 bp, 6 predicted proteins | sample MGYA00580577_ERZ772880 | MGnify/ENA primary metagenome ERZ772880 (study PRJEB29015, sample SAMEA2737705) | human gut metagenome | biome: human gut; feature: human-associated habitat; material: faeces | place: China | collected 2012 ... | reverse complement strand
GATCTGCTCCTGCGTGAAGGCGGCCGTGAGCGCCGCGATCTGCTTCATGTATTTGCCGTACTTCGGACCGAGGGTCTTGAAGTTGGGCTTGATGCGCTTGGTAATCAGGCCGGCCGTCTCGGCGACCAGTTCGATCCGCTTGACGTTGACCTCGTTCATGATGAGCGGCCGCACGGCCTCGATATGGCGTCCCATCGCCGGATCGAGCACCGGAATGAGAATCTTCCCGAGCGGCTGGCGTACCTTGATGTTCACCTTGCGGCGCAGGGCCAGCACCATCGACGAGACGCGCTGCGCGAGCGACATCGTCTCTTCCAGCTCCTTGTCCGCAAGCGACGGATCGGCCGCGGGGAACTGCGCCAGATGCACCGAACCTTCGTGGCGGCCGCTCACGGCGTTCAGGTCGCGGAAGATGCGCTCCGAGATGAAGGGCGCGAAGGGTGCGCTGAGCGATGCGACGGTTTCCAGACAGGTGTAGAGCGTCTGGTAGGCCGCCAGCTTGTCCTCGGTCATCCCGCCGCCCCAGAAACGTTTGCGGTTCAGACGCACGTACCAGTTGGAGAGGTTTTCGCACACGAACTCCTGGATCATGCGGGCCGCAGGGGTCGGATCGTAGCCTTCGAGCGACGCCGTGACGTCGGCCACCAGCGTATTGAGCAACGAAACGATCCAGCGGTCGATCTCCGGCCGGCGGGCGACGGGCACCTCCGCCTCGCGCCCCGTGAAGCCGTCGACATTGGCGTAGAGGGCGAAGAACGAGTAGGTGTTGTAGAGCGTGCCGAAAAACTTGCGGCGCACCTCGTCCACCCCGTCGCGGTCGAATTTGAGGTTGTCCCACGGCTGCGAGTTGGTAATCATGTACCAGCGCGTAGCATCGGCGCCGTAGCTGTCGAGCACTTCGAACGGATCGACGGCGTTGCCCAGCCGCTTCGACATCTTGTTGCCGTTCTTGTCGAGCACCAGCCCGTTGGAAATGATATTCTTGAAGGCTACCGAATCGAACAGCATCGCGGCGATCGCATGCAGCGTGAAGAACCAGCCGCGCGTCTGGTCGACGCCCTCGGCGATGAAGTCGGCGGGAAAGACCTCGCCGAAACCCTCCCGATGCTCGAACGGATAGTGCTGCTGCGCATAGGGCATGGCGCCCGAATCGAACCACACGTCGATCAGGTCGCTCTCGCGGCGCATCGGCTCGCCCTTGGACGAGACGAGCACGATCTGGTCCACATAGGGACGGTGCAGGTCGATCTTGGCATAGTTCTCCTTCGACATGTCGCCCACACGGAACTCCTTGTAGGGATTCTCCTTCATCACGCCGGCCGCGACCGCGCGCTCGATCTCGGCCGTCAGCTCCTCCATCGAACCGATGCATTTCAGCTCGGAGTAATCCTCGGTGGCCCACACCGGCAGCGGCGTGCCCCAGAAACGCGAACGCGACAGATTCCAGTCCACCAGCCCTTCGAGCCACTTGCCGAAGCGGCCCGTACCGGTCGATTCGGGCATCCAGCGGATCGTGCGGTTGAGTTCGATCATCCGCTCGCGCAGCGCCGTGGTCCGGATGAACCACGAGTCGAGCGGATAGTAGAGCACCGGTTTGTCCGTGCGCCAGCAGTGCGGATAGGAGTGGACGTGCTTCTCGATCTTGAAAGCCATGCCCGCCCCTTTGAGCGCCACGGCGATGTCCACGTCGAGCGTCGGCGCGTCGGGCGCGAGCGTATCGTCGTAGGCGTTCTTCACGTAACGGCCCGCATACTCGCCGTATTTCCCGGCGTCGACATACCGCTCCACGAAGGCCGGATCGAGCTCCTCGATGCGGAAGAACTTGCCCGTGCGGTCGACCATAGGCTGCTCCTTACCCGCGCGGTCGATCACGAACAGGGGCGCGATACCCGCCTGCTTGGCCACGCGGTTGTCGTCGGCACCGAACGTCGGGGCGATATGCACGATACCCGTACCGTCGGTCGTGGTCACGTAGTCGCCCACGATCACGCGGAAGGCATCGCCCATCGGCCGCACCCACGGGAGCAGCTGCTCGTAGCGGACGCCCTCGAACTCGGGTCCCTTGTAAACACGATCCTCGACCTCGAACGTTCCCTCCATCTTCTTGGTGAAGTAGGACGGCACCAGCTCGCGCGCCAGAATGACGGTCTGCGCCTCGTCGGTATAGGGGTTGCGGCACTTGACGCGCACATAGTCGATCGCGGGGCCTACGGCCAGCGCCGTATTCGACGGCAGCGTCCACGGCGTCGTCGTCCAGGCCAGGAAGTAGAGCTCGCCCTCGACGCCCTCGAAAAAGCGTTCGCTGCGTTCGTCGCGCACCACGCGGAACTGCGCCGTGCAGGTCGTGTCCTTCACGTCGCGGTAGCAGCCCGGCTGGTTCAGCTCGTGGGTCGAGAGACCCGTACCCGCCGCCGGCGAGTAGGGCTGGATGGTGTAGCCCTTGTAGAGCAGCCCCTTGTCGAAGAGCTGCTTCAGGAGCCACCACAGCGTCTCGATGTATTTGTTGTCGTAGGTGATGTACGGGTCGTCCATGTTGACCCAGTAGCCCATCTTGCGCGTGAGGTCCTCCCACTTGCCCGTGAACTCCATCACCGCCTCGCGGCACGTGCGGTTGTACTCCTCGATGGAGATCTTCTTGCCGATGTCTTCCTTGGTGATGCCGAGCTTCTTCTCGACGCCCAGTTCCACGGGCAGTCCGTGAGTGTCCCATCCGGCCTTGCGGTGCACGAGGTAGCCCTGCTGCGTCTTGTAGCGGCAGAATACGTCCTTGATCGTGCGGGCCATGACGTGGTGGATGCCGGGCATGCCGTTTGCCGAGGGGGGACCCTCGTAGAATACGAACGTGGGATGGCCCTCGCGGGTCGTGATGCTTTTGTGGAACGTGTCGCGTGCGTCCCATTCGCCGAGCACGTCGGCGGCTATGCCTGCCAGGTCGAGGCCTTTATACTCCTTGAACTTCATATCGGTAGAAATTTCTTCGCTAATTTTCTGACAATTGGCAAAGATATAAAAAAGATTTGAAAAACGGGTCTGAAGCGTTCGATTTATGGATGTCCGTTCCGGGAAGCGGGGTCTGCGGGGGCCTTCCCTTCGTCGGGGCTGTCCGCGTCCGGCTTCGGGGCGATGACCGTCCCGGTCGTTTCCCGTCCGGTTCTGCGCCCGGGACGGACGCGGGTTTTGGGGATTACTCCCCCGCGGGAATGTCGATCCGGAAACAGGAGCCTTCGCCCGCCACGGAGTCGACGCCGACCGAGCCGCCCAGCTGTTCGGCGATCGACTTGCAGATCGACAGCCCGAGCCCGGTCCCCTGGGTGAAGGTGTCGAGTTTGACGAAACGTTCGAAGATGCGTTCCCGGTCTTCGGGCGCGATGCCGATGCCCGTGTCGCGGACGTAGAAACGGATGTGGCCGGGAATCCGGCGGAATCCGATCGTTACCGATCCTTTTTCGGTAAATTTCAGTGCATTGCGCGTAAAGTTGTTCAGCACCTGGGCAAGCCCCTTCCTGTACTCCGTGACGGGGAATTCCGGCAGCCCTTCCTCGACGCGCAGTTCCACGCCCGGCCGGCGCTGGAGGCGGAGCGAGTCGGCGACCTCCCGGCATAAGTCCCGGGCGTCGAACTGCGTGCGCTCGATGTCCGTGCGTCCCGACTCGATGCGCGCCAGATCCAGCACGTCGGAGATGATTTGCAGCAGCAGGGTGTTGTTGCGCAGGATGATGTCGGTGTACTCCCGGCGGGTTTCGTGCCTGCTTTCGTCTGCCAGCAGTTCCGAGAATCCGACGATGGCGTTCAGCGGGGTGCGGATTTCGTGGCTCATGTTGGCCAGGAACGCCGACTTGAGTTTGTTGGACTCCTCGGCGCGCTTCTTCGCTTCGCGCAGCTCCTCCTCCTCGGTGCGTTTGAGTTCGCTGATGTCGTAGTTGACGCACGCCAGGTCGATCACGCCCTCCTCCGGACGGTAGTCGCGGCAGAGCAGGTGGATTTTGATCCAGCGCATCGGCTCCTGATCGCTCACGATGCGCACTTCGTTGACGAAAGTCCGGATTTCTCCGGTTTTGAGGCGTTCGAACTCCTCCTCAAGGTGTTGCCGGTCGTCGGGATGGACCTGCCGCCAGTGGCCGAGAATCTGTGAGGCGGGCGTGTTTTCCGCTTCGCCGTAATTTTTGGCCCAGGGACCCTTGGTGTAACCCTCTCCCGTAAGGGGGTTGTAGCTGACGCAGCCCACGTGTGCGAAGTCCGAAACCAGGTTGAAGAGATGCTCGAAATCGTCCAGCTGTTCGCGGCTGCGCGTGGCGTCGGTGATGTCTTCGAGCAGGATGACCAGTTCGTCGTCGTCGCCCGGCGTGTTGTAGATCAGGCAGCGGCAGGTGCGTTTGCCGTCCGGGCTTTTCCCGGTCTGCTCCCAGAAGGAGCAGGAGGGGATGTGCTCGAATGTGGGGATGTGTTTCAGGGGATCTATTCCCACCTCGCGGGCCGTCTTTCCGGCATGGCCCTGCGTGTGGATGCCCAGTATCCTGCCGGCCTGCTGGTTGATGTACGAAAGCAGGTAGTCGACCGCTTCGCCCGATTTGTCGCGCAGGATGTTGACGCGCAGGTAGCCGATCGGCAGGTGTTCGATCAGTTGTGCGAGGTGGCTGTAATTGCGTTGCGTCGCCTTGTAACTCTGATTGATGGAGGCCAGTTCGGCATTTTCGGGAGTGCCTTCCGTAACGCGGCGGACGGTTCCGAAAACCGAGCGGACGCCCGTCAGCGGATCGTTGGCGGCAGCCACGGCTCTGACTTGCAGGCATCTGTCGCCGTTGGCCGTGACGAACGTTTCGTCGAGCGAGTCGGAGACCTTGAGGGCGGCGCAGCGGGTGTAAATGCGCGCCCGGTGCTCCTCGCCGGGCAGCAGGTAGACCTCCTCGAACGAAATGCGGGTGCGATCTGCGCCGAAAAGGTCCGCCGCCAGCCGCGAACAGGTCATTTCGCGCTGTCCGAAGTCGAGCTGCCACCATCCGACGCCGGAGGCGTCGAGTGATTTTTGCAGCAGGTCGGGGGCGGCTTGTTCGGAGTGCATGGCAGAAATACCCTTTTTTCGATGTTTCTGCAAAAATAGAAAATTTCGGGAGAAAACGAATTTTGTCCGGATGATTTTTTGCGCGGCGGCGCTATTCGGTTTCGTCCTGCCGCGTCAGCGTGCGGATCACGCGCGCCGGATTTCCCACGGCCACCGAGTCGGCCGGGATGTCGCGCGTCACGACGGCTCCGGCGCCGATGACCGAACGGTCGCCGATGGCGACGCCCGGGCAGACGATCACCCCTCCGCCCAACCAGCAGTCGTCGCCGACGGTGATCGGACGGCCCGCTTCGAGTCCAGTGCGGCGCTGTGCCGCGTCGAACGGATGCAGGGCGGTGAGCAGCTGCACTTTGGGCCCTATGAGCGTGTGGCGGCCGATGCGGATCGGCGCCAGGTCGAGGAACACGCAGTCGAAATTGACGAACGACCCTTCGCCGATTGAGATGTTGAGTCCGTAATCGCAGCGGAACGGTTCGCGGATGAATCCTTCGCAGCCGGGGCACAGCTCGCGCAGCGCGGCGCGGTAGGCGTCGTCGTGGCCGCAGAGTTCGACGTTGAGGCGGTGCATCAGGCGCGTGGCGTTGTCCCGGATGGCGGTGAGTTCCGCATCCCGGGGGTCGAACCACCCGCCGGCGAGCATCTTTTCCCGCTCGGTCATTTTAGTCGAAGGATTGCATTTCGATCAGCTTGGCGTAGATGCCGTTGCGTTCCATCAGCTCGTTGTGCGTGCCCTGTTCGGCGATGCGGCCGTGGTCGACGACAACGATCAGGTCGGCGTTGTGGATGGTCGACAGGCGGTGGGCGATGACCACCGACGTGCGGCCTTTGAGCAGGTTGTTGAGGGCGTCCTGCACGAGTTTTTCGCTCTCGGTGTCGAGTGCCGAGGTGGCCTCGTCGAGGATCAGGATGTCGGGGTTCTTGAGCACCGCGCGGGCGATCGAGAGCCGCTGGCGCTGGCCGCCGGAGAGTTTCACGCCCCGGTCGCCGATGTTGGTCCCGTAACCGTCGGTGCATTCGCGGATGAAGCAGTCGGCGTTGGCGACCTTCGCCGCCTCGACCACCTCTTCGTGCGTGGCGCCGCGCTTGCCCATGCCGATGTTGTTTTCGATGGTGTCGTTGAAAAGCACGGTGTCCTGCGCCACGACGCTCATATGGGCGCGCACGCTCTCCTGCGTGTAGTCGCGCAGCGAGATGCCGTCGATGAGTATTTCGCCCGCCGAGGGGTCGTAGAAGCGGGGCAGCAGCTCGCTCAATGTCGACTTGCCGCCTCCCGAGGGACCGACCAGAGCCACGGTCTGCCCGCGGCGTATCTCGAACGAAATGCCGTCGATCACTTCGCGCTCCCCGTCGTAGGTGAAGTGCACGTCGCGGAATTCGATTTTCTCTTTCAGCCCCGTGAGTTCCCGGGCGCCGGGTTTGTCCTGTATTTCGGGTTTCGTGTCGATGATCGAGAAGATGCGCTCTCCGGCGGCGATTCCCTGGTTGATGTTGGCGAACTGGTCGATGAAGGTGCGCACGGGGCGCGTGATCTGCGAGAAGATGGCGATGAAGGCGATGAATCCGCCGGGGTCGAGCACGCCTTTGGCCACGAGCGAACCGCCGAAGACGAGGATCACGCCCACGGCCGTGATGCCGAGGAACTCGCTCATCGGCGAGGCCAGCTGCTGCCGGCGGGCCATCGAGAGGGTCAGGCGCGCCAGGTCGGCGCTGATGGCGTAGTATTTCTGCTTGATGTATTCCGTGGCGTTATAGCTCTTGATGACCTTGATGCCCGAGAGCGACTCGTCGAGCGTCGAGACCATCTCGCCCATGCGCTGCTGGTTGGTGCGGGCCGGGTGGCGGAGTTTCTTCACGATGCTGCCGATCAGCAGGGCCACCACCGGGAGGAACAGCACCGAGAAGATGGCCAGCTCCCACGAAATGGCCACCATCATCACGATGTAGCCGATGATCAGAAACGGTTCGCGGAACGACACCTGGAGGGTGTTGGTGATGCAGAACTGCACCACGCCCACGTCGGAGGTGATTTTCGAAATGATGTCGCCCTTGCGCTGGTCCGAGAAATAGCCCACGTTCATGTCCATCACGCGCGAGAACATTTCGTTGCGCATGCGTTGCAGGGTCCGCGTGCGCATGTTCTCCATGGTCCATGCGCCGAGGTAGCGGAACAGGTTGCTCATCAGGCTGATGCAGATGGCTACAATGGCCAGCAGCATCAGTACGTTCTGGCGGTCGTATTGTTCGAAGATGTGCGAATAGGCGAAGTTGAAAAGTGTTGCGAGGTAGTCCTGATTGAGTTCCAGGGGAGGCAGCTTTTCGACGTATTCGAAGGAGTAGTTCGCGTCGAACATGGTGTTCAGGATCGGGATGATCAGCATGAACGTCAGCGAGTTGAACAACGCGTAGAAAAGCGAGTAGAAGAAGTAGGGGATCGCGTATTTCTTGATCGGCCGGGCAAAACCCAACAGCCGCATGTATGTTTTGAACATTCGGAGCGTATGTTTGTTGGTTACGCAATTCGCGGCGTAAAGATAGGAATAATAACCCGAAAAGCGAAAAATGTACGATAATTCGATGGATTATGGTGGACTTTGTGCCGAAAAAACGGTGCGGCGGCCTTCCGTTTTACCGCTCTGCGGGATCGTAGCCCGTGTCTTCGAGCCAGTGCGCCTTGTCGTTGGCCGCCGCCACGGCCAAACAGTCGCAGCGGTTGTTCTCGACTGTTTCGGCGTGGCCCTTGACCCAGACGAAACGGACGTTGTGGCGGTTGTACACGCGCAGGAAACGCATCCAGAGATCGGGGTTTTTCTTGCCCGCGAATCCCTTGCGGACCCAGCCGAAGACCCAGCCTTTCGAGACGGCGTCGACGACGTATTTCGAATCGGAGTAGATGACCACGTCCGAACCCTCGAACTTGAGCGTTTCGAGCGCCACGCACACGGCCATCAGCTCCATGCGGTTGTTGGTCGTGAGGCGGAATCCCTGCGACAGCTCCTTGCGGTGGTGTCCCGAGAGAAGCACTGCGCCGTAGCCGCCCGGCCCGGGGTTTCCGAGGGCCGAGCCGTCGGTGTAGATGGTGATCGGAGACAAAATATGCGTAGATTAGAGATCAAACATAGAGTTTATGACGGGATGTTCCGGTCCGGTTTTCCGGGGCTTGCGCCTGCCGCACCGCCGCCGGCCGTTTCGCGGTTCATTCGGCGGCCGTTCCGCCCAGCTCCTTGTCCAGAATCTTTTTCGCCCGGTAAAAGGCATTCGTGTAATTGCGTGCCAGTATGGTGCCGTCCGGACCGATCAGAACGAAGAACGGCCAGCCTTCGATGGCATACGTTTCCATGATCTGCCGGTTTTCCGGATGACCGGTTTCCAGTTCCGCTTCGATCCATCCGTGTTCCAGCATGCCGGCCAGCACGGGGCGCATGTCGTCCACACCCGGCGACGGCATTTTTTTGCCTGCGGGCAGACTTTCGTATACGCTCCGGATATCGGCGATGGATTCGGTCAGTCCCACCACCTGCAACCCTTTGTCCTTGTACTTTTCGAACAGATCGCTCACCTGCCGGTCGATATGGATCGAGCCGGGACACAATCCCCAATGGTAGAGCAGCAGGTATCGGCCTTTGAAATCAGCCATGGCGACAGTACGGTCTTCGGTCGTTGCCAGTGTGAAATCCGGCGCCGGTTTTCCTTCGGCGAGTTGTTCCATTCTTGCCATGCAGTCTGCGTACATCTGGCCGAAATAGCTCGTTTTCAACCCTTCGGACAATGTCTTGTAAAACTTGTGCGCCTCCTTGGCTGGGGTGTACGACAACTTGGGTATCCTGTCGATCAACAGGTACAGGCTTCCGTGCGGATTGGCCGCTTCCAGATAACGTCCCCGGACCCGGCCGAGCGAATCATCGACCGCCAGCAGGCTCGACAGCATGGGCTCGTCGTAAATTCCTCCGCCGAGACGGCAATAATAGATCGCATCCGTCGAGCCGGTCATGCCGATCCTATCGCCGGGCCTGACGATGACGGGTTTGCCTCCGCGATCCCCGGCTGCGGCTCTTCCGGCTTTCGGGCGGTAGGTCATCAGGTAGTACTGGTCGTGTTCCGACTTCCCCCGATAGCGGAATGCGCCCGGTTTGCGGACCACGACGTCGAATCCCGGGCCGTACTTCCATGAAGGCAGGAGAATACGCTCGAAACGGAGGGTGTCTCCGGCTTGCAGTCCCTCAATCCTTCCCTCCAGTCTGAATCCCCGGGCATAGGCACAGGCTGCCGTCATGGTCAGGGCGCAGCATGACAGGAGGAGTTTGTATCGTAGGGCCATGATAGCTGTTTTAATGCTTATTTGCCGGATTCGAGCGCCGCCAACTGTTCGCGGATCGCCGTGATCTTGGCTTCGGCGTCGGCCTGCTTGGCGCGCTCGTTGGCCACCACCTTCTCGGGCGCCGAGGCGACGAACCGCTCGTTCGAGAGCTTCTTCATCACCGAGGCGAGGAATCCCTCGTAGTAGGCCAGATCGTCCGCGAGTTTTTTGCGCTCGGCCTCGGCGTCGATCTTTCCGGCCATCGGCACGAAGTACTGCGTCGTCTTGACGATGAACGCCGCGGCCGCCGGGTCCTTCTCCGCCACGGTCTCGATGGCCGTGAGGTTGGCCATCTTCATCACGACGGGGGCGAACTCCGCGGGATAGTTCTCATCGGCGATGACCCGGAGCGTCAGCGCCTCTTTCTGCGGCAGGCTCTTCTGGTTGCGGATGTTGCGCACCGAGGTGATGATCTCCTTCGCCAGTTCGAAGCGCGCCAGCATCGCGGCGTCTTCGGCCGCAGGCTCGGGCATCTGCGCCACGCAGATCGAAGCGCCTTCGGCGCGGGGCGCGAGGTCCTGCCAGATCTCTTCCGTGACGAACGGCATGAAGGGGTGCAGCACGCGCATCAGGGCGTCGAAATAGCCCTTCGTCGCCTCCATCGTCGGGGCGTCGATGGGCTGTCCGTAGGCGGGCTTCGCCATCTCGAGGTACAAGCCGCTGAAATCGTCCCAGAAGAGGCGGTAAGCCTCCTTGAAGGCCTCCGAGATGCGGTATGACTTGAAATCCTCGGCGATCTGGCGCAGCGAGCGGCCCAACGCCTGCCCGAACCACGCCACGGCCAGACGGTTGTTCTCGCTTTGCGCCGCTGCGGCGTCCACCGCCCAGCCGTTCAGGAGGCGGTAGGCGTTCCAGATTTTGTTGCCGAAGTTGCGGCCCTGCTCGCACAGCGCCTCGTCGAACATCACGTCGTTGCCGGCCGACGACGAAATGAGCATGGCCATACGCACGCCGTCGGCGCCGTATTGGGCAATCAGGTCCAGCGGATCGGGCGAGTTGCCCAGCTGCTTGGACATCTTGCGGCCGATCTTGTCGCGCACGATGCCCGTGAAGTAGACGTTCGAGAAGGGCTTTTCGCCGCGGTATTCGTAGCCGGCCATGATCATGCGGGCCACCCAGAAGAAGATGATGTCGGGACCGGTCACCAGATCGTTGGTGGGGTAGTAGTAGCCGATCTCCCTGTTGTCCGGGAAGCGGATGCCGTCGAATACCGAGATGGGCCACAGCCACGACGAGAACCACGTGTCGAGCACATCCTCGTCCTGCCGCAGGTCCGTCAGCTGCAACGAGGCGTCGCCGGCCTTCTCGCGGGCCTTTTCCAACGCCTCTTCGGCCGTCAGGGCCACCACGAAGCCGCCTTTGGGAAGATAGTACGCCGGAATGCGCTGGCCCCACCACAGCTGGCGCGAGATGCACCAGTCCTTGATGTTCTCCATCCAGTGGCGGTAGGTGTTCTTGTATTTCTCGGGCACGAAACGGATCGCATCCTCCATCACGGCCTTCGTCGCCGGTTCGGCCAGCTCCTGCATCGAGAGGAACCACTGCATCGAGAGTTTCGGCTCGATGGCCACGCCCGTGCGCTCCGAATAGCCCACGTTGTTGGTGTAATCTTCGGTCTTTTCCAAAAGGCCCGCCGCGTCGAGGTCCTTTTCGATCTGCCGGCGCACGTCGAAGCGGTCCTGACCCACGTACATGCCCACCTTGTCGTTGATCGTGCCGTCGTCGTTGAAGATGTCGATGGTCTCCAGCCCGTATTTCTCGCCCAGCATGTAGTCGTTCACGTCGTGGGCCGGAGTCACCTTCAGGGCGCCCGTTCCGAACTCGATGTCGACGTATTCGTCGCGGATCACCGGGATCGACCGTCCCACCAGCGGCACGACGACGCGGGCGTCGGCGGGCAGGGACTTGTAACGCTCGTCATTGGGGTTGACGCACAGCGCCGTATCGCCCAGAATGGTCTCGGGGCGCGTCGTGGCGACGATGATCGCCCGGTCGGTTCCCTCGACCTTGTAGCGCAGGTAGTAGAGCTTGCCGTGCGACTCCTTGAAGACCACCTCCTCGTCCGAGAGGGCCGTCTGCGCCGCGGGGTCCCAGTTGACCATCCTTACGCCGCGGTAGATCTTGCCTTTCTCGTAGAGGTCGCAGAAGACGCGCAGAACGCTCTCCGTGCGGGCTTCGTCCATCGTGAAGCACGTGCGGTCCCAGTCGCACGAGGCGCCCAGCTTGCGCAGCTGTTTGAGAATCACGCCGCCGTATTTCTCCTTCCATTCCCAGGCGTGGCGGAGGAACTCCTCGCGCGTGAGCGACGACTTTTCGATGCCCTTTTCGCGCAGCATCGCTACCACCTTGGCTTCGGTGGCGATCGACGCGTGGTCCATGCCCGGCACCCAGCAGGCGTTCTTTCCCGACATGCGGGCGCGGCGCACCAGCACGTCCTGCAACGTGTTGTTGAGCATGTGCCCCATGTGGAGCATGCCCGTCACGTTGGGGGGAGGGATGACGATCGTGTAGGGTTCCCGCTGGTCGGGTTCCGAGTGGAAAATATGCTGTTCGATCCAGTAGTCGTACCATTTGGATTCGATCTGCTGCGGTGCGTATTTGTCTGCGATTTGCATGGCGCGTTGAATTTTACTTTGTTTTCAGGGATGCAAAGTTATTAACATTCTGTCAAAGATAAAATAAAATTTCTAAAAAATCGTTATATTTGCACCATTATATATCTGTATATCCTATGAGCAAAAAAGATAAGATCAAAACCATCGAAGTAGACGACGTGAATCTCGTCCCCGAGCTGCTCGACGGCAATCACCGCGTGATCCCCATCGTGACCGGCGGCGACGAGCCTGTGGAGGAGGTCGAAGTGCCCGAAATCATACCCATTCTCACGCTGCGTTCGTCGGTGCTTTTCCCCGGCGCCATCACGCCCATCACGGTGGGCCGCGACAAGAGCATCAACCTCGTGCGCGCCGTGAATGCCGAAGGCGGTATTCTGGGCGCCGTGTTGCAGCGCGAAAGCGACGTCGAGGACCCCGCGCCGGACGACATGTACAAGGTCGGCACGGCCGCGCGGATCATCAAGATCCTCGAAATGCCCAACGGCAACCTCACGGTGATCCTGAACGGCCTGGAGAAGGTCGAGATCACGGAGTACATCACCACCGAACCTTATTTCAAGGCCCGGGTGACGGCCCTGCGCGATTCGACTCCCGATGTGAAGAGCATCGAGTTCGAGGCTCTCGTGGACTCGATCCGCGACGTGGCGCTGAACATCATCAACGTGTCGCCGTCGATGCCCAAGGAGGCGGCTTTCGCCATCAAGAACATCGACTCGAAGCGCGGTATCATCAACTTCATCTGCTCCAACATGGAGCTGACGGACGAAGACCGCCAGTCGCTGCTGGAGGCCCCCGGCCTGCTGGCCCGCGCCCGCAAGCTGCTCGAAATCCTGATCCGCGAGCAGCAGCTGGCCGAGCTGAAGAACCAGATTCAGGAGCGCGTCAAGCAGGAGATCGACAAGCAGCAGCGCGACTACTACCTCCAGCAGCAGATGC
>ERZ772880.2725-NODE-2725-length-13022-cov-23.405105_pt1 | contig 13022 bp, 10 predicted proteins | sample MGYA00580577_ERZ772880 | MGnify/ENA primary metagenome ERZ772880 (study PRJEB29015, sample SAMEA2737705) | human gut metagenome | biome: human gut; feature: human-associated habitat; material: faeces | place: China | collected 2012 ... | reverse complement strand
CCTTCCGGGCGGCTGTCCTGCGGGGCGTGATGTACTTTGTGCAGCTGTATCATGGACAGTACAGCGCGGAGCGGCTTGTCCGTGCGCTGAGCGGCGTCCATCCCATGGAGCTCTACCGTATCAGCCGGGATAACCCCGCCAAGCTTCCGGGCTGGCGGCGGTACGTTTATCCCATCTACACTACCTACAACGGCAAGTGCAGGAAGGATGCACTGCCGATGAAGTTCTAAGCTCAAACTTTTCCTTTGGCAAGGGCGATGGTACCCGGAAAAGGCCGTCGCCCTTTACATATAGTATTTTCTTTTGGATAATTGACATGTTGAACTGGAAAGGGGAGGACAGGAATGAGCGAGATTGCAGCCTGCACTTTGATTCAGGAAGCGCCCGACCGCAAGACAGAGCGGTACATGATGATGTTCAAGGATTACCCGGATGTGGTGACGGTGGAGCATCTTCAGAAAATGCTGGGGGTAGGGCGGAAGGTCGCCTACCTGCTGGTCAAGGAAAACAAGATCCGGTCTGTCCGTGTGGGGCGCAGCTACAAGATCCCGAAGCTCTGCGTTGTGGAGTACCTGCTGGACAAGACTTGACCTTCAGGAGGGATGCAGCCCCAAAAATCCCTTGCGCCATCCTTGCAAAGCAGCCCTGTTTATTTTAAACTAAAGTTGCCTGAGCAAAGAGCGTTTGGCTACAAAGAAAGGAGCGTTTCTATGATAAATGTAGCTGGACATTTAAGAGAACAGAATGGTACATATCAGATGGTCCTGAGCTGGAAGGATGCAAACGGAAAGCGCAGAACCAAATCCATCAGCACAGGACTTCCCGTAAAGGGAAACAAAAAGCGGGCTGAATCCCTTCTGCGTCAGACACAAAAGGAGTTCAACCCGGAAACGATGCAGCAGGTCGGTGACCTGTCTGTGCCGGAATACCTGACCCGCTGGCTGCGGGAAAGCGTGATGAACCTTTCCCCGGATACTTACGGTCGATATGCCTACGATATGGGCAGGGTCATCATCCCGTACTTTGAACGAAAGCGGCTGTCTTTAAAAGCGCTCACTCCGCGCGATCTGGAAACGTTTTTCCGCTATGAGCGTCAGCAGGAGGAAGCGACCGTACAGCAGCTTCTGGATTGGCACAGGGAGCTGACCGATGCCCTTCAGTATGCCGTTGACAGTAACTGGCTGAAAGCGAACCCCGTCAAGACAGTTGACCCCTGCCTTGATAACTCCCCGGTACTTTTCAACGATTTTCTCATGGACTGGTTGAAAATGATGAAGTCCCGCGTGGCGATCACGACCTATGCAAACTACGAGATCGTCATCACGCGCCGGATCGTTCCGTATTTTGAGCCGCTCCACTACACCCTGCAAGACCTTGAGCAGCACCCCAAGTACATTCAGGATTTCTATCAGCATGAGCTGGATCGCGGCGTTACGGCAAACACGGTCATCCACTATCACGCCAACATCCGCAAATGCCTACAGTACGCTTTTCAGATCGGCATGATCCGTTCCAACCCGGCAGATCGCGTTGAACGTCCTCGTAAGGAAAAGTTCAAGTCGGAGGTCTACAAAGCAGAGGAACTGGAACAGCTCTTCACAGCGATCCAGGGCGACCCGGCAGAGTTCGGCGTTATCATGGCTGCATTCTACGGGCTGCGCCGCAGCGAGATCGTTGGTCTGAAATGGGATGCCATTGATTTTGAGAACAAGACCATCAGCATCCAGCATACGGTGGTTTCCACAAAGGTTGACGGCGTTGTGACCGATATCGCGCGGGATAGAACCAAAACGAAATCCAGCTGCCGCACCCTTCCGCTGATCCCTGCCTGTGAGCAGATGCTCAAAAAGATGCAGAAAGAGCAGGCGCTGAACCGGAAGGTCTGCGGCAAGGATTACTGCACGGATTATCTCGATTATATCTATGTCAACCCGATGGGCAGGCGCATCCGCCCCAACTTTCTGAGCCAGCATTTCCCGGAGTTCCTCACGGCGCACGACATGAAGCGCATCCGCTTCCACGACCTGCGCCACAGCTGCGCAAGCCTGCTTTACGCCAACGGCGTGAGCCTGAAGGAAATTCAGGAGTGGCTGGGGCACAGCGATATCAGCACCACCAGCAATATTTATACCCATCTGGATTTTTCCAGCAAGGTATCCTCTGCCAATGCCATCGTCAGCATTTTCCCGGAGAACACAAAGGTGTGACTTGCAACAAAAATAAAGCAGCCCGGAACCTGAAAAAGTCCGGACTGCTTGTTTGGTGCCGATGGTGGGACTCGAACCCACATGGTTTCCCGAGCGATTTTGAGTCGCTTGCGTCTGCCATTCCGCCACATCGGCTGATATGGATTTGGATGCGTTTTGCACGGTTTTTTGGAAGTTGGAGGGATGTTCAGGAGGGATGTTGGAACTTATCCACCGCTAACCGGTCAAAAACCTTCGCTGCTTCGTTGAAATTTCAGATGGGCGCACGAAGCCGCGAAGCGGATTTTGAGTCCCCCTCGTCTGCCATTCCGACACACCGGCGCATCGGTTTGAACGTCTTTTATTATACCGGATTCCCTGGGCAAAATCAAGAGAAAGTTTGCGTCTTTTTTCAGATCGTCCCGCATGGCGTAAAATACATGACTCCGGTTCTTGCCCGGCGGCACCGGCTGTGCTACACTAAGGTCAGATCAAAACGTAAATGATACCCACAAGGAGGGAACCGGACTTTGAAACATCTGCATTCTTTTGCCCGCCGCGCGGCGGCTTTTCTGCTGGCGACGGTGCTGTGCGTCTGCATCCCGGCGGCAGCGGCTTCGGCTGCCACCACCATCGGCGGGGCCGATACCACCCTGATCCCTGCAGAGGACGAAAACTGTCTCAGCTGGCTGTTTGGCTCCAAGGATAAGATCACCATGCCCTACCTGAACATCAAAGGGCAGGGCCTCAAGCGCAATGTTACGCTGGATCTTGAGGACTGTCTGGTGGGCATCACCTATACCGAGCTTGGCTCCATTGGCAGCTATGTCAGCGCCAGCGCCGCGCAGCAGGCGTGGAAGGCGCAGGCGGTGGCGGTGCACTCCTATCTGGAATACCACAAGCAGTACGGCTCGTCCACCAATGCGCTGATCTATACCCCGGTCGATCAGATCCCGGCCTCTGCCCGCAATGCCATCCGCAAGGCGGTGCAGGCGGTCAAGGATGAGGTGCTGGTGTACAACGGCAGCGTGTGCGATGCGGTATGGTCGGCCAGTGCGGGCTACAACACCCAGACCGGTGTGTACGGTACCTGCGCCAGTCTGGACGCATGGGGCACGGATGTGCCCTACCTGCAAAGCGTGGAAAGCCCCTACGAGGAGCAGTACCACAAGCTGCTGCGCCGGGTGATCGGCAAGGACTACACCTATATAGAATACAACGACAGCCGCACCGGCGAGCCCTACCAGAGCGCCGACACCACCCACAAGGATCTGGGCGGCTTTGTGCAGTACAACACGCTGGTGTCCAACGGACGCAGCTACCGGTACATCAACCAGTTCGTTTCCTCCCGCTACTGCTTCGATTTCGGCACCGATGCCAGCGGCACCCCCTGCATGACCTACTACGGCTATGGTCATGGCGTGGGCATGAGCCAGTGCGGCGCAGTGGGCTACGCCGCCGAGGAGGGCATGAACTACAAGCAGATCCTGCAGCATTACTACACCGGGGCGAAGATCCGTACCAGCACTACCCGCAGCGGCGGACTGTTCGGCTGGCTGGCGGGATTGTTCCGCTGAACGTGTTTCACTGAAATTTTGGAAAAACCTTCTCAAACGCCGCAAGATTTGGTATACTATATCCGTTTGTGAAAAATGAACGGGAAACATAACTGCGTGGAAAAGCGCACGGATTGGAGTATCAGCATGGAGTTGGATCAGGAAAAGCAGAATCAGGAGGCCGCCGAGCGCTGCCGTGCACTGGCACAGCGCATCGTGCGGGAGCTGGCTCCCCGCAGCGTACAGGTGCTGGAGGACAGCGGGCTGCTGGAAAAAGCTTTTTGTAAAATGAATACTGCGGTGGTGCAAAGCGCCCCGGAGCTGCTGGTGGTGGCAGACCCCCAGTGGGTCACCCTGCCCGCCGTACAGGCGGAAAAAGTGCTGCTGGTGTGCGCAGAGTACGCCGGCATGGCAGACTGCGCAAAGCAGCTTGCCGCGCAGGGCTTCTGCCGGGAGCTTGCGTGGAAGGACCGCGGCAAGGAGCAGCTGACGGCGCTGTTCTGCCGCATGGCTGCCCCGGAGCTGCCGGAACTTGAAGATGGCTACGAGCAGCAGCTGGATGTTTTGCGGGAGCGTACCCTGCTGGCTGAGCGCACTGCCGCCCAGCAGGCTGCCCAGCTGGAGCGGCTGCGCAGCGACCTTTCCCTGAGCCGCAGCCACGAGCAGGAGCTGGAAAAGACCTTGAACAGCGTGGTCAACTCCACCTTCTGGAAGGCCAGCTGGCCGCTGCGGTATCTGGTAAGCAAGTGCCGCCAGCTGTGGCGCACCTTCCCGCTGTTCGTCTTTTTTGCCACCCTGCGCCGGGTGGGCTTTGCGGGCGTAAAGGCACAGGCCAAGGCCAAAAAGGAGTACAAAAAGCTGTTCCCGGGCAAGGCGATGCCCGCCGACCGCTTTGCGGACGTGGAGCTGCTGGTAAAACAGGCCGCAGACCAGCCCGCTGCGCCGTGCATCAGTATCGTAGTGCCGCTGTACAACACCCCCCACGATTTTCTGGTGGAGCTGCTGGACTCGGTACAGAACCAGACCTACCGCAACTGGGAGCTGTGCATGGTGGATGCCGGACAGGACGCGGACGTGGGAGCCCTCGTGCAGGAGCGTGCCCGCACCGACAGCCGTATCCGCTACCGGAAACTGGACAGCAACGAGGGCATTGCGGGCAACACCAATCAGGGTTTTGCCCTTGCCACCGGTGACTATATCGCCCTGCTGGACCATGATGACATTTTGCACCCCTGCGCACTGTGGTATGTGGCGGAAGCCATCGCAAAGCAGGGCGCGGACTTTGTGTACACCGACGAAGTGACCTTTGAAGGGGACATCGACCATCTGACGGTCTACCACTTCAAGCCGGATTATATGCTGGACAACCTGCGCTCCAACAACTATATCTGCCACCTGAGCGTGTTCAGCGCGGCGCTGCTGGCAAAGGTGGGCGGCGATGAGCGGGCAGAGTTCAACGGCAGTCAGGATTACGACCTCTACCTGCGCCTGACCGAGCAGGCGGAAAAGATCGTGCACATCCCGCATCTGCTGTACTACTGGCGTTCCAGCCCCGCCAGCGTGGCCAGCAACATCTCTGCCAAGACCTATTGTCTGGAAGCAGCCATGAAGGCGCTGCGTGCCCACTATGACCGCATGGGCGTGCCGGTGGACGCGGTGACCATGGTGCCCAACACCCCGGGCTTCTACAAGACCGATTACACCATCACAAAGCCCGGGCGGGTCAGCGTGCTGATCCCCAGCTGCGACCATTCGGGCGATTTGCGGGTGTGCGTGGAGTCCATCTACCGCAAGACCACCTACCCGGATTTTGAAGTCATCATCATCGAGAACAACAGCAAGGAGCCTGCCACCTTCCGCTGCTACGAGCAGCTGCAAAAGGAACACCCGGACACCCTGCATGTGCTCACATGGCAGGGCACCGGCTTCAATTACAGTGCGCTGAACAACTTTGGTGCACGCGCCGCCACCGGCGAATATCTGCTGCTGCTCAACAACGATACCGAGGTCATCTCTCCCCGCTGGATGGAGGAGATGGTCATGTATGCCCAGCAGGACCGTGTGGGCTGCGTGGGCGCAAAGCTGCTCTACCCGGACAATACCATCCAGCACGCGGGCATCGGCTTCGGCTTCCTGACGCTGGCGGCGCATATGCACAAGAACTTCCCTGTGGGGCACCCCGGCTATATGGGACGGCTGGTCTACGCGCAGGATGTGTACGCCGTGACCGCCGCCTGCCTGATGGTGCGCAAGGACGTGTACGAGCAGGTGAACGGGCTGGACGAGAGCTTTGCCGTGGCCTTCAACGATGTGGACTTCTGCGTGCGTGTGCGGGAGGCGGGCTACACCAACGTGTTCACCCCCTTTGCCCAGCTGTACCACTACGAGAGCAAGAGCCGCGGGTTGGACGAGAGCCCTGCCAAGCGCAAGCGCTTTGCCTCTGAGGTGGAGCGGTTCCAGAAGCGGTGGGCAAAGCAGCTGGCTGCGGGCGACCCCTGCATGAACCCCAACTTTGACCTGATGAAGGAGGACTTCAGCTTTGACATCAAGCCGCTGGAGTGAGCCTTTGACCCAAACCGAACCGAAAGGGGGAACGCAGATGGAGCTTTCGGCCTGTATCGTGGTGTATAACGGCGCAGGGGAGGCCATCAGGGCCGCCCAGACCGTGCTGGACTGCACCCGCCGCTACCCGCTCACCTTATATCTGGTGGATAACGCCAGCCCGGACGGCAGCGGCCGGCAGCTGACCGCCGCCGCAAAGGACGGCACCCTGCGCACCGCCCCGGGGCAGACGGTGCAGGTGCTCTGCCGGATGGAGAACGGCGGCTTCGGCACCGGGCACAACACAGTGCTCTCGCTGCTGCACAGCCGGGTGCACTTTATCCTGAACCCGGATATCCAGCTGACCGCGGATACTCTGAGCGACCTTGCGGACTGGATGGAGGCGCACCCCGGCGTGGTGATGACCCGCCCGGGGCTGACCTTCCCGGACGGAAAGCCCCAGCAGCTGCCGCTGCGCCGGTGCAACGTGCGCGCGATGGTCTACCGTCAGCTGCCCTGTCTGCGCTTCTGGGCAAAGTGCAACGACCGCTACCTGATGGCAGACAAAGACCTGACAAAGCCCACCGAGATCGAGTTCTGCACCGGCAGCTTTTCGGCGGTGGACACTGCCGCCTTCAAGGCCGTGGGCGGCTTTGACGAGGGGTACTTCATGTATGTGGAGGACGCCGACCTGACCCAGAAGATGCGCACCCGGGGTAAGGCGTATCTGGTGCCCCAGTACACCGCCATCCACGCATGGCACCGCGCGGCGCACCGCAGCCTGAAGCCCTTTCTGTGGCAGCTGCGCAGCCTGCTGCGCTACTTTTCCAAGTGGGGCTTTGCGTGGTGAGCGGGGAAGAAAAAATAGTGTTTTTGATTCGCAGAAAGCGGTGTGCCGTCGGCACACCGCTTTCTGCTGTTTCCGCCTCTTGCATTTTGCGTGCTTTCATAGTAAAATAAAGTGTACTGCCATCGTCTTTTGCAAAAATGCGGCCATGGCAGACCCAAAATCGTTTACAGCGGACGCAGCTCCGCTTTGAATTAAGCTGCACATCTTTTTATAAGAAAAAAGGAGTGCACAAGTATGAAAGGCATTATTCTCGCCGGCGGTGCCGGCACACGGCTCTATCCCTTGACCATGGTCACCAGCAAGCAGCTGCTGCCGGTCTACGACAAGCCCATGATCTACTATCCGCTGTCCACCCTTATGCTGGCGGGCATTCAGGATATCCTGATCATCTCTACCCCTACCGATACGCCCCGCTTTGAGGCACTGCTGGGCGATGGCAGCCAGTACGGCATCCATCTGCAGTATAAGGTGCAGCCCTCTCCGGACGGTCTGGCACAGGCCTTTATTCTGGGCGAGGAGTTCATTGGCGACGACTGCTGCGCCATGATCCTGGGCGATAACATTTTCTACGGCAACGGCTTCTCCAAGCTGCTCAAGAGCGCCGTGGCCAACGCAGAGAACAAGGGCCGCTGCACCGTGTTCGGCTACTATGTGCAGGACCCCGAGCGCTTTGGCATCGTGGAGTTCGACAAGGACGGCAAGGTGCTCAGCGTGGAGGAAAAGCCCCAGCATCCCAAGTCCAACTACGCCATCACCGGCCTGTACTTCTACAACAAGGAAGTGGTGCAGATGGCAAAGCAGGTAAAGCCCTCTGCCCGCGGCGAGCTGGAGATCACCACCCTGAACGATATGTACCTGAAGCAGGACGAGCTGGATGTGCAGCTGCTGGGCCGCGGCTTTGCATGGCTGGACACCGGCACGATGGAAAGCCTTGTGGAGGCTGCCGACTTTGTGCACATGATCGAGAAGCGTCAGGGCATCAAGATCAGCGCACCGGAGGAGATCGCTTTCAAGTACGGCTGGATCGACCGCGACACCTTGCTGGAAAGCGCCGAGCGCTACGGCAAGAGCCCCTACGGCCAGCATCTGAAGAACGTGGCCGATGGCAAGCTGCGCTACTAAGCATAAGGAAAGGCACATTGGTATGAAAATCATTGTCACAGGCTGCAAGGGGCAGCTGGGCACAGAGCTGCTCAAGCAGCTGCAGGAGGGCCGCAGCGAGCTGGGCCCCATCCCCGAAAAGCTGCTCAACGCTACGGTGATCCCGGTGGATCTGCCGGAGCTGGATATCTCCAATTACAGGATGGTGGACGAGTTCGTGCGGCGCAACCGCCCGGATATCATCATCAACTGCGCCGCCTACACCAACGTGGACGGCTGCGAGGTGCACCACGACGACGCCTTTAAGGCAAATGCCCTTGGCCCCCGCAATCTGGCGCAGGCTGCCGAAAAGACCGGCGCACGGCTGGTGCACGTTTCCACCGACTATGTGTTCTCCGGCCGTGAGAACGGCGGCATCCCGCAGGATGAAGCCACCCTGCCCGGGCCCATCAGCGCCTACGGCTCCACCAAGCTCATGGGCGAAAAGTATGTGGAGCGGTTCTGCCACCGCCACTTCATCGTGCGCACCGCGTGGCTGTACAGCTACTACGGCAAAAACTTTGTCAAGACCATCGTGAACGCAGGCAAAAAGTTCGGCAAGCTGGAAGTGGTCAACGACCAGTGCGGCAACCCCACCAACGCTGCCGACCTTGCCCACGAGATCTTGCAGCTGTGCGTGACCCACGAGTACGGCCTGTACCACTGCACCGGCGAGGGCATCTGCTCCTGGTACGATTTTGCTGCCGAGATCATCCGCCTTTCCGGTGTGGACGCTACCGTTGCCCCCTGCACCAGCGAGGAGTACAAGGCAAAGCACCCGGACAGCGCCGACCGCCCCAAGTGGAGCGCACTGGACAACCGGATGCTGCGCTGCACCGTGGGCAACGATGTCCGCGACTGGAAGGATGCTCTGGCCTGCTTCTTCGCCCACTGGGACGGCGAAAACGGCATGAAGGGCTGAAAAAAACTGAAAATCCCCCCTGCGGAAGAACTGAGGATGTATCATGTTTGATGCGATTTTTGGCAGATCTGTCAAGATATTAAAGATCCTTGCAAAGGTGCAGTGTGTGCTGGCCTTTGTGCTTGCATCCATGCTGTGCGGCGCGGTCCATGAAATGCTGAAGCCCATCAACCAGTTTTCAGCCATCGTGCTGGGGCTGGTGGTCGCCGCGGTGTTCTGGGTGCTGCAAATGTTCCTTGCATGGGCGCTGTACGCCTTTGCGGAGCTGGTGGAGCATACCGAGGCCACTCACAAAGAACTCAGCAACATGAGTGCAGGTCTGGCACGGTACACCAAAGCCACCTATGAGGAGCTTCACAGCATGAACAAAGGGCTGGAGGCATACACCAAGGCCATGGGCAAGACCATGAACAGCATGAACAAGAACCTCTACCTTGTGGCAAAGCACTGCTGCGCCGAGGAGGAACGCGCCCGCGCCGCAGCCCGCCCGCAGTCCGGGATGCCTGTTCTGCCTGTTGGCCCCGTTTGTGCTGGCAAAGATCATGGGCTATTCTGCCGGAGAGGCAGCCGGTCTGTTGGCAGGTTCGCAGACGATATCAGCCGTACTCGGTGTGGCTGAAGATACGATTAACCAATTAGGAATACCGGTGGCAGATAAAACGGATATGATCAATGTCATGCCGGTAGCCTATGCCGTCTCTTATATTTTCGGTACGGCTGGTTCCGCTTGGATCATGAGTGATATTGCTCCCCGTCTGTTGGGAGGGATCGAATCGGTCAAGAAAGCCTGTCGCGAACTGGAAGCCAAAATGGGTTCGGACGACGAAAGCGAGCAACCCGGCTTCATGCCTGCCGCCCGTCCGATCACGTTCCGCGCCTACAAGATTAACAATGGCTGGTTCGGCGCGGGAAAGACCGTGAAAGAGCTGGAAGATTATTTGGAGGGACAAGGAAGACGCCTTTTCGTCGAACGGGTCCGTATCGATGGTGTGATTCGGGATGCGAAATCCGACCAAATGCTTTTGAAAGGAAACGAAGTCGTGCTCAGCGGACGTCGTGAATTTGTGATCGGAGAGGAGGACTGGATCGGCGATGAAGTAAATGATATCGAATTGTTGGACTTTCCGGCCGAAACCCTGCCCGTATTGATCTCCCGCAAAGAATATGCAGGCATGACAGTCGCTAAACTACGCAAATTACCAGTTATGCACGGTGTCAGTATCAAGAGCATCAAACGTGCTGGTATCAACATTCCGGTTTTAGCCGCGACGACGATCGATCCCGGCGACATGTTGGAGTTGGTTGGTACAAAATTGGAGGTGAATGCGGCTGCCGATACATTAGGCTATGCCGACCGCCCGACGAACCAGACGGATATGATTTTCGTCGGCCTCGGAATTTTTCTCGGAGGTGTCGTGGGGGCCTTAGCGATCCATTTAGGAGGTGTACCTATCAGCTTGAGTACGAGTGGAGGGGCATTGATTGCTGGATTGGTCTTCGGCTGGTTGCGTTCCAAGCATCCGACTTTCGGACGAATTCCGGAACCATCCCTTTGGGTGTTGAACAACGTCGGGTTGAACATGTTCATCGCCGTTGTCGGTATTACGGCCGGACCGAGCTTTGTCACCGGCTTGAAGGAGGTCGGCGTCAGCCTCTTCTTCATCGGTGCGTTGGCTACCGCTATCCCATTGATCGTCGGTGTGCTGTTGGGAAGATATGTCTTTAAGTTCCACCCGGCCATTACGTTGGGCTGTACATCCGGAGCGCGTACGACCACAGCAGCTTTGGGTGCTGTGGAAGATGCCGTTGAGAGCCAGACACCCGCATTAGGCTATACGGTGACATACGCGGTCGGTAATACCCTGTTGATCATTTGGGGAGTCGTGATCGTCCTCTTGATGACCTGAAGGGTATTGGAAGCATTGTTTTTATATACTCATTATATTCAATTAAGTTATTTCTCTATGACACACAAAATCACTCGTGAATACGAAAAGAAAATGTCAGAAATCAGTCCTTTCGAACTGAAAAATATCCTGATAGACCTTGCGGACGAAAGCGCCCGTAAGAGTACGCATATCATGCTGAACGCAGGGCGTGGCAATCCGAACTGGATCAGTACTGTACCCCGCGAAGCCTTTTTCCTGCTCGGCCAGTTCGGACTGGAAGAATGCGCCCGTTCCTCCGAATATGGCGAGGAAATGGTCGGACTGGCCGGTATCCCCGAAAAGAAACGTATCGCCACCCGTTTCACGCAATTCCTGATGAAGCACGCCGGCTCTCCCGGTATGGCACTGCTGAAAGACACCTACGATTATCTTGTGAATGAGAAAGGAGTCGATGAGAACGACCTCGTATACGAATGGGCGGAAGGCGTCATCGGGGACCAGTATCCCGTTCCCGACCGCATCCTGAAATATACGGAAGTATTGGTCGAAGACTACCTGAAGCAGGAATTGTGCGACAACCGCCCGCCCAAAGGGAAGTTCGATCTCTTTGCTACCGAAGGGGGAACCGCCGCGATGTGCTATATATTCGATTCTCTGCAACAAAATTTCCTTCTTGGTAAAGGTGACAAGATCGTCCTGTTCGCCCCGGTATTCACTCCTTATATAGAGATACCGGAACAAGCCCGCTACTTGTTCGATGTAACCGAAATCCACGCTTGTAAAATGACAAAAGACGGCTATCATACCTGGCAGTACAAGGAAGAAGACCTGGACATTCTGAAAGACCCTTCTGTCAAGGCCGCCTTTATCGTCAATCCGAGCAATCCGCCTTCGTACGGTTTGACAGATGGTTTGATGAAACGTATTGTAGATATCGTACGTAATGACAATCCGAACCTGATGATCATTACCGATGATGTCTATGCGACCTACATTCCCCATTTCCGTTCGATCATGGCGGAATTGCCGGAGAACACCCTCTGCGTCTATTCCTTCTCCAAATATTTCGGAGCGACAGGCTGGCGCCTGGCCGTTGTCGCGTTGCACGAAGAGAATATATACGACCGGATGCTGAAGGAATTGCCGGCAGAGCGGAAAGAGCAGTTGAACGAACGCTATAGCAGTATTTCGCTCCATCCAGAGGAAATCCGTTTCATCGACCGTATGGTTGCCGACAGCCGTCAGGTCGCCTTGAACCATACCGCCGGGCTTTCGCTGCCGCAACAGACGCAAATGGCGCTCTTTGCCTCCTTCTCCCTGCTGGATCGCGAGAATGCTTATAAGGCGAAGATGCAGCAGATCATTCACGACCGCCTTCATACGCTTTGGGAAAGCACCGGTTTCACATTGCTCGACGATCCGTTGCGTGCCGGCTACTATAGCGAGATTGATATGTTGGTCTGGGCGAAGAAATTTTACGGAGATGATTTCGTTGTCTACTTACAGGAAAATTACGAGCCGGTAGACGTCGTGTTCCGCCTGGCACAAGAAACTTCACTGGTATTGCTCAACGGTGGCGGATTCGATGCGCCAGAGTGGTCCATCCGCTGTTCGCTAGCCAATCTGAAACGTGAAGATTATGTCCGTATCGGAGAAGGAATCGCTTCCATTTTGCACAGCTATGCGGATAAATGGAAAGAATCGTTGAAGGAATAAACAAAGCCTTTGAACAAAACGGGCTCCCGCTACGTTCTATTATTGAACGTATAGGGACCCGTTCTCATAGATACCCTTTATCAGCCGATAGAAATTATTGAATAAAAGGTATTTATATAAATACTATTTTTATCCCATCCTACATTGCTAACTAATAAAAAGAATAGATATGGTGTACGACATTGACATGCTTAGAAATTTCTATGTGAATTTCCCCAGAAG
>ERZ772880.2710-NODE-2710-length-13078-cov-4.338325_pt1 | contig 13078 bp, 8 predicted proteins | sample MGYA00580577_ERZ772880 | MGnify/ENA primary metagenome ERZ772880 (study PRJEB29015, sample SAMEA2737705) | human gut metagenome | biome: human gut; feature: human-associated habitat; material: faeces | place: China | collected 2012 ... | reverse complement strand
CATATAGGTATTGAAATAATTACACGGTCACAACAAAAGACAAGCCGGTAAGCTTGGTGTTAGACGTCCACTCAACAATGGTTTTCACGCCTTCGGCAAGTATGTTACCGGTAACGGTGGGTGTCTGGCCATCGGGCATGTTCATGTCGTTGGGATTGAGGATGTCGTAGGGCAGCGACACTCCCTATGGGTCTTATGCTGACCCGAGAAGCATGTGCCATTTTACCTGCCGTTCGGCTGGCCAAAGCGTGGATTCGCTACACCGGAAAAACAAAAACCATTTCAGTCAAAAAAGAAAGTGAGGACTGCATCCATGAGCAGCTTGAAATATGAAATCACTCAGATGCTCTGCGCTTCGCGATCTGCTTCCACGCAGTTCGCTACCGCTCAGATAGCCGCATCCGCTCACTCGCTCTTCTGCACCGTCCAGATACCGTCTTTCTCTTGAGCCGTGCAGCCCTCTTTGACAAACGTGGTCGGATTGCCGGAGAAGCTGCCGCCCTCGATCACGATGCGCGGGTTAAGATCTTCCGCGGCCTTGACCGCGTGCGCCACAGCAACGCCGCTCTCCACGGTAAAGGTGCCATTCTTCACGAGGATCACGGATTCGTTGGTCAGCGCGGGATAATTCGCCTCGCTGTCGAATACAAGCGCGGCGCAGGGAACGACCACGCGGGAATCGCCGACCTTACCGGTCGCATTGCCGGTGCAGATGAACGTACCGCCGTTCACCGACACCTGACCCGCACGGGCCACGATGCCCGCGCCGCCCGTGATGTGGAACGTGCCGCCGTTCACGGTAATCTGATCCTTCCACGGCGCGTAGATGCCGCAGGCAACATAGCCGGCGGTCGTAATGCCGCCATTAAAGGTACCACCGTTGATGACGATGATATTGGGATTGCCCGTGCGCTCCGAGCCGTTGCCCGCGATCACCGCGTTGCCCGTCGAGGTAAAGGTGCCGCCCTCAATGAAGATTTTGGCGCCGGTGGATTTGCTCGTGATCACGGCGCTTTCCTGCGCGGTAACCGTCACATCGCTCAGGATGGTGGTTTCAGAGTTGCTGCCGACGCCGATGCCGCAATTTCCGGTAGAGACGACCGCGCCGTTCTTCACGATCAGCGTGCCGTTGTTGATGATCGCGGTCCCACTATGCGTGATCGTCTTTCCATTCAGATCAAGCGTAAGCTTCTTCCCGGCAGGGATAGCGACCTGACCGGTCACATCCTCCAGCAGCTTCACGATCGCGTTTTCGTCCGCCGCGGCAAGGGCATCAGCGAGGGTCGTGTACATCACACCGCCGACCTGCGCGGCGAAGGCGGCACTCGCCGCTGCGCCGACCGTCCATGTGTTGTTTCCATTGTCCTTAGCCTCATAGCCTGCGGCGATATATTTCGCCTCGGGCTGACGAGAGAATGTGCCGCCAGCGATAGAAGCGGTTCCTAAATACTTTTCGTTGTTGTTATAGCGATCACACAACAGCGCTTGATCAGTCTTGCAAATATAAGTACCGCCAGTGAGCGTCAGTTTACCAATGGCGCGAGTATCATGGTACTTTGCGGTAAACAAAACAGTTTCAGCACCTTCGTTCGTTTCAAAAGTACCGCCAGAGATGTTGGCCTTGTGCCAGTTCATGATAACACACTGAGAGGCATTGGAGAAAGAGCCGTCGGTAATTGTAAGTTCGCCAAGTTCATCGTTTTTGACGGTATTGATACCTCCGGAGAAAACACCGCCGTGAATGGTCAGCTTAGACATGGCGGAACTATTCGCATCACCGCCATTGCAAATCATACTGGAGAAATGACCGACGTTGGTAACCTCAACACCGGCGTTGATAGTCATATTGCCGCCCTTATCATTTAGGATGGTATAATAGCTATTGCCGCCGGAGTTATCTTTATTATTTTCAGGATTCTCTAAGCTACGGGTATAAGTACCACCATTCAGCACAGCAGTACCATAGTTGACCAGAGCAGCCTTTTGATGTGTCACATTATCTACAGTGCCACTGCCTTGAATGGTCAAATTGCCGTTATTGACGATTGTATGGCTATCTGCATTCGTCAGTTTTTTACCGTTTAAGTCAATGACGATCGTCTTGCCGTTGGGGATTATAATATTCTCGCTGGTATCCTTCACCAGCTTCACAATGTCGCCGCTCTGCGCCGCTGCAACAGCAGCTTCCAGCGTCAGGTATCCGTTGGTATTGCCGATGGTCGCAACGACTGTGGGGGCAAACGCACCGCAGGAGCACTTATGAGTAGTCTCATTATAGCTGTGGCTGTGGCTGTAACCGCCGGAGGAGCTGCCGGAGCCGGTGGTGGTCTTGGGGACGATGTAGGTCTGGTCGTCGGAGACGGACTTGCCGTTGACGGTCAGGCCGGTCGCGCCGTCCGCAACCACGATTTTGGTGCCCTCGGGAGCGCCGGTGATCTTGACGTTCTCGGCGACGACGAGCACGAGACCCTTGCCGTCAGCCTTGACCGTCTCGCCAGCCTTGTCCGCATAGGTGCCGATGGCGCGGTCAAGAATCGTGACGGTGGCTGCGCGGGTGATGTTGTTCTGAGGAGCCAGCTGGTCGGCAGTCACGCCGCCCACAATACCGGCTCTGATCAGAGCAGCCAGCATGCCCCGGGCATAGGACGCCACCTGCGCACCGTCCGTGAACTGCGTCAGATTGGGGTTTTCGATGGGCTCGATACCCAGAGCGCGGCCCAACATGACCATGGCGCGCTCACGGGTAATGGACGCATTCGGCGTCACGGTGCCATCGCCGTTTCCTTTCAGAATGCCAGCGGCGGCACAGCGGTTGATGGCGTCATAATACCAGGCGTCCGCCGGGTTATCGATGAAGCCTGCGTCCTTTGCGGCGGGCAGCTTCAGGAGTCTTGCCAGAATGGTGGCGAGCTGTGCACAGGTAAGCTGACCGTCCGGGTCAAACTTGCCGTTGCTGCCCTGGATAATGCCGTAGCCGCTCCAGCGTTCGATGGAGGCCTCGGCCCAGTGGCCCGCGGTGTCGCCGTAGGTAGGCTCCGCCGCGCTTGCGCCTACCGTGAACAGACTGACTGCCATGGCAAACGCAAGAATGAGAGATAATGCTTTGCGTTTCATTTTGATCCTCCTATGAGAGATTTATATATTCTGCAGCTCCCTGCAGGTGGGCACTTATTTCACCGGCTCTGCCGGAGATTCACTTAGAATCGCTGTGCATTGGCTCAATGGTCTGCCCGCGCAGATCGGACAGCCGCACCATTTCTTTCCCGTGCGGCTGCTGATGACCGAACGCCACGCATGACCCTTATCGCAGAGCCACCAGACCTTGCGGCGGCTGCCGGGCGTCACCTGCTGCGGTGTAAGGCTGCCGTTGCGCGTCGGGTGCCATTGCGAGGCAACGACCGGATCTATCGTCGCGAGGTCGTTGAAGCCGGGCAGAATCTTGTGGTTGGAGCAATACGGACAATCGCTTCCACTCCGCACGCGGTGAGCTATAACAGCCGGATAGGAATGTCCCTTTTCGCAGCGCCACCACACGCGGCGGTTGGAGCCGGAAGTCACTGCCTCCGGTATCAGAGCGCCGTTTTTCTGTCGGTCCCATTGGGCGGCAAGCTGCGGGTATTGCGAAGCGAAGTCATTTTCGCCCTGTATGACCTTTTGCCCTGCGCAGAATGGGCAGCCTGTTCCACCACCCGCGCGGGATGAGATGGCGGCACGGTAGCTGTGCCCCTTGGGACAGCGCCACCAGGCCTTTCTCACCGTTCCCGGGGCGACCAGCGTCGGCAATAGAGGAGCGTTCTTCTCGGTATCCCATTCGGCAACAAGTGCGGGATACCTTGCCGCGAGGGAGTTTTCGTCCGGCAGAACAACACGCCCCGCGCAGACGGAACAGCCGGTGCCCAGCACACGGCTCTTGACGACCGAATCGTAGGAATGTCCCGCAGGGCACCGCCACCAGACCTTTTTGTGGCTGCCGATGGTCAGGTCGGCGAACTTCAGCGGAGTGTTTTTCTCCGCATCCCACTCAGCCTCAAGGGCAGGAACCTGTATCGCCAGCGAGTTCTCAGGCGTTTCCTTGCGTCCGGTGCAGTACGGGCAGCCGCTGCCCTCCGAGCGGGAGTATACCTTGGCCTGCCAACTGTGACCCTTGGAGCACTGCCACCATACCTTTTGATGACTTCCGAAGGAAACGTTTCCAGTCGTAAGCGGCGCGTTGCGAACCTCGTCCCACTGCGCCAGCAGAGCCCTATGGCCCTGCTTTACGCAAAAGTCGTAGAACGATGTTCGCATCCATGCTCACCCCTTGCTTCCGATCCGCCAGCCCGTCCTTTCGGCGCTCAAACCGGCAATCTCCCTTATAGCCGGACAGTGGTCAATAATGTAGGCTTTGTTGACCATTACCCAATAAACGATTCTTTTAGGACCTTATAGTATCACGTTTTGTCCAAAATATCAATAGCAAGGTGCCCAAAAAGGTCTACTTTTATATCCGACAATTCTCGCGTTTAACGACTTTTTAACATATATTGCCGCGCACCCAGTACAAAAATGTGCTGTGTGCAATGTGCAGTTCTTTGCCCGCTGCCCGCGCCGACAGCTCACCGCGCTCCCAACGCGCCTTGACCTCCTGAAATCCAGCGGGCAGTTCCTTATAGGGACGTCCGAACTTTACGCCCCGCGCCTTTGCCGCAGCGATGCCCTCCGCCTGCCGCTGATGGATGAATTCACGCTCCGTCTGCGCCACATAGCTCAGAAGCTGGAGCACGATATCCGCGATCAGCGTACCGGTCAGGTCGCGGCTCCGGCGCGTGTCGAGCAGCGGCATATCCAGCACGACGATGGCCGCTCCTTTCTTTTTGGTAATAACGCGCCATTGCTCCAGGATCTCTTCATAATTTCGCCCGAGACGGTCGATGCTCTTGATGACAAGGGTGTCGCCGTCTTTCAATTTTCGCAGCAGCCTCCTGTAGCCGCGTCGGTCAAAATCCTTGCCGGACTGCTTATCCAGAATGATCTGGCCGTCGTTCCGCCCAAACTCCCGCAGGGCGATGAGCTGGCGCTCCTCATTTTGTTCTCTTGTGGAAATTCTCGCGTAGCCGTATTCCATGCACAGACCTCCCTATATGTAATGCCGCGAGGAGTATTAAGAACCCTCCCCGCGACAAGTATGACATATTTGTTCCCGCTTTAGCAGGTACGGGTTATTTACCGTTTACGATAGTATGGAAACATGCGGAATATAAAATCAGGACAGCGCAGCGTCATGGCAAAAAGCCTATCCGCTGCGCTGTCCGATGTTCGCTTATGTGGTCATGTCAGCGGCTTTGCTGTTCAGCTGGGTCACTTCTTGCAACGCCAGAGGAGGGTTACGATCTGCGCTCTGGTGCAATCTGCGTTGGGGCTGAACGTCGTCTCGCCGGTGCCCTTGGCGCTGTCCACGTCCTTAAGGCCGGAGACGTCCACGGTGACGATGTCGCCGCCCGAAGTGACCTGATCGAGCTGCTTGTCGGTGACCTCCACGGCTGCGGTGCTGCCAAAAACGATCGCATCCACCTTCACGGTCTCCTGCTCAGAGGAAACGGGGACCGTGATGGAGGGAGCCGTCACACCGCTGCCGCCACCGCTGGACTTGTGATACAGCTCAACCTCGCCGGTCAGTGTCGTGTAGTTGGTGTCAGTAGGCGTGAGGCGCCACTTGTAGGCCGTGTTGTCCTCGACCGTGGTATTGCCGGATAGGACATTTTCCTTGTCATCCACCCATTCCAGCTTGCCGTCATTGGGGTTCGGCGTGCTGCCCTCGATGGTCAGCGCCGCGTCCTTCAGTGTCTTACCGCTTATGGTGATTCTGGTGTAGTTCGGCGCGCCGGTGGGCGTGGCCGGTTTGATCATGAGCACGAAGGGAGCACTAGTGACGTCGTTGTAGTCGTTGTCGCCCGCCTTGGTTGCGATGACGCTCACGGAGCCGACCTTGACTGGAGTCAGAACGCCGGTGTTGGGATCGATGGTCGCCTCGCCTGTGCTGTTAGCAGTGTCAATGCGGTAGGATACAGCGCCTGTGCCGTCCACCCATGCGAACGTACCGTTAACCATCTTGTCGCCGTCCTTCACCTTGCCCGCGATCTTGCTGTCATTCAGTGTCTGACCATGGGTGATGTCCGTTGCCGTCACTGCGCCGTCCGCCTGCGGAGTGATCTTGTTTTCCGCGCTGACGTTGATGGTCAGAGTGATATCCTGATAGTTGCTCGTGGAGATTGTAACAGTGATCGTGCCGAGTCGTCCTTCGTCTGTGCCGCTTCTGTTTGCTTCCAGCGTCAGTTCACCGGTCTTGCCGTTTACAAGGGTAATAAAGGAGCCAACGCCCAGATTGGTATCAACCTTCTTGTCATAGGTGATTGAGCCATAGTCACAGGGAGCAGTCAGCTTCGGCAGCAGCGTTGAGAGAGCAAGAGAATAGGTCTTGTGCAGGCCGTTGGTATTCTATTATAAAGCAATAGTGCAGACAAAATGCGATGCGCCTGACCATCACGGAGTCAGAAACAGTTGACGGAATAAGATCCGCTCATTAAACTATAAGAGAAGATATGAATTTGGACCGGAGGTCTCAGCATGAAAAACGGATCCCAATACGGACTGTTGCTCTTACAGCGGTATTTATATAAACGTACAGATGATAAACATCCTGCCTCCGTGTCAGATATCCTTGCATTCTGGCAGGAGCATGGCATCCAGGCAGGACGCAAGAGCGTGTATTCCGCCATTGAGGTCTTGCAAAGCAGCGGTAAGGGTACAGATTATGAGGTGTCCAACGCCCACTATGATTCCGCCGATGCCGGCCAGAAAAAGACTGTCTCCTTCACCATCGAGTTAAAGAATGCGGGCTATGTCTTTGAAGACGGCACGACCCAAAAGGACTTTACACTGAACGGCGCGGATTTTGATGATAAGACCTTCCAGATCAATAAGGCCGCCCCGCCCATGAATATCCCGACCGACACACTGAACGTAATCAACGGCACACAGCAGACGTACACCTACGATTTCAGCAAGCTGCTGCCCGAAGCGCCCAATGGAGATTACGGCACAGTGCGCTACGATTTGGGGAATCGGCAGACTGCTATCAACTTCACCGCTCATGGATATTATCTCGACCCGGAGATAGCGGAATTTGAGGGGAGCAAGCTGACTTTGGTAGGTCTCTATGCGAAAGATGGAACAGCGACCGGCCAGATCGGTACCGTCAAAGTGACGGTCACCACCACCAACTACGAAAACTTTCAACTGACGCTCGTCCTCAACGCGGTGAACCAGATCAAGCCCACGCCGGACGGCACAATCACTGCAAGCGAGATTACCTACGGCCAGACATTGAGCGAGAGCCGGATTTCGGGCACGATGAAGGATCCCGACACCGGCAAATCCGTTAACGGTACGTTCGCGTGGACGGACGGCACGATCAATCCTAACGCAGGCGACTATGAAGCCGAATGGACGTTCACTCCGGCTGCGGGCTACGAGAAATACGCGACCGTGACCGAAACTGTGACCATCAAGGTCAAACCGGCGGAGCTGACCGTTTCCGTGAAAGCATCCAGCATGTATTACACCGGCGAGGAACAGATCGCATCGATCATCGCGTCTGGACAAAGCGTAGACAGCACTCCCGTGACGTTCACCTACAGCGACAAGGAAGATGGCAACTATACTTCGGGCGTACCGACATTCACCGACGCGGGCACATACACCGTTTACTACAAGGCGGAAGCCGCGAACCACGAACCAGCTACCGGTACGTTCACCGTGACCATCGACCCGCTGCCGATCAGCCTTCTCTCTGTTTCGTCAATCTCCAAGACCTACGACGGCAGTGCAGATGTCACGCTCACTGCGGACAAGCTGACGTTCCTCAGCAAAACGGCGAAGATTAAACTTCCCGATACGGCGCTCTCCTTCTCTGACGCCCAATTTACCAGTAAGCAGGCGGACGGGAGTTATCTGCCCTCGCCGGAGGTCGGAAACGGAAAGGCGCTTTCCTTCACCATGACGCTCACAAGCAATAACTATGTGTTTGAAGGTAAGTCGGAAGGTACCACAAAGGTCAGCGACGTTTTCGCGACCGATGATGTGAACCGGTTCACCATCACCAAGGCCGCTGCGCCCACAGTGCAGCCCGTAGAGCTGACCGTTATCAACGGGCTGGCAAAGACTTACTTGGTCAATCTTCCCGCGCTGCCGACGCTGGGCGATAATTGTAAGTACGGCTCCATCAAATATGAGGCCTGCAACTTCGATCTGATTGGAGAGGGCGGCTACGCAAATTCGACGGCAATGATCACATCAAACGATGAGTTCCAGTTGACTGTCCCGGCTGTCGAATCTCAGACCGAAGGTTCCGTCGGAACCGTAGGCGTCAAGATCACCACGGACAACTATCAGGACATGCTCCTGACCGTTGAAGTCATCGCGAAGAACAAGATCGTTCCCGTGCTGGACGGCGAGATCACCGCAACGCCGATTACCTACGGTGACACACTGAGCAAGAGCGAAATTTCGGGCAAGATGAAAGACCCCAATACCGGCGCAAAGGTCGAGGGCACTTTCTCGTGGCAGCAACCGGACAATACGATTCTGGACGCGAGTACGCTTGGTCATAGTGTCGAATGGACGTTCACTCCGGATTCCGAGGAATACGCAACCGTAACCGACACCGCAACTGTCGAGGTCGCTCCCAAGTCCATCGAGGGCGCAGTGATTACGCTGGAATCTGCCGACCTCGAATACAACGCGGCGGAGCAATCGCCGAAGATTACCGGTGTGGCACTGGAAAAATGGACTGAAAATATTACCTACCGTATTGTAAGCGGCAACACGGCCACCAATGTCAATGACAGCCTCACCCTGACTATCGAGGGTACCGGCAACTACACCGGTAAGGCCGCGGTCAAGTGGAAGATTACGCCAAGAGAAGTGACACCCGCGATTGAAGTCGCATCCTGCACCTACACCGGCGATGCGCTGGAGCCGACCGTGACCCTCAAGGACGGAAATGAGGTCATTCCGACAGACGAATACACGGTAGAGTATTCCAACAACACCAACGCCGGTACCGGCCGGGTGACCATCAAGGACGTTGCAGGCGGCAACTACGTCATCAAGGAGAAAACCCAGGACTTCACCATCACCAAGGCCGCTGCGCCCACAAATATCCAGTCCGGTACGCTGACCATCACCAATGGCCTGCACAAGACCTATTCCTTTGACCTCTCAACGCTGCTGCCGAAGCTGACTGCTCCCTGTGACTACGGCACGATCACCTATGACAAGAAGGTTGATACCAATCTGGGCGTTGGCTCCTTTATTACCCTTGTAAACGGCAAGACCGGTGAACTGACGCTGGAAGCAAACAGAAGCGGCACAGACGAAGGACGACTCGGCACGATCACTGTTACAATCTCCACGAGCAACTATCAGGATATCACTCTGACCATCAACGTCAGCGCGAAGAACAGGATCACTCCCACCGGCACACCGACGCTGAGCAAGAACGCCATCACCTACGGCGACGCCCTGAATACCATCGCTCTCTCCGGCAAGCTCCATGATAATGTCAACAACGTGGATGTCGATGGAACCTTTGAATGGGTGGACGGCACGCATATACCCGTGGTTGGGAACGGTACCTATGCAGCCGAGTGGATTTTCGAACCGACTGACACCGAGAAGTATTTAACGGTTTCGGGAAGATCGAATATCACTGTCGAAAAGGCTCAACAGTACGGCAAGCTCAGCATGGCGGGCTATACTTACGGTAAAACGCCCAGCACACCGACCTTGACAGACCGGACGGGCGATTTGAATGCTCAAGTGACCTACGGTTATGCCGTTGTTGACAGCGGCTCCGTTCAGACGTGGGATATTCAGAATCCGCCCGCGCTGAACGCCGGTACCTACCGTATGTACGCCAGCATTGGTGATACGGATAACTACTACGGATTTGAAGCTGTGTATTGCGAATTTGTGGTAGCTAAGGCAACGCCGACCTACACTGTTCCCACCGGGCTGACGGCAAAATACGGTCAGACGCTGGCGGATGTGACGCTGCCGGACGGCTGGAGTTGGATGGATAGCAGCGAATCTGTGGGCGGCGCTTCGACTGCCGCCAAGACCTTCCAGGCAAAGTTCACTCCGAAGGACACCGAAAACTACAACACAGTGGAGAACATTGAACTTGAAGTCACGGTGAACAAGGCAGATGGCGGCAACCTCAAAACGGTCGAGCTGGAGCAAAAGTACACGGACGCCTCGGATCACACCTACACGCCGGACTGGGCCGGACTGCCCGCCGGGCAGGACTGGACGTTCAGCAGCGAGGCGAGCATCGTCCTGTCCAAGCAAGACTTCGCAGCGGACGGCATCTTGCTGACCTATGCCATCTCCGGCGGCAAGGCGGGTGACAAGATCACCATCACCCTCAAGGCGTCCTGTGACAATTACGAGGATTTCACCATCACGCTGAACGTCACTCTGACAGAAAAGGACGATCAGAAGCCGTTGACCATCACCGGTGCGGGTAGTGTGGTCTACGGTCAGACACTGACATTGACCACCACTGGCGGCTCCGGCACGGGCACAGTGACCTACCGCATCGACACAGACGCGAGCACCGGCGAGGCGACCATCGATCCCGAAACCGGCGTTCTGACTCCCGTCAAGGTCGGCTCTGTCAGCGTCATCGCGACTAAGGCGGGCGACAACGACTACAACGACGTCACCAGCGCTCCCTTCGTGCTCATGATCAAACCGGCCACGCCTACCGGCGAGCCGAACTACACCAAGATCACCACCAGCGGCAAGACGCTGAAGGACGCGGCGCTGACCACCAAGGGAAGCACTCTGAATCCCAGTGATGGCAAGCTGGAATGGGTGGATGACAAGGGCGAGCCCCTGCCCGACGATACCACGGTCAAGGCCAACACGACCTACAAATGGCGCTTCACGCCTGATGATGACAACTACACGACCCTGACCGGCGAGGTTGAGCTGTATCACAAGTCCAGCAGTGGCGGCGGTTGGTACGACAGCTACTACACCATCAAGGCAACTGCCGGTACTGGCGGTTCCATCTCTCCCTCCGGCAGCGTCAGCGTCCGTGAGGGTAGGGATCAGACCTTTACCATCACCCCAGATAAGAGCTATGCCGTCTCCAACGTCAAGATCGATGGCAAGAGCATCGGCGCGGTGAAGTCCTACACCTTTGAGAATGTCAGCAGAACCCATACCATCGAGGTCATCTTTATGAAGGCCAACGGCAACCCCCAGACCGGCGTGTTTGTGGATGTAGCCACCGGCAGCTATTATGAGGACGCAGTGGATTGGGCAGTGGGGAACGGTATTACGCAGGGAACCGATGCTACCCACTTCTCCCCGGACGGCATCTGCACCCGTGCGCAGGCCGTGACCTTCCTGTGGCGTGCCGCTGGCAGTCCCAAGCCCGAAACCCGCACCATGCCCTTTACCGATGTTCCCGCAGGCAGCTACTACTACGACGCTGTGCTGTGGGCGGTGGAGAATGACATCACCAAGGGCACCAGCGACACCACGTTCAGCCCCAACATGACCTGCACCCGCGCCCAGATCGTCGCGTTCCTGTGGCGTTCCGAGAAGTCCCCGGCAGCGGGTACAGCCAATCCCTTTGCCGATGTGAAGTCCACCGCCTACTATGCTGATGCGGTTCTGTGGGCGGTCAAGGAGAACATCACCAGGGGAACCACCAACACCACATTCAGCCCCGACGCGGATTGCACCAGATTGCAGATCGTGACCTTCCTCTGGCGCTGCAAGAAGTAAGCCGCTGGCATGACCCCATAAGCGAACATCGGACAGCGCAGTGGACGGGCATCTCGCCCCGAAGCTGCGCTGTTCTCTTTTCGCTGCGAGAAACAAATCAATGACATTTTGAGCTGCGCCGCTATCCCAGCGCGGCAAGGAGACAGCATTATGAAAAGAATCACAAGAATCATTCGTCCGATCATCTGCATGGCCGTCCTTCTCTTTGCTATGACCACGGCAGTCATGGGCTGCTATCAGAAAGAGACGGAGCCTATCGACATTCCCGGCACATCTGCGCCTCAGCCATCAGCGACTCCCGCAGGCGAAGTTATCCCCTCGGTGGACAGGCAGACAGAGTTGGCGGAAGCCAGAGCGAAGAACCTCGACACCGTGGCATGGCTGTATATTCCCGGCGCGGAGGTGGACGACCCCGTGATGCAGGCGGAGGACAACGGCTATTACCTGAAGCTGGATGAAAACGGTGAGTATGCCATGTGGGGCTGCTGGTATGCCCATTGTGAAAACGAAATCGGCGGCAGGGATAAGCTGGACAAAAACACCACCATTTTCGGCCACTCCGCCAGCAGCTGCGACCCGGACGGCGTGCGGTTCACCAAGCTCTACCGTTATATGGACGCAGACTTCGTAAACTCCGGCATTGGATTTTGTATCTGATCTGCTATTAAAACATAAGAGCCTGTTTTGTCAGCATCTGCAGAATTGTTTACTTCAAATATCTGTTCCACTGGTATTTTCACTGTTGTGTTTTTGCCAGCTGCCAGTACTGGTTTTTGAACACCCAGAAAGAATATCATGGACAGGAATATAACCATGGCTATTTTTGTCAAACGTGTTGTTCTCATGCTTCTCCCTCTCCTTCTTTCTTCTTGTTTCTTTTCTTTTCTATCTGTCTTGCTATCAGAATCAGTACAAGGACAATCAGGATAAACCATACAATAACTGGCACTTTTCCTACTGCATTTTTCAGTTCATCAATTCCTGTACCTACGTTTTTGGCTTTTTCTTTTTCCGGATATATCTGATCTGTTAAGCGTCCCATCAGGATATTTCTTCCATTTGTCATATCCGATGTACAGGTGGTCAGCAAAACCAGATGATCATCTTCCGTTATATTCATATCTCTTTTATATAAAACATTGTTCTCGATTTCCTGCAGATACTCCTGTTTCGCTTCTGGTGTGTCCAGACACACATTGAAAATCGTTTCATTATAGGCATCTACTTGCATCAATGC
>ERZ772880.2702-NODE-2702-length-13100-cov-4.470065_pt1 | contig 13100 bp, 9 predicted proteins | sample MGYA00580577_ERZ772880 | MGnify/ENA primary metagenome ERZ772880 (study PRJEB29015, sample SAMEA2737705) | human gut metagenome | biome: human gut; feature: human-associated habitat; material: faeces | place: China | collected 2012 ... | reverse complement strand
AACACTCAATTTCCTTCCCATTAGCGGGCAACAGTTTCCCAATGTAAAAACAGCACACCGTGGATGCGGGCCTCAGCGTCGGTGGCATGGTTGACGGCATAGAGTCCGATGTTCGGCCCAAGGAGGCTGTCTGCGCCGATGGTCACAGCGGCGCAGTCGAGAATGACGCAGCCGAAGTTGATGTAGACGTTGTCCTCAATTGTGATGTTTTTGCCGAACTCACAGCGGAAATCCGGCTCGATCCAGACATTCTTGCCCACGGAGCCAAACAGCTGCTCCATCAGCGCGCGGCGTTCCGTCTGCTCATCGTCATCCGTCCGGTTGTACGCGCGGAACAGGCGCTTGGCCACGATGCGGCGCTTGAACAGGCCGCGGTCGAAATCGTTGTAGAGCTGCCCGGTTTGCAGCTTTTCCCACTCGGTCATACGTATTCCTTCGCGCTCATACCATCACGCAGAAACCGTTTTCACCGAGCGTGACGGCCTCGGGCGTATAGGCTTGCAGCTTGCCGCCGAAGAGCAGCTTGCCCGCGTACTGGACGCGCCAAGGCTCCCGCGAGGCGTTGCAGAAGACCATGGCGGTCTGCCCCGCGCTCTGGCGCAGAAACTGCACGCGGCCATTCGACGCCGTGATGAACTCGACGCGGCCGGTTTTCAGCGCGGGATTTTCACGCTTGAGCCGCGCCAGCGCACGGTAGAAGGCTTGCAGATTCGTGTCCTCCTCGCCCCACGGATAGAAGCCGCGGTTGAAAGGGTCGCGATAGCCGGTCATCCCGGCCTCGTCGCCATAGTAGATGCAGGGCGCGCCGGGGAGCGTGAATTGCAGAAACGCCGCTGTGCGCAGAAGCTCCTTGCCCCAGATGATTTGATCCGGCGAGAAATGGCGCCGGGCGAGATCGTCGCGGCTGCCGTCGTGCGGATCGAGAAGCGCGTTGATCGCACGGGGTGTGTCGTGCGTGGAGAGCAGGTTCATACAGGCGTTCAGGACGTGGGGCGGGTAGTTTTCCGCGAGTGTCATCACCTGCTGGCCAAACTCCGCGCCGTCATTCTCGCGGCGGACATAGCGGAGGATGGCCTTTTGCAGCGGATAATTCATCACGCCGTCCAGCTCGTTGTCGACAAAATAGCGCCGGCGGCGGTCGTAGGCGATCTTGTTCGATGCGTCCTCCCAGACCTCGCCGATCAGAATGGCGCTGGGCTTGACCTGCCGGATGCGGCGGCGCAGCCGGAGCACGAATTCGTCCGGCAGCTCGTCTACCACGTCCAGCCGCCAGCCGTCCGCGCCCGCCATCAGCCAGCGCGCGGCGATGGAGTACGGCCCGTCGATGAGATAGTCGAGGAACGCGGGGTCCATCTTGTTCACGCAAGGGAGCGTCGTGATACCCCACCAGCTGGTATAGCGGTCGGGATAGTGCTGGAACTGGAACCAGCTGCGGTAGGGCGAATTCGGGTCAGAAATCGCACTCTGGAAATAGGGGCTGCGGTCGCCGACGTGGGAGAACACGCCGTCCAGAATGACCTTCATGCCGCGCTCGTGCGCCTCGTTGCAGAAGTGCCGGAAATCGTCCTCTGTGCCGAGCATCGGGTCGATGCGGGCATAGTCATACGTGTCGTACCGGTGCGTCGACCAGGCCATGAAGATCGGGTTGAGGTAGAGCACCTCGACACCGAGATCATGCAGATAATCCAGCTTTTCGCACATGCCGGCGAAATTGCCGCCGAAAAAGTCGTTATTTGTGACCTCACCGCGTTCGTTCGGCTGCCAGACGGGGATGTCGTGCGTGTTGCTGTGAATCCAGTAGGGCTGGAGCTTGTCGTGCAGGTCGGCCTGACCGGATTTTGCAAAGCGGTCGGGGAAGATCTGGTACATGACCGCGCCCTCGAGCGCGGACGGCACGGCAAATTCCTCCGCGATGACGCTGATCTGCCACCAGTCGCCGTCCTCCATATTTGTGTCGTCGCCCTGCTTGAGCAGGCGGAATGATTCATTCTTTGTGGTGATCTGGAAGAAATAGAAATAGAGGTCGGGGTCGTCCAGCGCGAAGGCTGCCGTCCACGTCTCATACAGCTCCGTTGCGGCGGTCTTGGCCATGGGAACGTTCAGATACGGCTTGCCGTCTTCACGCAGGAGGCGCACCTCGACATGGACGGTCTGGCACGAGCAGGGGATCTGGATGTGCATCGTGCACGTCTCGCCGGGGCGAAGCGTCCCGAAGGGGGATTTGAATTGGGATAATTTACTGTTATATAAAATTCGCATTGTTTACTCTTATTCCGCTCTGATCCGCGTCCGGTCAGCCTCCGCAGACGGACTGATAGAGCTGCATATATTCCCTGGCCGGGAGCGTCCAGCTCGAATCGACCAGCATATCCTGCTGGGCAAGGGCGGCAAACTGCTCCGGCGCGTCATAGTAGAGGGCGAGCGCCCGGTCGATGGAGGCGAGGAAGTCGTCGGCGTTATAGCTCTGGAACGTAAAGCCGCGGCCTGCGCCCGTTGTCGGGTCGTAGGGCGTGACGGTATCGCGCAGGCCGCCCGTCGCGTTCACGACCGGCACGGTACCGTAGCGCATGGCGATGAGCTGGGAGAGGCCGCACGGCTCTGCCTTGGAGGGCATGAGGTAGAGATCCGCCGCCGCGTAGGCCAGATCAGCCAGATCGGCGTCGAACACCAGATGCGCCGCAACCTGTTGCGGGAAGCGGTATTGCAGGCCGGAGAGGAACCATTCATACTTTTCCTCGCCCGTGCCCAGCACGGCCAGCTGCACGCGCCGCTGCAACAGCCGCTCGGCAATGTAGCAGAGCAGGTCGATGCCCTTGTGCCCGGCGAGGCGCGTCACCATGACGAGCAGCGCCGTGTCCTTGTCCTCGGGCAGGCCGAGTCTTTGCTGGAGCGCCAGCTTGTTAGCGGTCTTACCCTCGCGCATGGTCTTTATGCTGTAATGCTCGGCCAGATTCGGGTTCTTTTCCGGGTCGAACAGCGCCATATTGATGCCGTTGACGATGCCGGAGAACGCCTCGCCGCGCGAGGCAAGAATCTCGGACAGTCCGTGCGCGTAGTAGGGGTAACGCAGCTCTTCGGCGTAGGTCTTCGAGACGGTGCCCACGCGGTCAGCCATGACGATGCCGGCCTTGAGGAAGTTCTGGCAGTCGTCGAAGCGGAGAATTTCGTCGCACTGCGGCGGCGCGCCGAGCACGTCGCGGTTAAAGTCGAGGCCGCATTTGCCCTGATATTCGATGTTGTGGATGGTGAGGATGCTCCGCATGTTCGGGAAGTCGCCGCGGTACTGCATGTTCAGCAGCATCGGCACGAGGGCTGTCTGCCAGTCGTGGCAGTGGACGATGTCCGGCTGCATGCCGAGATAGCGCAGAGACTCCAGACAGGCGCGGGAGAAGTAGGCGAACCGCTCGCCGTCGTCGGGGTAGCCGTAGGCCGAGGGGCGGTTGAAATACTGCTCGTTGTCGAGGAAGTAGACCTGGAGTTTCTTCTTGCGCGTCTTCAGGCGGAAAATGCCGACGTATTCGCGCCGCCAGGCCAGCTGTACATCGAAGTAGCCGAGAAAGTCTGTTTTCCACTGGCCGGAATATTTGATGCGGCTGTAGTAGGGGAGAAAGACGCTGACCTCCACTTTCGGCAGCTTGCTCAGCGCCTCCGGCAGCGCCTGTACCACGTCGCCGAGGCCGCCGGTCTTCAGGTACGGCGCGCACTCGGATGCGAGAAATGCTATTTTCATACGATCGCCCCTTTGTTGATGATGAGCGGGTGCTCTGGCGTGCCGAGCAGGCGCGTCCCGGGCCGGACGGCGACATTCTTGTCGAGGATGGCATACTGGATGTTCGCGCCCGCGCCGATCTTCGCACCCTGCATGACCACGCAGTCGCGCACCTCGGCGCCCTCTTCGATCTCGACCTCGCGGAAGATGATCGAGTTTTCCGCGCAGCCGAACAGATGGCAGCCGTCGGCCACCAGGCAGTTCGGCGTGCGGCCGTTTTCGCCGTAGAGCGTCGGCACGGCGTCGCGCACCTTTGTGTAGATCGGGACTTCGCTGCGGTAGAGACCGTGGCGGACGTCTTCGTCGAGCAGACGCATGCTGTTTTTATAATATTCTACGGTGCTGTCGTTGAACATGACGACGTTGTGGAACGGATAGACGTGAATCTTCAGCTTGCCCTCGTTGTACTGCGGCAGCAGATAGTCACGCTCGAGATGGTATTTGCCGCGCGGGACGCTCTCGCGGATGATCTCGATGAGCTTTTCGCGCGCGATGACGAACATGCTCATGCCGACGAGGTAATCCTCCGGCGCGCGGTAATCGACGGCCATATCCTCGATCTCGCCGTCTGCGCTGAGCTTGAACGCGGCGTGCTGGATCTTTTCGCCGTTGGCGATGCCCGCCTTGGCGATGACCGTGATGTCGCAGCCGGAGCGGATATGCTCTTCCACAACGAGGCGGAAGTTGATCGCGCAGAGCACCGTCGTATCCGAGAGGACGACATAGTCCGCGTCGCTGCGCTCGAGCACCGGCATGGCCGTTTGCAGCGCCTCGAGCTTGCCGTGGTAGGCCCCGGTATGGCCCGTGGCATAGGGCGGCAGGAAGCGCACGCCGTCGCCGAGCTTGAGGTCCCATTCCTCGCAGTTGCCGAGGTGATCCATCAGCGACTGATAGTTATACTTTGTGATGATGCCGATGCTCTTGATGCCGGAGTTTGCCATGTTGGAGAGCACGAAGTCCACCTGGCGGTAGCGGCTCCCGAACGGGATGGAGGCCGAGGTGCGCATCGCGGTCAGCTCGCCCATGTTATTGTCGTAGATATTGGAAAAAATGATGCCCATTGTGCTCATTTCAAATTCCTCCTTTTCCGCGGCCTTTAGACGATCGCGCCGGCGGCGATGACGGCGCCCTCTGCGATCTGCTTGTCCTTGCCGACGACGCTGATGCGCCGTTCGCCGTCCGCGGCAAATTCACCGATCCGCGCGCCCGCCTTCACATGGCAGCCCTCGGCGATGATCGCATTGCGGACAACCGCGCCGTTTTCGATCATGACGTCCGGCATGATGACGCTGTCGGTGACCTCCGCGCCCTTGCCGATGGAGCAGCCGGTGGAGATGATGGAATGGTTCACCATGCCGTAGATCTCGCAGCCCTCGGAGACGAAGCACTCGTGCAGCTCCGCCGATTTGGCGATGAAGGTTGCGGGCTTGGCCGTGTTTCTGGCATAAATTTTCTTCCCGCCGGAAAGGTCGAACGCCGGGTGTTTGCCGAGCAGATCCATGTTCGCCTCCCAGAGGCTGTTGATCGTGCCGACGTCCTTCCAATAGCCCGCGAACTCGTAGGCGTAGAGCTTATGCCCGGCCTCGAGCAGGGCGGGGATGATGTTCTTGCCGAAGTCGTTCTCACTCTTCGGGTCGGCCTCGTCGGCCTCGAGGAACTTTTTCAGCACGCTCCACTTGAAGACGTAGATGCCCATGGAGGCGTTGGTCGACTTCGGGTGCTTCGGCTTTTCTTCAAATTCGTAGATCGAGCCGTCTTCGCGCGTGTTCATGATGCCGAAGCGGCTGGCCTCCTCGAGCGGCACATCGCGCACGGCGATTGTGCAGTCGGAGCCTTTCTGGTCGTGGAAGGCGAGCATCGCCGCGTAGTCCATCTTGTAGATATGGTCGCCGGAGAGGATCAGCACGTTGTCCGGCTCATAGCGGTCGATGAAGCCAATGTTCTGATAGATGGCGTTGGCCGTGCCCTTGTACCATTCGGAGTTTTTACTCTTGGCGTAGGGCGGCAGGACCTGTACGCCGCCGTGCGAGCTGTTCAGGCCCCACGGCTGGCCGTTGCCGATGTACTCGTTCAGCTCCAGCGGCTGATACTGGGTCAGGATGCCGACGGTATCGATCTTGGAGTTGACGCAGTTGGAAAGCGGGAAATCAATGATGCGGTATTTGCCGCCGAACGGCACGGCGGGCTTCGCCGTGTTCTCCGTCAGAACCATCAGACGGCTGCCTTGGCCTCCGGCCAGCAGCATTGCGACACACCGTTTCTTTTGAAAGTGCATTCTGGATTCCTCCTGTCTCGTTGATTTACAAGATATATGCCACTCTGAATTATTTCTCTGTCTCGCGTTGCGGATTCGTCCTCCGGTGCAGGTAATAGACTGCGCTCATCGGCGGGATGCGGAACTGGCCCCAATGGCCGCCCTCCTTGCCGCGCTGGGCATGGACGGTCACGGGTTCGAAGCCGTAGCCGCCCCAGGTACTGCTGTCCGAGTTCATCACCGGCTCGTACCAGCCGGCCTTCGGCAGCGGCAGAGGGTAATCCTCGCGCAGCACCGGGCAGAAGTTGAACACCGCGATCACCTCGCGGCCGCTCCGGCTGATGCGGCGGAACGCCACGACCGAGCAGTCGCGGTCGTCGCAGCTCATCCACTGGAAGCCGTTCCAGTCCGAGTCGTTTTCCCACATGGCCGGGTGCTTGAGATAGAACTGGTTCAGCATGCGGACGTATTCGCGCATCTGGCGGTGGTGGTCGTAGTCCAGCAGGAGCCAGTCAAGGCCCTGCGTGAAGTTCCATTCGATGAACTGCGCGAACTCGTTGCCCATGAAGTTCAGCTTTTTGCCCGGATGGGCCATCTGATAGGCGTAAAAGACGCGCAGGTTGTTGAATTTATCGTCGTAATTGCCGGGCATCTTGTTGACGAGTGAGCATTTTCCGTGTACGACCTCGTCATGGCTGAGAGGCAGGATGAAATTCTCACTGTAGGCGTAGGTCATCGCGAACGTCAGCGCGTTGTGGCTGCCCTTGCGGTAGAGCGGGTCGAGCGACATATATTTCAGCATGTCGTTCATCCAGCCCATGTTCCACTTGTAGAGGAAGCCGAGGCCGCCGTCGTAGCCCGGCCGCGTGATCATCGGGAAGGCCGTGGACTCCTCGGCGATCATCATGACCGTCGGGTCGGCCTGGAATGCCTCTTCGTTGAGCTGCCGCAGGAAGGCGATGGCCTCCAAATTTTCGCGGCCGCCGAGGCGGTTTGGCTTATAGTTCGGGCGGTTGTAGTCGAGATACAGCATCGAGGCCACTGCGTCCACGCGGATGCCGTCGATGTGGAACTCGCGCAGCCAGTAACAGACATTTGAAATGAGGAACGAGCGAACCTCCGGCTTCGCGTAATCGTAGATCCGCGTGCCCCAGTCCGGATGCTCGCGCATCGCGGGGTCGCTCAGCTCGTAGCAGCACGTGCCGTCGAACTCGTAGAGTCCGTAGCTGTCCTTCGGGAAGTGGGCGGGCACCCAGTCGAGGATCACACCGATGTTTGCAGCGTGGCAGGCGTCGACCAACATTCGAAGCTGCTCCGGCGAGCCGTAGCGGTGCGTCGGTGCGTAGTAACCCGTCACCTGATAGCCCCACGACGGATCGTAGGGATATTCCATCAGCGGCATGAATTCGATGTGCGTATAGCCCATGTCCTTCACATAGGGGATCAGCTCCGCCGCCAGCTCCTCATAGCTGAGGTAACTGCCGTCGTCGTGCCGCTTCCACGAGCCGGCGTGGACCTCGTAGATGTTGACCGGGCGCTGGAGGCTTGTCTGCTTGAGCTTGTTGCGGCGGTAGGCCGCGTCGGTCCAGCGGAACTTTTCCGGCGGATCGACCACGCTCGACGTCTCGGGCAGCGGCATGGCGCGATTGGCATAGGGGTCGGCCTTGTAGACTTTAGAACCGTTTGCGCCGGTGACGCAGTATTTATAGGCGCTGCCGCGCTTTGCGAATCTCGACACGGCCTCCCAGACGCCGCTGCTGCCGAGACGGTGCATCGGAAGATCTTCTTCGTTCCAGAAGTTGAAATCGCCGGTCACGCTGACGGCCTGTGCGTGCGGAGCCCAGACGCGGAAGACGAAGCCTTCGTCCACGGCGTGACAGCCGAGATACCGGTCGGCCTCGGGGCTGCCGGTGCTTTCGAATTGCCGCAGGAATGCGGCGAGCTGTTTATTCATATCGTACCACCATCCTACGGCGCGTTCTCATGATACCGGGCTTTTCTGTCACAATCAAGCGAAACGGCGTCCTGCACGAAAAAACGCAAACAGCCAACTCCCCCACAGGCGAGCTGACTGTTCTGTTCTGCGATCGGAGCCGTCTGCCAAAGGCCGCAGACGGACAGGGAACCGCCAGGTGGAAAAAAGCTGCCGTTCCTGTCTGCATCTGTGATTTTTGGTGATTATTGCTCATAATTGTGGTTCCCGATTCTATATGATATGTATACTTTACCATATCCCGGTATACTTTGCAAGGGCTAAAATGTATGTCCGGTCAAGTTTCGGCAAAATGTACGTAAAACCTTCCTGACAGCCACGGGAAATCTGTGCCAGACGCCGTAAGGGTGGGCAATGACTGTCTGCCTGACAATCCCTCCGTCGGCTTCGCCGACACCTCCCTTTACACAAGGGAGGTTTTGGCCGCTGCGGCGGGAAGGAGACTCCTGAAAGACGCACGGGATTGCCACGCCAGTGACATCGGTCACTGGCTCGCAATGACGCTTCTATTTTTGACGTTGGCCGCTGCGGCGGGGAGCGGGCGACCAATGGTCGCCCCTACGTTCATCACGGAAGTGCAATCGAAGATTTAGGGGCGGACAATGACTGCCCGCCCCGTCTGCATTTATCCTTTTTTGCCGACGACCTGCACGATGCGCGCAATCGCCACGCTGAGCACCGCGTTCACGCCGAACTCCACGAGGAAGTTCACGCCCGTCAGCACCACGAACACATAATAGACCAGATCCGTCCCGCCGGCCCACGCCTCCAGCGAGGGGCGCAGCACCGTCGTCATTGCGAGCAGGAACAGACCCGTATTCACGACCGGCGCGCTGATGGCCGCGGCCACGCAGCCAAGCGTCTGATGCTTCCGCAGCGCCCGGTAGACCAGCCCGGCCACCCAACCGGCGGCCGTCGCCTTGACGATGCAGGTCGCCAGCGTCCAGAACGCGTTCGCCTGGATCAGCGCCTGTGTCCCGCCATCCGCGCCGGTCAGACCGGCGATCGCCGTGACCAGCCCGAAGATCGCGCCGAGTCCCGCGCCCGCGCCCGGCCCATAGAGCACCGCGCCGATCACGATTGGCACCAGCGTCAGCGTGATCGGGATTGGCCCGACTTTGATCCCGCTCGCCACGGTCTGCAAGACCACGACCAGCGCCGCCAGCAGCGTCAGCGCAACCATCTTTTTGACATTTTCGTGTTTCATTTGTTTTACCTCCAGCTTTCGCTCCGAACCAACTCGGATGCAATACCAGGGAGCGTGCGTCAAGATCCTCCGCCCGCTCCATGTATGTACCTGAGCGCACCGTGTTGTGCGCTCAGGGGATCTCCTCTTTGACCGGCGGGTTCAGGGGCTGGCCGTTTTTCATGGACTCCCACTGTTCCTTCGTGATCAGCAGTTGCCGGGGCTTCGAGCCCTCAAAGCCGCCGACGATCCCGCGCTCTTCCATCTCGTCCATGATGCGTGCCGCGCGGGCATAGCCCAGCTTCAGCCGCCGTTGGAGCATCGAGACGGACGCCTGTCCGGTCTCCAGAATGACGTCGACCGCCGCGGGCAGCATCTCGTCGCCCTCGGCCTCGTCGCTCGCCGGTGTTGCTGCGGCAGACGCGCCCGCGCCGCCGCCCTTGCCGCTCTCGGCGGCCTTTTTCTCGATCTCGGCCATGACCTCGTCGGAATAATCCGCAGTGTTCGTCTGCTTGACGAATGCCGCGACCTCCTGCACCTCGTCGTCTGTGATGAAGCAGCCCTGCACGCGCTTCGGCTTGCCCTGGCCGAGTGGCGCATAGAGCATATCGCCCTTGCCGACGAGCTTTTCCGCGCCGGATGTATCGAGGATGATACGCGACTCCATCGCGGACGCCACCGCAAACGCGATGCGCGACGGGATGTTCGCCTTCATCAGACCCGTGATGACGTCGGACGAAGGACGCTGCGTCGCGATGACCAGATGGATGCCCGCGGCGCGGCCCATCTGGGCCACGCGGCAGATCGACTCTTCGACTTCCTTGGCCGCCACGAGCATGAGGTCGGCCAGCTCGTCGATGACGACGACGATCTGCGGCATCTTCTCAAATTCGCCGCTGGACACTGCGACGTGGTTGAACGATTCGAGGTCGCGCGTCCCTGCGTCGGCCATCAGCCGGTAGCGGCGCATCATCTCCGTCACCGCCCATTGCAGCGCGCCGGCCGCCTTCTTCGGGTCGGTCACGACGGGGATGAGCAGGTGCGGAATGCCGTTGTAAATGCCAAGCTCCACCATCTTCGGGTCGACCATGATGAGCTTGACCTCATCCGGCTTTGCCTTGTAGAGCAGCGAGATAATCAGCGAATTCATGCAGACCGACTTGCCGGAGCCGGTTGTGCCCGCGATGAGCATATGCGGCAGCTTGGCGATGTCGCCGATGATGCGGCTGCCGCCGATGTCCTTGCCGACAGCGAACGAAATTTTGGACTTGCTCTTGCGGAATTCGTCCGAGTCGATCACGTCCCGCGCCAACACCGTCGTCACCAGCTTGTTCGGCACTTCGATGCCGACGACCGAAATTTTATCCGGGATGGCCGCGATGCGCACGCCGGACGCGCCGAGCGCCAGCGCAATATCGTCCGCCAGATTTGTCACCTTGGACAGCTTCGTCCCGCGGCTCAGCTCCAGCTCATACCGCGTGACCGACGGCCCGCGCGTCACATTGACGATGTTCGCCTCAATGTTGAAGCTTTGCAGCGTATCGGCCAGGCGCTCGGCGTTCTGCCGCATCTCCTGTGTGCCGTCCGCCGCCGCGCCGGTCGAACGGCGCAGCAGATCGACCGGCGGATAGCGGTATTCCGGCGGCGCCGGGGCCGTCTGGATCTCGGCGGCAATCTGCGCGGCCTCCTGCCGGACGTCCTCGCGCTTGATCTTGTCGTCCTCCGGCTGCACCAGCGGCGGCAATTCCTCCGCCGGTTCCGCCTTTGGCGTTTCTGCCGGGGCTTCCTTCGGCTTCGAGGGAACGACCAGAGGCTGGAATTCTTCCGCCGGAGCCTCCTGGATCTGCTTCGGCTCCTCGGGCAGCGTCGGGAGCTTCTCCGGCTCCGCGTCCAGCACGAGTGGCGGCAGCTGATGCGGCAGCTCCTTCTGCTCCGAGATCAGCGCGTCAAACTGCGCTTTGTAATCTTTCTTCGCCGCAGGCTCCGGTTCCTGCTTCGGTTCCGGTTTCGGCGCGGCGGGCTTGGCGTGGCCGGTCAGCTCGCCGGGCAGATCGTCTGTCAGGTCGACGGGCTTCTCCCGGCGCGCATTCTTCCGGTCCTGCTCCACAAACTCGTCGGGCCGGACGATCTCGCGGCCCTTCTTCTTCGGCTCCGCCACGGGCAGCGGCGGCTCGTCGATCGGCAGATCGAAGTCCGACGCCTTCGCGCGCCGCCGCTCCACCTGCTCGATGTGCCGCTCCGCCATATGGTTCACAAGCTTTTCCGCCGGGTCGGCATGTTCGCGTTTCGGCGGCTCATACTCGAGCTTCGGCCGGTTTTTGATTGCGAGAATGATGCCCTTCACGGTCATGTTCAGGCTCGTGATCAGCGCCAGAAGGAAGCCCGCGATGCAGAGGATCACCGCGCCGACCTTGCTCACCACCAGCTCCAGCACCAGCGCCAGCCCTCCGGCGACCACGCCGCCGGACGTTCCGGCGATGCCGCCGTCCCAGAGGTTCTCGAGCACATTCTGGCTCCATTCCACGCCGCCTCCGCCGACGAGCTGCACCAGCGACCCGATCAGCACCGCCACGAGGAACGTACACGTCACCCGCAGCGCCACGGGCCGCCCGTCATGCAGCAGCAGGATCAGAAAGCCCATCAGAAACGCGAACGGTAAAATGTAAAAGCCCGCGCCGATCAGGCCACGGCAGAGCGTCGCCAGCGCGTCGAGAAATGCGGCGTGGATCTGAAAGCAGGCCAGCACCGTGAACACCGCGAGCAGCAGGCACACGCCCGCGCCGACCTCGCGGCGGATGGGCTTCTGCTGTGCCTTCTTCGGGGCCGCCTTTTTGCGGCCCTTTGCGGCTGTTGTTTTTTTTGTTTGCTTTTGCGCCATTGGTTCCTTCTCCTCAAACCGTCAGCGACAGGATCAGCGTCACCAATCCCGCGCCCCAGCAATAGTACGCAAATCCGCCGAATTTTCCGCGCTGCACGATCATGCGCAGCAGATAAATGGCAAAATAGCCAGACACGAACGCGACAAGCACGCCCACGAGATACTTTGGCGCCATCGACCAGTCCACGCCCACCGCGAACGCCTTCACCAGCGAGACCAGATTCGCGCCGAGCACCGCCGGGATCGACAGCAAAAACGAAAATTTCACCGCGAAATTCCGGCCGAATCCGCGCAGCAGCCCCGCCGAGATCGTCGTCCCGCTGCGGGACAAGCCCGGCACGACCGCGATCATCTGTGCCAGACCCACCACGACTGCGTCGCCCAGCGTGGCCCCGCGCTCATTTTTGTTGCCGTGGCCCATGCGGTCGGCCGCGAAGAGCAGCACGCCCGTCATCAAAAAGGCAAAGCCGATGAAAAACGTGTTCTGATACAGGCTCTCGACGTATTTGTTCAGCACCGCGGCCAGCGCCAGCGGCAGCGTCGCCGCGATCAAAAACCAGATCATCCGCCGCTTCACGCCGTCCGGCTCCTCGCCGCGCCGCGTCTTTTTCAGGTGCAGCATCCGCAGCCCCTCGTTCCACAGCGGCGAGATCTCGCCCCGCAAGGCCAGAAACACGGCGGCCAGCGTCCCAAGGTGGAGCAGCACGTCGAACAGCAGATGGTTTTCCATGTCGCCGATGGCGAGAAAATTTTGCAGCACGGCCAGATGGCCGGAGCTGGAGATGGGTAAAAACTCCGCGACCCCCTGCACAAAGCCCAGCAGGATCGCCTGTCCGTAGGTCATACGTCACCCTCCGATCTGCGCGGCGCGTCTCCCGCGCCCATAGTCACATACTGTTTTATATTATCACAGATCAAAGAATATTTCCACTCTTTTTGTGTCTGACGCGGCGAGGCCGGGTGGGCGTCTGATTCGCGACGGCATTGTTATCTTCACAGGAAATATCAATGCATTGAAGC
>ERZ772880.2700-NODE-2700-length-13117-cov-3.236258_pt1 | contig 13117 bp, 10 predicted proteins | sample MGYA00580577_ERZ772880 | MGnify/ENA primary metagenome ERZ772880 (study PRJEB29015, sample SAMEA2737705) | human gut metagenome | biome: human gut; feature: human-associated habitat; material: faeces | place: China | collected 2012 ... | reverse complement strand
CCCTCTCCACCTGCTGCCGGAAGTATGACAAGGCCAACAGCGGCAATCAGCGGCTGGTGGTCATGGCGAAGCTGCTGCCGGAGGGCGCAACCGCACAGGAGTTCAGCGTATCTCTTGTGGATGATCCTGAAATGCCCTAAAAGAAATCAGAATACACGGATATCCCGGAGCTCACGCCCTGCATCCTCCATGAGTTCGTGGAGAAAATCATCGTCCATGCGGCCAGCGACCCGAAGGGCAAGAACCGGACGCAGGAGATCAATATTTACTACAAGGGCATCGGAGCCTTGGAAATGTCAAAAGTCACGGCATCAATGGAAAAATGAGAAAACGGTACAGCCGAAGCTATACCGTTCTCTCTTTCCTCACGATGTTTTCTTATCGGGAGTAGCCTTCCGGCCACCGTTTTTTTGTCGAAAAATGAGTGCATTTTCCTCTTGCAATTCGTTTTTAATTGTTGTATCCTAAGCACTGTCAATTCAAAGTGATAGTCAATTTAAGTTGACTATCTAAGCATTTTCAAGAAAGGAGAACCACATGCAGACCAACGAGATCCAGGAGCTGCTGCTCGACACGATCCCCGCGTGGCACTACTGGTTTGCCCGTCCGTTCAAGCGCATGCTGAACGACGGCGTCAGCCTTGACATGTACTACTGCATCCAGTCGATGCGCCGCAGCAACCGCACGATGACGATGACAGAGCTTGCAAACTTTGCCCGCATGCCCAAGCAGCAGATGAGCAAGCTCGTCGACAAGCTGGTCGAGGGCGGCTTTGCCGAGCGGCTGAGCGACCCCGACGACCGCCGCGTCATCCGCCTGCGGGCGACTGAGAAGGCCGACGAATACGTGGCGAGCTTTTTAGAGAAGGATGCGGCGGAGTTCCGCGCGTTTTTCGACCAGCTCGAAGGCGAAGAGTGCGAGACCTTCTGCACGGCGCTTCGCACCATCCACGACACGTTTGAAGAAAAGCGCTTAGAGCTGATCGCGCAGGGCAAGCTGCCCGCCTGCCCCCCACAAACTAAGAAAGGAGGCCACTGCCGATGAATATGATCCATCGCTTCATGGGCTGCATCCGCGAGTATAAAAAGCCCACGATCCTGACGCTCTTGTGCATGGTCGGCGAGGTCGCGATTGAAGTGCTGATCCCGTTTTTCACCGCCAACCTCGTCAACGAAATCAAGGGCGGCGCGGAGCTCAGCGGCGTTGTGCGCGTGGGCCTTGGGCTCATCCTGATGTCGCTCGTGTCGCTCGGCTGCGGCGCGCTCGGCGGGCTTTACGGCTCGCGCGCGAGCGCCGGCTTTGCCAAAAACGTCCGCCACGATGTTTTCACCCGCGTGCAGAGCTTCGCGTTTGAAAATATCGACAAATTCTCCTCCGCCTCGCTCGTCACGCGCATGACGACCGATATCAACAATGTGCAGATGTCCTTTATGATGTGCATCCGCATCGCGGTACGCGCACCGCTGATGTTTCTCTTCGCCGTCATCATGGCCTATATCATGGGCGGCGCGCTGGCGACGACATTCCTCATTATCATTCCCGTGCTCGTGATCGGACTTCTTCTGATCGCACGTAAGGCAATGCCCGCGTTCCGCGCGGTGTTCCGCAAGTACGATAAGCTCAATGAATCGGTCGAGGAAAATGTGCGCGCGATGCGCGTGGTCAAGGGCTTTGCCCGCGAAGGGTATGAAAAGCAGAAGTTCGCCGCGGCCTCGCACGATATCGCCAAGGACTTCACCTTCGCCGAGCGCGTCGTCGCGCTCAACGCGCCGCTGATGCAGTTCTGCGTATACTTCAACCTGATCTTCGTGCTATTTGTCGGCTCGCGGATCATCATCACGAACGGCGGCACGACCATCGACGTTGGCCAGCTCTCGGCCATGCTGACCTACGGCATGCAGATCTTAATGTCGCTGATGATGATCTCGATGATCTACGTGATGATGACGATGTCGTATGAGTCCTTCGTCCGTATCTGCGAGGTACTCGAGGAAGAGCCCGCGCTCACCGATCCCGCATCTCCCGCGATGGACGTGAAGGACGGCTCCATCGACTTTGAAAACGTCAGCTTCAAGTACTCCGCACAGGCGAAGAAATTCGCGCTGCAGGACATCAACCTGCACATCGACTCGGGCATGACCGTCGGCATCCTCGGCGGTACGGGCTCGAGCAAGTCGACCCTCGTGCAGCTCATCCCGCGCCTTTACGATGTGAGCGAGGGCTGCGTCAAGGTCGGCGGCAGAGATGTGCGCGAATACGACCTTGAGGCGCTGCGCGGCGCGGTCAGCGTCGTGCTGCAAAAGAATGTGCTGTTTTCCGGCACGGTCAAGGATAACCTGCGCTGGGGCAACGAAAACGCCACCGACGACGAGATGATCGAGGCGTGCAGGCTCGCGCAGGCGGACGAATTCGTCCGCTCCTTCCCCGACGGGTATGACACCTATATCGAGCAGGGCGGCTCGAACGTCTCCGGCGGACAGAAGCAGCGTCTCTGCATCGCCCGGGCGCTTCTCAAAAAGCCGAAGATTCTGATCCTCGACGACTCGACCTCCGCGGTCGACACGCGCACCGACGCGCTGATCCGCGAGGGCTTCCGCACCTATATCCCCGAGACGACGAAGATCATCATCGCCCAGCGCGTCGCGTCCGTGCAGGATGCCGACCTCATTCTCGTGATGGACAACGGCCATATTGCGGACATGGGCACGCACGATCAGCTCCTCGCTTCGAGTGAAATTTACCGCGAGGTCTACGAATCCCAGACGAACGGAGGTGAGCAGGATGAAGCGTGATCCCAAGAATTCCCGCCGCCCAAACGACGGCGCGGCGAACCTCGCCATGCTTAAGCGCACGGTGAAAAAGCTCTTTTCCTACTATCCTGTGCTCGCGCCCGTCACGTTCGCGTGCATCCTGTTCTCGGCCATCGTCACGTCGATCCCGTCGCTTTTCGTGCAGAATGTCATTCAGGTCATCGAAAAGTGGTACGTCTCGCGCGACTGGGTCTCCGCCAAAGCAGAGCTCATCCCCATCCTGTCGCTGCTCATCTCGCTCTATGTGCTCTCGATCATCGCGATCCTGGTCTACAAGCAGCTCATGGCCTATATGACGCAGGGCTTTCTCGACAAGCTCCGTCAGGAGATGTTCGGCGGCATGCAGGATCTTCCCATCCGCTACTTCGACACCCACCAGCACGGCGATATCATGAGCTTCTACACCAACGATATCGACACGTTGCGCCAGCTCGTGTCCGAAGCCATCCCCGCCTTCATCCAGTCTGGCGCGATCGTGCTGGCCGTGTTCGGCATTATGCTCTATTTCAGCATCTGGCTGACGCTCATTTCGGTGCTCGGCGTGATTCTGATGATCGTCGTCACCAAACGCGTCGGCGGCGGCAGCGCCAAATTCTTCCTGCGCCAGCAGCAGGCCGTCGCCAAAACCGAGGGCTATATTCAGGAGACGATGACCGGCCAGAAGGTCGTCAAGGTCTTCTGCCACGAGCAGCGCTCCATCGAGGAGTTCGACAAGATCAACGATGCCCTCTTTGAAGACAGCTACCGCGCCCACGCCTATGCCAGCGTGCTCGGCCCCATCATCGGCAACATCGGCAACTTCCTCTATGTGGCTCTGGCGCTCGTGGGCGGCGTGCTGCTGCTTATCGGCGTTCCGAACCTGAGCCTTTCCGGCAAGGCGCTGGATATCTCGATTCTCGTCCCGTTCCTCAACATGACCAAGCAGTTCACGGGCAATATCAACCAGCTCTCCCAGCAGATCAACTCCATCGTCATGGCGGGCGCAGGCGCGCAGCGCGTCTTCTCCCTCATCGATGAAAAAGCTGAGACAGACGACGGCTTCGTCACGCTCGTCGACGCGGACATCGCCCCCGACGGCACGATCACCGAGAGTGACCATCACACCGGCCACTGGGCGTGGAAGAACCCGAACGACAACGGCAAGGTCTCTTACCGCGAGCTGCGCGGCGACGTGCGCCTCATCGACGTGGACTTCGGCTACGAGCCGAACAAAGAGGTCCTGCACGACGTCTCCGTCTACGCAGAGCCCGGCCAGAAGGTCGCCTTTGTCGGCGCGACCGGCGCGGGCAAGACCACCATCACGAACCTCATCAACCGCTTTTACGACATTGCCGACGGCCAGATTCTCTACGACGGCATCGACGTCAACAAGATCAAAAAGGCCGACCTGCGCCGCTCGCTCGGCATCGTCCTGCAGGACGTCAACCTCTTCACCGGCACGGTGATGGACAACATCCGTTATGGTAAACTCAACGCGACGGATGAAGAGTGCATCGCCGCGGCAAAGCTCGCCGGCGCGGACGATTTCATTACGCGCCTTCCGCAGGGCTACGCGACAGAGCTCGCCAACAACGGCGCAAACCTCTCGCAGGGTCAGCGCCAGCTCATCTCCATCGCCCGCGCGGCGGTCGCCGACCCGCCGGTCATGATCCTCGACGAGGCGACATCGTCCATCGACACGCGCACCGAGGCCATCGTCCAGCGCGGCATGGATCAGCTGATGGAGGGCCGCACGGTGTTTGTCATCGCGCACCGCCTGTCCACCGTCAAGAATTCCGATGTCATCATGGTCCTCGACCACGGCCGCATCATCGAACGCGGCAGCCACGAAAAGCTGATTGCGGAAAAAGGAACCTATTACCAACTCTACACCGGCGCATTCGAGCTTGAATAACTCAAAAAAGGACACATCCGTACGGATGTGTCCTTTTTTGAGTTCGCATATCGTCCAAGTCCTCCCGCTATATTGTGTTGAACGCAATTTTTAAGGGAGGAATTCTATGTCTCGTTCCTTTTTCCGCACCTACGGCTTTCTGAGCGCGATGCTGCTCGCCATCGTACTCGGATGCGTGCTGGGCGCGCTGTGGCCGGGGGCGACGTGTCTCGCCCCGCTCGGCACGATCTTCATTAACCTGATGTTCTGCATCGTCGTGCCGCTCGTGTTCTGCTCGCTGAGTAGCTCCATCGCCTGCATGAAAAGCCCGAAGCGCGCGGGGAAGATCATGGGCACGACGCTTTTGGTCTTCATCGTCACGGGCCTTATCGCCGCAGTCATCATGCTCTTTGCGATGCGCCTCTATCCCCCGGTCCTCGAGCCGTGGGCGGACGCGGCGGCGGGCGCGGTCGATGAACAGGCGAGCGTCGCACAGCTGCTCGTCAACTTCTTCACGGTCGAGGATTTCGCGGCGCTGCTGTCCCGCCGCGCGATGCTGCCGCTCATCGTCTTCTCCATCCTCATCGGCTTTGGCGTCAATTTGAGCGGCGGCGCGGACTGCCTGACGGCAAAAGTCCTGCAGGACATGACGAACTGCCTTTTGAAGGTCGTCTCGCTCATCTCCTACTACGCGCCCGTCGCGTTTTTCGGTTTTTTCGCCTCACTCGTCGCGACCTACGGTGCACAGATCACCGCGGCCTATGGCCGCGCGATGCTCATCTACTATCCGCTCTGCTTTGTCTACGCGCTTGCCGCGTTTCCGCTCTACGCCTACCTCGGCGGCGGAAAGGAGGGCGTGCGCGTCATGCGGCGGCATATCCTGCGCCCCGCGGTCACGGCGCTCGGCACCTGCTCGTCCGTCGCGACGATCCCGACAAATTTAGAGGCCGCAGAAGACAGCGGCGTGCCGCGTGACATCTCCGACCTCGTCCTGCCGCTGGGCGCGACGATGCACATGGACGGCTCGTGCTTCAGCTGCGTGCTGAAGATCGCGTTCCTCTTCGGCGTGTTCGGCATCCCGTTTGAGGGCGCGGGGCTCATCGTCAAAATTCTGCTTGTCGCCGTGTTCAGCTCGGTCGCGATGAGCGGCATCCCCGGCGGCGGGTACATCGGCGAGTACATCATCTGTACGCTCTTCTTCCCCTCGCAGATGGCCATTGCCTACCCCATCGCTGTGACGATCGGCAACCTTGTCGACCCACCCGCGACGATGATCAATTCCGCTGGCGACTACGTCGTGTCGTTCCTTGTTGCACGCTTCACCGAGGGAAAAGACTGGCTCGAGCGTGCGCAGAGGGAAAAGGCTGCACACTAAATTTTCCGTGCGCTTTCCGCGCAGGCATGCTATAATGCTGTTCGTTAACGAAAGAAGAAAGATTCGCCCGCTGCGCGCGGGCAGAAAGAGGTTTTTATCATGGAAGTTGGTCTTTCCATCGCGCAGATGCAGCGCGGTATGGACGTGGAAGGCTTTTATCTGCTCAAGGCCGCCTTTGCCAAGGTGACAGCCAGCGGCAAGCCGTTTTTGAGCGCAGTGCTCGCCGACACGAGCGGCACGATTGAAGCAAAGATCTGGGACTACAGCGGCCCCATCGGCGAGCGCGACGTAGGCAAGGTGCTCAAGGTGCGTGGGAGCGTATCGGACTACCGCGGCATGCCCCAGCTCACAGTCGACAAGCTGCGCCTCGCCGAAGACAATGACCGCGTCGACGTCTCGAAGCTCGTGAGCGTCGCGCCCATCGACCGCGAGGCCGGCTATGACGAGGTCAAGGCACTCGTTTCGACCATCGAGGACGCAGACTACCGTGCCGTGTGCGAGGAAATGCTGCGCCGCCACGAGGCAGCGTTCCGCACCATTCCCGCTGCCAAGAGCGTTCACCACGGCTTTTTGTCCGGCCTTCTGATGCACACGCTCAACATGCTGCGCCTTGCCGATTTTCTGTCCGCGCAGTACGCGGACACTGTGAACCGCAGCCTGCTCCTCACCGGCACGCTGCTGCACGACTTCGCCAAGGAGCAGGAGTTCACGTTCTCCGAGCTCGGCCTTGTGACGGATTACTCGACGAAGGGCCAGCTGCTCGGTCACCTCGTCATGGGCGCGCAGGAGGTCGCGGCGATTGCCGCCGAGCTCGACCTGCCCGAGGAAAAGGCGACGCTTTTGGAGCACCTGATTCTCTCGCATCACGGCCAACCGGAATTCGGCGCGGCGGTGCTGCCCCAGTGCGCGGAGGCAGAGCTTTTGTCGCTCGTCGACCAGATCGACAGCCGCATGGAGATCTACCGCGAGGTGCTCGCGCCGCTCAAAGCGGGTGAATTCAGCCAGCGTGTCTTCGCGCTCGACAACCGCCGCGTTTATAAGCATCAATAAGGATGGCAGCGCCAGCGGCGCTGCACGGGGCAAAGGGGGGAGATTCTCTTTCAAAAGAGAATCTCCCCCTTTGGAACCCCCAAGAGAAAGGCAGGGTTTCGATTTCGCCCCCCGCACCCCCTAACGACCAAAAAGGAGGGGCCTCGCCCCTCCTTTTTGGATGATCCTCCCCGCTCTTCTGACGTCGCGGCATTGCTTCGCTCGCCGCGCTTCTAATAGAAAAAACGACCGCGCCAGCGGTCGTTTTACTTTGTTCTGGGATAGGGGGTGTCCTGGTCGGTCAGGCCGGCGAGGTAGTCCATGCTGGTTTCCAAGGCAAGGGCGATGCGGCGGCACTGTTCAAAGCTCATATTTCGTTTGCCGGTCTCGATTTTTGAATAATCGCTCTGGTCAATTCCCGTCAGCATCTGCATTCTGACCTGTGAGAAGCCTTTCTTTTTGCGCAGTTCTTTCATACGAGTCATCTAATCACCCCAACAAAATTATGGCAAATTGGCCTATTGATAATAGGGTGATATTGACCTATAATTGTGTAGAGGTGATAAGATGACGACTTATAAAACGCTATATCACTTGATGGTACGCAGTATGAGCGAAGCCATCGACCTTTACGACGAAGGTAAAGGCATTCTTGCCCATGAAGTCCTGAAAAAAGCCCATCCCGATGGGTGGGATGAGCTTCGCAAAAAGATGGAGCAGGGCGCCGATGTACGTCTCCTTGAAAACTGCCCCTTTGTACTTTTAAATAAGGGAAATCGGGTGCGCACCATTGCAGATGAAATTTTTGAAGATGCTCAGGTAACTCCCCATATCGTTCTGGAGACGGAAAACATAGAAACGGCACTTGCACTCAGCGTCAAGGGAATGGGGATCACCTTTTATCCCCGGATGTTCATGTCCCCGGATCATGCCGCAAATACCAACAAAAATCCCCTGACCCATCAGACGGGGCTGAATCTCTATCCATTAAACTACTCCCGGGCCCACGGCACTCTGGGGCTGGGCTACCACAAGGGACACTATATGTCCAGGGCAACCCATGAGTTTATCAGGATTGCGTTGGAGAGGATTCCTTACAAGAATGACTGAAGCTGATGTTTTTATCTGTTTTGCCTTGACATCAAAAGCAGAACTCCTTATAATATAAACAGTAATTATTATCATTATTATATTAGAAGGAGACGCCTATGAAAGTTTTAAAGTATAGCCGTCAGAGGGAAGCCATCAAAGCCAGCTTGATGAACCGGTGCGATCATCCAACGGCAGACGCCCTATACGCCAGCATTCGGGAGGAATTTCCCAATATCAGCCTGGGAACCGTTTATCGGAACTTAAATCTGCTGGTGGAGACGGGCGAGATCCGTAAATTAAGCTGCGGAAGCGGAGCAGACCACTATGACGGCGATGTATCGCCCCACTACCATTTTGTATGCAGAGAATGCGGCCATGTCTATGATATGGATATTCAGGAAATGGATGAATTAAATGCAGCAGTCCAGAGCCATGCGCCGGGACATATTGATTCTCATTCCATTCTGTTTTTTGGCCAGTGCCAGTCCTGTATGGATATGGAAAATCCAAAAAAAGATCAAAAAACTATTGACAAAACAGCATAAATCATTTATATTGATATCAGTAATCATTACTATTATTGATTCGCAATGTTAACAGGGTTCCGGGGCATCCCCGGTTCCCACACACTATATAATAAAGGAGATCAAGACTATGAAGAAATGGGTTTGTACAGTTTGCGGTTACGTTTATGAAGGTGAGCAGGCTCCTGAGAAATGTCCTCAGTGCGGCGTTCCTGCTTCCAAGTTCAAGGAGCAGGCTGCTGATCAGATGGCTTGGGCTTGCGAGCATGAGGTTGGCGTTGCTCAGGGTTCCCCTGAGGATATCATGGCTGATTTAAGAGCTAACTTTGAGGGCGAGTGCTCTGAGGTTGGTATGTACCTGGCTATGTCCAGAGTCGCTCACAGAGAGGGCTATCCTGAGATCGGCCTGTACTGGGAGAAGGCTGCTCTGGAAGAGGCTGAGCATGCTGCTAAGTTTGCTGAACTCTTAGGCGAGGTTGTTACAAGCTCCACCAAGAAGAACCTGGAGATGAGAGTTGCTGCTGAGAACGGCGCTACTGCCGGCAAGTTCGATCTGGCTAAGAGAGCTAAGGCTGCTAACCTGGATGCAATCCATGACACTGTTCATGAGATGGCTAAGGATGAGGCTAGACACGGCAGAGCATTTGAGGGTCTGTTAAAGAGATACTTTGGCTAATTAAAATTCGATAAACCTGATATCTGAGAGGGAAAGGATTCGTCTTTTCCCTCTTTCTTCATTTTCCAGCATCCATGCTGTATACTGTTATTTCCCTCCTCTTCGCCTTCCATCACCTGATAGACAAACGTTCTGTTTGGGGTTACAATAGAATTGGTGAATCGTGATATATGCGTTTTCACTGAACATATCATTTTTCAGCGCCTCATCACTCCTTTATGGCGCTACAGGAGGTTTTTTGTGAGTCACTCAAGTACAACCCATAGGGATTCCTGGAAGTCCAACTGGGGGTTCGTCCTGGCCTGCATCGGCTCTGCAGTAGGCATGGGCAATATCTGGATGTTCCCCACCAGGGTCTCAAAGTACGGAGGCGGCACCTTCTTGCTGCCCTATTTTCTTTTTGTAATCATCATTGGTCTTTCCGGCGTCATCGGTGAAATGGCATTCGGGCGGGCCACCCGTTCCGGCCCCATCGGAGCCTTTGGCCAGGCCATAGCAAGCCGCGGGAAAAATCCCAAGATCGGACAGGCGATCGGCTATCTTCCCGTGATCGGATCTCTGGCTCTGGCGATTGGTTATTCTGTCATCGTTGGCTGGATTCTCAAATACGCCGCAGGTTCCCTTACCGGCTCGGTGCTGGCCCCAGCGGATATTGAAGGCTTCGGACAAGCCTTTGGGCAGATGGCAGCTCCCTTTGGCAATAACTTCTGGCAGACTGTAGGCATCGTAATAACCTTTATCATCATGGTCTGTGGTATTTCAGGAGGAATTGAAAAAATCAATAAGGTTATTATGCCCCTGTTCTTTTTCCTGTTTTTAGGGCTTGCTGTATATATGGCTTTCCAGCCGGGGGCGGCAGAAGGATATCGTTACATCTTCCGTATTGAACCGGAAGGACTGGCAGATCCCATGACCTGGGTTTTTGCCCTTGGACAGGCATTTTTCTCCCTGTCTCTGGCAGGAAACGGCACTCTGATCTACGGCTCCTATTTAAAAGACAGCGAGGATGTTACCAGTGCAGCCCGCAAAGTGGCCTTCTTTGACACCATGGCCGCTCTTCTTGCAGCCCTTGTTATCATTCCCGCCATGGCTACCACCGGTTCTCAGTTAAATGAAGGCGGTCCCGGACTTATCTTTATTTATCTGCCCAACCTGTTTAAATCCATGCCCGGAAGCCGCATCCTGGTAATCGTTTTCTTTACAGCCGTATTTTTTGCCGGTATTTCATCCATTATCAACCTGTTTGAAGCTCCTATTGCCACTTTGGAACAGCATTTTAAACTGAGCCGCCGTGTATCTGTCACTATTGCTGCGTCGCTGGCTCTCGCAGTAGGCCTTTGCATCCAGGGAATCGTATCCGGCTGGATGGACTTCGTTTCTATCTATATCTGTCCATTGGGCGCCGGCCTGGCAGGAATCATGTTTTTCTGGGTATATGGCAGCGATTTTGCAAAAAAAGAAGCGGAAAAGGGCCGCCCAAAACCCCTTGGTTCCTGGTTCCGCTTTATGACCGCCTATGTCTTCTGCGGACTTACCATCGCAGTATTTATACTGGGAATTATCTTCGGAGGCATTGGCTGATACAAAAGAGAGGTATCTAAAATGAATCAATTTCCATCACAGGGACAGACGGGATCAGCTTCCAATGTCCCTGCAAATCCCCTGGGCACTCTGCCTATTAACCAGCTTTTAGCCCGCTTTGCCATTCCCAGCATCATAGCCATGCTGGTCAGTGCCCTGTATAATATCGTAGATCAGTTTTTTATCGGCCGCAGTGTGGGAATGCTTGGAAATGCTGCTACCAATGTTGCATTTCCTCTAACCATCACCTGTACCGCCCTTTCCCTGATGTTTGGCATCGGCGGCGCAGCTAACTTTAATCTTTCCATGGGCCATGGCGAACGGGAAGATGCTGCCCGTTATGCGGGAAATGCTGTTTTTATGCTGTTTTTTACAGGATTGATCCTCTGCCTGGGAGTACGCTTATTTTTAAAGCCTCTCATGATAGCCTTTGGAGCCACAGCAGAAGTTTTAGATTACTCTCTTGTATACACAGGCATTACTTCCCTTGGTTTTCCATTCCTGATCCTTACTACTGGAGGCTCTAACCTGATCCGTGCAGACGGAAGTCCCCGTTTCTCCATGGTCTGCACACTTACAGGCGCACTGATCAACACGATCTTAGACCCTTTGTTTATCTTTACTTTTCATATGGGAATGGCCGGTGCTGCTCTGGCAACCATTATCGGCCAGATTGTATCCGGTATCATGGTAATCATCTATCTGACCCGCTTTAAAACAGTCCATTTGACATTTGACTACCTTCGTCCCATTCCTTCCCACATTAAAGCGATCATATCCCTGGGAATGGCACCCTTCTTTAACCAGATTGCAATGATGGTGGTACAGATTGTTATGAATAATGTACTTCGCTATTACGGCGGACAGTCTCATTACGGCAGTGAGATTCCTCTTGCCTGTGCCGGAATCATCAGCAAGGTAAACATGATCTTCTTCTCCCTGGTCATCGGTCTTTCCCAGGGACTGCAGCCCATTGTCAGCTTTAACTACGGAGCAGGAAAATACCGCCGTGTACGTTCCGCCTATCTGAAAGCGGTATGTATCGCCACCTGTATTTCCTCTGTATCCTTTTTATGCTTTCAGCTGATCCCCAGACAGATCATCTCCATTTTCGGTTCAGGAAGTGAGGAATATTTCCGCTTTGCAGAGCAGTATTTCCGTATTTTCCTTTTCTTTACATTTTTAAATGGCCTTCAGCCCATTACGGCCAACTATTTTACCTCCATTGGAAAGGCAGGTACGGGTATATTTATATCCCTCACACGCCAGATTATCTTCCTTCTGCCTCTAATCCTCATTCTTCCTATGTTCTTAGGAATTGAGGGCGTTATGTACTCGGCTCCTGTGGCAGATCTGATGGCCGCTGTTTTGGCAGTCTTCTTTGTGTCCAGAGAGCTAAAGCGAATGAAACAGATGGAGCATCTGTCTGAAGCATAAAATCCACACAGCCCCGACAGTATCATTGTATATCTGCCGGGGCTGTATGGATTTTACATTTATCTGACTATAGCTGTTTTAAAAGCTGTTCATACCGTTCCCGGTTTTCCCTGGGAATCTTAAGGGCATCCATCGCCTGACCGGAGGACCAGCTCATGGTCTCCATCAGATTGCGGATGGAGGAAAGAAGACCATGTTCCATGCCCTGTTCCAGCCCCTGCTCCAATCCTTTTTCCATTCCCCTGTCTTCAATTCCTTTACTAAGATTACACATGAGCGATACCTCCCGTTCTAAATCCCTTGTCATCTTAACTGAAAAATCTTCCTCTAAAATATGTTTCTTCTTCTGCGGATCCTGCTCATCAGAAAGAAGGACATCTAAAAGCTTTATAATACCTGAATAATGTTCATTCTCTGAGTCTCCCAGACAGATTATAACTGCCGTCATCAGGTCATAATTTTCCTTCTTCTCCTTTTCCTCTCCTACCATGCACTCTTCTGTAATCGAATATCGGTTAATCGTATTTTTCCGCCGTTTAGGTGGAAAAATACAGATCCAGATCGAGTAAACCTTGCATATCTTTTCATAGTGTCCATCTGTAAATTCTGACCCGTACTGCGAAGAAATCATTCGGCTGCAATAATAAATTCCTCTTTTGATAATCGGATATCCCGGATAAAAATCATTCTGCGCTTCCACATTGATAATAAGACGTATCA
>ERZ772880.2696-NODE-2696-length-13130-cov-6.072352_pt1 | contig 13130 bp, 12 predicted proteins | sample MGYA00580577_ERZ772880 | MGnify/ENA primary metagenome ERZ772880 (study PRJEB29015, sample SAMEA2737705) | human gut metagenome | biome: human gut; feature: human-associated habitat; material: faeces | place: China | collected 2012 ... | reverse complement strand
GTTCTGTTGCCATTACTAAAAGATACTTGGGATTAAGGCAGGAAGAAATCTTACATAACTTTTGATATTCGTCTAAAATCGGAATAAAACGTCGGGCAAAATCAGCATACCCTTCATTCACCATCTCGTCGGTAACAGGAGGAAAGGAGTAGAGCCATTGCCAGATCGAACTTCCCGTAAAACCGACTACGGTGTCGACTCCCAGCATTCTAGCGGCATGGGCTGCCTGAATCATATTTTCGACCGCCCGCAGGTGCACTCCATCAGGATCGCCATCGCCCCAGATATAATCAGGCAATACGGATTTATGCCGTTGATCGATATTATCACATATCGCCTGGCCGACCAGATGATTCGAAATACAAAACAGTTGCAAACCGTACTTATCGAGTGTCACCTTGATATTCCGATAATATTCCGGATCTGTCTGCCGAACATCCAAATGAGATGGTAATCCCAATTCAACACCGTCAAAACCAAATGATTTTGCTTTTTCACAAATAACATCCAGCGGTAAGTCTCCCCACTGCAATGTACATAATGTTACAGGACGTGCCATGTTTTTCGTTCTTTTTAAGGTTAATACATTGTGTCTGTTCGACAAATATAAAATATCTTTTTAAATTCATCTACAAATATTTTTCATTTCTGATTATTTATCTTTCCTTTGTAACATTATAAACAACTAAAAAACTTAACTATGAGAAAGAAAGTGTTTTTTGCACTTGGCTGCGTACTCTACTTGACAGGTTGCGACAGTTCTTCACTCGAAAAAGTCATCCCGCAAACAAAGTTTTTCCCCATTCAATTCAGCATTCAGATGGAAAAAGAGATAGTGTCTTTTCCCACCCGCAGCATACCGAATAACGTGATTCCGGAACCAACGGCTTCGAAAGCTGGAGAGAGCGACGCCGAATTGAACGAAATATGTTCCACCATCGAATATGTGGTATTTAAAAACGAAGATACTCCTGCATTAATCAAGCACAAGCAGTTCACTTACAATCCCACCGATCTGGATGCGGATTTCAGTTGCATATATGACAGTTTGCCACAAGGCGACTACAAATTCTACTTTTTAGCCCACAATTCAAAAAACGCTGTATTATCCGGTTCAACTTTTTCTTTCGACAGCATCTCGGATACATTCTACGAAATGATATCCCTAAACATCGATGTTGCAGAAATCACCAACAAAGATGTCTCTCTTCAACGTATCGTCAGCCGTATTGAGTTCATGGCGACCGATTCGGTTTCCGACATACTGAAACAGTTCGATATGGAGATCGACGGAATATCCAATCAACTGGACATCGCCACCGGTCAGGGGATAAAAACCCCGGATAAGCAAATCCTCTCCTATACATTCAAGAATAATGAGATCGGAGAAGTAAACAAAGTACATTCTTTTTATACTTTCATACCTCCCACCGACAATAAAATAGCCGTCCGCCTTTCGGCCATCGCCAAAAACGACGAACCGATCCGGGAACGGCAAATCGACAATATCATTCCGGAAAAAAACAAGATCATCCGTTATAAAGGCCGCCTCTACAGCCGTTCCGAATCCGACGACACATTCCAGATCAGCATCTACAACAATGGGAAATGGGAAGAGACAACCGATATTGAATTGCCTGATTACGAATAAAATTTTATATCTTGTTATAGTCCACAGTTTATTAAAATCAGGTTTGGATTTACAAGTTTAATGGTTAATAATTTTCGGAAAGCCCGTACTTGTGAAAGCACGAGCTCTCCATATTTTCCCCAACTAATCAACCAATTTCACCATCCGGCTCTGTGTTTTAGCATTCCAAGAATTAAGAACCAACTTCATAGAACTTGCCACTTGTCTTTCTCTCAGTTCAAAATCTATCTCGATACTTTTCGTTTCACCAGGAGCCAACCAGAAAAAATTATCATTCGCATAAAAAGAGCGGGAAACATCTTCTATATTCAAATTAGTCATAAAAGAAGGCAATCTTCCTTTGTTCGTCACTACTACATGTAACCTTCCTTTGTTCCCATTCTTTTTCATCAACTTTACCTCTTTAAACCCAACAGAAGTTTTATGTTTAGCCACGGTCGGCTTTAACCAAGGACCATTCTCCATAGTTGGCCATTCAATAGGTTCTGAGACAAACTTCTGATAATAGGCCTCATCCTCCATTAACTTGATGGTACGAGGCCAATACTCAGCATGAGAAATCACTTTCCCATACTCATCAGTCAAAGAAACAATAACAAAAAAGTACTTTTCTCTATATGTATGAGGAATAGCATATGTCCCTATCTCTTCTTTTAAAACCGATGTGCCTTCCGGAACATTAACATTTTCCGAAGCTTGCCAAACTTCTCTAAAAGAGTCATCCAATATTTTCACCTGTACCACTCCTTTAAAACTAGGTCGGTCCACCCCATTTAAAACATTTATGGAAATCGGAAAAGCTTCTCCAGGTGCCCACAACAGGTGCTTGATATTCAACAAAACATGAGTCGGTTCGTACGTCCTTTTTAGAAAATAATAAGTAGCAGAAGGCTGCCCCATACCATCGACCAAATTAATTGCAGCAACTACTGGCCAAGGACGTTTATAGACCCAAGGCATCAGCCCTGTTGTAACCGGATAATTGCTTTGAATACCTTCTGACATAACCTGATAAAATTCACCAGCACCAATCTGAGTCGCTTCTGCAATTGTTTCTAACGTCGGTTTAGCCATATTATCAATATGGGAAGCACGACTTAACATACGAGGTACACGAGAAGGATTATATTCAGCAAAATGTTCCACAAATTCAGGATGCTCCAACACAAAATTCTTATCGTACATTCCTCCCAAATCAACCAACTCACCCGGAGAAACCACTTGTTTTATATTTGCAGGGTCCGTTATACAATGTACGCCAGTCTCAGCGACATAGGGTATCAACTCAAAACCTTTATACCATGCAGGATCAAAATCCGGATAAGAATGCATAGAACCAGCATCCGGAGAAGTACGCAGAAAACACCTTGTCGGATCAAATATAGCTAAATTACGCTCCAAAATACCCATAGAAGCCGCATTTCCATAAGAATACGGATTAAATTCATTTCCACCACACCAAACAGCCAAAGAGGGTTGATTTCTCAACCGGAAAATATTTTGGCAAACCTGCGCCTCCCAAACTTCCTGCGGCCATTCGGGCGTATCAAAATTGGCAATATTAAAATCCTGCCAAACCATTATACCATATTTATTACATGCATCATAAAAAGCATCGCTCTCTAACAACCCACTACCCCAAATCCGAAACATCTGAATTCCCATATTTCGTGCCATTTTCACAGCCCAATCATACTTCTCCACAGTTAAATCGTAGAGGGCATCAACAGGCATCCAGTTGACACCTTTCACAAAAAACTTTTTCCCGTTTACAACGAACTGCCAATCTTGCCATCTGTCACTTGTCCGAATACCGGCACTCCGAACTTGCTCTATTGTTCGAATACCAAAATCAAACTGAATGCAATCAGTCAATTGATTATTTACTTTTAATGTTATTTTTGCCTGATAATAATCCGGGTTACCTAAACCATTCGGATACCAAAGTTTGGGATTATCGATAATAAAGTGCTCATCCATCCAACATCTCCCTTCAATCACCTCTGGTAAAAATTCTTTTGAGAATACGATTTGTCCCTTATCTATTAAGTCGAGTACTACTGTCAACTTATCTTTTACCCGTTTATTCTGTGGAGCACTAGAGGGCTTTCCATAATTCGATATCTGACAATTATTCCAGGGATGTAACTGATAATTCAATGTGTTTTTCCCAGCAAACAGTTCAACGCTAAAACCAATTGTAGCCTGATTGTTTTCTATCTTTTCTGTAAAAAGGAAAGGACGTTCCAAATGATATTCAGGAACGAATTCCAGACGAACGTTTCTCCATAAGCCTAAATTGAAAAAAGGTTCCATTGCACTTCCTCCCATCAGGAACCAACCTTTTACGATATTTCCCGGTCGATTCGGATTAAACGATGTTTTCCCATAATTGGCAGATATGACTTCTACAATCAGTTCATTATCCCCTCCATAATTTAAATTTTCACTTACATCTATGACGGGTCCCCCAAATATACCTCGATGCTTGCCTAGTTCTATGCCATTTAACCAGACCTTCGCAAAATAGTCAATACCATCAAAATTCAATATACAAGAGTACCCCTTCCGTTTTTGAGGTATTACAAAATGTTTTTTGTAATACCAAACTTTCTGTTCTAACTTTTCATGTTCCCTTGCATTCAAATGCTTATAAGGGTCTCCCAATATGCCCGCTTTATAATTAGCCATCTGAACAGAAGTCGGATATGCCACTGAAAACCAGTTATTCTCTTTAAGTTTTGCTAAGTTTTCAACAGGGATTTCTTCCGAACTCAACTCCCAATTTTGAGATAAATCGATATGCTGCTCTGCCTGCCTCGGATAAATATAATATGGAGACTCCAAATCTCTTACCTGTGCTTTCACTATCGAAACACAACATAAACAACACCATATAAAAATACATCTATACTTAAAAACGCTCTTTCTTACCATACTTTTTTCATTTAGCTATTAGACATAGATTCCATATAAAATCAATGATTTTCATTATTAAAACGCAATATAACCGAACGTCTGAAAGTGATATCCAGAGTATCATCCACGACATGGGCAACTTTTCTCACATCGCTCCAAGGATCATATTGTTCAACATCCGAGACTTTATTACTTAAAAATTGTAGTGGTAGTTTTACCGTCCTGCTATCCGGCAATTGATTTCCGATCAATTCAGTATGCCAATTACTTAAAGCATCTCGGCACCAAACTAAAGTATGCGTATTACCTTTCAAACAATAAAAACGAACCTGATCATACATAAAAAACACAGGCCGATACTGCTCTGTTATCGGATTTATATTTGCCGTCGCATGACTAAAACGTCCGAAGTGCCACCATAAATTATTCTTTTCTATATAATATTGCCAGTGCCAACTTTGTCCAGGAGCAGCAGCACCTGAAAAAAAAGGGGCAAAAATCAAATCATGTAACAAAACGCCTAACGTATCCGATTCATATAACTTGGATGGTCCGGAATGATGTGCCTCAACCGCACCCACTTCCGAGAGTATAACAGGTTTATCAACAACCATATTACGTAATAAAACGACCGCCTGACTTGCCAAAGAATCCATAGGGGCCTGACAAATGTCCCAAGTGCCAAGAGCATCGTATCGCCCTGCTTGACCACCACCGAGCCGTCGGCCTGCTTGGCCAGTTTGCCCGTCTCGATCTCGATCTGGCGACCGTCGGCCAGCGTGATGATCTTGCGGACTGCGTTGTACAGCTTCTTTTCTTCCATAAAAATTTTAAACCTATAATGTTTTCGAATTGTTTTTCGCAACGAAAATGAAGGCAACCCCTCTCGGGAATTGCCTTCATTTCTTCCTCGGGACTACTTGCGGAGATTCAGCGTCTTCACGATTGCGCGGTAGCGCTCGATGTCGACCTCCTTCAGGTATTCCAGCAACGCGCGGCGCTTGCCGACCAGGCGCAGCAGTGCGCGCTGGGTTCCGAAGTCGTGCTTGTTGCTTTTGAGGTGTTCCGTAAGGTGGCTGATACGGTAGGAAAACAACGCGATCTGACTTTCGGGCGAACCCGTGTCGGTGTTAGACTTGCCGTACTGGCCGAAAAGCTCCTGCTTTTTCTCAGCTGTTAAATAAGCCATTGTGTAAATTTATTTTACGTTCCACTCTACGACGCATCCCCCTTACCGTGGATAACGCCAGAGCGTTCCGCAAAGGTACGAAATAATTCATAATTCATAATTCATAATTCACAATTATTTTCAATTTGGCGTCTAAAAATAACAAATTAATCGAGAAAATCGTATTTTTGCGGCTAAACAAGTGAAAATTATGGGGAAAACGGGTGTGCGCGGAACTTTCGCCGCGCTTGTCGCCGCGGTGTTGTGCGGCTGCGGGAGCGAGCCGGATTTCGTCACCGTCGACGGGACGATGCTCGGCACGACGCTGCATGTGGTGGCCGACGTGAAGGGCGTCTCGCGGCAGCGTCTCTATGCGGCCGTCATGGAGCTGGACCGCGAGGCCAAGGCGTCGATGTCGATTTACGATTCGACGTCGCTTGTGAGCCGTCTGAACCGCAACGAGACCGACAGCGTCGACCGTCATATCGCCTTCAACCTGCATCTGGCCGACAGCATCGGCGCGTTGAGCGACGGGCGTTACGACGTGACCGTCAAGCCGCTGGTCGAGGCGTGGGGCTTCGCCGGCCGGGAGCGCGTCGAAAACCCGAACGTCGATTCGATCCTCGAATTCGTGGGCCGCGAAAAGGTCCGTGTCGAGGGAGGGCGGCTGGTGAAGGACGATCCGCGCGTGCAGCTGGACTTCAACTCCGTGGCGAAAGGCTATACGGTCGATCTGCTGGCCGGACTGGTCGAGAAATACGGGGCTGAAAACTACATCGTCGACATCGGCGGCGAGGTCCGCTGCCGGGGACTCAACCGGCAGGGCCGGGCGTGGCGCATCGGCGTCGAAACGCCTTTCGACGGCAACATGTCGGACGGTGAATACCTCCAGAAACGGATTCAGATGACCGGCGGCGGGCTGGCCACCTCAGGCAACTACCGCCGTTTCTACCTCGACGGGGAGGGCAACAAGGTCGCCCACACCATCGACCCCCGCACGGGGCGCAGCGCCCTGTCGCGCCTGCTGTCGGTGACCGTCGCGGCTCCGACCTGCGCCGAGGCCGACGCGCTGGGGACCATGTTTCTGGCGATGGGCGCCGACGATGCGCTGGCGGCCGTGGAACGGATGCCCGGCGTGAAGGCGTACTTCATCCTGGCGGGTGACGGCGGAGAGTACGAGGAGTACGTCTCGCCGGCCATGGAAGCGTTGATTCTGAAATAGCGAGATAAATGAAAACAGCGGTATTCCTCTACAATCCCGAATCGGGCAAGGGCAAAATCGCCCGCAACGTCGGGTGCATCAGTACGATTTTTCAGGCCTACGGCTACGACGTCACGCCGCAGCGGATCGACTTTACGGCCAATCCGTTCGACGGCAACGAGACCATCGACCTGATGGTCGTCGCCGGCGGCGACGGCACGGTGAACTATGCGGTCAACGCCATGAAACGCAAGGGGCTGGACATTCCCATCGGCGTGATTCCGGCCGGTACGGCCAATGATTTCGCCGGGGCGGTCGGCATGTCGCGCGAGCCGCTCGAAGCGGCGCGGCAGATCGCTTCGGGGGCTGTGGACCGGGTCGACGTAGGCCGGGTGAACGACCTGTATTTCGTCAATATCTTTTCGTTCGGAATCTTCACGACCACCTCGCAGCGCACGCCCGACGAACGCAAGCACAAGATCGGCAAGCTGGCCTATATCATCGAGGGGGTCAAGGAGTTCCGCACGATGCACGCCGTGCCGCTGGAGATCGAGGCCGACGGCGAGCGGTTCGACCTGCGGTCGCTGATGGTGCTGATCTTCAACGGCGAGACGGCGGGCGGTTTCCACCTGGCGCGGCGGTCGTCGATCAAGGACGGGCTGTTCGACTGCATCCTGCTGGAGAAGAAGAATTTCTTTCGTTCGACGCTGGCCATGTGCCGCTATCTGGCGGGCGGCAGCCCGAAGATCGTCCGCCACCTCCGGGCGCGGCGGATCGACATCCGTTCGTCGGTCAACGAACCCACGGACGTCGACGGGCAGAAGGGCGCCGAATTCCCGCTGCACATCGAGTGTCTGGCGGGCGGCCTGCGCGTGATGTGCGCCAAACAGGCCTCGGGCAATTTCTGATTTTTACGGTCCGGCTTGTTTGATTCTGCGAAAATTCATACTTTTGTCGGAAAAATTACGACGATATGGCGGATAACGGCAAAACGGCGCGCAGCGGAGGACGCGAAAGTTTGCGCAAGGTCTCCATCTCCCGGATCAAGAAGGAGATGAGTGACGTCTTTTACCTTTCGGACGATCTGGTGATTTCCGCACTCACGGCCGACAAGAATACTACGGCCGATTATCCGACCTCGATCGACGGCTTTACGGCCATCATTATGATGACGGGCGAGGCCACCGTGTCGATCGACATGCAGAATTACAGCATCAAGCCCAACACGATCGTCTTTTTCAACCCCGATTCGATCATCCGCACAATCAAGTGTTCGTCGAACGCCGCGGCCTACCTGCTGGCCTTCTCGAAATCGTTCGTCAACGAGATCCAGATCGACCTCTCGACCTCGCTGCCGGTCTACATGCGCTTCGGCAAGGCCCCCGTGCTGGAGGTCACGCCGCAGGACGTGGACGAAATCCGCCAGTTGTTCCAGCTCATCAAGACCATGCTGCGCAGCGACAAGGAGCGTTACCGCCACGAGATCATCCGCACGCTCTTCACCACGGCGTTCTACATCATCACCGAGATCAACCAGCGCGAGCAGCCCGGCGAGATGAAGCAGGGGCGCTGCGAGGTGCTGTTCGACGAGTTCATGTCGCTGCTGCAACAGTACAACAAGAGGGAGCGCAACGTGAGCTTCTACGCCAAGCAGCTCAATATCACGCCCAAATACCTCTCGTCCGTGGTGAAGGAGGTGAGCGGCAAGACCGCCGCGCGGTGGATCGACGAGTCGGTGATCCTCGAAGCCAAGGCCCTGCTCAAGTATTCCGGAATGAGCATTCAGGAGATCGCCTACCACCTCAATTTCTCGACGCAGTCCTTCTTCGGCAAGTATTTCAAACAGCACACCGGAACCTCGCCCTCGCGTTACAAGCGGAAAGGATAGTTTTCGATTTTACAGGGCCTCTTCCGTCCTGCCTTGTCCGGCCCGAACGGAAAATACGTTTGTATGTCCCGTCCGGGTCGAACTGTGTCAGGACAAAATCCGCTCCTCTAAAATCAAAAAACCGAACCTTGTTTTTCAGGTGGCGGCTCGCGGGTGTCCGCTATGACACGCCGCTATTTCAGCGCTTCGACCACGCGGCCGATCATCGCCGGGATGGCGTGCTCCTCCTGCGCGGTGAAGAAATTGCCGTCGATTTCGAACGGGGCGTCCGTCGCCACGGGGCCCGTCACGGCGGCCTTGGCCATCGGGTGCACGGCGACGCGCCGTCCGGCGGCGACGCCTGCGAATCCGAACATCATCCCTGCGGCGCAGTGGCCGATCATCGGTTTGCCCGTCTCCCCGAAGGTTTTCAGCACCTCCATCAGGTCCCTGTTCCAAGGCTCGCCGGCATGCTGCGCGAAGACCGGCACGGCGTCGCCGCAGGCGAACACCAGAGCGTCGTACTCCTCTTCGTGACCCTTGAGGTTGGCGATCACGTCGTCGGCCGTCAGGCCGATGCCCGAGTTGGTGCGGATCTCGCGGCTTTCGGCCACGGCGAACACGGTGCAGGGAATCTTGTTTTCGAAAAACGTTTCCAGATACTGGAACAGGCCCATCCCGTTCACGGGATTCACGGCCACGACAGCTGTTTTTTTTGCCATGATTGCAATTCGTTTAGTGATACAATGGTTATTTTCGGTAAGTTTGTTATCTTTGCGTACAAAGATAGGGCAAACAGCCCGTAAAAACAATAACGCACTTAAAAATGAGATGGTTACATGCGTGTAACCATTGCTGGATACCAAACGGATGGAGCCGGAGAAAAAATTGAAAAATTTCACGCCCACGGGTTCCTGCCCGGTCCGGGACGTGCTGTGCCGCCTGGGGGACAAGTGGTCGATGCTGGTGTTGCTGACGTTGAATGCCAACGGCGTGATGCGTTTCAGCGAGATCCACCGCACGCTGGGCGACATTTCGCACCGCATGCTGACCGTCACGCTGCGGATGCTCGAAACCGACGGAATGATCCGCCGCGAAGTCTACGCCGAGGTTCCGCCGCGGGTGGAATACCGTCTTACGGAGCGGGGCGGGAGTCTCCTGCCGCATATTTTCGGACTGGTGGAATGGGCCGAGGCGAACAAGGAGGCTATTCTGGACGGCCGCAGGAGGTCCTGAACGACATCCGCCGCGCGTCCGTGCCGTCGGGGTAGTAGCCGCGCAGCAGTTTTCCGGGGCGGAAGCCTTTGCGGGCGTAAAGCCTTATGGCAGAGTCGTTGTCGGTGCGCACTTCGAGCGTCACTTCACGCAGCCCGAGCCGCCGGGCCAGCGCGATAGCGGCGTCCAGCAACGCCTGTCCGGCTCCGCAGCCGCGCGCCGCGGGGTCCACCGCCACGGAGTAGATGCGGAGGTTTTGCGCCGTGCGCCGCATCAGCAATGAAATGTAGCCGACGACCGCACCGTCGCGGGTGGCGGCGTAGGACGCTCCCTGCGCATGCGTCAGCAGGTAGCGCAGCTGCCGCCGCGTGAAGGCCTCCCCTTCCGGGAATGAACGCCGCTCGACGCACTCCACGGCGTCGAGGTCCCCGGCCGTCGCGGGACGTATTCCGACTGCGGGGTTCATTGCGCGTGGAGGCGGTTGAGGCAGTGGACGAAGTGGTTGAGGATGCGGTAGTAAAGTTCGTCGCCCAGCACGGCGTCCTCGACTTCGTGGTCGATCGACGGGTTGTCGTTGATCTCGATCACCACGGCCCTGCCGTTGATGAGTTTCAGGTCCACGCCGTACAATCCCTTGCCGATCAGCGCCGCGGCCTTTACGGCGGTGTCGAGCACTTTCTGCGGCGCCTTGTAGATGGGTACGGTCTCCCATGCGCCGCACAGGTTGCGGCCCGTGTCGTCGTGGGCGTGGTTGTAGATCTGCCAGTGGCCCTTGGCCATGTAGTATTTGCAGGCGAACAACGGTTCGCCGTCCAGGAGGCCGATCCGCCAGTCGAACTCCGTGGGGATGAACTCCTGGGCCAGCAGCACGGACGAGTGGCGGAACATCTCGTCGAGCGCCGCGCGCAGCTCTTCGTCGCTGGCCACCTTGTGCATGCCCACCGAGAACGATCCGTCGGGAATCTTGAGGATGAAAGGCGCGCCGAGGCGTTCGCTGATCTCGCCGAAGGAGTATTCGTTGCTGCGGAACAGCAGCTGCGAGGCCGGGGCCGGGATGCGGGCCTTTTCGAAAAGCTCGCAGAGGTAGACCTTGTTCGTGCAGCGGATGATCGACTCGGGATCGTCGATCACGGCGATGTCGTTCATCGCGGCACGCTGCGCGAGGCGGAAAGTGTAGTGGTTGAGCGCTGTGGTGGCGCGGATGAACAGCGCGTCGAACTCCATCAGCCGCGTGGCTTCCTCCTCGGTGATCAGCTCCGCGTGGATGTTCATTTTCCGGGCCTCTTCGAGGAATTTGTTGAGGGCGTCCTTGTCGCTGGGCGGGAATTTTTCGTCCGGGTCGTAGAGGATGGCGAGGTTGTAGCGTGCGGGCTTGGCCGAGCGCGGCGAGCGCCATACCTTCTTGTTGAAGCAGTCGAGCGCATTGGCGAAATCGTCCTGCCCGCTCTCCGAGAGCTGGCGCAGCGAAAGGGCCTGCACCGACTCGATCTGGTTGCGGGCGTGGTTGTTCATCGTCACGCGCAGGATCGGGCAGGGGTAGTGGTCGAAGATGAACCGCGCGATCTTCTCCAGACCCTTCTCGCGGCAGGTTCCGAAGTAGATGTTCAGCTGCCAGGTTTCGTCGGTGATGCGGTTGCGTTCGATCCACTGTTGGCAGAGCTGTTGCAGGTTGCGGTTCATGCGGATTCCGGCGCCCGATTCGAGCTTGTTGAGCGTCTCGACGCCCGGCAGCACCCGGTGTCCCCGGGCCTGGGCCAGCAGCGAGCAATAGTAGCCTTCGGAGTTGTAGCCGTATTCGTCGCTCAGGTTGATGACCAGCTTGGGCGTCCGCTCCCCGTAACGGTGTTCGAGGTAGTCGGTGACGGTCATCAGCGAATCGGTTTCGCAGTAGGGTTTCCAGTCGTTGAGGCTGTTCAGCAGGATGAAGACGCTATTCATGCATGTGTGTTTTCGATGCGCCAAATGTAAGCAAATAAAGCATCCGTTGTACATGCCGCGCGCCGTTTTGCGAAATAAAAAAACGGGCCTCCGCAGAGACCCGTTTTCTGGTTGTCCGTCGGGGCGTCAGGCCCGTTTTTTCGCCGCCTTGGCAGCCACCGCCTTGTCCAGCTCGATGATGAAGTCCGAGAGGACGTTCATGTAGTTGATGAAGGCGTCGTAGGCCGAATCGTAGGGGTTGAAGTAGGAGTGCACGTCGCCGTCCGACAGCCACTTGGTGGCCATGTAGTAGAAATGGTCGGAGGTCTGCATGAAACTCCAGACATAATCGAAATCGGGATTTTTCAGCGCCGCGACCTTCTCCTTCTGGGCATAGAGCTTCGAGAAAGCCTCGTTCTGCAATTCGTTGCCCAGCCAGGCCGTCACGTCGCGCTCCTCGTCGGCCCACGACATCACGTGCGGACAGTGGAGCACGGCGACGGGCTGGTGCTTCTTCGCGGCCTCGGTCACCGTGGCGAACTCCAGGCCGTTCTTCCTGGCGAGGATCGCCTTGGGCAGCGCGCGCATGAATTCGAAGATGCCCGTGTCGGCGTTCTGATGCTCGCCGAAGGTCTCGTAATCCATGAACAGGTTGATGACCTCGCCCGGCGTCTCGTCCGAGGCGAGCCACTGCACGTACTTGTCGGCTGTCAGGGGCCACTGGTCCCAGCTCTTGTTCGAGAAGCGGAAAGCGATGTCGTCCGAGAGTTTGTAGTTGCGCAGCAGCAGGCGCAGTTTCTGGTCGATGGCGTTGGCGTAGACGTAGTTGGGCGATTTCCACCCCAGCACGTGCTTGGCTCCTTCGGCCAGCATCGTGCGGAAGCCCATGCCGGCGACCATCGCGCCGATCTCGTCCGAATAGATCAGCTCCGTGTTGCGGAAAGCGGTGGGTTTCATCCCGAACTCCTTTTTGATAAGGTTCGTGTGCAGTTTGACCTGCTCCGTGAAATCCTCCTTCGAAGCCAGCGAGGCCAGCGAGTGGGAGTAGGTCTCGGCGAGGAACTCCACGCAGCCCGTCGCGGCAAGCTCCTTGAACGAGTCGAGCACTTCGGGGGCGAAGGCGCGGAACTGTTCGATGGCGATGCCCGTGATCGAGAACGAACAGCGGAACTTGCCCTTGTTCTCCCTGATG
>ERZ772880.2687-NODE-2687-length-13168-cov-7.105544_pt1 | contig 13168 bp, 9 predicted proteins | sample MGYA00580577_ERZ772880 | MGnify/ENA primary metagenome ERZ772880 (study PRJEB29015, sample SAMEA2737705) | human gut metagenome | biome: human gut; feature: human-associated habitat; material: faeces | place: China | collected 2012 ... | reverse complement strand
CGCAGAGGATCATGGGGTAGATGACGAAGCCCAGAAAGAAGATCAGGCTGGGCAGAAGGAAGAGATAGGATGCGATGGTCTCCTGCCGGACCAGTGCGCGGCTGCGCTTTGGCTCTTTGACTTTTACGGTGGTAGCAGCCAAGAAAATCACCAAACCTTTCGTTTAGTTCCGGTAAAATGACCGGCTCCCGACGGAACTTGCAAAAAGAATGCCCCTCCCTCGCCGGGATTATCGAGGAAGGGGCAAGGTTTATAACGTTGCGATGAAAAACTCAGGTGGTGCGCTTATGCCTCGGCAGCAGCGGCAGCATTTGCGTTCTCAACAAAGGTAGCAACGGCCTGCTCAACGGGCTCGCCGGTGCCAACGCGCTGCAGCATGTTCCACCACTCGGTACGAGCAGTTGCCCAGCCCGGGGTGATCTGGTAGTAATCGCCCAGGAAGCCCATGAACTTGGTGTACTCGCTCATAATGTCGTTGCCGGCGTAGATGTCGCCAACGCTCTCACGAACGGGGAAGTAGGTGGAAGCCAGAACGCTTGCGCCAACCTGGTCGGGGTCAGCAGCGATGAAGTCGATAAAGGTCTTGGCGGCTTCGATCTTGGCCTCGTCGCCGTTGTCGAAGATGCCAAAGCCCCAGATGCCGCCGCACAGCTTGGGATCGCCGCTCTCAGTGGGGAAGGCCATGGGGAAGATCTCGTCGCCGCTGTTGGTCAGGCCGGCATCGTTGTTGTCGGAGTTCAGCTGCTGTGCAATGTTCCAGCAGAATGCCATCTGCAGGGTACCGTTGCGGAACAGGGTGATCTCCTCGCCGCCGTTGATGGAAGCATCAAAGTTCACGCCCTTGGCATCATACAGAGCCTGGATGGCCTTGATGTTCTCGGGGGAGTCAGCGGTGTACTTGGTGTGCTCAGCATCGGTGAAGGTGCCGCCGTACATGTTGTTGATGATGGCGCGGGTGCCCTGGTCGCCGCCCTGGCCGCTGCAGTAGATGGCTGCAACATTCTCATAACCGCCATTGTACAGTGCGTCAACGGTCTTGAGGAAGCCGTCGGTGCTCCAGGTGTGCTTATCAGTATCAATGTACTGGTCTGCGCCCACTTCCTTGACCTTGGTCATGTTCACGGCCATGCAGTGTGCAGTCATGCACAGGGGATACTCATAGTAGTCGCCGGCATCGTTTCTGCAGGCAGACTCAACGGAAGCGTAGATGTCCTTCTTGGCATCATCGGTCCACAGGTCGTTCAGGGGAGCCATAACGCCCTTCTTGCCCCAGTTGGCAACCAGACGCTCGGGGCCTTCCATGATCAGGTCGGGTGCGCTGCCGCCCTCGATGGCGGTATTGACCTGGTCATCACCATTGGTGTAATCCAGGTACTCAACGGTGACCTTGATGTCGGGATATTTTGCGTTGAAGCTGGAGATCAGCTCCTGCACAGTCTCGTCCTTGCCCCAGCCGCCGATGGGGTATGTCCACAGCTTGATGTTAGCGCCGGCTGCGGTGCTTGCCGCTGCAGAAGCTGCAGTGGAGGAAGCAGCAGTGCTGCTGGAGGAGCTGCCGCCGCATGCGGCCAGTGCACCGGCTGCACTCAGGGCACCCACGGCCTTCAGGAAAGAGCGGCGAGAGATACTGTTTTTCATAAGAAACTTCTCCTTACTCATTGATGTAGTGCGATTCTGCTCTGCGGCCCTCGTGTGGGAACCGCTTCTATTGGCCTTATTATAGAAAAATATTTTCATTTTGTCTATCGGCTGTCTGCCCAATAATGAAAGGATTTTCTTGTGGATGTCGCACAATTTTAGCGAAAAGACTGGCCTTTTGGGCAGGATTCACGGAAATTTTGAAAGTTGTAGCTATTTTGTAACCATTGTAGAAAAATCACACTTTTCGCTGGTGAAAATAGTTTTCACTCAAAAAAGAGGGGAAAATCCGGCAAATTGAAAAGGATTTTCACAAATAAGTCGTACTAATGCGGCGAATTTGGGCGCTCTGCACAGAAACGAACCTGAATTTGTAGTCAAAGCCCCTCTTGCCAAGCGGCTGGGATTCTTTTATACTTTTCTTAAAGGAAAACTTCCCGACAATGGTGTTGGCGTGTGCGGCCAGCCCTTCCGGCGGGAAACGGAGCAGGAAAAAGGAGACCATCATGTCTACGACCACAAACTTCTGGGAGCTGCTGCAGCAAAGGCAGGACGAACTGACAAAATCCGGCCGTGCTGTGGCAGATTACCTTGTCCACCATGCCGACGAGGCACAGTACCTTTCCATTTCCTCCCTTGCGCGGGAATGCAAGGTGGCAGAGGCAACGGTGTTCCGCTTCTGCCGGGCATTGGGCTTTGAGGGCTACCATGAGATGCGCATTTCGCTGGCGCAGGCCAACGCCACCGGTGCGCTGGTCAACCAGCATGAGCCGGAGCCAGGCGCTACCACCGCCAGCCTGTGTGAGCACGCCAGCGGCCTGTTTCTCACGGCCATCAACGGCACCCAGAATTCTCTTTCGCCCGAAGCCGTGGAGCAGGCTGTGGACCTGATGCGTGCGGCGCGGCAGGTGTTCTGCCTGGGTCAGGGCGGCAGTATGCTGCTGGCCAACGATATCTGCGCCCGCTTTTCCAGCCTGTCCAACAAGTTCCGCACCGCAGGGGACAGTCATCTGCAGATCCTGGCTGCCAGCCTGATGGGCCCGGAGGATGTGGTGCTCTTCATCTCCTATTCCGGCGCGACCCGCGATATGCTGGAAACGCTGCGCACGGCCAAGGCATCCGGTGCAAAGATCATTCTGCTCACCCATTATGAGGATTCGCCCGGCGCAGCCATGGCAGATGTGGTGCTGCGGTGCGGCGCGCAGGAAAGTCCGCTGGATTCCGGCAGCATCCCCATCAAGGTGGCGGTGCTTTATGTGGGCGAGGTGCTTCTGCTCCGCTATATGCTGGATGACCCCGAGCATACCAACGAAGCCCAGGACCGCACCAGCGAGGCAGTGGCCATCAAGTTGATCTGAACAGTAAAACAGGCGGCATCCAACTTCGGTTGGTGCCGCCTGTCTTTTCGTTATAAGAGCGCTATAGTTTCATCCGGGAACTGCTTCTGGTAGTAGGTCACCTTCCACCGGATATTTTCCGGTTCCACCGGCGCAAAGTGGAGCGAGGAACAGGCGGTGCGGGTATCACTCTGCTGCTTTCCGCTCACAAAGATCGCCGTTGGGCCGTCTGCCCCGCCGATGATGCCAATGGCTCCATCTTCCGTGGGTGCGTCGCTTTTCCGGATGGGCTTATCACTAGAGGCGCAGTCGTTCACCTGCACCCAGCCGGTGGTCACGGCGGGGGTCAGGGTGTAAGTCATTTCCACAAATTCCCGGGGCCATTCCATGGGTGGCCCCATGTGGGGGAGGTCATTCTCCGGCAGCCGGGCCGGTTTCAGGTCTTTGACCGTCAGCACGCAGGGCACACCGGTGACGGGGTGGGCAAACTCCACGGTCTTCCCGGGCGCTGCCGTGAACTGCACCGCTTCGGCAGGCTGTTCCCGCTGGGTGAGGGTCAGTGTCAGGCTGGTGATGTGGGCCGGCCTGCGCTTTGTCGCCCAGGGAAAGCTCCACTGCCGGAGATCCCAGCCTTGTTCCGGGTCAAGCCCGTAGTGCTTCACGATGTCCCGCGCCGCCTGTTCACCGCTGCAAACGATCTCCTCTTCGGAGCGGAGGGGGTTATAATATTCCCCGGCACCGCGGCTGTACTCCACGGTTTTGCCGTTGATGGCTGCACTTGGCAGATAGTCAAAAGAACCAAACGGGTCCTCGGCTTCGGCCAGTTCGACAACTTCCGGCGGGCATTCGTCAATATCCATCCCTTCATAAGCGGCCAACTTCTGGTAATGCGCTTCGATCGCCTCACGCTCCACCCGGCGGCAGATGTCTACAACCAGCCCTTTTCCACAAAGGTAAATCGCCGGGATGATGAAATGCTGCCCGCCCCACACCGAGTGTGCCCCGCAGGACACTTCCTGCCCGGGGCGGCCCCGATGCGGGCGGTGACAGCCCGGATTGTCCTCAAAATAAACCTTCCACTCCATCTGCGTTCCACCTTTCTGCTCAATTTTTCTCTATTGTAGCGCAGAGGGATTTTTCCGTCAACCGACGCTTTTTTACCCGGTGCCGCTCATATCCTGCCGCCTGTCCGAATAGACTGTTTCCGAGAAGCAGACGCAGAAGGTGCGGCCTTGCCGCCCGGTGCGGACGGGAGAGAGGAGAGAGCGATTTGGAAAAACAGGAGTGTTTGGAAGCCACTGTCTGCCGGGAGATCGGGGCACGCACCGGCGGGGAGATCCTGATCGGGGTGGTGGGGCCGGTGCGTACCGGCAAGAGCACCCTCATCAAGCAGTTTATGGAGCAGCTGGTGCTGCCTGCCATCGGCCCGGCGGACGCAAAGCTCCGGGCCCGGGATGAGCTGCCGCAGTCGGCGGCAGGGCGAACGATCATGACCACAGAGCCGAAGTTCATCCCGGAGCAGGCCGTGCCGCTCCAACTGGAGGGCGGCGGGGAATGCCGCATCCGGCTCATCGACTGTGTGGGCTATATGGTGGAGGGAGCCATGGGCCACGAGGAAGATGAGAAGCCCCGCATGGTCAAAAGCCCCTGGTTCGAGGAAGAGATCCCCTTTGACCTTGCCGCCGAGACCGGCACCCGCAAGGTCATCCGGGATCACTCCACCATCGGCATCGTGGTCACCACCGATGGCTCCATCAGCGAGATCCCCCGGGAAAACTACCTGCCCGCCGAAAAGCGGGTGGTGGAAGAGCTGGAAGCGCTGGGCAAACCCTTTGTCATCCTGCTCAACAGCACCTGCCCGGATGCGCCGGAGACAAAGACACTGGCCGCAGAGCTGGAACAGGCATACGGACGCACGGTCCTGCCGGTGAGCTGTCTGGATCTGCAGAAAGATGACCTGCTGTCCATCCTGCAGCGTGTCCTCTACGAATTTCCGGTACGGGAGCTGGATTTTGCCATTCCCCGCTGGGTGACGATGCTGGAAAAGGGCCACTGGCTCCAGAACGAGATCTACACGGCGGCGCTCCAGTTTTCAGAGAAGATCAGCCGGATGAAGGATGTTCCGGCCCAGAACAGTGCCGGGGCGCTGGCCGGGGATTCGGTGCAGGAGTCCGCCCTGAGCGGCATGAACCTTTCCGACGGCGTGGTGCGGGTGACCGTTCTGCTGAAGCCGGAGGTGTTCTACCGCGTTCTCAGTGAGCAGACGGGGCTGGAAATTGGCGACGAAGCAGGCCTGATGCCCTGCATCATTGAGCTTTCCCGGGCAAAGCGGGAGTACGAGAAGATCCGCAGTGCACTGGAACAGGTGGAAGCCACCGGCTACGGCATCGTGATGCCCAGCATTGAGGAGCTCTCGCTGGAGGAACCGGAGATCGTCCGGCAGGGCGGACGGTACGGTGTCCGGCTGGAAGCCAGCGCACCCTCCATCCATATGATGAAAGCCGTCATCCACACCGAAATCAGCCCCATTGTGGGCACCGAGAAGCAGAGCGAGGATCTGGTGCAGAGTTTGCTGGGCGATTTTGAAGCAGACCCGGAGAGGCTGTGGGAATCGAACATCTTTGGCAAGAGCCTGCATGAACTGGTGAATGAGGGACTGCAGAACAAGCTCCTCCACATGCCGCAGGAAGCCCGCACCCGCCTGCAGGAAACGCTGGAACAGGTCATCAACGATGGCTGTACCGGATTGATCTGTATTCTGCTGTAACATCACAAAAGCCACTCGGCCGCAGCGTTTACATCTGTGACCGGGTGGCTTTCTGTTTATGCCAAGGGCTCCCCTATTAGGGGAGCTGGCGCGCGTCAGCGCGACTGAGAGGTTTGATCCGTCCCAAACAGCCTTCAAAACTGCTCAATGTATCATGGAATCGAATCCCCTGTGCGGCCAGCTTTGAGCTGTCCATCACAAGGTTGCGGGAGAAATCAGCAGGCTCGATCTGCACCTGCACGCCCAGCGCTTCGGCAAACTGCCGGGCCGTTGTGACCATGTCGGCATCGTTCCCGCTGCCAAAATTGTATATACCGCCGGGCAGCTGCAAGGCGGGGAAGAGATGTTCCACCACTTCCCGCACCCAGCTGACACCCCGGTGATCGTGTGGCGAAAAGCGAACGGAAGTACTGTCTTGTGCGGCCTGCAGCAGGTTCAGCGGCAGATTGCCCCGGAGGGGCAGGCCATCACCGGGCAGATCGTACATCCACGGAGCCCGCAGAAGCACCGCCTCCGGGCAGAGCGCAAGGATCCGCTCCTCGGCCTCCAACTTGTGGCGGCCATAGGTATTGGCGGGGGAGAGCGGCAACGTTTCGGGCAGGGGGGCCGGGCCGGGCTACGCCTGCATACACCTGATCTGAGCTGAATGAGATCAGTTTGGCCCCGGTGTCCCGTGCAGCCTTTGCCATCCAGATGGGCAGTTCAACGTTGGCACGCTGGGATTCCTCCGGGTGCTGCTGGCAGTAGCCGGTATCGGACAATGCGGCCAGATGCAGGATAACATCCGGCTGCATGGTTTCCGCAAAACGGCGAATGGCGGATTCATCGGCAGCAGCCAGAGATCCGCGCGGGAAGGTGAAAAGCTCTGCACGGCCCTGCCACTGGTGCAGTACCCGGGAACCCACAAAGCCGGAGGATCCGGAAATTAAGATCTTCATGCTCAGTGCACCAAAAACAGTTCCAGCACAAGCACCACGGCACAGCAGGAGACGGACACCTGAAACAGACTGGCTCCGAACCATGCGGCGGCGATGCCCACTACCAGCGCGGCTGCACCGGCAATGGGGCTCTGGGTGGCGTTGATGATGGCCGGGAAGGTCATCACGGCCAGCGTCACATAGGGCACATAGTAGAGGAAGGACTGGATGAACTGGTTTTTGATGGGTTTGCGGATAAGGGTCAGCGGCAGCACACGGATGGCGTAAGAAACGGCGGCCATCACAGCGATATAGACCCAATTATTGTAGGTCATGCCTGCACCTCCTCAGTTCCGGCAGCTTCCGGTGCTTCGGGTGTAACAGGGAACAGAACGGCTGCCCCGCAGGAGATCAGCACCGTCAGCAGGATGGTGCGGGTGCCGTCCGAGAGGGAAGCGATGCCGGGCAGGCAGCCGCAGGCGAAGCTCAGGGCAAAGCTCAGCATCACCAGCACGGCAACGACCCTGTTCTTCCGGGCGGGGGGAATGATGATGGCCAGGAACATGCCGTACAGGGCCACGCTCAGGGCGCTGACCACACGCACGGGCAGCAGATTGCCCGCAATGATGCCCAGCGCTGTGCCCATGGCCCAGGCGGGTGCCGCCAGCGCAATGGCACCGTAGGTGTAGAACGGGTTCAGATAGCCGGGCCGTGCGATCGTGATGCCAAACAGCTCGTCGGTGACATCGTAGCCGATGATGAGCCGGTGGAAGAACGGCGTGCCGGGGGCAAATTTCTGGGCCAGAGCGCAGCTCATCAGCAGGTAGCGCGCGTTGGCGATCAGGGTAATGATGGCAACTTCCAGATAGGCGGCACCGGCAGCGATCAGCGAAAAGGCTGCATACTCACCGGCAGAAGCATTGTTGAACAGGCTTGCAAAAAAGCCCTGAATGGGGGTCAGCCCCGCATTGCGGGCTGCAATGCCCAATGAGAACGAGACAGCAAAATAGCCCAGCGCAATGGGCACACCATCCCGCATCCCTTCGCAGAATACCTTGCGGCTGAATGCGTAGGGCTTTTGAGTGGTTTCCATGAGTGGTTACTCCTTTCCTACTTCAAGACACGAAAATAAGTATAGCACATCCGGTAGGAATTGACAAAAGAAAAAGGCTCAGGTTTTTGATCGAAACCTGAGCCTTTTTCAAAGAAGGGAGCGTGGCTTAATCCACAACATCCTCAAACTGGCTGTTGTACAGGTCAGCGTAGAAACCGCCAGCCTCAATGAGCTGGTCGTGGGTGCCCTGCTCCACAATGTCGCCGTCCCGCATGACAAGGATGAGGTCTGCATCCCTGATGGTGGACAGGCGGTGGGCGATGACGAAACTGGTACGGCCCCGCATCAGGTTGTCCATAGCAGTTTGGATGCGCTGTTCGGTGCGGGTGTCCACACTGCTGGTGGCCTCATCCAGGATCAGGATGCGGTTGTCGGCCAGAATGGCCCGGGCGATCGTCAGCAGCTGCTTCTGGCCCTGACTGACGTTGGAAGCGTCCTCGTTCAGCTCCATCTGGTAGCCGCCGGGCAGGGTGCGGATGAAGTGGTCGGCGTTGGCAGCCTTGGCGGCGGCGATCACTTCTTCGTCGGTAGCATCCAGACGGCCATAGCGGATGTTCTCCATGATGGTGCCCTTGAACAGCCATGTGTCCTGCAGCACCATGCCGAAGCCCTCGCGCAGGGCACTGCGGTCAAAGTCGCGGATGTCGTGGCCGTTCAGGGTGATGGAGCCGGAGTCCACATCGTAGAACCGCATGAGCAGCTTGACCATGGTGGTCTTGCCGGCACCGGTGGGGCCGACGATGGCGACCTTCTGGCCGGGCTGCACCTTACAGCTGAAATCGTGGATGATGGTCTTTTCGGGCACATAACCGAACCGGACATGGTCAAAGGTGACCTGACCATCGATGCAGGCAGGGTCTGCCCGGCGGGCAGGGTCGGCCAGCTGATCCTCTTCGGGCTCGTTCAGGAACTCGAACACGCGCTCGGCAGCGGCGGCCATGCTCTGCAGCATGTTGGACACCTGTGCCAGCTGCTGGATGGGCTGGGTGAAATTACGGACATACTGGATAAAAGCCTGGATATCGCCGATGGTGATGATGCCGTTGGCGGCAAAGATGCTGCCGACGATGGCAACGGCCACATAGCCCAGGTTGCCCACAAAGTTCATAATGGGCTGCATCAGGCCGGAAAGGAACTGGCTCTTCCAGGCAGATTCAAACAGCTTGTCGTTGGCGGCGTTGAAGTCCTCCAGCACGGCGGCCTCCCGGTTGAAGGCCTTGATGACGTTGTGGCCGGAGTAGACCTCCTCCACCTGACCGTTCACAACGCCCAGGGTAGCCTGCTGGGCCTTGAAGTATTTCTGGCTGAACCTGACCACCAGCATCACCAGGACCAGAGAGACGGGCAGGATGAGCAGTGCGATCAGGGTCATTTTGGGGCTGATGGACAGCATCATGATCAGCACGCCGATCATGGTGGTAATGCTGGTGATGAGCTGGGTCACGCTCTGGTTCAGGCTCTGGCCCAGGGTGTCCACATCGTTGGTGATGCGGGAGAGCACCTCGCCGACCGTCCGCTTTTCAAAGTAGGCCAGCGGCAGGCGGTTGATCTTCTCGCTGATCTGGCGGCGGAAATCATAGCAGACCTTCTGGGAAAGGCTGGTCATCAGCCAGCCCTGAATGAAGCTGAATGCTGCGGAGCAGAGGTACATGGCCAGCAGGATGAGCAGGATCTTGCCGATGTAAGCAAAGTCGATGCTGCCGATCCCCCGCAGCTTGGCGATCCAGCCAGTGGCAAGGGCCGTGGTGGCCTTGGCCAGAATTTTGGGGCCTGCGATATTGAAGATGGTGGAAAGGATGGCAAAGACCATCACAACGATGAGGGAGAGCTTATACTGGCGCAATGCGCTGAGGAGCTGCCGCAGAGTGCCCTTGAAATCCTTGGCGCGCTCGGTGGTCTGTTTTCCGGGTCTCGGCATATCACTCATCCTCCTTTCCGGTGTTCAGATCTTGCAGGTTGAGCTCCTTCTGGCTCAGCTGGCTCCTGGCGATCTCCTGATATTCAGGGCAGGTGGCCATGAGCTGCGCGTGAGTACCCTTGCCCACCAGCCTGCCGTCGTCCAGCACCAGGATCTGGTTGGCGTGAAGGACGGTGGAAATGCGCTGTGCCACGATGATCACAGTGGCATTGTCAGTTTCTTCCTTCAGCGCACGGCGCAGGGTGACATCCGTCTTGTAGTCAAGGGCAGAGAAGCTGTCGTCGAACAGATAGATCTTCGGCTCCTTGGCAATGGCACGGGCGATGGAGAGCCGCTGCTTCTGGCCGCCGGACACGTTGGAGCCGCCCTGTGCAATGGGGCTTGCATAGCCCTCGGGCTTTGCGTCGATGAACTCGGTGGCCTGTGCGATGGAAGCCGCCTTCTTCATGCCCGCATCGGTGATCTGCGCACCGCCGAATTTCAGATTGCTCTCGATGGTGCCGCTGAACAGAACGCCCTTCTGGGGCACATAGCCCAAAAGGCTGTGGAGCTGCTCCTGCGGCATCTCCCGCACATCGATGCCGTCGATGGTCACGCGGCCGCCGGTGACATCATAAAAGCGGGGGATGAGGTTGAGCAGGCTGGATTTGCCGCAGCCGGTGGAGCCGATGATGGCTGTGGTCTCGCCGGGGTTTGCGGTAAAGCTGATGTGCTCCAGCGCGTCGCTGTCGGCACCGGGGAAGCGGAAGCTGACATCCTCGAACCGGACCACGCCATCCCAGTCCTTCTTTTCAAGGGCGGGCTTTGCGGTGGCAGCGTCGGGATCATGGATGGAAGCCTTGGTGCGGCAGACCTCGTCGATACGGTCAGCAGCCACACCGGCACGGGGAAGCATCACGGCCACCATGGCCAGCATCAGGAAAGACATGACGATCTGCATGGTGTATGTGATGAATGCGATCATCTCGCCCACCTGCATATTTCCGGCATCCATGGCCTTGCCGCCGAACCAGACGATGAGCAGGCTGGTGCCGTTCATGATCAGGGTCATAAAGGGCATCATGGCCACCATGGCACGGTTGGTGAACAGCTGGGTGCCCATCAGCTCCCGGCTGGCAGCATCAAAGCGCTTTTCCTCAAAGGATTCGCGGCTGAATGCACGCACCGGCATCACGCCGGTCAGGATCTCGCGGCTGACGAGGTTCAGCTTGTCCACCAGTGTCTGCATGATCTTGAACTTGGGCATGGCGACGCTCATCAGAACCGTGATGAGCAGAAGCAGAGCGGCCACGTCCAGCACGATGATCCAGGCAAGGCCGGTGTTGCCCTGGGTGACGTGCATCACGCCGCCGATGCCCAGAATGGGGGCGTAGGCCACCATGCGCAGCAGGATGACACAGGTGAACTGCACCTGCTGGATATCGTTGGTGGTGCGGGTGATCAGGGAAGCAGTGGAGAAATTCTCGATCTCAGCGTTGGAAAAGTGGATGACCGAGGAGAAGGTCTCTCTGCGCAGCTCCCGGCCGATGGAAGCCGAAACGCGGGAGGCGATCAGGCCCACCAGAATGGCAACGACCACCATCAGCAGGGTCAGGGCCAGCATCTGGCCGCCCACACGGAAGAGGTAGGCCATCTGTACATCATGGGAAACGCCCTGTGCCTCATATTCCAGGCTGACCAGCAGAGTGGCCTGACTTGCCATGCTGGAAAGGGTCGTCTCGTCCACTTGTTCCATGGCGCTGGCCAGCTGCTGCTGGATCATTTCCCGGGAAAAACCGGGCATCTGGGCCATGGCTGCGAACTGGCCACAGACGGCATCCAGATCTTCCGCCGTGGGAGCAGCGGTCATGGCTTCTGCTTCATCCCCGGCAGGGGCGTTGGCATTCTGCGCCGCCGCCATATACATGCCATGCGGAAATCTGCTCTCGCGTCCGGCAATCGGGTTAAATGTGCAGCGCAGAGGCATCTGGCCAAATACACGCTTACCAATGCAGTAGTTACAGTTGAGGCACTTGCGTATACCCTCGATATCGCCCTTCTCGATTTTCTTGACGTAGTCAGGCTCGACTATCCACTCACGTGACAAAGACACGAAGTCTGCCTGACCACTGGCGAGAACGTCCTCCGCAAGCTCTGGGTCAAAAATTCTACCCTGAGCAAATACGGGAATACTGACAACGTCCTTTATGGCCTTTGCAAGATATGCAAGAGTCGCCTTGGGCTGATATATCGTGGGGATCATCCACTCAACGGACTCGAACACCGCAACCTCGCAGTCAAGAGCTGCAACGCCGTCCTCCTCCATCCACTTTGCCATGATTTTGGATTCATCTACGCCGCGACCGGCATCGCCGAGGAATTCATCAACAGACCAACGGACGATTATCGGGAAGTCCTTGCCGCACTTGGTCTGAATGTCTTGGATTATCTCATGGAGCAGTCTGTAGCGGTTTTCTAAGGAGCCGCCGTATTCATCAGTACGGTTATTAAACCAGGGGGTGAGGAACTCCGATATGAGATAGCCGCCGATTGCGTGAATGGTGACTGCGTCAAAGCCTGCTCGCTTGCAGTTGAAGCAGCTCCAGCCGAAGCAGTCTATCATGGTCTTGATCTCTTCCTTGGTGAGAGGACGCACCGGAGCGCCAACGAAACGGGACTGCAAGGTGCCGGGAGCAACACGAGTCACGTTATAAACGCCCTGACTGCCCTTGTCGTAAGGGAAGCCGAGAGACTGCGCGCCGCCGCCTGCCGAAACGTTGATGGTGCACTTTGCGCCGGCACGGTGTATCGCCTCGGTGAGTTCCGCCATCATTGGCACATACATATTGTCGTCAACTCTTATTGAGCCGGGATAAGGGTCAATCTTATCGACCTTTGTTGCGCCCTGTGCGGAGTGAACCGTGATGAGTCCGCAGCCACCGCGAGCTCTCTCCACATAATAGTCAATTATCTTGTCCGTGATTTCGCCGTCGCTGGTGGCATAGAGCGTTTCCGTTGGCCCCATGACCACCCTGTTTTTAAGCTCGAGACTGCCTATCTTGCCCGGTGCAAGCAGGTGTGGGAACTGTTGCTTAGCTTTTGTCATGTTCTAACCCTCCTAATAGTAAAGATTGTAACCCTATTCGCTTTTTTGATTGTAGCTTTATTTTACTATTTGTTTCATAGAAAATCAATTATCTAAACATTACAAAAAATTTGTCTATTTATTGTGAAAAACGCGACAATAAACACTTTTTACTATCATCGCTTGACTAATCCTCAGCTCTTGTGCTATACTTAAATAGTTTCTACCACGAGAAAACGCAGTTAAACGAGGATATGCCTATGTCTCCCATGGAATATACCTATCTAAAGCAGAACCTTCACGGAACAAACGAGGAAATTCTTCTTTCCTTTCTCTTCCTGAGCTATGAAAGCCTCGGCAAAAAATTTGAGGATTTCTTTAAGGCAAATTACCAACTGATGCCAAGTTATACG
>ERZ772880.2673-NODE-2673-length-13241-cov-9.046640_pt1 | contig 13241 bp, 12 predicted proteins | sample MGYA00580577_ERZ772880 | MGnify/ENA primary metagenome ERZ772880 (study PRJEB29015, sample SAMEA2737705) | human gut metagenome | biome: human gut; feature: human-associated habitat; material: faeces | place: China | collected 2012 ... | reverse complement strand
GGATCTTCAATATTCATTCTTCTACGACCGGGAACGTGACCCGGACCTCGAACCCCGCGCCCCAGTCGGACGCGGCGGTGAGCGTGAGGCCCAGATCCTTTGCGACCTCGCGCGCGAGATAGAGCCCCATGCCGGTGGCTTTGTTCTTCTCGTGGCCGGAGTCTCCGGTGAAGCCTTTTTCAAACACGTACGGCAGGTCGCACGCGCGTACGCCCGGGCCGTTGTCGCGGATGGACAGGACGGTCGCCGTGCCGCCGTTTTCCAGGGAAAAGGTCAGCACCGGCTTTTCGAGCGCATACTTCACGCTGTTGCTCACGACCTGCCCGAGCAGGAAGCACAGCCCGCGCCGGTCGGCAAAGACCGTCTCGTCCGTCGGCCGGATCTCGACCCGGAAGCCTTTTTCCTCCAGCAGCGGGCGGTAATCGTCGAGCACCTCGTCGATGCAGCCGCGCAGCGTCAGCCGCTCAAAGCGATAGTCGCGCCGCGCGCCGCGCAGACGGGCGTAGTAGAGCATCTGGTCGATGAACGCCTGCATCCGGTTGCGCACGTAGTCGAGCTTGAAGCCCACGGCCTCCGGCAGCGTGTCGCGCCGGTTGTCGAGCACGAGCGTCAGCAGCGCCAGCGGCGTTTTCACCTCATGCGCCCAGAGCTCCACGTAGTTTTCGTAGTCGTCCATCTGCGCCTGTAACTGCGCGATGGCCTGCTGCTGCGCGCGCAGCGTCTCGCCGAGCAGGTGCACGCTCTGCGCCTCGTTTGCCGAGAGCAGGCGGCACAGCGCCTGTTCGTGCGCGGCGTCCGGCGCGGTCAGAAAGGCCGTGAAGGCCCGCTCCCGCTTTTTCGAGCGCGCGCAGAGCACCGCGCACACGCCGGCGAACAGAAACACCGTCGCCAGCACGATCACGGCCGTCATGGCGGCGAAGGCCCGCGCGTCCACCAGCCAGAGCAGCAGCGCGGCGAGCGCGTCCACACCCAGCAGCAGACCCAGCCACGGCAGGTACTGCCGCAGGTAGCTTCCGTTACGCTTCATGCGCCACCTCCAGCCGGTAGCCGACGCCGCGCACGGACACGAGCTGCTGGCACATGCCGAGGGACGCCATCGTCTTTTTCAGCCGCGTGAGGTTGACCTGCAGCGCATTCTCGTCGATGAACTCCGTCGTGCCCCAAAGCGCGCGGTTCAGCTCGTCTTTCGTGGCGGTCTGCCCGCCGTGTGCCAGCAGCGTCTCGAGCAGCTTGCCCTGATTCGGCGGCAGGACGACGGACTGATTGTGAATGTAGAGCGTGTAGGTCTGCCGGTCGAGCAGAAAGTCCGCCCCCTCGAGCAGGTTCGGCCGCCCCTCGTAGCGCTTGAGGACGTTTCCGATGCGCGCGAGCAGCCGCTCCTTCCGATAGGGCTTGGTGAGGTATTCGTCCGCGCCGAGCTCGAGCGCGTGCACCTCGTCGCGCAGCTGGTCGCGCGAGGTCAGCACGAGCACGGGCAGGGCGCTGCGCCGCTTGAGATCGCGGCAGATTTGAAATCCGCTCACCTCCGGCAGGTTCAGATCCAGCAGCACCAGATCGGGGGCGAGTGCGAGCAACTGCCCGGTCACGTCCGCAAAGTCCGTGACCTCCGTGACGGCGTAGCCCGCCCGGCGCAGCATATCCGCCAGTTCCTCGCGCATGAGCGCCTCGTCCTCCACGACGGCGATGTGCTTCATCGCGCCGCCCCCTTTCCGTATGCGTTATTCTTCGCGTTCCGGCGCCATCAGCCCCAGCAGATACCGGCTGCTGGACCGCTTGACGGCCGCCATGTACAGCCATTCTACCACACACAGCAGCAAAATCATAGCACTGGCGGCGATCATCATTTCCGTCATGCCGCTCTGCGCGCTGCCGGAGAGAATGCCGGAAAAGAGCGCGCGCACGCCAAACAGGCTGCTGACTGCCGCCACGCCGACCGGCAGACCAAAATACCAGTTGATCTGCGCCTTTGCCGCGCGGCAGAGCGTGTCGTGCTCCGCACCGAGACGCACGAGCGTCCGGTAGCGGCGCGCGGCCTTCTGCTGGCCCATGAGAAACTGCACGCCGATGATGGTGTTGGCCACGACGAGGAAGATGATGGCGAGGTAGATGGTCAGGTAGCTCGCCGCGACGATGTAAAACAGCTCGCGGCCGAGATTTTGCAGGTAGCTCTCGTATTTCAGGCCGAGCGGATCGAGCAGCGCGTTCATGTCCGCGATGGCGTTCATGAGGCTCTTGCCCTCCGTCATGGACGGGGCAAGCACGCCGTCGAGGTAGACGTCATAGTCGCCCTGCGTGTAGTGGTCGAACACCGCGTCCGGCACGATGAGTGCAAACGACATCGTGATCGACCGGTCGGTCACGACGCTCACCGACTGCACCTGCCCACAGAGCGTGAACGGTGCGCCGTCGATCGTGATGGACGAGCCCTCTGCGATCAGGCGGTTGATCAGCGCCGTGCGGCTGGCCAGGGAGACCTCGCTGTCGCAGTAGACGGCGGCCTCGTTGTCCGCGAGCGTCAGCTCCGGCAGACCGGCCGCGGCCAGCAGACGGTTGTAGCCGCTGAGCGCGATGAGGTGCGGGTAGCCCATGGCCTCCAGCATGTATTGCAGCTGCTGCCGCTCGTCGGAGACGGGCATGGCATCGATGGAGCGCTGCAAGGCGGGGAATTTCACGGTGTTTTGGTAGTCAGTGCTCGTGCGCACGCGGCCGATGCGCATCTCAAAGAGGTCGGAAAATGCGCTGTCGAGCCCGTGCGCCGTCAGCGTTTCGCGCACGGTGTCGGCGCTTTTGCTGTCGGTGGGGAAGGTATAGTCGAGCGTGTGCGTCTCGGCTCTGGATGAGCGCGCGGCCGCAACGCCCACGCCGAAGCAGCACAGCGCCGCAAGGATGAGCAGGGAGCTGATTGCCAGCGTCCCCGAGCGGTGGATGACCGTCTCCTCGACCTGCCGGAAGTTAAACACCCGCAGCCTGCCTGCGCCGCCGCGCCGGGCGAGCCGGTCGATGATGACGCGCAGCCCGTAAAACAGCAGCAGCGTGCCCGCCACGCCGAGCGCGATCGTGCCCGCCATATAGCGCAGGCCGCTCCACGCATACCCGAGGATGGCAAACGTGTACGCTCCGGCGAGCAGCGCCGTGCCCAGCACGAGCGCCGCAGCGTAGACAGCGGCGGGGCGCTGCTTTTTCGTGCCCTCGGGTGTCTCCGTGAGCAGCGCGCCGATCTCCTCGCGCACGATCTTCCCGCTGAGGATGAGCGAGGCCAGCAGCTTGATCGCAAGAAAGCCCACGGCCGTCCACCCGATGGCGGACAGGGAGAGCGTGAATTGGTGCCCCACGATGCCGAGGCCGACGAGCCGCGCCGTGACGAGGCTGATGACCTCTGAGATCAGCAGCGCCGCCGGCAGGCCGATGGCCAGCGCGATGAGGCTGGAGCGCAGATCCTCCGCCAGCAGCATGCCGAAGAGCTTGCGCCGCTGCATGCCCAGCATGAGGTACACGCCGAATTCGTGCCGCCGCCGTGCGAGCTGAAAGCGGTTGGCGTAGTATACGAGGAAAAACAAAATGAACAGCGTCAGCCCGTACAGCACCGGGACGAGCGACAGCAGCCGGTCTACGGCGCTGCTCTCCATGCGCTGCAGAAACATCATCACGTCCTGATGCGACAGGGAGAGGATGATGTAAAACGCGATGATCGAGATGACCAGCGATGTGAAAAACAGCCCGTTTTCCCGGCGGCTGCGGCGGCTGTTGCGCGCAACAAGCTCAGAGAACATTCGCACTCCCCCCTCCCAGCTGCGCCATGACGGCCAGGATGCGCCCATAGAACTCCTGCTGTGTCTCGTCCGGCACGTCGCGCCGCAGCTCGTGGAAGAGCACGCCGTCCTGAATGAAGAGAATACGCTTGCAGTAGCTCGCCGCGTTGCAGTCGTGCGTGACCATGAGGATGGTCGTGCCGGCGTCCGCGTTCAGGCCGGAGAGCTTTTCCATGAGCGAGCGCGCGTTTTTCGAGTCGAGCGCGCCGGTCGGCTCGTCGGCCAGCACGATCTCGGGGCCGAGGATGAGCGCGCGCGCCGCCGTGATGCGCTGCTTTTGCCCGCCGGACATCTGCGCCGGGAACTTGTCGAGCACGTCCGTCACTTCCAGATAGTCTGCGAGCTTTGTCAGCCGCTCGCGGCTCTCGCCCTCGGACACGCCGTGCAGCGCCAGCGGCAGGAGAATGTTCTCCCGACCGGTGAGGTTGTCGATGAGCTCAAAGCTCTGAAACAGGTAGCCGATCTCCTTGCCGCGGTAGTCGGCGAGCGCCTTGCCGTGCAGCGTCGTGATGCACTTGTCGTGCAGGGCGACGGCGCCGCCGGTCGGTGCGATGACGGTCGCAATGCAGTTGAGCAGCGTCGATTTGCCCGAGCCGCTGCTGCCCATGATGCCGAGAAACTCGCCCGGCATGACCTGAAACGAGATGCCGTCGAGCGCGCGGGTCAGATTCTGCTCCTTGCCGTAATATTTTTTCAGGGCTGCAATTTCGAGAATGGGTTCCATTGCATGTACCTCCTTTGCTTTCTGCTGCCATGGTACAACACCCGGCGCACAAAATCCACTTACAGTGCCTGAAAGAATCTTGCAAAAGCGCGCGGATGCGCAAATGCCGCAGGCGGCTGCCTGCGGCATTTGCGCTTTTTATTCGGAATGTTACAGCGTGTTTTCTCCGGTCTCAAGGCCGATGACCTCGTCCACCGGGAGCGAGAGGATGATGCCGTGCGCGTCTGTGCGCAGGCCGCAGGCGTCGCTGATGGCGTTCATGACGGCGGCCTTTTTCTCGCGCGGCGTGACGATGACGACGAACTCCTCTTCCTCCTGCATGGAGATGCCGAGCTTCTGGCTGATGCGTTTGGAGTTCTGCCGCCGGCCTTTGAGGATCGTTCCGCCCATGGCGCCGGCGCTTCTGGCCGCGTCGATCGCGTCGCTGCTGTAGCCGTTGCTGAGCGCGACCCAGATGGCGGTGTAACCGGCGCTGGTTTGCATATCGGACATATCGCTATCCACCCTTTCTTCGATCTTCTGTTCTATCGTCTCGCGCATCTGATCGTTCAGGAGCTGCAGCATCGGCCGCTGCAGCCCCGTGATCGGGATCGTCAGCACGATGCCGCCGCCGCGTTTGTGCAGCGGGATGCGCTGCTGCAGCGCGTCGAGCAGGTCGCGCACGAGAAATTTCGGCAGCAGCCCGATCGTGAGCAGGCGGCCGCTGCCGCTCAGGCCGAAGATGTCGAGCATCTCCGACGGCGCGGTGCCGTGCCCTTGGCACTGATAATAGATCGGGATGCGGAAATTCTGAAACGTCTGTTCGAGCTTGCGGCGGTATTCATGATTCGTAATGATGAGCACCATGCGCGGTGCGAGTCGGTTTTCGGCATGTATCATATCTCTTCGTCCTCCAGGTCGATGACGCCGTCATCGGACAGCAGGTCAGCTTTGTTTTGTGCCACGGCTTTGGATCTATGTACATAAAGAACGCCCATGATCTGGATCGCCACCGGCGGGGCGAGCGCGACGAGCGCTACGACGCCGAAGGCGTCCGTGACGACGTTGCCGCCGAGCGCGGTGCACGCGCCCATGGCCAGCGGCAGCAGGAAGGTGGAGGTCATGGGCCCGCTTGCGACGCCGCCGGAGTCGAAGGCGATGCCCACGAACACGGACGGCACGAACCGCGCGAGGATGAGCGCGAGCGCGTAGCCGGGCACGAGGATCCAGTAGATGCTGATGCCGGTCAGCACACGCACCATGGACAGCATCACCGCGCAGGCGACGCCGATGGACAGCGCCGTGTTCATCATGCTCTGTGACACGGTGCCGCCGGTGACGTCCTCGACCTGCTTGTTGAGCACCTGCACGGCGGGCTCGGCCTTGACGATGTAGTAGCCGATGAGCGCGCCGATCGGGATGAGCACCCAGCGGTACGCGCTGCCGGCCAGACCCGAACCGAGCAGGTTGCCCACGGGCGTGAAGCCGACGTTCACACCGGTCAGAAACAGGATCAGGCCGATGACCGTGTACAGAAAGCCGACGCCCGTACGCAGCAGCTGCCGCCGCCGGTAGCAGCGCGTCAGCAGCTGAAACAGCACGAACACCGCCACGATCGGCAGGATGCTCAGCAGCACTTCCTCGGCATAGCCCGGGAAGCCGAGCGCGAACTGCCGCGCCACGTCGCGCGTCGTCACGACCGGCGCGATCTCCACAGCGGAGTAGGCCGCGTCCGTCGGGTGGTAGAAGATGCCGAGCAGCAGCACCATCAGAATCGGCCCGACGCTGCACAGCGCGACGAGACCGAAGCTGTCGTCGTCGTGTCCCTGCGTGCTGCGGATGGCTGACACGCCGACGCCCAGCGCCATGATAAACGGCACGGTGATGGGCCCGGTCGTGACGCCGCCGGCATCGAACGCGACGGCGAGAAATTCCTTCGGGGAAAACAGCGTCAGCACAAACAGCAGCGCATACGCGGCCAGCAGGCATTTTGCCAGCGAGACGCGAAACAAAATGCGCAGCACGGCCAGCGCCAGAAAGACGCCCACGCCGACGGCGACCGTCCAGATGAGCACATTGTTCGGGATCGACGCGACCTGGTTTGCCAGCACCTGCAGGTCCGGCTCCGCGATGGTGATGATCGTCCCGAGCGCGAACGCCACGAGTACGACCAGCAGCACCTTTTCGCGCTTCGCCAGCGTCTTGCCGACGCCCTCGCCGAGCGGCGTCATGGACATCTCGGCGCCGAGCTGGAAAAACCCCATGCCGACGATCAGCAGCACGGCGCCGGTCAGAAACAGCGCCAGCGTGCCGATCTCCATCGGGACGAGCGTGACGCTCAGCACCAGCACGATCAGGGTGATGGGCAGCACGCTCGAGAGAGATTCCTTGACTTTTTCTTTCAGCTTTTCATTCATACGGTTGCGGTGGTCCTCCTTTCGCGGGGTGATTCAGGATCGCTGCACGACCGCATCGCAGCCCGTCAGGCGCGGTTGAGAATGGCCATGAACTCCTCGCCGGTGATGGTCTCCTTTTCATAGAGGTACTTGGCCAGTTCGTCGAGCTTGGCACGGTTTTCCGTGAGGATGCCGACGGCCTTGGCGTGCTCTTTTTTCACGAGCGCGACGACCTGATGGTCGATCTGCGTCTGCGTTTCGGCCGAGCAGGCGAGGGAGGCGTCGCCGCCGAGGTACTGGTTCGTGACCGTCTCGAGTGCGACCATGTCGAACGCCTCGCTCATGCCGTAGCGCGTGATCATGCCGCGGGCGAGCTTTGTTGCCTGCTCAATGTCGTTGGACGCGCCGGTGGAGATGACGCCGAAGCGCACCTCCTCGGCCGCGCGGCCGCCGGTGAGCGTGGCGATCTTGTTTTCCAGCTCCTCTTTCGTCATGAGGTAGTGGTTGCCCTCTTCGACCTGCATCGTGTAGCCCAGCGCGCCGGACGTGCGGGGGATGATGGTGATCTTCTGCACGGGGGCGGAGTGGGTCTGTTTAGCGGCGACCAGAGCGTGGCCGATTTCATGGTAAGCTACGATGCACTTTTCGTGGTCGGTCAGGATGGAGTTCTTCTTCTGGTAGCCTGCAATGACCACCTCGATGCTCTCCTCCAGATCGGCCTGCGTCACGCTCTTGCGGCCTGCACGCACAGCGCGCAGAGCTGCTTCGTTGACGATGTTGGCAAGTTCCGCACCGGATGCGCCGGAGGCCATGCGGGCCACGGTGTTGAAGTCGATGCCCGGGGCCAGCGCCACCTTTTTGGCGTGCACTTTCAAAATCTCTTCGCGGCCCTTAAGGTCGGGCAGCTCCACCGGCACACGGCGGTCAAAACGTCCGGGACGGGTCAGCGCCGGGTCCAGCGAATCCGGGCGGTTGGTAGCCGCCAGAATGATGACGCCGGTGTTGCTCTCAAAGCCGTCCATCTCGGTGAGCAGCTGGTTCAAAGTCTGCTCACGCTCGTCGTTGCCGCCGAGATTGCCGCTGTTGCGCTTCTGACCGATGGCATCGATCTCATCAATGAACACGATGCAGGGGGCCTTTTCCTTGGCCTGCCGGAACAGGTCGCGCACCTTGGATGCGCCCATGCCCACGAACATCTCCACGAATTCAGAGCCGGAAATGGAGAAGAACGGCACGTTGGATTCGCCTGCCACGGCCTTAGCCAGCATGGTCTTGCCGGTGCCCGGAGGGCCCACCAGCAGAATGCCCTTGGGCATGGATGCGCCAATGCTCTCGTACTTGCCGGGGTCGTGCAGGTAATCCACGATCTCCTGCAGGTTTTCCTTAGCTTCATCCTCACCGGCAACATCCGCAAAGCGGATGCCGTGGGTGGACTGCACATAGACCTTGGCATTGGATTTGCCCACGCCGCCGAACATCATGGACCCCGGGCCGCCGCCGGCCTTTTCCATCAGCTTTTTGTTCATCTGGTTGCCGATGAAGCTGAACAACAGGATGGGCAGCAGGAACCAGATCAGGAAATTGAGCATCGGCGACCCCTGCTCCACGATCTCGCTGGAAAACTGTGCTCCGGCATCATACAGGCGCTGGGTAAGCTCCGGGTCGTTCATCAGGCCGGTCTTGTAGACCTGCTTTTCCTCTTTATCGGTAAAAATGATCTGATTGGATTCGATATCCACACGGCCGATGTTCTTTTCCTCGGTCATGGTCATAAAGGTACCGTAGTCCACTTCCTCCACCTGACGCTCGCTCATCCACGGCAGCAGCACAAGGTTGAGCAGCAGCAGGACCGCCAGCACAATGGCGTAGTAGATCGCCAGCGGCTTTTTGGAAGGTTTGACTTCTTTCATGTGGCAATTCCTCCTTTGGTTCCTGATGCAAGTAGTATAGCACAGTAAAACCGGGCGCAACAGCAATTCGAGCACAACTTTCCAAAAACTTAGCAGTTTGTTAACAAAGGTTCCCTCTGCATACAAAAAGAGAGCAGCCGAAGCCGCTCTCTTTGGTTTAGTATAGGTTTACTGTTTGGGGAACGCCTTGTTCCAGACCTCAATGACCTTGAGCTTGGGGGTCCAGCCTTCCGGCTTGAAGGTTTCTGCGGTCTTGGCTTCCATGATGCCCTGTTCCACGCACCACTGGGCTGCCTTGGCGGTGTCGGCATCTGCCACATCCGCAAAAGCCGGGGTGTTCACAGGTTCAGGTCTGCCTGCGGTGTTCCACACCAGCAGTGCCAGCTGGCCGCGGTTTGCGGGGATCTCTGCGCCCTCGGGCAGGATGTTGTGCAGGATCACCCGGGTAGCGATCTCGTAGCCGCCCCAGACTGCTGCGCCGCCAACAATAACAGCTGCAACTGCGCCGCCAATGCTCTGAGGGGGCTTGCCGCCTGCAGCAGCAGGCCAAGGCTCAGCAGCCCGGCAAGGAATTTACGGGTACGTAGTTTCATGTAGGGTGTACCTCCTCTGTTATATCTTTGAGCCTATCATACACCCGTACCCACCCCCGGGCATTCGTTTGACACGAATCGACCGAAAAATGCGTCGAATCGACCGGTGCACAATTTTGGAAAATTCTGCCCCTTATTTTGTGAAATTGTTTCATTTTGAGAATGAGTCAGATTGCTTGACACTGCCCGCGAATCATGCTAAACTTAGTCCACTTTGAAAAAAGCACAAATGCGTTGACGGGGAAAAAACGATTTTCTTCTGCGTACAGAGAGCCGCCGGGTGGTGCAAGGCGGGTGCAGAGGGTTTCGGTTACTGGCCCCTGAGCGGCAGGGCTGAACACACAAGTAGGCTCTGACGGATGTCCACCGTTACAAGGACAGCGATTCGCCGCAAAAAGCCGATCGTGCAAAGCGGCTGTGCCCAAAGGCGCAGCAAAGAGAGTGGTACCACGGGTGCCCTGTAGTTTGAACTTTACAGGCTCTCGTCTCTCAAGGTTTTCGCCTTGAAAGACGAGAGCCTTTTCGTATATCTGCCTTTTGGAAGCAGGCTTGCCCTCTCCGTCACGGCTTACGCCGTGCCACCTCTCCCAAAGTGAGAGGCCTTGGCAGTACGGTAAACTTTCCGGTTTTGCCAAAGGCTCCCCCTTTGAGGAAAGACTTCCCCCGGCCGGGGGGAAGATGTCGCGCAAGCGACAAAAAGGGGAATCTGGCGAACGGAGTGAGACTGAGAGGGCAAGGACGCTGACGAAAAAACCAACGACCGGCCCGGCACAGTTGCATTTTGGCCGGAAATCAGTATAATAAGGAAACAACCTGCTATTTTAAAGATAAAATCTCTTGCATACAGCGCTGCCGCCGTGGGAAAGTGCGCGGCAGCCGGGAGGTGTTTGCACTATGAGTGAAAAAGTTACCATCAAGGTGGAGCGCAAAAAGTTGCATCTGCCCACCATCGCCCTGCGCGGGCTGGTGGTGTTCCCCAACAATCTCGTCCACTTTGAGGTGGGCCGCGAAAAGAGCATTGCCGCCGTGGAGTGGGCAATGGCAAATAATTCCAACGTGTTTCTGGTGGCACAGAAGTCCATGGACACCACCGAGCCGCAGCAGGCAGACCTGTTCAGCTACGGCGTGGTGGCCGAGGTCAAGCAGGTGCTGCGCGTCTCCGGGGACCTTGTAAAGGTCCTGGTGGAGGGCAAGTACCGCGCAAAGCTCAGTGCACTGGATGCCAGCGGCGATTTTCTGCTTTCGGAGGTGCGCCCGGCCCCGGTGCGCGCAGGCAAGGCCGACGATGCCGTGGAGACCGAAGCGCTGCTGCGCGCCCTCAAGGCCGGGTTTGACGAGTACCTTGGCATGAACCCGCGCCTTGGCAAGGACGTGGTGTTTGCCATCGTTTCCAGCGACGACCCCGCCTTCCTCAGCGAGTACATGCCTGCAAACCTGCTGTTCCGCTACGAGGACAAGCAGGCCGTGATGGACGAGGGCACCCTGAACGGACGGCTGAAAAAGCTCATCGAGATGCTGCGCCGTGAGTGTCAGGTGATGAAAATTGAAAAGGAGATCGCGGAAAAGGTCACTGTATGAGTCCGACAAGGATCAGGCCACCATCATCACCTCCGGCATCATGGTGGACGAGTCCCTGAAGGCCTATGAGGCTCTGCAGGCAGAGGGCATCTCTGTCCGGGTCATCGACATGTTCACCTGGAAGCCCCTGGACGAGGAGCTGGTGGTCAAGGCCGCCAAGGAGACCGGTGCCATCGTCACCGCCGAGAACCACAACGTCACCTGCGGCCTGGGTTCTGTTGTGGCCAACTGCCTGTCCAGGAACGCCCCCACCGTACAGGAATTTGTGGGCGTGCAGGACCAGTTCGGTCAGGTGGGTCCCCAGGACTTCCTGATGGACGAGTACGGCCTCCGCGCCGCCAACATCGTGGCCGCCGTCAAGAAGGCCATCGCCCGCAAATAAGTTCAGATACCCGGCGGGGTCCCTCAGGGGCCCTGCCTGTATCGCCATATATCATTTTGAAAAGGAGACAAGAATCATGGATGCTTTTTCCGCTTCCCTGATGGCTGACAAGCGGGAGATTATTTTCGCTCCCACAGTGTACAAGTTCCAGACCTTCGCCCAGATGGCGGAGGAGTTCAAGCTGAACGAGCGGGACGTGGTGCTGACCAACGAGTTCATCTATACCCCCTTCATGAAGGATCTGGGCCTCAAGTGCCATTATGTGTTCCAGGAGAAGTTCGGCGCTGGCGAACCCAGCGAGGAAATGATCCAGGTCATGTACGACGCCATCCCCTACGACAGCTACGACCGCGTCATCGCCGTGGGCGGCGGCGCCATTATGGACCTGTGCAAGCTGCTGGGCTGCAAGCGCCCCGATACCGTCCACAACCTGTACTTCAAGCGATTCCCCGTGGTGCACGAGAAGGACGTCATCGCCATCCCCACCACCTGCGGCACCGGCTCTGAGTGCACCAACATCTCTGTGGCTATCGTCAAGGACGAGAAGGACGGTGTGCTCACCGGCGGCGAGACCAAGCTGGGCCTGGTGTCCGACGACATCATCCCCAACAAGGTGTGCCTGATCCCGGAGCTGCTGAAGACTCTGCCCTACAAGCCCTTCGCTTGCTCCGCCATCGACGCGCTGGTCCACGCCACCGAGTCCTTCCTGAGCCCCCACCGCAAGACCATGACCTCCGAGCTCTTCAGCGAGAAGGCTATGGATGTGATTCTGAAAGGCTTCAAGCTGATCGACGAAAAGGGCCAGGACGCCCGGTTCGAGTATATGGATCAGTTCGTGACCGCCAGCTTCTACGCCGGCATTGCCTTCCTGAAGGCCGGCTGCGGCCCGGTCCACGGCATGAGCTTCCCCCTGGGCGGCACCTATCACGTGCCCCACGGCGAGAGCAACTATATGCTCTTCGGCGCCATCATGGACTACTATGACGAGCACAAGCCCGACGGTGAGATCATGAAGTTCAAGGAGCTGGTGTCCAGCATCCTGGGCTGCGAGGTCAAGGACGCCATCCCCGAGATGAACGCCCTGCTGCAGCGCATCCTGCCCCTGCGGCCCCTGCGGGACTGCGGCTTCACTGAGGCGGACTTCAAGGCCTTCCCCCTGTCCGTCGAGGCCAACCAGCAGCGCCTCATGACCAACGCCTACTACCCCTTCGACCTGGAGTCCGAAGAGGCCATCTACCGCAAGTGCTATTAAAATTTTTCCAGACAACGAAGGGAGAGACGGCGGCTGCCGTCTCTCCTTTTTTCCTTTCGCCACGCGGTTTCTTTCCTCTATACACCGCACCTTTCTTTGCATTTTTGTACAGTACACACAAAAATATAATGAAATCAAAAATATTTTATAGGCGTTCTTTTTTGGATTGAGGATTGACTTTCCGAAAGAGAGCCGCTACAATTGGAAACAACATCAACGGGTTGTCTGTTTTGAAAGGAGTGGAACACCATGGCATTTTACACGACGTCTTCCCAGTCCATGATGATGAATGGTGCGTCCGCTCGCCAGGCGGCGTCTACTTCCTGCGCCTATTCCACGGAGATGTCCCGTGCTTCCATGATGAATATTGCTCTGATTCTGGACGCCATTCTGCTGGCGTCCATTATTATTTGCGCCCTGATTCCCCTTGCCATTCTGGTATCCGTACTGGCAGTGGCCCTGTTTGTTCTGGTACTGGTATTGTTGGCAGCAGAGTATCATCATACGCCGAGATCGCGACGAGGTGCATAACTGTTTGATACAGTAAAGCGGCTCCGCATCTGGCGGGGCCGCTTTTTTGTATAATCTGAACCAAGAAAAGGAGATTGCAAGATGAAA
>ERZ772880.2658-NODE-2658-length-13295-cov-3.073867_pt1 | contig 13295 bp, 10 predicted proteins | sample MGYA00580577_ERZ772880 | MGnify/ENA primary metagenome ERZ772880 (study PRJEB29015, sample SAMEA2737705) | human gut metagenome | biome: human gut; feature: human-associated habitat; material: faeces | place: China | collected 2012 ... | reverse complement strand
CTGGCACTTTCAGGCATTGCCTTGCTTTATCAGCCCGGGATGCTCATGGAGCTGCTGTTTTCCGCGCCGTTCCTGTGGGGTTACCTGATCTGGCTGGGAGAAAGAGGGGAAGGGCATTTCCTCGCAGGAGGCGCATACATGGATCTGCTGCTCATCGGCTGCGGATTCGTCTCCGCCATTCCCCAATTGGGCCTGAGCCTCGGCATCCGCAGCGTGCCGATGATCTCGCTGGGCATCATGCAATACATTTTGCCGACTACGGTTTTCATGCTCGGCGCATTCGTCATGCGCGAACCCATATCGGCGAGCAAGCTGCTGGTGTTCCTGTTCATCTGGGTGGGTGTTGGGTGCTTCCTGTCCGGTACCGTCTTTTCTACCGGAAGAAAAAAGCTCCGGCAGGTAACGGAAATAGGGCGGGTGAAGTATTGAGGAATGAGGGGGGGATTGAGCCCTAAGCCATGACTGGAAGAAGGAAGGCTCCTCAGGTGCGCGCTTGTCGAGGACACCGGAGATGGCAGGGGAAGTGGCGGAAATAGAAGTATGCCCCAGTACGCGAAGAAGGAGAAGACAATATTGCCTGTTGCCTTCTCCTTCTTTGTTTTTACTCCAGGCTTTCCGGCACGCCGTAGTCACGTTCGGCGGCGTTGAGCACTGCCCTGACACGGGCGCATGCCTCCTCAGAGAGGGGTTCCGGTTCCCATGTGGCGAGGAGTTCCTTCGCGGCAATGAGCGCGCGGCTTTCCATGTCGAGGTGCCCCGCTTCGTTCCAGCGGTCACGGGTAAGGCGGTCAATGAGTTTGGGCTTTGATTGGATATACATGTTTTCAAAGGTATTCATATGCGCGAGGAAATCACTGCGCGGGCCGACCTCCTTGATCACGTCCACGGAAAGCGTTTCATCGTTCACAACAATGCCATCCATGCTGAAAAGCATCATCTCGGCCATTTCGGCGTCCATCAAGAGCTGGCTGTAGCTGATGGTCATTCCCATCTCCAGCATACCGAGACCATAAATGATGTTGGCACCTGCCAGCATCGGCAACAGTCCGGTCAGCGTCTTTTCATGTCCGCTCTGGGCATCCCCGCATTTGCTGTCCCCCTATCCGCCCGCCGCCCAGGAGGGCAGCTTGTAATAGCGGGCCATAGCCGCGACCCCGGCGTTGAGCACGGCCAGTTCCGGCGTACCCACTACAGCCGCGCCGTAGCGCAAATCCATTGCCGTTGAGGAGCTTCCATAGATGAACTTGGCGCCCCGCCGAGTGGTTTGCGCAAGGACAAGCCCGGCGAGGGCTTCGCAGTTGTGCACGACCAATGCCCCGGCGAGGTTCACCGGAGTGGAGCCCCCCGCCATTCCCATTGAGAGCACGTTGACCGTCGCGCCGTTCCTGGCCGCCGTCATGATGACTTCGCATACGTCCGCCGTCAGTTTGAGCGGGCTGATCGGACAGGTATTGAAGGTCACTGGGCAGCGTTCCTCAAAGTTTTCCTCCCCCACAGCGGCCTTCGCCATATCGATCATGTATTGGGTGAGTTTTCCGTTGCCGCCGCCTGTGAACACATGCTTGGTCGTGTTCATCAGCAGGGCTTCGTAGTTATGCAGTTCAGCCACCTGCTCGGGGTAGTCCTGCGCCCCTGCCATACGTTCGCAAACCGGGATGACGTCGAGGGCGTCCACAACACGGGTGAGCTTCTCGACGTCTTTTTTGGTGGTGTTGCGTACCTCGCCGGTATCGGGATCGATAAGGTACACCGCCTCGCCGAAATTTGTGAACATGACGCGCGTGCTGTCGAGCACCACGTCACGGTCCGGGGTGCGCCCTGCGAGGAGCAGGGTTTCGGGCGCACATGATACGGCATCCGCAACCATCCACTGAGGGAATCTGACGATGTCCTCGTCGATGACGGAAGCACCTGCCTCGACAAGCAGCGCACGGGCTTCTTCCCTTCCAGGCAGGGGCAGATAACGATAGCCAAGAGGTTTCTCCTTGCTCAACATGCCGATACCATATTTCCCTCCATCGTAATCAATTGCCGGGGCATACATATGATGCATCAGGGTGAGTCCGGCAATTTCCCGCAAGACGTCTTTTCCTCCACTACGGCCTGTCACACTGTCGATCTCCTGTACTGCCACGACATCGGGACAAACTTTATTGATCACTGCCGCCGTACGCCGAAAGTCGGTCACATCGTCCATTCCTCTACCGTTACGGATGTTATAACTCATAATGCGCAACGTATTATTCTCGCGCTCGCTTCTCTCCTTCGAGTAGACTTTTCCCAATGGCAACAACATCATCAATGCCGCCGCCAACCAAACCGCCTGTTTCATTTTATCGCCGGATTTATAGATTAGGCCACAAAAGTAACAACTTTCCATGAGTCCGGCAAGATAAATCCTCATCAGGAAACCCATAGGGGTAGCCGTCAACCAAACACGACGTCCAACGTCCGTATCATATCGTCAATATCCTCTTCCGTCGTGTCCCACGAAGTGACAAATCGGGCTTCATTGATTTCCTCATTCCACATATAGAAGAAATATTTTTCTTGCAACTTCTTCAGCGGTTCCGTGGAAATGGTAAAGAAAAGCTGGTTGGATTCTACTTTCTGGGTAAACCGTATCTGCGGATATTTTTTCAAAGCTTCAGCCAAGCGATAAGCGCTACTATTTGCTTTCCGTGCGTTTTCCAACCACAGGTCATTTTCCAGATAAGGAATAAACTGGCAGGAAAGATAACGCAGTTTGGAAGCCAATTGAGCAGATTGCTTTCTGAAATACTGCAAATTCTCAGTTATCTCAGGACGGAAAGAAACCACAGCCTCTCCCATCATCATCCCATTCTTAGTTCCCCCGAAACTCAGGATATCCACCCCGGCATCGACGGTCACCTCCCGCATCGAACAATTCAGATAAGCACAGGCATTCGCCAAACGTGCACCGTCCATATGCAGATACATGTTATAAGAATGCAACAGATCAGCAATCGCTTTGACCTCCTCGATCGTATAAATCGTCCCCAACTCGGAAACCTGTGAAATATAAACAGCTTTCGGTTGCGAATGATGGCAGACACCGAAATTATGCAGACGAGGTTTGATCAATTCCGGCGTCAGTTTTCCGTCCGGAGCCGGAATCGTCACGATAGCACAACCAGTCATACGGGCAGGAGCACCACACTCGTCCACATTGATATGAGCTGTTTCAGCGCACAAAATACTATTGAACGGACGTGTCACAGCCTGCAAAGCTACAGTATTCGCCCCTGTTCCGTTAAAAACAAAAAAAGGCGATGCCATTTCGCCAAACACTTCTTTTATTTTCGCAGTAGCTGCTGCTGTCCAGGGATCGTCACCATATCCTACAGCATGGTTATCGTTCGCCTTTATCACGGCATCCATCACCAAAGGATGAACGCCCGAATTGTTATCACTTGCAAAACTTCTCATTTCCGTTTAAAATTTTGAGCCAAAAGTAATAAAAATAAACGGGAGCACCCCTTGGATACTCCCGTTTATTTTTTCACATATTTATTTTAAACTTCACCTCAACTTCGATGAAAATCTTTCAAGACTTTCTGTAATTCCTGACGAGCGAAGAAGATACGGCTTTTAACCGTTCCCAGAGGTACACATAGCTTCTCTGCAATTTCATTATACTTGTAACCACTCAAAAACATGGAGAATGGGATTTTCAACTCATCGTTCAGGCTGTTTATCGCTTTTGTTATCTCTTTGATTTGATAAGCACCGTCAGGAGAATCAAAACCTGAGTCATTCACTACATCCAGATTATACAGGTCGACACCCTGGTCAACGACAGTCTGTGTACGAACGATTTTATGGTAGTTATTTATGAAGATATTACGCATCACAGTTAAGACCCATCCTTTGAAATTAATATTATCTACAAACTTTTCCTGATTGTCCAAAACTTTCAGCGTTGTGTCTTGCATCAAATCCTGGGCGTCATCCCGATTTGCGGTGAGCATTAATGCAAAATTCATCATGTTTTCTTGCATGCTCAATAATTTTTTCTGAAATTGCAACGCATTCATATTACTTATTTTTTTATATGTTTAATACCGGTTTGGCATTATCCTTCACCATTGAAGGACATTACAAATGTAGGAATAATATTTTAAATACAATGCGGTTTGATGATTATTAATATTAAAAATCGTAACTTAATACATTTATAACAAACAGTATTGAAAATGAGCAGTATTTACAAGTTTTGCAACAACTAAAATACAAAATTCACAACATGTATGTTACAAATTCGTACAACATGTAAAAGAGATGGAGAATAATATAAAATGAAGAAAAATTTAGGACTTTTTTTAGCTATCATATTGGTTCAGATAGTTCCATTTATATCAGCGGCAGACACCTTGCACCCGCTAATATATAAAATCGATATAAAAAAAGAGATAAGCAACACCACACGCCTGTATCTTAGCAATGGTTTAGCGGAAGCCTACGCTTTGGGTGCAGACGCCGTCCTGATCCATATGAACACATACGGCGGCCAGGTAGATGCTGCAGACTCGATGCGTACGGCTATTTTGTACAACCCCATCCCTGTCTATGTCTTCATCGACAACAATGCGGCTTCTGCTGGGGCGCTCATTTCCATCGCATGTAAAAAAATTTATATGCGGAAAGGTGCAAATATCGGGGCAGCCACCGTCGTGAACCCAACAGGGGAAGCAATGCCAGACAAATACCAATCCTATATGCGTTCCATGATGCGTTCGACAGCCGAAGCGCATGGACAAGATACAATCGTCCAAAAAAACGACACCTTATACAAATGGAAACGAGACCCGTTGATAGCCGAAGCGATGGTAGACGAACGGGTTGCCATTCCAAATCTGATAGACACAGGAAAAGTCCTTACTTTCACAGCACAGGAGGCTCAAAAGTGGGGATATTGCAACGGTATAGCAGAAAATCCGGATGAAGTAATCACGCAATATTTGGGATATAAAGATTACAAAATGAAAAGTTATATCCCTAGTTGGCAGGACGATTTAAAAGGATTTTTGATGAATCCTATTTTTCAGTCTATTTTGATCATTATTATCATCGGCGGTATTTATTTTGAAATGCAAACGCCAGGACTGGGTTTCCCTTCTGCTGCCTCCCTGCTGGCGGCAATCCTCTACTTTGCACCACTCTATATAGATGGGCTGGCGGCAAACTGGGAGATTCTGGTTTTTATCATCGGCATTCTATTGCTCGCAGTGGAAATCTTCATCATTCCGGGATTCGGGGTTGCCGGAATTAGCGGTATCATATTGATTATCGGCGGCCTAGTCATGGGCTTACTGAACAACGATCATTTCGATTTCGAAGGAGTCAGCGGAAAAGAGATCGGGAAAGCGACATTGACAGTCCTGGTCGGATTAGTGACAGGCTTCAGCCTGATGATCTGGCTGTCTAATAAAATCGGACATCGGGGAATGTTCCGGAAAGTCGCGCTAAATACAGATTTGGAAAATGCGATATCATCCCCTGATTTATCTTCGTTAGTCGGGAAAGAAGGTACAGCCGCAACCGTATTGCGTCCTTCCGGGAAAGTGTCGGTCGACGGAGTATTTTATGACGGGATTTCCGAATCAGGCTTTATAGAGAAAGGGGGCAAGGTCAAAGTTGTCCGTTTTGAGAATGCACAAGTGTATGTGGAAAACCTTTAAGACACGGCCGTTTTGGCACTTTCTACGCAGGGACGCGTTGATATAAGATATGCTTGTCTATTACAAGGTATTGCAAGGTGTTCATGGCCAGGAGATCGCTCAGAATGTTTTTCGCGGTATAATAATTGATCCGCCCGATCCGGCAAAACTGGCTGATATTGATATGGGGATGATCATCCAGATAAGCAAACAAACGTTCCACAGGTTTGCTTATCTTCAATAAAGTCCCGTCCGGTTTATGCTTTTTCTGCCAGGCAAGCACCAACACTTCATTTGCCAAAATATTTTCATCGGCGACCCTTATGTAGGCTTTAAACTTATCATCCTTATCGGGAGCGGTATGCGGTTTATCCGGACTGGGGGCGATGTACACCTCAAGAACCGTTTTGCCGTTCACCTCCCAGCGTGTCGCCTCAAAGGGGACTTCCGGGCGGGTATCCATCTTGGAGGCCGCTTCAATCATATAATATTCTTCTTCGCTTCGGACACCGGAGATATTCCCGTTATCTTTCACACCGATCAGGAGACGTCCACCGTCGGTATTGGCAAAAGCACTCAGCGTACGCGCAATCTTCTTACTGTCGCTCACTTCGAATTTAAAATCAAGTTGTTGGTGTTCCCCCTGCTCTATCAACGCTTCTATCGGATGCATCTTCTTCATTTTGGCAATTTTTTAGATCGGCAAAATTAAAATAAATACATAACTTTGCCAACAGAAAAAACAATGAAAGCATGTCTCAAATACCTTCTCTTATATCGGATCTTGCTGTCATACTGATTTCAGCGGGATTGGTCACCTTGCTTTTCAAATGGTTAAAGCAACCGGTCGTACTCGGATATATCGTAGCCGGAATTCTTGCCGGTCCGTCTATCACGCAAATACCGACTGTCACGAATATAGAAAGTATCCGTATCTGGGCTGATATAGGCGTAATCTTCCTCTTATTCGCTTTAGGACTCGACTTTAGTTTCAAAAAGCTGATGAAAGTCGGCGGAACAGCTGTGATCGGAGCTATTACCATCGTGATAGGCATGATGACACTTGGCTATACTACCGGATTATCTTTAGGTTGGGGACATATGAACAGCCTTTTCCTCGGGGGAATGCTTTCCATGTCGTCTACAACCATTATTTTCAAAGCGTTCGACGATATGGGACTACGCAATCAGAGGTTTGCCGGAGTGGTCTTCGGAATCCTTGTTGTCGAAGATCTGTTTGCCGTTTTACTAATGGTTTTACTGTCTACATTGGCAGTCAGTAAACACGTAGAGGGAATGGAACTGCTCAACAGTGTGATCAAACTGGGAGTCTTTTTGCTTTTCTGTTTTGTTATCGGCATTTATCTAATTCCCTCTTTTCTAAAAAAAGCCAGGACTTTCCTGAATGACGAGACCTTGTTGATCGTCAGCCTGGGATTATGCCTCGGAATGGTTATCATTGCCACGAAAGCTGGTTTTTCTTCCGCTTTGGGAGCTTTCGTCATGGGATCTATCTTGGCAGAAACCATTGATGCGGAACATATCGAACATATTATCAAACCAGTAAAAGATCTTTTTGGAGCCATATTCTTTGTCTCTGTCGGGATGTTGATCGATCCGGCATTGCTGTGGGAATACAAAATTCCGATCCTGATCCTCACGTTGGTCGTAATGACCGGACAAATATTATTTGCCAGCTTCGGGGTCTTGCTTTCTGGACAACCGGTCAAGATTGCCATACAATCTGGTTTTTCTCTCGCTCAAATAGGCGAATTTGCTTTTATCATCGCATCGTTGGGGCTGTCATTAGGGGTAACCGATAATTTCCTCTATCCTATTGTCGTAGCGGTTTCAGTTGTCACGACTTTCTTTACGCCTTACATGATTCGTATGGCAGAACCTGCATGCCGGGTTGCCGACCGGATCATACCGAAGTCATGGATGAAATTTCTCGAACGTTATTCTTCCGGTTCCAATACCATACATCAGAAAAGCGCCTGGAATAAACTGTTGAAGGCGCTGATCCGCATAGTCGGCACTTATACAGCCGTTACCCTTGTCCTGATCTTTATCTGGCTTCAGTTCATAGCTCCTTTTATCATGAAAGAACTTCCGGGCATACGGGGAGCGGGTATCTCACTCGTTCTGATCCTACTACTAATAGCTCCCATGCTGCGTGCGATCATGATGAAGAAGAACCATTCCGCCGAATTCCAACAATTATGGCTGGACAGCAAGTACAACCGGGGACCATTGGTTTCATTGGTCATTTTGCGTATTATATTATGTATCGGCCTAGTCATGCTGCCCGTCGCCCGTTTGTTGAATGCCACAGTCGGTATCGTACTGGCGATCGCAGCAACCGTCATCGTTATTGTCATTTTATCCAAACGGCTGAAAAGACAATCCATCCTGATGGAACGACATTTTTTCAGTAACCTCTCCGCACGTGAATTGGAGAACGAGCGGAAAGCTCCGATCAACCAACGGTTTGCCAACCACCTGTTGGAACGCGACCTTCATTTAGCCGATTTTGAAGTAAAGCAGAACTCCCCCAGCATGGGAAAAACCTTGAAGGAACTCAACTTCCGCCAGAAATGCAATGTCAACATCGTAACGATCATTCGGGGAGAACAGCGGATTAATATTCCCGGAGGAGAAGAACGTCTCTATCCATTTGACAAATTGGTAGTAGTCGGTGCAGATGTCGATCTTGAACATTTCCGCCAATATCTGGTCGAGCGATATAAAAAGGCCCAAACCGACAAGGAGCAGACGACGCATGAAGTCAATATGGAACAATTCACCATCGCCGAAGGATCCCATCTGATCGGGCGTACAATTCTGGAATCAGGCATACGGGACAGGTCTGCCTGTCTGGTCATCGGTATCGAACGAGGTTCCTCTTCCATCAAAAACCCATCTCCTTCAACTGTTTTTGAAGAGGGGGATATTGTATGGATTGTTGGAGAACATGAAAAAGTCGTTCAGTTAAGCGAAGGAAAAACGGTGAACAATTGACAATTTCATAAATCATAAATTATAATTCATAAATCATGAAGTTTATAGGAATAATTCCTGCACGCTACGCCTCTACCCGCTTTCCGGGGAAGCCACTTGCCGATTTGGCAGGCAAACCAATGATCCAACGGGTATACGAACAAGTCCAAAATGTGCTTGATTCAGTTTGCGTAGCTACGGACGATAACCGTATAGAAGCAGCCGTCCAAGCTTTCGGCGGCAATGTCATCATGACATCCGACCAACACAAAAGCGGTACGGATCGTTGTTATGAAGCGTATTGTAAAATCGGAGATGGATACGATGTGGTTGTTAACATACAAGGTGACGAACCTTTTATCCAACCGGAACAGATCGAAATACTAAAAGCATGTTTCATCGATGACAGCATCCAAATCGCCACCCTGGTAAAACCATTTCGCCCGGATGATGATTTCGAAACGACCTTATTCAACGCCAATTCACCGAAAGTAGTTTTGAACAAGAAGAATGAGGCTATGTACTTTAGCCGTTCGATCATTCCTTACATGAGAGGCAGGAAATATACCGAATGGCTGCCGAATCATACCTATTACAAACATATCGGGCTATATGCTTACCGCGCCGACACACTCAAAGAAATTACCCATTTACCCCAATCCCCTCTGGAACTGGCTGAAAGCCTGGAACAACTGCGCTGGCTAGAAAACGGCTACAAGATAAAAGTTGGAATTACCCAACAGGAAACAATCGGTATCGACACGCCAGAGGATATGGAAAAGGCATTGGCCTTCTTGAAAAATAGGGAGTATCAACCGACTAATGAATCGGCATCCGCATAAAAAGGAATGCCGGTTGCTTTGGAGAGCAACCGGCATTCTTTTTATCCCATCAGATTCGACTTCTCAACGGCGACGGTTATTCTCCCGCTGTTGTTTCTGTCTTTCCAACTGGGCCTGTTGAGCTTTCTGGGCTTCTTCCAAACGTTTCATGAAACCAGACTTCTTCATCGGCTTTTTCTTGTTTTCTTCCAACTTGGCCAACAGCTTATCTTCGTTAATCGTATAACGGAAAATTACAGTCTGCAAAATCGTGATCAATGTGGAGATGAAGTAGTAGTAGGTCAAACCGGATGCATACTGATTGAAGAATACCAACATCATCAGCGGCATCATGTACATCATCGCCTTCATTCCCGGCATCTGCTGCTGTCCAGTGTTCGTCTGATCCATATTGAACTTCGTATATATGATGTTCGTTACAGTCATCAACAAACAGAACAAACTGATATGATTTCCGAAGTACGGTGTAATAATAGGAATATATGTATTCCAGCTTACAATCGCATCATAAGTAGACAAGTCGTGTGCCCAAAGGAAACTCTGGTGACGCAATTCTATAGCCGACGGAAAGAACATGAACAGAGCGACCAGGATCGGCATCTGTAACAACATCGGAACACATCCTGCCATCGGACTCGCTCCGGCACGGCTATACAGTTCCATGATCGCACGCTGACGCTCTACCGCCTTATCCTGTCCCGGGTATTTAGCATTGAGCTCTTCTACCTGCGGGCGCAATACACGCATTTTGGCCGATGACATATAAGACTTATATGTCAACGGAAACAGGATCAATTTTACGATAACCGTCAGCAGGAAGATCAACAAGCCGTAGCTATGAATAAATTGTCCGAGGAAATTAAACAACGGAATGACGAAATACTGGTTCACCCAACGGAAAATACCCCATCCCAGCGGAACGATCTTTTCCAGATCCAGTTGGTCGGCTTTCTCTACATCATCATCGTAAGATTTCAACAGAGAGAACTGATTGGGACCAAAATAGAAACGCATATCCGTCGCTTCGTTACCCTTCAAATCGAAAGGTACGGAAGTCGTCGTCTTATACTCTTTCAGGAAAGAACCGTCTTCAGGCAACATCTTCGAATCGATAGTTGTCGACTCGAATCCTTCGTTTCCGGCGATCAGGATAGAAGAAAAATACATGTCTTTATAGGCAACCCATTTCAACCGGTTAGACAATTGTTTGCTGTCGTTCTTGGTTTCGCTCAGGTACTCCACATCGTCGGCCATAAATTTATAATATACCGTTGCATAACGGTCTTCAAACTTACGCCCCTTTTCCTGCTGGATTATTTTTTGTTGCCACAACAAGTCCAATGCAGTCGTACCTGGCGACAGTACACCATTCAGGCCGGTTCCCTTAATGGAGAACTGCAACATATAATCATCCGGTTTTAAGGTATACATAAAATCCAGATGGCTGCCTTCGCCCGTATTCAGACGCATGGTAATACTGTTCCCGTCATTTCCTTTTACAGGGGTAAAATACAAATCACCGGTATTTACCACGCGATTATCAGCCGTAACCAATGTAAAATCGAACTTCGAGTCCTTTTCATCGAAAAGCACTAAAGGTTCACCTTTATAATTATCGTATTTTTTCAGGCGGACATATCCAATACGCCCTCCCTTATTGGCCAAACGGACTTCAATCAGCTCGTTTTCCAAAACAGTGGAACCCTCCTCTCCAATCATTGCATCGGCGAAAACGCCAAACGTGTTCTGTAAACGGGCAAGCCGTACAGAATCGGGCAAACCGGCCAGTTCGTCGTCCGCTTTTGCTTCTCTATTCAATTCTTTCTGCTGTTCCAGCTGCTTTGCATATTCTATCCGGGCTATCGAATCCTGCATCCGGCGCTGTGCTTCTATCTGCTCCGGCGTAGGCTGGTTCAACCAGGTAAATACAATTAAGACAACTCCAATAAGCAGGAAACCTATTATCGTGTTTTTATCCATCTATAATTTTTATTTTTTATTTTCAACTGCAGCTTTTATAAAGCTAACGAAAAGAGGATTAGGATTAACGACCGTACTGTTATATTCCGGATGGAACTGAACCCCCACAAACCATTTCAATGCTGGAATCTCAACGACTTCAACCAAGTTCGATTCAGGATTTTCACCTACACACATCATGCCGGCAGCCTCGAACTTATCGCGATATTCGCTATTAAATTCAAAACGATGTCGATGGCGCTCCTGGATGTGTGTCTGTCCATACGCTTCATAAGCCTTAGACCCTTTCTTCAATATACAGTCGTATGCTCCCAGACGCATAGAACCGCCCATATTGGTTACGTTCTTCTGCTCTTCCATCAGGTCGATCACTTTATATGGGGTATTTGGTTCCATTTCTGTCGAGTTGGCTTCCGCCAGTCCCATTACATTACGGGCAAATTCAATCACCATGCACTGCATGCCCAAACAAATACCCAGGCAAGGGACATCGTTTTCACGAGCATATTTCAATGCGGCAAATTTTCCTTCAATACCACGCTGTCCAAATCCCGGAGCAATCAGGATTCCGTCCATATCTTTCAACAATTCGGCGGCATTACCATCATTCAGTTTTTCAGAATGGAACAAATGCAAATCCAACTTACGATCATTATAAATAGCGGCCTGCAACAGAGATTCGTCGATCGACTTATAAGCATCCTGCAGTTCGACATATTTACCGACTAAGCCGATCCTTACAGTTTCAGTAGCATCAACCTTACGTTGCAAGAACTGATGCCAAGGCTTCATCTCAGGTGTCGGTCCGACTTCCAGTCCTACCTTACGCAGGATCACCTCGTCCATCTTCTGGCGCTGCAATACCAACGGAACTTCGTAAATCGTCGGAACATCAATAGACTGTATGACGGCATCCTGTGCTACATTACAGAAAAGGGCCACTTTACTTAACAAATTGGCACTCAACTCATGTTCAGTACGCAATACCAGAACATCTGGCTGAATACCCAGCTCCTGCAGTTGTTTTACAGAATGCTGTGTCGGTTTGGTCTTGTATTCTTTTGCAGCCGCGATATAAGGTACATAAGTAAGATGTACGCATATACAATTCTTTCCCAATTCCCATTTCAGCTGGCGCACGCTTTCGATAAACGGAAGAGATTCGATATCACCGACCGTACCTCCGATTTCAGTGATCACGAAATCAAATTTGTATTTATTTCCCAGCAATTTCACATTGCGCTTGATCTCGTCCGTGATATGAGGCACCACCTGCACAGTCTTTCCCAGGTAATCCCCTTTACGTTCTTTGTTAATAACGCTCTGATAAATGCGGCCTGTAGTGATATTATTTGCACGGGTCGTCTGAACATTCAAGAAACGCTCGTAGTGTCCGAGATCCAAATCCGCTTCATGTCCGTCTACGGTAACATAGCATTCCCCATGTTCGTATGGGTTCAACGTACCTGGATCGATATTGATATAGGGATCAAATTTCTGAATGGTAACTTTATAACCTCTTGCCTGAAGTAGTTTACCCAATGATGCGGCAATAATTCCCTTACCCAATGAAGAGACCACGCCGCCCGTAACGAAGATGTACTTTGTATCTGCCACGATAGTAATATTTTAATTATCTTTTAATTGCACACTCGCATTTCAAAACTGCAAAGTTACATAATTTCATTCATATAACAAGGGGAGAGAGAAAAACATCTTTTGTCCTTTTGACAGCAAAAGGAAGCTGATCCTCTTCATATAGAAACGAACAAACTTAAAAAAGGTACATCAA
>ERZ772880.2656-NODE-2656-length-13307-cov-62.243133_pt1 | contig 13307 bp, 6 predicted proteins | sample MGYA00580577_ERZ772880 | MGnify/ENA primary metagenome ERZ772880 (study PRJEB29015, sample SAMEA2737705) | human gut metagenome | biome: human gut; feature: human-associated habitat; material: faeces | place: China | collected 2012 ... | reverse complement strand
ATCGCGGCAAAAGCCACGATGGAAATTGACACGCGCTCCATCAACAATGATGAGCTGAACAAAATTGTTGATCAGGTTCTTCCTCTTTTGACGGAAGCTTGCGAAGAAGAAAACAAACACTGGAACGCAGCTGAGGAAAATAAGATTAAGGTCATTATCGATCCGATCGGACATCGTCCTGCCGGAGATCAGCCTGACTCCAGTCCGGTTCTTTTGGCTGCACGCGGCGCAATGAAAGCTGTCGGCATTGAGCTGCGCTCCTATGACTGCGCTAGCACCGATCAAAATGTTCCGCTTAGCTTAGGCATTCCCGCAACCACGATCGGCGGAGGCGGATCCGAAGGACACAACCACAGCCTGACGGAATGGTATGACTCGACTGACTCTTACCTCGGTCCGCAGTTGGCGCTCATGACGGTTCTTTCGCTCGTCGGTTTGGAAGGCGAGACTAAACCTCTGCTTCCGAAGCGCAGCGCTTCCTAAGCTCTTTTCCCTTGACCGTTCGGAACCCGCCGCTCAGCAGAGGCGGGTTCTTTGCTTTTTGGGAACAAAGCTGCGGCGGAAAAGCTAGCCTTCATTTGTTTAGGCTACACTTCCCGAATCGATAACTTCTTTATGGAAAATGGTGTTTGGCGTGTCCGGCAAATTGAAATTTATTCTCGTTTCGGCGTTGTTTGTCGCGCTTGGCGTTCCCCTGGCCGGGAGCCGAACGATTGCCGCAGAACATTCCGCAGCAACACCTCCGGTTTCCGCTTCTGCAAAAAATACGACAGAAGAAGCTGCCGTCAAAGAGAGCGAGGGTGCTGCCTCTGATCCGTCGATCCCCGAGGTCAAGCTGACGAGCCGAATCCTTTTTCAGCTGATCGCCAGCGAAATTGCGCTTCAGAGAGGTCAGGCCGGTGCGGCTTACCAAACCTACCTTACGTTAGCTGAAGAAACCGGTGATCCGAGAATAGCCGAGCGCGCAGCTCAAATCGCACTTGCCTCAAACGCTCCGAAAGAATTTCAGAAAGCAGTTTCCGAGTGGATCAAGCTCTCGCCAGACAACCAAAAAGCTCAGGAAGCTTTTATCGCGAGCGGCATTGTTTCCAACCAACTGGATAAGGTCTCCGGTACGGCAGCGAGTTTTTTGGCTAAGTCCAAAGACAAAGGCGCTGAAATTATTAAACTCCAGACCCAGCTGGCCTTAATGAAAGACAAGGCTAAGGCTCTGTCTTTCTTCCGAACGGTTACCGCTAAGTATTCCAAGCTTTATCAAACTCAGCTCGGATTAGCCCGACTGGAGGCCTTAAACGGGAATGTCTCAGCCGCAGAAAAATATTCCAAGAACGCCTTCAGGACCGTTGAAAACGAAGAGACGGTCTTAACCTACGGAAGCGCACTGCTTCGGACAAATCCAAAAGAAGCTGAGCAGATCCTGGCCCGCTACCTCAAGAAAAACCCAAAGGCCGTCCGCATCCGTGATGCCTATTCTCAGCTGCTCTTCCAGACCAAAAATTTCGATGCTCTGAATGTCTTAGAAAAAGAATATAGAGATGACGACCGTTATCTGATCGCGCTTGCCATCAGCTATGTTCAAATTTCTGAAGTCAAGAAAGCAAAAACGATTCTCGAATCTGTCGTGGAGCGCCTGAAAAATAATCCCGACGATGAAAATCTCTCGCGCGCGTATCTTTTGCTGAGTGATATCGCTGCAGATGAAAAAGAGCTCCCGAAAGCTCTGGATTACGCATCTAAAGTCAAAGGGAAATTAACGGCCGCCGCTGCGCTCCAAACAGCAAATATTTACTCCCGCGAGTCCAAGTGGGATGATGCCCTGAAGGCGCTTGACACGATAAAAGAAGATCAGGAACCGGCTATCGTGGAAGAAGCCGCATTGTTTAAAGCGCGAATCCTTCTGGAAACCAAAGGAGAAAAAGCTGCCTTCGATGCACTGAATGCTTCCCTGATCTCCATGCCTTACTCCAAGGCGCTTCATTACGAAGCGGCCATGCTTGCTGAGCGCTTGGATGATATTAAGACGGCAGAGTTCCATTTAAAGAAGGCGATAGAAATCGATCCGGGCTTCGCCAATGCATATAACTCGCTTGGGTACACGCTCTTAGAGCAGACCAAACGCATCAAAGAAGCCGAGCGCTACGGACGACGACCAGTGCGCACCGGCAGCCTATGTAAGCGGTGACACGCTGTTCTATACCGGCTCCACCTACGAAGGCCTTGCCGTGTGGTACAGCACGCATCCCAAAACGGGACGTTTCAAACGTGCCATCGAAAAGAACGTACTTCCTTCATGGGATCCTTGTCTGTTTCTGGACGACGACGGCAGATTGTATCTGTACTATGGCTCCAGCAATGAATATCCCTTGAAAGCGGTAGAACTGGACCGGAATGATTTCTACCCCATCAGCAAGATTCACGATGTCATGATGCTCCGCCCCGAAGAACACGGCTGGGAACGTTTCGGCATGAACAATGACGATGAAGTGACACTCCGCCCATTCACAGAGGGCGCTTACATGACCAAACACAATGGCAAATATTATTTCCAATATGGTGCTCCGGGCACTGAATTCAAAGTCTATGCCGATGGCGTATATGTTTCGGATTCCCCGCTGGGCCCGTTTGTCTACCAGAAGCATAACCCGATGTGCTACAAGCCGGGCGGTTATGTGCAAGGTGCCGGTCATGGAGGCACGTTCTGCGACGTGAAAGGCAATTACTGGCACGTGGCCACCTGCATGCTCTCCCTGAAGTACAAGTTCGAACGCCGCATCGGTCTTTATCCGGTGGCTTTCGACAAGGATGGTGTCATGTATTCGTCCACTGCCTTCGGCGATTATCCCAACTGGGCAGAACCGATGGACGTAAAGAACCCTGCAGAGCGTTTCACGGGATGGATGCTTCTGTCCTACGGCAAACCGGTGGAGGTATCATCTACGGATAGCATCCATGCAGCTTCCAACCTGACGGACGAAAGTATGCGCACCTACTGGGCAGCCCGTTCCGGCAACCCCGGCGAATGGGCCGGGATAGACCTGGGCAGTACAAAGAATGTACGTGCCGTGCAGTTGAACTTCTACGACCATAAAGCGGTTCAATACAACCGTGCCATGGATATTTATCACCAATACCGTATTTTTGCTTCCGAAGACGGAAAAGAATGGACATTGGTCATAGACAAGAGCGACAGTGACAAGGATTGTCCGCACGACTACATCGAGCTCAACGAGCCGTTGCGTGCCCGTTATCTGAAATACGAGAATGTGCACATGCCTACGGGAAATGTCGCCTTGTCCGGCTTCCGCGTCTTCGGGAACGGTGACGGCGATGTCCCGCAAGCCGTGAAAGGACTGACTGTGAAACGTGACAGGAAAGACCGCCGGAATGCCCTTATCTCCTGGCAACCCGAAGCAAGCGCCTATGGCTACAACATCTACTACGGCACCGCCGAAGGCAAGATGTACAATGCCATCACGGTACTGGGACAGACGGAATATGACTTCCGCGGACTGGATGCGGACACGGACTATTACTTCACTATCGAGGCGCTGAACGAAAACGGCCGCTCGCCATTGTGCAAGACGACAAAAAATTAAACACAAGAAATAAAGATATGAAAAAACCAATAATGATACATGTGCTGGCTTTGTTCCTGATTTCCACATTGGCGGGCTGTGCATCCTGCTCTTCCGACTTGAAGGAAAACGGGAAAGAGAACGGAAAAGAGGAAAAGCCCGACACAGAGGAAGTACGTCCCGAATCATTCGCTTCGGATGACGAAATGCTTGATTACATCCAGAAGGTACATTTGAACTACATGTGGGACGGTGCGGAACCGACCTCCGGACTGGCACGCGAACGCATCCACCTGGATGGGGATTATCCCGAAAAGGACCAGAATGTTGTCACCACCGGCGGCAGCGGATTTGGTATAGCCGGACTGCTGGTAGGCATCGAACGCGGCTTCATCCCCAGGGAAGAAGGCGTGAAGCGCCTGACCAAGATTGCCGATTACCTGAAACGCGCCGACCGCTTCCACGGCGTATGGCCCCATTGGTTGTACGGCCCTACCGGCAAGGTGAAACCTTTCGGACAAAAAGATAACGGCGGAGACTTGGTGGAAAGCTGCTTCCTGATGCAAAGCTTGCTTTGCGTACGCCAATACTTCCGCGACGGCAACGAGCAGGAAAAGGCGCTGGCAGAGAAGATTGACCAATTGTGGAAAGAGATGGAGTTCAGCTGGTATCAGAATGGCAAGGATGTCATCTACTGGCACTGGTCTCCCGAATACAACTGGGAAATGAACTTCCCGCTGGAAGGCTACAACGAAGCATTGATTGTGTATGTGCTCGCAGCCTCCTCCCCCACTTATCCCGTTCCGGCTTCAGCCTACCACAACGGCTGGGCACGCGGCGGCGGCATCAAGTCCGACTCTGCCCCCTACGGCCTGCCTTTGGAATTGAAACACAACGGAGCCGAGAAACTGGGCGGTCCCTTGTTCTGGGCACAATACTCGCACATCGGTCTGGACCCGCGCAACCTGAGCGACCGCTATGCCAACTACTGGAACGTGGTGCGCAACCATGCCCTCTCCAACTACCGCTACTGCGTGGAGAATCCCAAACAATACAAAGGTTACGGCGAGGACTGCTGGGGACTGACCGCCAGCTACTCTACCAAAGGCTATGCAGCCCACTGCCCGGGCGACAACGACCATGGTGTCATCACACCGACAGCAGCCTTGTCCAGTTTTCCCTACACACCGGAGGAATCCATGCGTGCACTGAAGTATTTCTATTCCAAAGGCGACTGGATTTGGGGCAAGTACGGATTCTACGATGCCTTCTCCGAGGGAAGTGACTGGACGGTGCCCCGCTATCTTGCCATCGACCAATGCACCATTGCCCCGATGATTGAGAACTATCGTTCCGGCTTGTTGTGGAAACTCTTCATGAGCTGTCCCGAGGTTCAGGAAGGATTGCAGAAGCTGGGATTTAAGGCTTAGGGATTTACGATTGAAGTTAGTATGCGACATGATGGAGCAGCTAAGCTTAAGTTGAATTTCTATATCACTATTCCCCTCCCCCTTCAGGGGGCCGGAGGGGATAATCAAAATTATATCATATGAAGAAATACACATTATTAGCAGCCTTGGCTTTCTCTGCCCTCACCGTGACGGCAACGCCCAAAGAAAACACATCCCAAGGCAATCCGCAGGAGATGGATAAATTCATTACGGAGCTGATGGGCAAAATGACGCTGCACGAGAAAATCGGTCAGCTCAACCTGCCGGTAACGGGAAACATCGTCACCGGACAAGCCAAGAGCAGCGACGTTGCCGGTAAAATCCGCAACGGTGAAGTCGGAGGTCTGTTCAACCTGAAAGGCGTGAAGAACATCCGCGAAGTGCAGAAACTTGCCGTAGAGAACAGCCGCCTGGGCATCCCCTTGCTGTTCGGTATGGACGTGATTCACGGTTACGAAACGGTATTCCCCATCCCCTTGGCACTCTCGTGCAGTTGGGACATGGAGGCTATAGAGAAATCGGCCCGTATCGCCGCCATTGAGTCGAGTGCAGACGGTATCTGCTGGACGTTCAGCCCGATGGTGGACATCTGCCGCGATGCCCGTTGGGGACGTGTATCAGAAGGCAACGGTGAAGACCCCTTCCTGGGTTCAGCCATTGCACAAGCCATGATTCGCGGTTATCAGGGCAAGGATATGAGTGCCAACAACGAGATAATGGCTTGCGTAAAGCACTTCGCACTGTATGGCGCCGGAGAAGCCGGCCGCGACTACAACACGGTGGATATGAGCCGCAACCGTATGTTCAACGAATACTTCCCTCCCTACAAGGCTGCCGTAGAAGCCGGTGTGGGTAGCGCAATGACCTCCTTCAATGAAATTGACGGAGTACCCGCCACTGCCAACCACTGGCTGCTGACCGACGTACTGCGCAACCAATGGGGCTTCGACGGCTTCGTGGTGACAGACTATACAGCCATCTCCGAAATGATAGACCACGGAATCGGCGACCTGCAGGAAGTATCCGCACGTGCCTTGACCGCCGGAACAGACATGGACATGGTAGCCGACGGATTTATCGGCACACTGGAAAAATCCCTGAAAGAAGGCAAAGTGACTGAGGCCGACATTGACAAAGCCTGCCGACGCATCCTGGAGGCCAAATACAAGCTGGGACTGTTTGCCAATCCGTATAAATACTGCGACGTGAAGCGTGCCGAAAAAGAAGTGTTCACTCCCGAACACCGTTCCATCGCCCGCCAGATTGCCACAGAGACATTCGTACTGCTGAAGAACCAGGACAATCTGCTGCCCTTGCAACGCAAAGGCAATATCGCCTTGATTGGCCCGCTTGCCAACACCCGTGCCAACATGCCGGGCACTTGGAGTGTGGCAGCCACAGCAGACAAATACAGCACCCTGCTGGAAGGTTTCAAGAATTCTGTCGGCTCCAAGGCCAACATTCTCTATGCACAAGGCAGCAACCTGATGTACGATGCCGACTACCAGACACGCGCCACGATGTTCGGCCGTGAACTGCCCCGTGGCAATGACCAAGAACTGCTGGACGAAGCCCTGAAAGTAGCCGCACAAGCCGATGTCATTGTAGCCGCCCTCGGCGAGTCCTCCGAGATGAGTGGTGAGAGCAGTAGCCGTTCCGAACTGGAAATGCCGGACGCACAGCGCCACCTGCTGGAGGCATTGCTGAAAACGGGCAAACCCGTAGTATTGGTATTGTTCTCCGGACGTCCCGTAGTGCTGACTTGGGAGAATGAAAATGTTCCCGCCATCTTGAATGTATGGTTCGGAGGTAGTGAAGCTGCAGACGCCATTGCCGACGTAGTGTTCGGAGACGTTTGCCCCAGCGGTAAGCTGACCACCACTTTCCCGCAGAATGTGGGCCAGTTGCCTATGGCATACAACCACAAGAATACCGGCCGTCCTCTGAAAGAAGGCAAATGGTTCGAGAAGTTCCGCAGCAACTACCTGGATGTGAGCAACGACCCGCTGTATCCTTTCGGCTATGGCTTGAGCTACACCACCTTCCAGTACAGTGACATCACGCTCAGCTCCAAGCAACTGAATGCGGACGGCAAGCTGACCGCTTCCGTAACCGTAACCAATACGGGTAACTACGATGCAGATGAAATCGTACAGCTCTATATCCGCGACTTGGTGGGCAGCATTACCCGCCCCGTGAAAGAGCTGAAAGGCTTCGAGCGCATCCACCTGAAAAAAGGCGAAAGCAAGCAGGTGACCTTCACCATTACCCCCGAATTGCTGAAGTTCTACAACTACGACATACAGTATGTATACGAACCCGGCGAGTTCCATGTAATGATTGGACCCAACAGCCGCGATGTAAAGACTACGAGTTTTGAGTTGAAATAGGTATAGTTTTGCTTTTAGGTAAGAGGGCAGTCCGCGAAAACCGGGCTGCCCTTTTTTAACACCGTCACCAAATCTTTTTTGCATTTTGATTGTTCAGAGGAGAAACTGAATGATTTATCCACTAAAAAATCAATGTAATGAAGAAGAACCTAAACCTTCCCAAGAAGAAAACCGGAAGACTGAGAAACCTATTTCTGACGGTGTGCCTGCTGGCAAGTGTCGCCGCATCAGCGCAGGAGAAAACAGTAACCGGTACCGTGACCGATGCCCTGGGTGACCCGCTGATTGGTGCCACCGTATTGGTGCAGGGAACCTCCAATGGCGTGATTACCGACATAGACGGCCGGTACTCCATCCAGGCCACCCCGGAGAACACATTGGATTTTTCCTATGTAGGCATGGTGAAGCAAGCTGTCAAGGTAGGCAGCCAGTCGGTAATCAACGTCCAGATGAAAGACGACTCGCAGATGCTGGCCGAAACCGTTGTCATCGGTTATGGCAGCGCCAAGAAGCGAGACCTTACGGGCTCCATCACCAACATTAAAGGCGACGAAATCGCCAACAAGCCGGTGGTCAACCCCGTATCCGCACTGCAAGGAAAGATTGCCGGCGTGCAGGTGATAAACTCCGGCAAGGCAGGCTCCGACCCGGAAATCCGTGTACGCGGAACAAACTCCATCAACGGCTACAAGCCACTCTATGTGGTGGACGGACTGTTCAACGACAACATCAACTTCCTGAATCCGCAGGACATCGAATCCATGGAGATACTGAAAGACCCGTCGTCGCTCGCCATCTTCGGTGTGCGCGGTGCCAACGGCGTGATTATCATCACCACCAAGAAGGCGAAAGAGGGACAGACACGCGTCAATATCAACGGCTCGTTCGGTTTCAAGTCCATCACCGACAAAATTGCACTGACGGATGCCGAAGGCTTCAAACTGCTGTACAACGAACAGTTGAGGAATGAAGGCAACCCGGAATACAACTTCTCGGACTGGACGGGAAACACCAACTGGCAGGATGAAATCTTCCAGACTGGGTTCATCACCAACAACAACATCAGCATCACGGGTGCCTCGGACAAGAACAGCTTCTATCTCGGTGCGGGCTATGCTTACGAGCAAGGCAACATCAAGCACGAGAAGTACAGCAAAATCACGCTGAACATCAGCAACGACTATAAAGTGACGGACAACCTCAAGGTAGGTTTCCAATTCAACGGGGCACGCATGCTGCCCGCCGACACGAAGAGTGTGGCTACAGCCCTGCGCGCAGCTCCGGTGGCGCATGTATTCAACTCCGAGTACGGCCTCTACACCTCACTGCCCGGATTCCAGAAGGCACAGATGAACAACCCGATGGTGGACGTAGACCTGAAGGCGAATACCACGAAAGCCGAGAACTACCGTGGCTCGGGCAACGTGTACGGGCAATGGGATTTCCTGAAACACTTCCAGTTCAAGGCCATGTTCTCCCTGGACTATGCCTCGAACAGCACACGGACATACACCCCGGTTATCCAGGTATATGACGCAAGCGTCGAGGGAGACATAGCCACGCTGGGCAACGGCAAGACCGGAGTGTCCCAAGCCAAAGAAACGGAAATGAAGGTACAGAGCGACTATCTGCTGACCTACACCAACTCCTGGGGAGACCACAGCGTGACGGCCACAGCCGGTTTCACCACCTACTACAACAAGCTCGAGAATCTGAACGGCGCCCGTACCCAAGGGGTAGGCCTGGTCATTCCGGACAATCCCGACAAATGGTACGTAAGTATCGGTGACGCAGCCACCGCCACCAACGGCAGTACGCAGTGGGAGCGCTCCACCGTGTCCGTGCTGGCACGCGTGCTCTACAACTACAAGGGCAAGTACCTGTTCAACGGCTCCTACCGCCGCGACGGTTCTTCCGCCTTCTCCTACACCGGCAACCAGTGGCAGAACTTCTACTCCGTCGGCCTGGGCTGGCTGATGAGCGAGGAAGCATGGATGAAGGACATCACCTGGCTGGATATGCTGAAACTGAAAGGCTCATGGGGCACACTGGGCAACCAGAACCTGGACCGCGCCTATCCCGCCGAACCGTTGCTGACGAATGCCTACTCCGCCGTGTTCGGCACCCCGTCTGCCATCTATCCGGGCTACCAGCTTGCCTACCTGCCCAACCCCAAACTGCGCTGGGAGAAGGTGGAAGCCTGGGAAGCCGGTGCAGAAGCCAACTTCCTCCGCAACCGCCTGCACTTTGAAGGGGTGTACTACAAGAAGAAAACCAAAGACCTGCTGGCCGAAGTGCCGGGCATCTCGGGCACCGTACCGGGTATCGGAAACCTCGGCTCCATCGAGAATTCGGGCGTAGAGCTTGCCTTGAGCTGGCGCGACCGGATAGGCGACTGGAACTACAACGTGGGGATGAACCTTGCCACCATCAAGAACAAGGTACTGAGCCTCGTGCAGGAAGGCTATTCCATCATAGCCGGAGACAAGCAGCAGAGCTACACAATGGCCGGATACCCCATCGGCTACTTCTACGGCTACAAGGTGGAAGGTGTCTACCAGACCCAGGAGGAGATTGAGCACTCTCCCAAGAACACGCTGGCAACCGTCACCCCGGGCGACCTGAAGTTCCGCGACGTGAACGGTGACGGTGAAATCACCACGGCAGACCGTACGATGATTGGTAATCCTACACCCGATGTCACCTACGGCTTCACGCTCGGCCTGGGCTACAAGAACTGGGAGCTGGCAGTAGACATGATGGGACAAGGCGGCAATCAGATTTACCGTACCTGGGACAACTACAACTGGAGCCAGTTCAACTTTATGGAGCAACGCATGGACCGCTGGCACGGTGAAGGGACCAGCAACACCCAGCCGCTGCTGAACACCAAGCATACCATCAACAATCTGAACTCCGAGTATTACATAGAGGACGGCTCGTTCTTCCGCATCCGTAACGTGTCGCTGGCATACAACTTCGACAAGGCGCTGATTTCGAAGATAGGCATGCAGGCGCTGAAGCTCTACGTGAACATACAGAACCTGAAGACGTGGAAGCACAACACCGGATATACCCCGGAACTGGGCGGAAGCGCCATCGCCTTCGGGGTGGACGACGGCAGTTATCCGATGCCGGCGATTTATACGTTCGGATTTAATCTGACGTTCTAAAAGCCTCTCCCCTAAAAAAGAGTAACTTCAAACCTCCCCCGACTCCTTCAAAGGGAACGGGGAATGAAAAATATAAATTTATGAAACTGATAAAATACATATTTACATTGCTGGTGGGTGCAACAGCCCTCTCACTGACATCCTGCAACGACTTCCTGGACCGCGATCCGCTGGGGCAGTTCACGGAAGATGACTCTCCCAACGCCCTTGTAGGCGGGAAGATATTCAACGTCTACTACCTGATGCGCTCGTACGACATCACTGCCGGTATTCCTGCTTTTATGGTGCACATGGTGCGCAGCGAGGACTCCGAGAAAGGCAGTGACGCCGGCGACGGCAGCAACGAGGCCGCCATGTGGGACGACTTCGAATACACTGCCTCCAACGGGCCGCTCAGCGCCTATTGGGGACAGAACTACAAAATCATCTACCAGTGCAACGAAATCCTGGACGACATTGAGAAGAGCGGACACAAGGACGACACCGAAGCCATCCGCAACCGCGGCGAAGCGCTCTTCTTCCGTGCCTGGTGCTACTTCAACCTGGTACGCGCCTTTGGCGAAGTGCCGCTGGTCACCATCAAGGTAGTGGAAGCCTCCGATGCCAACGTGCCCAAGACCACGGCGGAAAAGATATACGAACAGATTGACAAAGACCTGACCGAAGCCGAAGAATGCCTGCCCCTGCGGTGGGACAGCGACTATACGGGACGGCTGACCTGGGGCGCCGCACGCTCCCTGCACGCACGCACCTATATGATGCGGAACGATTGGGACAATATGTACACAGCCTCCACCGAAGTGATAAAGTCGGGCATCTACAACCTGAATACACCGGTCGACAAAGTCTTCACCGTAGAAGGGGAAAACTGCGGCGAGAGCATCTTCGAACTGCAATGCGAAGCCACCGATGCCATGAAAGAGGATGCCAGCATCGGCAGCCAGTTCTGCCAGGTGCAAGGGGTGCGCGGAGCCGGCGAGTGGGACCTGGGATGGGGCTGGCACATGGCCACCAAACTGATGGGAGAAGCCTTTGAGCCGGGCGACCCGCGCCGGAACGCCACATTGCTCTACTTCCGCCGCAGCACGGACGAGCCCATCACACCGGAGAATACCAACCAGCCTTATGGCGAGTCACCCGTATCCACCGCCATGGGTGCCTACTTCAACAAGAAGGCCTACACGGACCCGACACTGCGCCGCAAGTACAGCCGTATGGGTTTCTGGGTAAACATCCGCCTCATCCGCTATCCGGACGTGCTGCTGATGGCTGCCGAAGCCGCCAACGAGAAAGGGCTGACGGGCGAAGCCGCCGGGTATCTGGAACAAGTACGCGCCCATGCCCGCGGCACACTGGCAGACGTGCTTCCGAAGGTAGAATCTGCCAGCCAGTCTGTGCTGCGTGACGCCATTCGCCACGAACGCCGCGTAGAGCTGGCACTGGAACCCGACCGCTTCTACGACCTCGTGCGCTGGGGCATTGCCAAAGAAGTGCTGCAAGCTGCCGGAAAGAATTACCAGGACAAGAATGCGCTGCTGCCTCTGCCCCAGACAGAGATAGACAAATCGAACGGAGTACTGGTGCAGAACCCCGACTATTGATACCCGGCCAAAGGAAACAGCCGACCCAATCAATGGCAAAAGGTCTATTTCATAACTTGCTTTCAATCAAAGCATTGCTACTGCAAAGAGCTGCATACTTTTTGCAGTGGCACTGCAAAAGTGTTGCAGTAGCACTGCACAACAGTTGCAGTGTTGCTGCAAAGCAGTTGCAGTAGCGCTGCAAATCGTTTGCAGTATCACTGCAGAGAAATTGCAGCACCGTTGCAAAGAAGTCATAGCGCCACTGCAATAGAGTGACGGCAATCTAAAAACAATGAAGGGAACATACTTACAAACAATTAATTCAATATGAATATGAAGAAAATTTTCAAGAGAACAAGTCTGCTGCTCGCGACCGCTTTAATAGGCGTCACCGTGCAGGCGCAGAAGTCTCCGCAGGACATGGACCGCTTCATCGACGCACTGATGCGCCGGATGACTGTGGAAGAGAAAATCGGCCAGCTCAACCTGCCCGTGACCGGAGAAATCACCACCGGTCAGGCAAAGAGCAGCGACGTGGCCAAGAAGATTGAGCAGGGGCTCGTGGGAGGGCTTTTCAATCTGAAAGGAGTGGCCAAGATACGCGACGTACAGAAACTGGCCGTAGAGAACTCCCGCCTGGGCATCCCCCTGCTGTTCGGCATGGATGTGATACATGGCTATGAGACCATCTTCCCCATCCCCCTCGGCCTCTCCTGCACGTGGGACATGGCAGCCATCGGGCAGTCTGCCCGCATCGCCGCCATCGAAGCCAGTGCCGACGGCATCTCATGGACCTTCAGCCCGATGGTGGACATCAGCCGTGACCCGCGCTGGGGACGTGTATCCGAAGGGTCGGGCGAAGACCCGTTCCTCGGAGGTGCCATCGCCCGCGCCATGGTGTTGGGGTATCAGGGAAAAGACCTGAACGACCAACTGACACGGAACGACGAAATCATGGCATGCGTCAAGCACTTCGCACTGTACGGTGCCGGAGAAGCCGGACGCGACTACAACACCGTAGACATGAGCCGCAACCGCATGTTCAACGAATACATGTACCCCTATGAAGCAGCCGTCCGCGCCGGAGTGGGTAGTGTGATGGCCTCCTTCAACGAAGTGGACGGCGTGCCCGCCA
>ERZ772880.2646-NODE-2646-length-13345-cov-19.939880_pt1 | contig 13345 bp, 9 predicted proteins | sample MGYA00580577_ERZ772880 | MGnify/ENA primary metagenome ERZ772880 (study PRJEB29015, sample SAMEA2737705) | human gut metagenome | biome: human gut; feature: human-associated habitat; material: faeces | place: China | collected 2012 ... | reverse complement strand
CAAAAATAAGCAATTTTCAACACCGGACAAGCATTTATGTTATTCCGGCAGTGGCAGACCGGGTTGTGGTGGGGGACATTACCAGAACACGTCTGGCTCATATCCGGGTGCTCTTTTTTGCCGGCGTCAACGATGGAATCGTACCGGCAAGAAAAGAGCGGGGAAGCCTGCTTTCAGACCGTGACAGGGATTTCCTGGGAGAGCATCATCTGGAACTGGCCCCCACCGCGAGGGAAGAAAGCTTCCAGCAGCGGTTTTATCTGTATCTGATGATGACCAAGCCATCGAAGCAGCTCATTTTGTCCTGGTGTCGTACCGGCGCAGACGGAAAGAGTCGTCGTCCATCCTTTCTCATTGGGGAGCTACGGGCCATGTTCCCGGATGCGGTTCTGACGGATCAGGAGACGCAGATGGATTCTGAGATTTACTCTGTGGCAGAGGCGAAGCAGAGACTGTCCACGAAACTGGGACAATACCGGGACGGACAACTGGAGCAGGATGAGGAAAAAGCGCAGTTTCTGGAATTATACCGCTGGTTTGCGTCCTCAAAAGACAATCAGAAGATTCTGCGCCGTTTCATGGATGCAGCTTTTTTCGTTTACGAGCAGCAGGGCATTTCCCATGCGGTAGCAAAGGCTCTGTACGGAGAAATCCTAAGCGGCAGCGTGACCCGGCTGGAGCAGTATGCTGCCTGTGCTTACAGCCATTTTCTCAGATATGGCCTGGAGCTGTTGGAACGGAAACGATTTGAACTGGCTTCTTCCGATATTGGAACGCTGTTTCATGAATCCATTGACCTTTGTTTTCGCAGGGTGAAGGAAAAACAGTATGACTGGCATACCATGACGAATGAAACCAGAGATATGCTGGTGGAGGAATGTGTGGCTGCCGTGACAGAAAACTATGGAAACACCATTCTTGGAAGTTCAGCAAGAAACTGCTATCTGGCCCAGCGGGTGGGGCAGATCACAAAACGGACGGTGTGGGCGCTGCAGCAGCAGATCAAAAAAGGTGACTTTATTCCGACCGGATTTGAGGTATCCTTCTCTGCGGCAGATAACCTAAGTGCCATGAAGATTGCTCTTTCAGAGAGCGAGGCTCTGCATCTGCGCGGAAGGATTGACCGTATGGATGTCTGTGAGGATGGCGGAAAGGTCTATGTCAAGATCATTGATTATAAATCCGGAAGCACTTCATTTGATCTGCTGGCACTTTACTATGGCCTGCAGCTCCAGCTGGTGGTTTATATGGATGCAGTGACAGAGATGGCACAGCATCATTATCCGGATAAAGAAATCGTTCCGGCAGGCATTCTGTATTACAACATTGCGGATCCGCTGGCAGAGAAAAAGGGCCAGCCTGATCCGGAGAAGATCGATGCGGAGATTTTGAAGAAGCTTCGCATGAATGGCCTGGTAAACAGCGAGCTGGACGTGGTCCGTCATCTGGACCGGACGATTGAGAAGGAATCAGATGTGATCCCGGTAGTCTTAAAAGACGGTGAGGTACAGGCAGGACGTTCTTCGGTGGCAAACCGGGAACGCTTTGCGCGGTTAAGCCAGTTTGTGCACCGGAAATTAAAGGAATGCTGCGGGGCATGTGCACCGGCGGCAAGCACTGTCTTGCCCCCACCACCTGCTCCCACATGATCGTGGACCACAGCGACTACCTGAAGATCCTGCGCCGGGTGCGGGAGCTGCCGGGCGTGAAAAAGGTGTTCATCCGCAGCGGTATCCGGTTCGACTACCTGATGGCCGACCCGGACGACACCTTCTTCAAGGAACTGGTAGAGTACCATGTGTCCGGCCAGCTGAAGGTGGCTCCGGAGCACTGTGCGCCCAATACGCTGGCCTACATGGGCAAGCCGCCCATCGAGACCTTCAACAAGTTCAAGGATAAATTCTATGAGCTGAGCAAAAAGGCCGGAAAAAAGCAGTATCTGGTGCCCTATCTGATGTCCAGTCACCCGGGCAGCACCCTCAAGGATGCGGTCTATCTGGCAGAATATCTTTATAAAAACCACATGCGCCCGGAACAGGTGCAGGATTTTTACCCCACCCCCGGCACTGTGAGCACCTGCATGTTCTACACCGGCCTTGACCCCTACACCCTGAAGCCGGTGTTCGTGGAAAAGACCCCCGAGGGCAAGGCGCTGCAGCGGGCGCTGCTGCAATACTACGAGCCTCGCAACGCCGAGAAGGTAGTCAAGGCGCTGAAGATGACCCACCGGGAGGACCTAATCCCCCTGCTGGTGCCCGCCGCAGGCCGCCGCGCCGTGCAGCGCTCTGCCCGCCGGGCCGAAGCCGCCGATGTGACGATCCACAATGACGGCACCTATACGGTGCGCCCGAACCAGAAGGGCCATAACGGCAAGCCTGCCCACGGCCAGAGCCGTGCCGCTGCACCGACAGGCCGTGCGCCCAGCCCCGGCGCACGCTTTGCGCCCCATTCGGCACCAGCGCGCAAGCCAAAAAACGATCAACAGAAAGAGAACACAACGTGGAAAACTGGAAAGAAGAAAAAGTAAACGCGCCTAAGAAAGGCCTGTGGCAGCGCCTTGCTGCGCTGGCCGCTGCCGCCGCACTGGTGCTGAGCCTTGCGGGCTGCAGCGGGCTGCCGTCCGTCCCGGGCGGAAGCGCCGATGTAGTGCCGAACCCGTCCGCTTCTGCTGCGGCGGCTGTGGATACAGTGGACGCACCCTTGGAGGTGCATTTCATCGATGTGGGCCAGGCGCTGAGTGTGCTGGTGGAATGCGACGGACAGTTCATGCTCTACGACGGCGGCAATGTGGACGACGGCAGTCTCATCGTCTCTTACCTGCAGAGTCAGGGGGTGGAACAGCTGGAATATGTGTTCTGCTCCCACGCACACGAGGATCATGTAGGCGGCTTGGCTGCCGCACTGGCCTACTTCCCGGCGTACCATGTGTACAGCCCGGTGACCGATGCCTCCACCAAGTGCTTTCAGGATTTTGTCAAGTACACCCAACAGCAGGGCCTGCAGGTAGAGGTGCCCGCCGTGGGCACGATGTGGCCGCTGGGCGGCGCTACCGTGACCATGCTTGGCCCGGTGGCACAGTACAGCGACACCAACGATACCTCCCTCGTGCTGCGCATCGACTACGGCTCCACCAGCTTCCTGCTGACCGGCGACATGGAAAAGACTGCGGAGACCGACCTTGTGAACAGCGGCGCGAACCTCAGGGCCGAGGTGCTGCAGGTGGGCCACCACGGTTCCAGCACCTCCACCAGCTACCTCTTCCTGAACGCGGTGCTGCCGGAAATGGGCATCATCTCCTGCGGCGTGAACAACAAGTACGGCCACCCGCACGAGGAAACGCTGAGCATCCTGCGGGATGCCGGGGTGGATGTGTACCGCACCGACCTGCAGGGCACCATCACCATTGGCAGTGACGGCCAGAACTACACCGTGGGCACCGAGCACTTTGCGGCAGATTCCGCGCTGAACCCCACCGACCCGGCGGCATCCAGCACGGCCCAGCAGGCGTACATTGGCAATGTGAACAGCAAAAAGTTCCATCTGCCTACCTGCCCGAACCTGCCGGCAGAGAAGAACCAGATCCTCTTCTCCAGCTATCAGGAAGCCGTGGAAGCAGGCTATACGCCCTGTTCCAGCTGCATCAAATAAAGAACGAACTCCCCCAGTCTGCTTCACAGACAGCCCCCTCTGGGTGAGGCCTTTGGCAAAACCGAAAAGCTTACCTTTTCGACAGAGGCTCCCTCCTTGAGGGAGCTGGCACGGCGTGAGCTGTGACTGAGGGAGTTTTCTTTTATCCGCCGCTCTGCGGGATTGATAAAATCCCACAGGTGCGGTATACTTAAGACCACTTTATTTCAAAAAAGCAAGGAGGTGCGGCGGATGATCGGTGCACCGCAGCCGCTGGTGCTGGCAAAACCGGCGGCGATCGATACAGCACAGGCAGCGCGGTATTTCGGGGCCAGAGGGGAACCGGACGACCGCACCATGACCCTGTTGGAAACATGCGCCATGCCGCTGCTGGCGGCGGCAACGCCCCGGGCGGTCTGGCTGGAAGCGGACACGGCTGCCCTTGCCGAAGCAGGCATCCTGCGGGGTGGGGATGTGATGAAGCATCTGGAAAACTGCCCGCAGGCGGTGCTGCTGGCCGTGACCCTTGGCCCCGGCGTGGATGCACAGATCCGCCGTGCCGGTGTGGGCGATATCGCGGCGGGCGTTGCGTCCGATGCACTGGGCAGCGCGCTGGCCGAGCAGGCCGCAGACGCAGCCGAAGCAGAGCTGCGCCAGTGGGCCGCAAAAGAGGGAAAGTATTTGACCGGGCGGTTTTCGCCCGGCTACGGTGACTGGGATATTGCAGTACAGCCGCTGGTGGCAAACGCGCTGGATACGGTGCGCCGGGCGGGCCTGTGTGTGACCGATACCAACCTGATGACCCCGCGCAAGAGCGTGACGGCCATTCTGGGGGTCAGCGGCCACCCGGTAAAGGGAAAACTGGCCGGGTGCGGCCACTGCGTGCTGCGCACCCGGTGTGAGTATAGAAAGAGGGGAAAGACCTGTGCAAGCGAGTGAACTTTTCAAACAGAGCAATACCGTCCTGCTGGACGGCGGCATGGGCACCATGCTGCAGGCTTCGGGCCTGAAGCTGGGTGCAAAGCCGGAGGAGCTGAACATCACCAATCCGGAGCTGATCGAGAGCATCCATGCCAAGTATGCCGCTGCGGGCAGCCGCATCGTCAACGCCAATACCTTTGGCGCATCGGCCCACAAGCTGGCGGGCAGCGCCTACAGTCTGGAAGAGATCATTGCGGCGGGCATCGCCAACTGCAAGCGCGCCTGTGCGCCCTACGGTGCCCTGACCGCGCTGGATGTCGGCCCGCTGGGAGAACTGCTGGAACCCAGCGGAACGCTGGCCTTTGAGGATGCGGTGAGCGAGTATGCGCGCATCGTCCGGGCAGGCGCTGCCGCCGGGGCCGACCTCATTTTCTTTGAGACCTTTACCGATCTGTACGAGCTGAAAGCCGCTCTGCTGGCCGCAAAGGAAAACAGCGGCCTGCCTATCTTAGCCAGCATGAGCTTTGAAGCCGGCGGGCGCACCTTTACCGGCTGCACGGTGGAAAGCTTCGGCGTGACCGCCCGTGGCCTGGGTGCCAACGCGGTGGGCATCAACTGCTCACTGGGCCCCAAGGAGATCTTCCCCATGGCAAAGCGTCTGGCGGAGGCTGTGCCCGGCGACTTTCCGGTGTTCGTCAAGCCCAATGCGGGCCTGCCCCGGGCCGACGGCAGCGGCTACGATATCACCCCGCAGCTCTTCGCCATGGAAATGAAGCCCTACCGGGACCTGCACCTGTTTGCGGCGGGCGGCTGCTGCGGCACCACGCCGGAGTTCATCAAGCTGCTGAACAGCGTTTTTGCAGGCTGCGTACCCGGCCGTCCGGCCCACAAAATGCCCTCGGTGCTCTGCACGCCGGTGGACTTTGTCAATGTGGACGGCATCACGGTGGTGGGTGAGCGCATCAACCCCACAGGCAAAAAGCGCTTCCAGCAGGCACTGCGGGAAGAGGATATGAACTACGTTCTGGAGCAGGCGGTCAGTCAGGTGGAAGCCGGTGCTCAGGTGCTGGACGTGAACGTGGGCGCACCCGGCGTGGACGAGCCTGCCCTGATGCCCAAGGTGGTCAAGGCCCTGCAGAGCGTCACCAGCCTGCCGCTGCAGCTGGATTCCTCCAATGTGCAGGCACTGGAAAACGGCCTGCGCGTGTACAACGGCAAGCCCATCGTCAACTCTACCAACGGCGAGCAGGAAAAGCTGGACGCGATTCTGCCCCTGTGCAAAAAGTACGGTGCGGCCATCGTGGGCCTTGCCATCGATGAGCGGGGCATCCTGCCCGCCGCCGAGGACCGGGTGGCCATTGCCCGCCGCATCACGGAGGCGGCCCTTGCCGTCGGCATCCCACGGGAGGACATCTACATCGACTGCCTGACCCTGACCGCCAGCGCCCAGCAGAAGGACGTTCTGGCCACCGTGCAGGCGTTGGAAGCCTGCAAAAAAGAGCTGGGGGTGCGCACCATTCTGGGCGTGTCCAACATCAGCTTTGGCCTGCCCTGCCGCCCGTACCTGAACACCACCTTCCTCACCATGGCGATGTATGCGGGCCTTGACCTCGCCATTATGAACCCTTCCAGCGAGGAGATGATGGCGGCGGTGTATGCTTACAACGTGCTGACCAACCGCGACCAGCAGAGCACCAAGTACATTGAGCGGTATGCCGACCATGTGCCTGCATCCGCAGCCATCCGGCAGGCCGCGCAGGTGGTGCCTGCGGCTTCGGCATCCGCATCCGGTGAGAGCGCAGAGCTTACCGGCCCTTACGCTCCACTGATGAAGGCGGTGGAAAAGGGCCTGAAGGGCGATGCCGCCGCCCAGACCAAGGCACTGCTGGCCGAAAAGCAGCCGCTGGAAGTGGTGGACGAAGCGCTGATCCCGGCGCTGGACATCGTGGGCGCCAAGTACGAGAAGGGAACGCTGTTCCTGCCGCAGCTGCTGCAGGCCGCAAGTGCGGCCCAGAGCGCTTTTGAGGAGATCAAGAACGTCATTGCCCAGAAGGGCGAGGGCAGCGCCAGCAAGGGCCGCATCGTGCTGGCCACCGTCAAGGGCGACGTGCACGACATCGGCAAGAACATCGTCAAGGTCATTCTGGAAAACTACGGCTTTGAGGTGATCGACCTGGGCCGTGATGTGCCGGTGGAGACGGTGGTGAACACTGTGCGGGAAAAGAATGTGCATCTGGTGGGCCTTTCCGCCCTGATGACCACTACCCTCAAGAGCATGGAGGAAACCATTGCCGCCCTGCACGAAGCGGGCTTGGACTGCAAGATCATGGTGGGCGGTGCGGTGCTCACGCCGGAATATGCCGAGAAGATCGGCGCGGACTGGTACGCCAAGGATGCCAAGCGCAGCGCGGACATCGCCAAGGAATTTTTCGGGGCGCAGTAAAAGCATGAATGCAGGCCAGCAGGAAGCTTTCTCCGCGAACAGCCCGGGACTCCAGTCCCGCCCCAACGCTTATGTGCGGGGCCTCCTTTGAAAACACCTGAAAATCTATTTGCAAATTGTTCAAAAACTCCACAAAGAAATGCCACGATTGTCTGGTAGTATAAGGGTGCAGTCAGGGAGATGCAAAGACATCTCCCCAAAGCCGACAAGGGCTTTCACCTGCGGGGGCTGGTGCATCTGGCACAGCCCAGCAGGTACTTATTAAAACACTGTCCCCCGCCTATGCCAGGCAATCGCCAACGACGGCGGACAGACTACCAAATCCCTCCTGATCCGCCGCAAAGTTCGGGAGTTCTCATACCGCAGCCAGCACCGCTTTATCCTCCTTTCCACGGTGCTGGCTGCTTTTGTTTTTACCTGAATGCAAGAGAACGATTGGGAATAGCCGCCGCGTGCGCTTTGGCTGTTTTAGCGGAAATTCTATTATAATTAGTTGAGCCTCGGAAAAATCTGCGGATTTTTCCGAGGCTCTTTTTCACGAATAGGATCGAAGCGATATACTTCATCTGAATGTAAAAAGCAAAGCGAGAACGAGTGCGAGAGAAAATTGGTTTATACAGTTCGTTTTACTTCACTGCGTTTCGCCCATTTGTTGCTGATCTTATCTGCCAGCAGGGAGCCGCAGGCCCCCAATGCAAGGCCCAGTGCCACGCCGCCCAGAATGTCGGTGGGGAAATGCACATACAGGTACATCCGCGTGAAGCCGATGAACACGGCCAGCGCAAGAGCCGGGATGCCGAGCCTGCGGTTCTGCAGCCAGAGCGCAAAGGCAGCGGCAAAGGCGGAGGATGTGTGTCCGGAAGGGAAGGACCAGCCATGCGGCCGGGCCACCAGTGTGAGCATCTCCGGCCGGAGGTCGCAGGGGCGCGGGCGTGCGAACAGCGGCTTTAAGGCGCAGTGGCCCGCCAGCATATAAAGGCCCAGCGCCAGCGCCATGGCCAGCCCGGCCCGGCGGGTGCGCCGGAACGCCAGCAGCACCGCCGTGAAGGCGATCCAGATCTCGCCGTGGGCACCGGCCTGATCGAAAAACACCGCCAGTGCATCCAGCACCGGACAGCGCAGAGCCTGCAAGGCATCCAGAAGGGTAAATTCAAAGGACATGGATAAAGCCTCCCTGCTTGTTGTTCTTGCCCTTATGGTAACATGGAACCGGGCAGAGAATAAGAACAAGGCTTGTACAAAGGATAAACAAATCTTAAACCGGCAGAGAAGATGTCGGAAACAAGACAAAACTGGAATATAGAGACACAATACTACAAATTGTAAATAGAAAAGAAGCCCTGCGGTGCTGGACGCAGGGCTTCTTGCATCCTTTACTGCATCTGGTCAAGGGTGGGATAGCTGTCGATGGCACCATTCGTCTGCACGCTGATGCCGCAGAACTGGTTGGAAAAGGCAAGGTATTCGTTCAGCTTTGTTTTGCTGAGCTTTGCCAGTTTTTCCAGTGTCACGCCGTCACGTTCCAGCTGCCACAAAAACGAGCCGATGAAGCCGTCGCCTGCGCCGGTGGTGTCCACAGCCCGGACTTTCCGGCAGGGGGCAAAGCCGTGGGCGGTGCGGGTATAGGCGTGGGCACCGCTGCTGCCGCAGGTGTACAGCACCAGCTGCACATCGCCCACAAGCAGTTGCGGCAGGGCGGATTCGATGTCCGCAGTGCCGGTGAGAAATTCTAGCTCTTCGTCCGAAATTTTGAGGATATTGGAAAGCGGCAGGAACTGCAGCACGGTCCCGCGCAGCATGTCGCGGTCCGGCCAGAGGGGGAAGCGCAGGTTCGGGTCAAAGCTGACGATAGCACCAGCTTCGCGTGCGGCGGCAATGGCCGCAAGATGAGCATAGCGCATGGGGCTGTCCACCAGCGAGACACTGCAGAAGTGCAGGGCAAAGGCATCGGCGAACCATGCAGGGTCGATCTGCTCCGGAGAATAGAGCAGGTCCGCCGAGGGTTTGCGGTAGAAGCTGAAGGTGCGGCTGCCGTCCTCTTCCAGACTGACGAAGGCAAGGGCCGTGTTGGCCTTATCGGTAAAGGCCAGATGGGAGAGGTCGATGCCGCAGGCTTCCAGCTCCCGGGCGATCTTGTGGCCGAAGGGGTCGTCGCCCAGCTGGCTCAGAAAAGCACTTTTGCCGCCCAGCCGGGCAAAGGCCGCGCACACGTTGGCCGGTGCGCCGCCAGTGCGCGGGCTGAACGAGGGAACCTCGTCAAAAGAACAGCCCACCCTGGACGGGATCATATCGATGAGTGCTTCGCCAATGGAAAACAGTGTGCTGCCGGACATAGAGAACCTCCCAAATTAAGATGCTGGTAATAAAAGACTTCCCCCGGCGAGGGGGATGATTTTGTGACCGCTCCCAGTGTAAGGGCCAGAGCCCGGGCTGTCAATGCTTTTTTGCGCGGTACAGGGCGCTTTTGTGTTGACTTGCATTTTGGGGTGTGCTAAAATATGCCGGTATGCGTAAAAAATGCCATGAAAGGGAACTTGGATGAACCTGACAAAACAGTTCTTTAAATATGTATCACAGAATATCTTCGGCCTGCTGGGTACCTCGTGCTACATTCTGGCCGATACCTATTTCATCTCGCAGGCGGCGGGTACCGACGGCGTGACCCTGCTCAACCTCTGCCTGCCGGTCTACAACTTCATCTTTGCCGTCGGCTCCATGGTCGGCCTTGGCGCGGCCACCCGCTACGCCATCCTCAAGGCGCAGGGAGACGAGCGCTGCCAGCGCTATTTTTCCAATGCCATCTTCTGCGCCTGTGTGCTCAGCGTGCCGTTCCTGCTGGTGGGCATTTTTGCGCCCGGCGGCCTTCTGCGGCTGATGGGCGGTGACGCGGGGATCATGGCGCTGGGCATCCCGTATGCCCGTATCTTCCTTATGTTCACGCCCTTCTTCATGTGCAACTATATCGTGTCGGCCTTTGTGCGCAACGACGGCGACCCCTCCCTTGCCATGGTGGCTACCCTGAGCAGCAGCCTGTTCAATGTGGTGTTCGACTATATTTTCATGTTTCCCATGGGTCTGGGGCTGGCCGGTGCGGCGCTGGCCACCGCCGTGTCTCCCATCATCAGCATTTCCATCTGCAGCCGCCACTTCTTTAAAAAGGAGAACAGCGTGCAGTTCGTGCGCCAGCGCCCCTCGGTGAGGCTGCTGGGCCAGAGCTGCCAGCTTGGCATCTCCGGCTTTGTGGGTGAGATGTCCTCCGGCGTTACCACCACCGTATTCAACTTCCTGCTGCTGGGTCTGGCGGGCAATGTGGCGGTGGCGGCCTATGGCGTGGTGGCGAACTTTGCGCTGGTGGCAACGGCCATCTTCAACGGCGTAGCACAGGGCGCACAGCCGCTGGTGAGCGAGTGCTACGGCAAAAGCGACAAGGCCGGTGCCAGAAAGCTGCTCATCCTGGGCAGCTGCACCGCACTGGTGCTGGCAGCGGTGCTGTACGGCATCATCTTTGGTGCTACCGATGCACTGGTGGGCATATTCAACAGCGAAAGCTCCGCCCAGATGGCGCAGTTTGCCCACATGGGCATGCGGCTGTACTTTGTGGGCTACTTCTTTGCCGGGTTCAACATCGTGGCAGCGGGCTATCTGAGTGCGACCAACCGCCCGGTGGAAGCCTCCGTAACCTCCATCTGCCGCGGCATGGTGGCCATCGTGGCCTGCTCGCTGGTGCTGAGCCGCCTGTTTGGCATGAATGGTGTGTGGGCAGCGTTCCCGGCATCGGAACTGCTCACCGCAGTGCTGACCCTGTTTTTGCTGCTGCGCGGTAAAAAGCAGACCGCATAGCCCTTAAATATAAAGCTCCTGTTCGCGCAGAGATTCCTCAGGCGAAAGCCCACTCTGCGCGGCGTGACCGGCCATTGCCCGCCACTGTGCGGGGGATTGGCCGGTTTCTTTTTTGAACACCCGGCACAGGTAGTTGGCACCGGAAAAGCCGCACAGGCTGGCTACCACGTCCAGTGTGTACTCCCGGTGGAGCAGCAGCCGCTGGGCTGCTTCAACGCGCACAGTGGTGAGGTATTTGCCCGGCGGCACGCCAATGGCTGCGGTAAAGGTGCGCACCAGATGGCTCTTGGACACGCCCAGCCGTTCGCTCAGCTCCTCCACGCCGTAAAGGCCCGCGTAGTTTGCGCGGATGTCCTCAATGGCGGCCTGCACCAGCGGCGGCAGGGCGGACGCGGCACTGTCGGCATCGGCCAGCTCACACAACAGTGCGTAGGCCAACTGGCTGCGGGCACGGCTGTGGGCGGCCTTTTCCTCAGCAAGGCGGTCCATCAGTTCGGCAGCGGCCGGGCAGGAACCGCCCTTGGCAAGGAAGGGCAGTTCGTGCAGCCCGGCCAGAAACTGGGAAGCCGCCTGCCCGGTAAGCTGGACGCAGAGCAGATGGCAGATGCTTTCCGGCACAAGGGCCAGCGGGGCACGGCTCAGGATCAGGTGCCCGGCAGGCACGGACTGCGGCGGCAAAATGAGCGCTGCACCCAGCGGCAGCGGCCCGGCAGCAGGTACGGATGCAGAGCACTGGCCGCTGGACACAAGGCACACCCACAGTCCTTCGCCGGAGAGGGTGAGGGGGGCAGACAGCTGCAGATCCTGCACGGAAGCGGGAAAAGCGATGGTGTTCCAGTCAAAAAGCAATATCTGACACCTCTAATCAATAAAATGCTATTTTATATCACAAAATTATCTGTTATTATAGTACCAACGAATGAACACGCCGTCAAGAGCGTGAGAACCTTAAAAATTATGGAGGCAAACGACTATGGCTTCGATCAGCTGCCAGCACATCTATAAGATCTATCCGGGTGCTACCGCTCCCGCTGTTACCGACTTTAACCTGGAGATCCAGGATAAGGAATTCATCATCTTCGTCGGCCCCTCTGGCTGCGGCAAGTCCACCACCCTGCGCATGATCGCCGGTCTGGAGGAGATCTCCAAGGGCGAAATGTACATCGGTGGCCGTCTGATCAACGACGTTCCCCCGAAGGATCGTGATATCGCAATGGTGTTCCAGAGCTACGCTCTGTACCCCCACATGTTTCCGCACGCGGCCAGACCGGCCGCGCCGCCGACAAGATCCTGCTCGGCGATGCCGAACGAAAACTCGCGCTCCGGAAAGCGCTTGCCGAACTTTTCCAGTCCGCAGGTCTTTGTGTCCGCGTTGCAGACAACAAAGTCCGGGTTGGTCTCGGCGATCTTCAACAGCTCGTCGCCGAACGCCATTCTCGTTGCAAGGGTCTTACTCATTAAACCACACCGCCTTCCCCAATCTCAAGGATCGCCTGAACCAATTCTTCGTCGCTTGGCGAATTGCCGTGCCATTTGCAGTCGTCCTCCATGAACGAAACGCCTCTTCCTTTGACCGTGCGCATCAGGATCACCGTCGGGTGGCGCATGGTCTTTGCCGTATGCAGCACCGTGAGGAGGTCTTTCATGTTGTGCCCGTTGACCTCCACAACGTTCCAGCCAAAGGCGCGCCACTTGTCCGCGAGCGGCTCGACGGTCATGATCTCATTGACCCAGCCGTTGATCTGCACGCCGTTGCAGTCCACGATGGCAACGAGGTTGCCCAGATCATGGTGGTGCGCCGCCATTGCGGCCTCCCACACCATGCCCTCCTGCACCTCGCCGTCGCCGAGCATAACGTAGGTCATATAGTCCTGATGGTGCAGTCGCCCCGACATGGCCATGCCCACGCCGATCGCAAGGCCGTTGCCCAGCGAGCCGCTGCTGATGTCAATGCCGGGTGTCTTGTTCATATCCGGGTGCCCCTGCAGAATGGAGTGGTACTGGCGCAGGGTGGTGAGATGCTTGGGGTCGAAGAACCCCCGGCGCGCCAGCGCCGCATACAGCGCCGGGCAGGCGTGGCCCTTGGAGAGCACAAAGCGGTCGCGATCCTCCCACCGCGGGTTCTGCGGGTCGATCCGCATGACGTGAAAGTAGAGCGCGGTGATCATGTCCACCGCGGAGAGTGAACCGCCGGGGTGTCCCGCCTTGGCCGCGTGGATCATCTCGACGATATCTCTTCGGAGCTGGACCGCCTGTTCCTCCAGGCGCTCGACATCCTTTTCAGTGAAGTAGAAATTTGTCAAACCTATCGTCCTTTCCGTTCCGGTTTCGCGCGTCGCCGCCCCGCAGCCGCGTGCAAAAAGGCTCACAGGGCAGGTTTCACTTTCTGTCCCTAACGTTACCAAAACGTTTCAAATAAGTCCAATTCATTTGAAATTCTTTTATTATCATTTAAACCAATGATAGAAAAAGAGGATTGACAGGCGCTCCGCTTTCGGTGATACTGGATGAAAA
>ERZ772880.2634-NODE-2634-length-13405-cov-37.969139_pt1 | contig 13405 bp, 8 predicted proteins | sample MGYA00580577_ERZ772880 | MGnify/ENA primary metagenome ERZ772880 (study PRJEB29015, sample SAMEA2737705) | human gut metagenome | biome: human gut; feature: human-associated habitat; material: faeces | place: China | collected 2012 ... | reverse complement strand
GTATCCCGCCGCATGGTTGGCGGCACGACGGTGCAGGTCTATGTGACGGTCCAGGGCAATGTGATCGGCAATCAGGCTTACGCGGAGAGCTTGGGAGAAACCATTGCTCAAAAGCTCCTGCGGGCGCTGCGGAACAGCTGAGGAGGCTCCATGTACCAGGTGATCCTATCCATCAACAACAACGAGGAGGTGGCGGTGCTGCCCGCGGTCCCGACGGATCTCGGGCCCCAGCTCCCCCAGAACAACGGGACCTATGAGGGCCTTTCCGGAGATTACAACACCCTGGGGCCTATGGGCCTTTGGGAGATGTCCATTGCCAGCTTCTTCCCGGTGGGCCGGCGTTACAGCTTCATGCCGGCAGACGCCTGGACAGACGGGTGGAAGTATGTGGACTTCTTCGAGCGGAACCGCCCCAGGATGCTGCCGTTCCGGATCATCATTCTGGATGGGAACGGCGTTTGCCGCATGAACAGCCCCTGCTCGGTGGACCAATTCGAGTGGCATGTCAAGCGGAACGGGGATATCTCTTACAGCCTGACGCTGCGGGAATACCGCTTCGTCTCCGGCGCGAAGTGAGGAGGGGCCATGGGAACGCAGTACGTGGACGACCACCGCTTCCTGCTGTGCAAGGGCAGCACGGTGACGGACATCACCAGGGCGGTCAGCCAGCCGGAGGCCCGGGATGAGCTGGACGCCCTCAGCGTGGAGCTGACCTTCACGGCGGTGCGGAACAACAACCGGGACAAGTATATGCACTGGTACGGCATCGAGCCGGGAGACAAGCTGCGGGTTGTGAACCACGGCCGGGAGGTCTTTTCCGGCGTGATCCTCACCGTGGGGCTGGACGGCGCGGTGACCGCCAACGACATGGGATGGTATCTGACTAAATCAGAGATCATCCTGCAGCTGGCGGACGCGGCGGCGCCGGACGCGGTGCGGCGGATGTGCGCCAAGGCGGGGATCGCCGCCGGAACCATCGACCTGCCGCCCACCCGGATCTCCCAGGTGTGGGTAGGGTCCACCCCGGAGCAGATCCTGGAGGACATCCTGGCCATCTGCTCTGCGGAGACGGGACTCACCTACCGCCGGCGAGTCCGGGAAGGCGCTCTGCAGGTGGGGCCGCTGCCGACCGTCCCCATCATTGCCTACCACAAGCCGGCGGAAAATCTGGGGGCCTTTGACATCACCCTGGCAAAGGGCAGCGTCAGCGGATCGGACTCCATGGCCGAGCTGACCAACAGCGTGGTGCTGGCCGCCGGAGGAGAGTCCGCTGAGACGCTGGGACGTGCGTACAACAGCGCCAGCATTGCCAAATACGGCCTGCTGCAGGCGGTGGAGACCCTTTCCGGAGATGAGAACACCGCCCAGGCGCGACAGCGGCTCCAAACGCTGCTTGCTCAGGGCGACAGGATCGCCCGGGAGCGGTCTGTGGATGAAATCTGGGGGGCGGACGAGGTGGAGAGCGGTATCCTCCTGCAATTCCGGCAAAACAGCTATGGCGTGACCGGGGTGCAGCGGGTCACCGGCGTCACCCACCGCTATGGACACCCCCACCTGATGAGTCTGACGGTGGAGGACCCCCAATCCCCCCGGGCCGCTGGCAGCGGGGACGCCATTACCGTTTGAGGAGGACAGCATGGGCGCATGGGACTATGAGCTGGCCCGCGAGCTGCGGGGCCTGGGGCGGGGAGCGGGCAGGACGGAGATCCTGGAGGGGACGGTGGTATCCGTCAATCCGCTGACCGTCTCCCTGTTCGGCGGAGAGGTGATGGCGCCGCCGGCGCCGCTGCAAACGCTGTTCTGCGCCCAGGGATTTTACCGGGACGCGGACAGCGGACATCTGGAGCTGGAGGCCTGGAAATCCGGGGACCGGGTGTGCTGCTGCTGGATGGGCAAGACTGTGGTGGTTTTAGGCCGGCTGTCCGAGCCGGACGAAGCGTTGGATGTGAGGTGATCTGTGATGGCGGAGATGTTTCCGACGGTGCCGGGGCGTATCCCGGCCCAGGCGGTGGAGGAGATCGGGCGGGTACCGGCCTTCGACAGCGAAACCAGCCGGTTCCTGCTGGTGGACGGCGCCCTGGTGGAGCGCACCGGGCGGGAGGCGGTGCGGCAGTGGTTTGACCTGATGCTGCGGCAGCAGCCGAACCGGGTGCCCATCTATAGGACGGAGTCCGGCGCGGCCGGGATCGGCGTGGACCGGCAGATGATCGGCAGCAAGCTGCCCTCCGGCCTGATCGCGGCGGAGATCGAGCGCAATGTGCGGGAGACGGCTTCCTATTGCCCGGCGGTGCGGGCGATACGGGATTTTGATTTCCAACAAGTGCTTCATTGTCACCCCGGTATCCACAATATCTTCCACAATCACCACTGTACGACCCTCAATATCATCATTCAAACCTACCAACTCTTTTACCTTTCCTGTAGAAGAAGTTCCTGCATAAGAGGCCAGTTTCACGAAAGAAATTTCACTGGGAATGGTAAGGTTACGCATCAAGTCGGCAGCAAACATGAATGCGCCGTTCAATACACTTAAAAACAAGGGATTAGTTCCTTCTAAATCCCGATTAATCTCACTCGCTACCCGTGCCACTTCTTTTAAGATCCGTTCTTCAGGAATGAAAGGAGTGAAACGTTTATCTTTGATTTGAATGGTATCCATAACCGCTATTTTATTAAATTGCTGCAAAAATAACATTTTTATTCCAAGTATCGAAGTATTCACATAACCTCTTTTTGTAAATAGTGTTATCTTTGTACGTTCAAACAAAAGAGATTGTCATGAAAATTATTTCGAGCACCCAACTAAAAGAGCTGGACAAGTACACGATTGCCAAAGAACCGGTTGCCTCCATTGATTTGATGGAACGGGCAGCCGAAGAACTGACTCGTGCCATTACCCACCGATGGGATACTTCTTTCCATATTGTAGTATTCGCCGGACCGGGAAATAACGGGGGCGATGCGCTTGCCGTAGCCCGTATGTTGTCTAAGCAAAACTATCACGTAGAAGTCTTTCTGTTTAACACCAAAGGAAAACTGTCGGAAGAATGTCAGACCAATCTTGAACGGTTAAAAGAATGCGGCTCGGTGTACTTTACTGAAGTAAGCACACAATTTGATCCTCCAGTCCTGACAGAAAGGCATCTGGTAGTAGACGGATTATTCGGTTCCGGACTCAACAAACCACTGAACGGTGGATTTGCTGCCGTAGTGAAATATATTAATACATCCAAGGCACAGGTAGTAGCCATTGATGTACCTTCAGGATTAATGTGTGAGGACAACACTTATAATATCCGTCAAAACATGATACGCGCGGATGTCACTCTCAGCATTCAGCTACCTAAGTTATCCTTTCTTTTCCCCGAAAACGAAGACATTGTAGGCGAATGGCAACTATTGGACATCCAACTGAAAAAAGACTTTATTGATACAGCACAAAGTCCCTACTATATCACAGAGGAAGAAGAAATTCGCAGTCTCATCAAACCGCGGAAACGATTTGCCCACAAGGGAGCTTTCGGCCATGCACTGCTCATCGCAGGATCTTATGGTATGGCAGGAGCATCCATTTTATCTGCCCGTGCCTGCCTGCGTTCGGGAGTGGGATTACTGACTGTCCATGTACCTATCCACAACCATGATTTACTTCAGACCACTGTCCCCGAAGCCATTGTACAGACAGACATACACGACCATTATTTTGCCGAGCCCGTGGATACAGACCGTTATCAAGCCATAGCCATCGGTCCGGGGTTGGGACAAGAAGAAGATACAGCGTTGGCCATGATGGAACAAATACAAGGTTGTCCGGTACCTTTAGTGCTGGATGCGGATGCCATTAATATTTTCGGCACTCACCGCAACTGGCTCAGCCGGATGCCGAAGCGCTGTATTCTCACCCCCCATCTAAAGGAACTGGAACGACTGATAGGTAAATGCATGGATACTTACGAACGGCTGACAAAGACGAAAGAACTGGCAGCCTATCTGCAAAGCTATATCATTATAAAGGGATCATGGAGCACAGTTGTCACCCCCGAAGGAAATTGTTATTTCAATCCCACCGGGAATCCAGGTATGGCAACCGCCGGCAGCGGTGATGTGCTGACCGGTATTCTGGCAGCCTTATTGGCACAAGGATATACTCAAGAAGATGCATGCCGCCTGGGCGTCTACGTACATGGTCTGGCAGGAGACATTGCAGCGGAAGAAAAAGGAGAAATAGGAACCACCTCAAGTGATCTTATTGACGCATTACCCGCAGCATGGAAGAAATTAACAGAAACAAAAGGCAGATTTACAAAAGAATAGCTATATTTGCTTACATATATGATAGAATATAGAAATATGAAAAAAGGATTAATCGCAGCAGGGTTACTGGTTTCATTAAGCGGCACCGCACAAGATGTCAGTACATATACTCCCGGAACCATGGGAGAAGGAGTGGTTTATTATTTGCCTAAGACCGAAATAGAATTGCAAGTCACCGCAACCAAAGTTGTCTACACGCCCGGAGAATTCTGCCAATACGCCGATCGCTATCTGCGCCTTACAGGCATATCATCCCAACCGGAAGAACATTGGGAAATAAACAGTATCAAGGTAAATTCCATAGGCATTCCTGACCCGGACAATGCATACGCTGTAAAACTGAAAGACAAAAGTGCGGCCTCACAGGTAGAATTGACTCCTGAAGGAATCATAAAGGCTATCAACACCACCTCTCCTATAGAGAAAGCACCTGTGACAAAGGTTGCCGATACGGTCAAAAAACGTATTGACCCACGCAGTTTTATGACCGAAGAGATTCTGATAGCCGGTTCTACCGCTAAAATGGCTGAGTTGGTGGCGAAAGAAATCTACAATATACGAGAAAGCAAAAACAGCCTGACCCGCGGGCAAGCAGATTATATGCCCAAAGACGGAGCCGCTTTAAAACTCATGCTGGACAATCTGGATGAACAGGAACAAGCCATGATGCAAATGTTTGCCGGCACAACAGACCGCATAGAAAAATCATTTACCATCCGCATAAAACCAGAAGCGGACATGAAAGAAAAAGTAGCTTTCCGTTTCTCAAAGAAACTAGGGATGCTGGATGCCGATAATTTATCCGGTGAACCTTATTACATTTCCATCGTCAACCAAGAAACATTGCCACCGATGGATCCGAAAGGCAAAGAAAAAAAGAAGACGGATGGTGTTATTTACAATATTCCGGGAAAAGCTCAGGTTACCGTATTCACTCCAAACAAACGTTATTTTGACGGAGAACTACCTGTTACACAATTTGGGACAACGGAATGTCTGATAGATAACCTTTTTAATAAAAAAGTAAATACACGAGTGATCTTTAATCCTAATACCGGAGGAATTGTGAAGATTGATAAAGACTAAAACTCCATCTCACCCCTACATAGCAAAATGAGGGTATCCATAATACACTGGACACCCTCATTTTCACTAAAAGACAATCAATTATTTTTTAATATTTGGTTCCTCCAATCCATACCCCTTTTTCTTATTCTCACCTTTCAGCCACAAAGCAAAGAACAATGCAGCCACACCAAAGCCTGCAAATATCCACATGGGAAGTGTATAATCATAAGTCTGCATTCCATCTACTACCGGTCCTTTGCAATACTCATTCAAGACAAAACCAATCAAAGCAGGTACACCCATCAACCCCCAGTTTTGTACCCAGAAGATCAAAGCGTAAGCTGTACCCAACTGCTTTTCCGGAATAATTTTAGGAACAGAGGGCCACATAGCCGATGGCACCAAAGAAAAGCCAATCCCCAATATAATCATAATGATAGTGGCAAACCACCATACATTCAAGACAGGTAACGCAAACATTGTATGAACAAAAATCAACAGCACAGAACCGATGATCATCAGCGTAGCTCCCTTGCCTATCCGATCGTACACATTACCGAAAAGCGGAGTAAGGAACAAAGTTCCCAATGGTAACAGGCTAGGAATAGTACCCGCCAATTCCGGATCTACATTATATTTCTGCACCATCAAGTCTGTAGCATATTTCAAGAAAGGGAATACGGCAGAATAAAACAACACACACAGCAACGCAATCAGCCAAAATCCTTTATTGGTTACAATCAACCAAATATCTTTCATACGGAAAGGCTCTTCAGGTTCCGCCCCTTCTTCTTCTAAAGAAGCATCCAGTTTCTTATCATAGAAAGTATAAATAAAAAATGCTACCGTACCAATACAAAGCATAGTAAGGCACAGCAACAATGGAGCAGGGATATTAGGATGGAACACACCCTCATCATCAGTAATACCAAAGAAAGTAGCGATAGGAACCGTAACAGCCAAAGCCAGCATAGTGCCTAAACGGGCTGTCGCCATCTCCATACCCATGGCCAGAGCCATTTCTTTTCCTTTAAACCACTTCACAATAATTTTTGAGACCGTGATGCCTGCAATCTCTACACCGACACCAAATATAGCATATCCCAACGCAGCCAGTCCTACCTGGGTTTTCATTCCAAGCAAAGTGCTTCCCTCAGCAAATGTAGTAGAAATAGCATAATATTTTAACCCACAGCCCAACACCATCAAAAGGCATGCTCCCATACCAGTAAAGCGCACTCCCATCTTATCCAAAATGATACCACCGATAATAAGCATAAAGGCAAAGACATTGAACCAACCGTATGCACTGGTAAAAATACCATAATCCAGACTATCCCACAGCAGCTCCTTTTCAAGCATCGGTTTTAAGGGAGACATTACATCGGTCAAAAAATAACCGCATAGCATGGTGAAAGCCACCAACGCCAACACACTCCACCGAAGAACCTTGGAGTCATTGAGCTTTTTTTGAATTTGTTCTTTCATTCTTTTATAAGATTTTTGATTAATAGTTTTTCATGTTCAGCTTACAAAGATACAGTTTTTTAGGTAGAGAAGCCTCTTTCCATAAAAAAGTTCTATCTTTGCGTGACGATTAAATCGTTTTATTGTAGGAAATCGTCATAAAATTACTTTTTATAAACTTAACTTTATTGATCATGAAAAAAAGCAAAACATTTCTTGTTTGCGCCATGTTGAGTGGCAGCGTCTTATTTTCATCATGCATCGGTTCTTTCGGATTATGGAATAGTTTGAAAGACTGGAACCAGGGGGTAAGCAACAAGTTTGTCAACGAACTTATCTTTCTCGCTTTCCATATTGTCCCTGTTTATGAAATTGCTTATCTGGCAGACGCATTGGTTTTAAATTCCATCGAATTCTGGAGTGGTTCCAACCCTACAGCTTCTATCGGTGAAGTAAAAACAGTGCAAGGAGAAAATGGCGAATACTTGGTAAAAACCAACGAAAACGGTTATACCATTACCAAAAAAGGAGAAGACAAATCTGTAGATTTGGTCTATAACAAAGAAAACAATACATGGAATGCCGTAGCCGACGGACAGAGCTTCGAACTTGTGAAAATGAACGAAGACGGAACGGCTGTTTTGAGCCTGCAAAACGGAACCTCCATGACTGTCACTCCTGATGCACAAGGTATTGCTACCGCAAGAATAGCTACAGGAAACTCCTTGTTTTTTGCTGCAAGATAATAAACACAACATCATTTAAACACAAAGAAAAGAAGTTGCCCATGCAAACAACTTCTTTTCTTCCATAAAACAATACTACTATGAAGAAGCAAATCATGCTGGGCGGCCTACTCCTATTATTAGGCTCCTGTACTCCCCAAAACAAAGCGAATGACCCGAATGCAATTGACATTGCCGTAAGTCTGGAACACCTCACAGAATTAAAGACCTCCCAATTGGGAAAACAAATCCGTTATATCCCTTTGGAAACAACAGACTCATCCCTGATTGGCAACTCCTATTCCATCAAGTTATCTAAAGACCATATCTTTGTCTCTACCAACGGACGATGCCTGTCATTCAACAAGCAAACCGGAAAATATCTTGGCAGCATCGGGCACAAAGGAGAAGATCCACAAGGCTACAGCAATGCCAACTGCTTTATTCACCCCCATACCAACAATCTCTACTTTTATCGCCAACCCGACAAGTTGGTAAAATACGATACAAAAGGTAACTATCTAGGGCAAGTACACCTACCACAAAAGATTTCCCCATCCCTTTACTTTACTTTTTCCGACTCCCTTATTCTTGCTCATTATGGAGAAGGAATAGGACAACCGCAAGCAAGTGCGTTACTTTACTTCAACGAACAGGGAGAAGTAAAAGACTCATTGCCGGAATTTGCCAATCCGGGTGATCCTATGGGCATGGACCAGATATCCAGCATCAACGTATTCAAGCAATTACCCGGTAACGCCAACATAGGAGGGTTAATATATATAAATTATCAGGATGGAACAATGACTGTTCTTCCTATAGACCAGCCTTCACTTTGGCTGAGCAACGGCAGCATACGTTTCAGAAAAGCGTTCAATGACACAATCTACGACATTAAAGGACACGAAGCTACTGTCCATACCACTTTCCATACCGGGCAATGGCATTTCCCGGCTGAAAAAATGGGACAAAAAGAGGATACAGAGAACTACATCGTTATAACCGGTATTCTGGAAACTCCCAAACATCTCTTCTTTATATCTCTACAGGGATTATACGACAAGAGAAAACCCTTCTACGGTATTTACGACAAAGAAAAACATATTACTTATATGAATGATGCCAATGTGGGGCTGACAGATGACCTGACGCATTTCATGCCTTTCTATCCCATCACTTGTACAGAAGAAGGAGAGTATGCCGCTTTATTGGAGATAGGGAAAATAGACGAATGGATGGATAAAAATCCGGGAATTGTCCAAGAAGGAAAGCTAAGCTTTTTACAGGAAATCAATGAAGAATCCAATCCGGTTTGTGTTATAGTGGAACCTTGACAACCATAAAAGAACGCTGCTTTCCTCACGGAGAGCAGCGTTCTCTTTCTTCAACACGTTGAAGATAACAGTATGCTAAATTAGTCACGACCTCCACCCAATGCCTGATAGAGATTGATTACGCCTTGCATTTCAGTAAAACGGTTAGCAACCTGAGTTAACTCCGCATTAAGCAAAGTCTGCTGAGCCGTCAAAACTTCCAGATAAGTCGTATTCCCATGTTGCATCAGCAAAGAGGTACTTTCCAAAGCTTTATTTAATGAATTTATTTGTTTATCATAATAAACTGACTTATCACGGGCCGTCTGATATTTCACCAAAGCCTCGTTCACTTCACTTCCTGCATTCAACAAAGCCTGTTGAAAACTCAGTTTGGCTTCTTCTTGCCGAGCCTTAGCTATCTTTAGCTGTGCTATGTTCGCACCTTTATTAAACAGTGGCTGGGTCAACGAAGCTACAGCCGTTGCAATGAACTTGCCCGGATTGACAATCATACTTCCTGCTGAATTAGTCCATCCCGCACTTCCACTTAAAACAATAGAAGGATAAAAGGCGGAACGAGCCTGATTTGTGGCATAGAAAGCTGCTTCCAACGAACGCTCCGCACTGCGTACATCGGGACGGTTGGCAAGCATTTGCACAGGGATGCCTACCGGGAAATGTTCCTTCAGCATATAAGAACTGTCCCATGTGCCCGTTCTCTCAATAGCATGAGGAGATTCAGCCAACAACAACGACAAACTGTTTTCTACCTGGTTAATTTGTTCTTTCAGATCAAGAACTGAAGTACATATAGTATAATATGTAGCTTCCATTTGTGAAACGGCAGCTTCATTTGCCAATCCGGCTTCCATCAGAGCACGGGTTGCATCTACGGTTTCTTTCCAGGACTTTTCAGTCCGGACAGAAATGGCCAGCTGATTGTCCAGCATCAGCAAGGTATAGTAAGTATTAGCTATACCGGCTATCAGCTGTGTCCGGACAGCCTGTTTATAGTCACGGCTCTGTTCCAGCAATGCTTTCGCCTGGCGTTTCGCATTACGGATGCGGCCGAAAATATCAATTTCCCAACTTGCCGCCACCGGTAAAGTATAAGTTTGTGCAGCTTTTCCTTTGTCAAAACTACTTGCTGTCCCCTGAGGTGACAGAGCAAAAGAAGGCAGATAAGCCAATTTGGCTGACAGCATAGCAGCTTCCGCCTCTTTCACACGCCATTGTGCTGACTGCAAATCCGTATTGTTCCGCAAGCCTTGCTCTATCAATTCCTGAAGCCGCGGATCTGTAAAAATCTCCTGCCAGCCCAGATTGCCGATATTATCCACGGTATCAGCAACTGCCACCTCTTCCCCATACAAATTATCGGGCACTTCGGTTGCAGGTTTATATTGGGTATATATGCCGCAGCTACTCAGTGTGAGCGCTGCGACAGTCAGAGTGATGATCTGTTTTTTCATTTTTTCTCTTCGTTTTTGCTTTCGATGTGGTGTTGTCTCTCTTCTTTTGCTTCTACACATTCCTCTTGAATCTGCCAATCGGCCGCCGGCTGAAACAGAATAGGACGTACCTTTTCCTGTAAATATTGGAATACGATAAACAAAGAAGGTACAATAAACAGCAACGCCAGCGTACCGATCACCATTCCACCCACAGTACCTGTTCCCAGCGAACTGTTTCCATTAGCACCTACTCCACTGGCAACCATCAACGGGAACAGACCGAAAATCATAGTCAGTGCCGTCATCAGGATAGGACGCAAACGGGCTTTGGCGGCAGAAAGTGCAGCGGAAGTCAGGCTCATACCTGCCTTACGACGCTCGGTAGCGTACTCGGTCAGCAAAATGGCAGTCTTAGCAAGCAAACCTATCAACATAATCAAACCGGTCTGCAAATAAATATTGTTCTCCAGTCCCATCATCTTCGCAAACAGGAAGCTACCCATCAGCCCAAACGGAACAGACAACAACACCGCAAACGGAATGAGGAAACTTTCATAAAGTGCACTTAAAATCAGATAAATCATCAAGAAACAGATAGCAAAAATGATAATGGTAGTACCTCCCTGGTCGGTCTCTTCACGGGTAATACCACCAAAGTCGTACCCAAAACCTTTGGGAAGTGCCTGTACGGCAGTTTCCTGAACGGCACGGATGGCATCACCGGTACTATACCCTTCGGCAGGCATTGCATTTACAGCAATAGAATTGAACATATTGAAACGGCTCAGCGATTCTGCCCCATAACTGCGGGTCAATGTCACAAACTGGCTGAGAGGAGCCATCTCGCCATTAGACATACGCACAAAGATATTATTCAACGAGCTTTCATCCACACGATACTTCGGATCTGCCTGAATCATAACCTTATATACTTTAGAGAAACGATTAAAATTTGAAACATACTGCCCACCATAATAGCCGGACAATGTGCTTAGCACAACATCCGGAGTGATACCGGCACGCTTACATTTGGACGCATCCACTTCTACCGTCCATTGCGGATAACGGATATCAAAAGTAGAGTATGCCATCGCGATCTCGGGACGTTGGTTCAGAGCACCCAGATATTGTTGAGTGGTATTGAAGAAAGTGCCCACATCACCACCTTGTTTATCCTGCATATGGAGTTCCAACGCATTACCCATACCATACCCCGGAATCATACCCGGAGAAATAGCAAATATACTGGCATCCTTGATGTCTGCCGTACGGCCATATACCTGTCCGATTACTGCCTGAACATCATTTTCCTTTCCTTCACGCTCATCCCAAGGTTTCAGTTTCAGAATCAACATACCAAAAGAGTTACCCTGTCCGGCTAGCAGACCATAACCTGCCACACGCTGCACATGCAGCACCTGAGGAATATCCATCATGCGCTTTTCAATACGCATCATTACGTCATTAGTCGTTTTCAATGAACTACCTGCCGCCGTGCTGACATTCACAAATACAACCCCCTGGTCTTCATCAGGTACCAAACTGGTTTTAGTTGTATTCATCAAGAAAGCCAATAGTACTACCGAGGCCGCAAGAAGTGTCCATACCATCCATTTGCGTTTGATAAAGAACAATACCCCTTTCTTATATCGTTCAATCATTGCATCGAAAGCAGCATTGAACGCTTTACGGAAACGTGCTGCAAAATTGTTTTTTTCCGTTCCATCCTCATTGATATACGGTTTCAAGAACAAAGCACACAGCGCCGGACTCAAAGTCAGTGCATTGACGGCAGAGATACCTACGGCAACCGCCATAGTCAAACCAAACTGAGTATAGAAAGTACCCGAAGTTCCACTCATAAACGAAACCGGAATAAACACAGCCATAAATACCAACGAAGAAGAGATGACCGCATTGCTAATCCCCTTCATCGCATCAATACTAGCCATATAAGAAGAACGATATCCCACATCAAAACGCGCCTGCACCGCCTCGACGACAACAATGGCATCATCCACCACCGTACCGATCACCAACACCAAAGCAAACAGGGTAATCAGGTTGATACTGAATCCTGCTATGGACATAAAAGCAAATGTACCAATCAAGGACACGATGATCCCCACCAACGGAATAATAGTAGAACGGATATCCTGCAAAAATACATATACAATTAAGATTACCAAAAAAATGGCCTCGAACAAGGTTTTTATCACCTCATGGATAGATGCATACAAAAAGTCATTGGAGCTCATAACCTGAACCATCTCCACCCCTTTGGGCAGATCCTTCCTTGCTTCTTCCAAAAAGGTATCAATATTATTGTTTACTTCTGTCGCATTCGATCCTGCCGTCTGAAAAATCATACAGGAAATAGCAGGATGACCATTCATAGCCCCATGATAGGCATAGCTTTCCTCGCCCATCTCTATATCGGCAATTTCTTTCAGCTTCAACACTTCGCCATTATCCGAAGACCGGATCACAATTTCCCCAAACTCTTCCGGAGTAATCAGACGCCCTTTATACTTCATTGTATATTGATAAGTTTCATCAGAGTTTTCTCCGAATGAACCGGTAGCCGATTCAATATTCTGTTCAGCCAACACTTGGGTCACATCCGATGGAATCAATTTATACTGGGCCATCACGTCAGGCTTCATCCAGATACGCATACTATAGTCACCCCCCATAATCATCATATCACCCACACCCTGGATACGAAGAATAGCAGGTTTCAAGTTAATACTGATATAGTTGGACAAGAATTTCTCATCATACGAATCATCCGGACTATATAGTGAGAACATCTGCAAAATACTGGTCTGCCGCTTTGAGGTAGTCACACCCACCTGCGTTACTTCTGCCGGTAACTGTCCGGTAGCCTTCGATACACGGTTCTGCACATTGACCGCTGCCATATCGGGGTCTGTCCCTTGTTTAAAATACACAGTGATATCCACAACTCCGGCATTTGAAGCGGTAGAAGTCATATAAGTCATATTTTCCACACCGTTAATCGCTTCCTCCAACGGAGCGATAACACTCTTCTGAAGAG
>ERZ772880.2631-NODE-2631-length-13414-cov-3.685231_pt1 | contig 13414 bp, 9 predicted proteins | sample MGYA00580577_ERZ772880 | MGnify/ENA primary metagenome ERZ772880 (study PRJEB29015, sample SAMEA2737705) | human gut metagenome | biome: human gut; feature: human-associated habitat; material: faeces | place: China | collected 2012 ... | reverse complement strand
TAGCACGTTCACAGAGTTCAGCATTAATTTCTTCATTAAAAACCAATTGGGTAATACCGTAACGGTCGCGAAGGTCAATAAAGGTCATGCCCCCCATTTTACGGCTGCGTTGCACCCAGCCGGACAACGTAACTTGCTTATTTACGTCAGAGATTCTCAGTTCTCCACATGTATGCGTTCTGAACATATATTTTATTATTTAGATAATTATCACTCGTGTTTCTAATTTTGGACGAGCCAAAACTTTGCAAAAGTACGCAATAATTTGTAATTCGTGAGTAGTAATTAATAAATTTATTACCCCTTTTTCGTCAGTTTCTTTAATATCTTCTTGTTTCTATCTGTTATATTATCTACAATCGCTTCATTCATTAATTTGATTCCGTTCATGTACTCCTGTGCTCTTTGAAGCACATTTGCCGCATCTTTTTCTGCTGCTTGTGGCACTACCACACGCAAACCTCTCTGAATCAATTCAATATTCACATCAGCATCCGTTTCCATAGGATCACCGTCGAAATGTACCACACCCGGAGCGGTTCTACGAATACACAATCGTCTACAACGGAATGTTTTGATACGGCTATTCTGATCAATAGTCTTATTGAATAACTGAAAAGCGAGTGAAGGAACATCTAAAACGGTAAACGGTTCGAGAATGGTCACATCCAGCAATCCATCTGTCAGTGTAGCTTGCGGAGCGATATATGCATTGTTTCCATACTGCGAAGCGTTACCGCATGCAATAAGAAAAGCTTTGTATTTGGTTACTCCATTTTCCGTTTTCAGTTCATAAGTTTCTGGCTGATATTTAAGACTTTCCTGCAATGTCTTTTCCAGATAAGTCAATAACCCACGTTTGCCGGCATGCGCAAACTTCAAGCTAACAAAAGCATCGAAGCCGACTCCGCAGGTACAGAAAAAATCTGTTCCGTTAATCTTGCCATAATCTATTACGTCCATGCAACCTTCATTAAGCACTTCCAATGCTTTCTTCGGTTCCATGGGTATATGCAGGTGCCGTGCAAGTCCATTGCCCGAGCCACAAGGAATGATTCCCAAAGCGGTATCCGTATGCACCAACGAACGAGCTATCTCATTGATCGTTCCGTCTCCTCCGATAGCTACTACTATATCTGCCTTTTCCTCGGCAGCTTTCGCGGCTATTTCTACTGCATGACCGGCTCTCTCTGTATACACTACTTCCCAAGAGTATCTCGCCTTGTCTATTTTTTCATTCAGCAAGCTAAGAATCAATTCCTTACTTTGTGTACCCGAAATAGGATTGACGACGAATATTATTTTCTTCATTCTTTCGTTCATGCTATTCTTGTCGATTGTAGACGACAAAAGTAATACAAATATATTAAATTTTAATCTATTAGAGGTTTCTAATCATACGAAGGCAACTTTTTTCCCTTAAAAAGAACAGATAAAAGCAAATTTTGTTATCTTTGCCCCCTGTTTTAAACACTTGTTAAGAAAAAAGGATTATTAGATCATCAGCGAGTGATCTGAGTATGAGTATAATAAATTATAATTCATGGGATTATTACAAGAGAAGTTAGCTAAGTACGACCTGCCACAAAAGTTTATGGCACAGGGCGTTTACCCATATTTCCGTGAGATAGAAGGAAAGCAGGGTACAGAGGTAGAAATGGGCGGACACGAAGTGTTGATGTTCGGTTCCAACGCATACACTGGCCTTACGGGAGATGAAAGAGTTATTGAAGCAGGTATACAAGCCATGCACAAGTATGGTTCCGGTTGTGCCGGTTCACGTTTTTTGAACGGTACGCTTGATCTGCATGTCCAACTGGAGAAAGAACTGGCCGCCTTTGTAGGTAAAGATGAAGCGCTTTGTTTCTCAACTGGTTTCACAGTTAATTCCGGAGTTATTCCTGCTTTGACAGACCGCAATGATTATATCATTTGTGATGATCGTGACCACGCTTCGATCGTAGACGGTCGTCGTCTTTCCTTCTCCCAGCAATTAAAATATAAGCACAATGATATGGCTGATTTGGAAAAGCAACTGCAAAAGTGCAATCCAGATTCAGTAAAACTGATTATCGTTGACGGCGTATTCTCCATGGAAGGCGATTTGGCAAACTTACCTGAAATTGTACGTTTGAAACATAAGTACAATGCTACTATCATGGTAGATGAAGCTCATGGTTTAGGTGTATTCGGAAAGCAGGGACGCGGTGTTTGTGACCACTTCGGATTAACTCATGAGATTGATCTGATTATGGGTACTTTCAGCAAGTCTTTGGCTTCTATCGGTGGTTTTATCGCTGCTGACTCTTCTATCATCAACTGGTTGCGTCACAATGCTCGCACATATATATTTAGTGCATCCAATACTCCGGCTGCTACTGCATCTGCTTTAGAAGCTCTTCATATCATTCAGAATGAGCCGGAAAGACTCGAAGCTCTGTGGGAAGCTACCAACTATGCTTTGAAACGTTTCCGTGAGGCAGGTTTCGAAATCGGTGCTACCGAATCACCTATCATTCCTCTTTATGTACGTGATACAGACAAGACTTTCATGGTTACTAAACTGGCTTTCGATGAAGGGGTATTCATAAATCCGGTTATTCCACCCGCATGTGCTCCACAAGACACATTGGTGCGTGTGGCATTAATGGCTACTCATACAAAAGAGCAGATTGACCGTGCTGTTGAGAAGTTAGTAAAAGCATTCAAGGCTTTGGATATTTTGTAATCAGTATTAGAATCATATAAAAAAGCTACTTTCCTGATTCCATAAAAAGGGAAGTAGCTTTTTTTATTTATTGGATGAAATGTATGTTCACATATTAAATTACATCATTTCTGTTTCGCATAGCGAATCTCCATTCCCCGATTATCCAAAACTAACGAGTCAGCCGTTATTTTTTTTATCTTCATTGTATCTATAAACTCAATTGTCTGCCCATTGCCAATACTGTTTCCTGCCAGAATCAGTTGATCACCTTCCTGCTTCCAATTTTTATAAACTAATGTAGCCATATTAACGGAAGATGCAATACCACCTTCTTCCAGTTTAATACCCTGCACTTGGTCTTCCATTCCTGGGATAGGCTCAATCCATACTCCTGTGACGGAAGCAGAGTTTCCACTACATGCAGCCAATAGCCCTGTCAACAAAGTTGTTGCCAACATTTTCTTTTTCATAATTCTACGTTATTGTTAGATTAATTATTTATTGATTCCGGTTTTTCTTTCCTATCACAATCACTTTTTGAGCGGTCGGTATAGTATTTAACCCGGGTTCTTCCTCCTCTTCTATATAATTCACTCTCACCGTATCTCCTAACTCAAAGCCTGCTACATCGTTTGGCTCTTGATCCATTGTACTAATAAAGAGTGTATCTCCTTGCAAGGTAATTAGCATAAAGTTATTCATTGAAGCGTCCTTTACAACTCCGGTTATTATTTTTATCTCTTCAGTTGGGTTAGTCGACAAACTGTCAACTTCTACCTCCTGCTCTATGTTTTGTTTACTTCTCGACTGGCATGAACTAAAACCAATCATAACTGCCAACAATAAAAAAACTTTCATTCTATTCATACACATTCTCCTATTTGATATAAAATTGGAATAGTGCAAAGATAATTTATTCAATTGTCTTTTAAACTAAAAACAACAAAAAACATTGTATTTATTCACTCTTCATTATCAATGCCGGATTGATGCGGACAGCCCTACGAACCTGCCATAACAATGTTCCTAAAGAGATTATTAATGTAAGAATAAAACCTGTTATAAATATATCGACTCCGACTGGAGCTTTCACTGTAAAGTCCTTGGTATAATCATGAATGATATAATAGGCCAAAGGAATAGCAACTGCAAATGCCGCCCCCAGTATATATAGATACTTCCGTACCAGCAATAAGGCCACTTGTTTGCCTGTAGCGCCATTTACCTTGCGCAAGGCTATCTCCCGATATCTCTGGCGAATATCATACAACGACAGACCGAACAGGCCGAGACAGGATATGCAGATAGCCAGTCCGGCAAAAGTGACATAGATCTGAGTGGCTCTTTTATCTTCATCATACAACTTTTTCACTTCATCTTCCACAAACGAGTAATCAAATTCTCCCTGTCCCAACACTTCATCATGCAACTCTTTCAGAAAATCAACCGCTTCTTTACGCTTTCCTTCCACAATTGTCGCTATCAAAGGGTTAGTAGGATTATCTCCTTTATCATATAATATAGCTAAAGGAGCATCTCCTTTCGCCAAATGTCCTGTCCGAAAATCCTCTATTACTCCTACTATTTCGAAAGGAGGATTTTTCCCTTCATCTATTCCCATACTCCACCACAAACGTGATTCCGGCTGTAATGAAGCCTCCTCTATATTCTTTATTTGAAATAACTTCTTAGCTGTTTCGTTGATAATCATTTTATACTGGGCAAACTGATCTTTGTCGTTCCACCCCCTCCCTTCTTTCAGTTTCAATCCGAACATATCCATATACTCTTTATCGGCATTCATAAGGGCTACTTTATGCTTTTCTCCATTATCCGCTTCCAAGTTAATGTAAGGTTCCAGATTTATAGGAATTTCACCATAGCTCCATGTAACGAACAAAGGACACGCATTCATTTTCTGCTTAATGACTTGTTCTTTGTGCTGTTCCAAATCGTGCTCTTTCTGCCATTCTTCATCACTTGCATACCTCCTGTTTTGTGTCTCGTGTGACAGGAATTGGCAAGATATAATATCCTTTGCCCGATAACCCAAATCAGCATGAAGCATAGTATATAACTGGCGCACAAAATACAAGGAAACCACAATTAAACAGAAAGTGATGATATATTGAACGAATAGAAAAAATGCACGAGACACAATGGAATGCCCCCCGACACTGACTGAACGCAATGAGGTGATAGGTGAAGAGTAATTGTATCTTAAAAAGGGATAGATAGACGTAATTAACGGTAACCCGAATAATATAATAAGAGACAGTAGTAAATCAAACTTTAGATCCGATTTCACGGGTATTGAATATACAGTTGCGAATAACCCTGCTGTAACCTCTATCAGCATCCATATAATCAGCATTGAAGTAGCAACCATACATAGATTTTCTGCATATATTTGGGAAAATACTTGAATACCACTCGCACCATACACCTTTTTAACTCCAAACTCACGCGCCCGCTTCAGTATAATAACCGTGTAGATATTGATAAAATTGAAAATTCCGACCAGCAACAGCATACATGCTACAACAGACAACACAATAACATGTTCTTTATTTCCTCTTAAGAAGAAACCGGATGCAGAGCTTACCACCTTATTAAAATATAGCTCTTTCAATGGAAAAAGCCTGAATTGTATAGGTGAATGACTAAAACAAATCAATGACTGTGGTTTAGAGATTTTTTCATTAAACTTAGCCAACTCCGTACCCTTAACCAAACGTGTTATACAAAATCCCATTCGGCTCCAATCCATATATTTTCCCTGATTCACAGGAGTTATCAAATCAAACTGCAAAGAGGATTTGGTATCCGGTTCATCTACAATTCCCCGTATAGTAAGTGTATAGCCTGCGGAAGAAACAAGTTGCTTTCCAAGCGGGTTTTCATCCTTAAAAAGATGTTTAGCATATTTTCGGGTAATGATCGCATCATCCGGACGTTGAATAGTCTTAATGCCTGAAATGACAGGATAATCCATTAGTTGTAGAAAGAAACTATCGGTCACTAAAACATTGGCTTGAAAACGGTGATCATCAACTATGATATAATCATCCTTAAAAGAAATGCAATATGAATACTTTTCTACTTCCGGATTCTTCATCGGATCAATAAAATTAGGATCATTATTCCTGTCCGTATTGTCAATTATTGAAATATGACTGTTACTTCTTTGAGCTGTCAATATATATAATTGATCCAGATCCTTGCAAAAGTGGTCTACGGTCACTTCCTGATGAATATAACGTACGATTATTAATGTTGCCGCTACACTAATCGCAAGCCCTATAATATTTATTATCGTATAAATCCTAAAACGAAACAGGGCCTTGATAGCTGATAACTGGTTCTTCATATTGCTTTTATTAAATAATATTCTTACTCACTTTTAATCACCTCTGCCGGATTCTGCCGGGCTGCTTTCCATACTCTCCAAATAATGCTCAGGAAAATGATAAGAAGCATTACAATAAATATTCCTCCATATATCCAAAGACTTATCGGAGTCTGTTTTACATAACTTTCAAGCCAATGTTTCATAATGACGTATCCTAATGGAAAAGCGATACATGATGCAATGATAAGCAAAAGCAGATATTCTTTAAAGAATAAATTCAGAATTGTTCCTATACTGGCACCATTGACTTTACGAATAGCAATCTCTTTACGACGTTGCTCGCACGATAAAGTAACTAAAGAAAAGATGCCGAATACGGCAATTGCTATGCATATAAAGGCAACAATACTCAATAGCATACTTAAAGAATTTTCCGATTTCATGTACTCATCGTATTTCTCCTCCATATTAATCAAACGTAATTCTGCATTCGGATTAACTTTATAAGCTTCTTCTCTCAATTTTTGAGAAACATTTTTCCAGGTACCCTCTTTAAACTTAAAAATCAAATGACCTCTACTTTCACTTTTTTGCTTGTTGTCCGGCAAGAAGAATATAGCTGGAGTAACCGGATGTATCGGGGCATTATAATAAATATTTTTAATAACCCCTTTTACTATACATTTTTCGTTCAGGTGTATCTTCTTTCCAATAGGATGATCCCAACCAAAAGCCTTTGCCGCAGCTTCATTTATAAGGACCGCCTCTTTCCCGTCTTTTTCATCCAACATATCACCTTCTATAACGTCTATCTGAAAGAAATCAACATAATCCTGATTGATTGTTTCATTCTCTAATTTGATTCGTTGTTCTTTATCAGTCTGTCCTTCCCATTCCCTCAATTCATAAGAAGAAAATGACGATTTAGGAATAGGACTGGAAAAACCACATAAACATTCTGTTACATCAGGCATCTGCTTTAGTATCTCTTTGAAAGGAGTATTTTCAAATCCATAAATAGAAAGAATGGCTCCCACATTATGTTTCTCCAATCCCAATTCTTTGGAATTTTGCAGAAAATTGAGTTGCTTCATCATGACCAAAGTGCAGAACACAAAACCAATACTTATAAAAAGCTGGAATAAAATGCTACCTTTATAAAACCAGCCGGAAAGATGAAGATTTGATTTGTGATTGATACTATCGAGCAATGTCCGCTTGTTGACATAGCGCACAAGTATAGCTGCAAAACCCATTGTTATCAGTAACAATAATAATATATATACAAACACTTCACTATAAAAGTATGAAGTACTCTCATCGATTTGCGACAACTCCTTAAAAACAGGCAGAATTAACTCTATCATCATGATTCCCAAGCCTAATGACAGCACAAGCAACAAGATCAATTCTGAAAGGAGTAATGAAAGAAGATTGCCATTGGAGGCTCCATTCACTTTTCGTAGTGCCAATTCGCGCTTGCGCATTCGGATACGGGTTACAAGCATTGTTAAATAGTTACATAATCCGCAAATAATAACCAAAGCTCCAATGCAAGCAAAAAGACGAACATGATTCAATTTGACATTGATATCCTCCCTCGGATGAGTACTCCTCAATGTTGATAACGGAGCTATAGGAGTAGATATAACCGGGCTATATGAGTCCAGTTGTATTTTATATTTCGCCAGTCTCTTCTCTACAGCTTCTACATCACTATTCGGATAGATACGGAAAAGAGTATGGCATTGCTGTCTTCCCCAATCCGGATCTCGGTCTTTATATGGTAACAAAATATCAAAAGGATACATGGAATGTCCTTCCCATGATTTTACTACTGCGACAATCGTCATTTCAGCATTTCCTCTGTCAGGAAATAGCAATTGTTTGCCTATCGGGGATTCTTCTCCGAATATTTTTTTGGCGGTTTTATCCGTAATGGCAACTTGTTTATCCCCCAGTCTCAAACGATTATCGCCATCTATCGCAATGATATTAAACATTGAAATAAAGTTAGAATCAACTTCCAACTGGTATGTATGATATACATTCTTCTCATGTTCAATGGAAGTTATACCTCCATTATATATATGGCAAGCATTCTCCACCTCCGGACAGTTTTTCTTTATATAATCAGCCAACAAACTGGATGAATAATAAGAAAATCCGTCTCCCTGCAAATCAAATTTATTACCTGCCAAGTAGATGCGCTCCGCCCCTTCATGAAACGTATCGTATGTCATTTCATAACGTATCCATAGGGCAGACAATGCAAAACAGGTGAAACCAATTGCCAAGCCGACTATACTTACAATACTCTGCGTCTTGTACTTGATCAGATTGCGAAAAGCTATTTTTAAATAATGATATATCATGACATTGTGTTTATGTTATTCACTCTTGATAATTTCTGCCGGATTCTGCCGGGCAGCTTTCCATACTCTCCAAATGATGCTAAGCAAAAGAATAATAGCTATCACAACAAAGATACTTATATATACCCAGCCATCTATCGATGTTTGTCTCACGTAGCTGTCGATCCATCTCCTCATTACAACATATCCTGTGGGGAATGCAATAACGGCAGCTATGATCAATAACAATAAATATTCCTGGAAGAACATCTGCAGGATATGATGGATTTGCGCTCCGTTCACCTTACGTATAGCAATCTCTTTCTGACGCTGTTCACAAGACAGCGTTACCAATGAGAAAACTCCGAATACAGAAATAATGACGCAAACCAATGATACAAAACTCAATAATTTCATCAGTGCATCTTCGGAGCGGAGGTACTTGTTATATTCCTCTTCTTCATTAAACAATCGCATATACGCATTCGGAAATTCCTCTCTGTACAGTTTCTCTATGGTCGCACGACATTCATTCCACGTGCCCTCTCTAAATTTAAACAGAATGCTGGCACGATTCAACAGATAATCTTGCGCTTTAGGATGCTGAAAAGCAATCAGTCCCGGTTCACTCGTAGGAGAACGATAGCTAAAGTTCCTGACTACTCCGACAACCTTATATAGGCTACGCTGACCATTATATTCATGATAGAAACTTTTGCCCAAAGCCCGTTTCCATCCAAATTTACGGCATGTATTTTCATCTATCACTACTTCATTTTCTTGATTCTTGTCCGATATAAACTCGCCTTCCAATAAATTCAATTTATAGAATTCAAAGAATTCTTCTTTAGCAGGCATCATACCAACTGTTAAAGGTTCTTCAACCGCTTTCGACGAATCATCCCAGTTGTTTATTTCGACATACATCATCGGTCCTGTAGGAATAATCGGGAAATACGAAGGGGGTAAAGCCTCTGTCACCATGGGCAAAGTAGCTATCTTCGCCGACCATTGCTTAATATCACCATTCCATAAGGCTACATTACCGACATTATGACGTTCCATTCCTAAGTCCGTATTTTTCAGAAAATAGAGTTGCTTCATCATAACAGCCGCACAGAAGATAAAAGCAAGACTGACAACTAACTGCATGATAATTCCTATCTTACGAAACAAATAAGGTCTGGTAGCTACCGCTTTTCCTTTTATCGCTTCCTGCAATGTCCGACGGCGAAAATAAGATAAAGGCATCTGTGCAAACAGGAAAGACAGAATGATTACAATCAAAAGATATGCAATGATCTCTCCATAATATACACTGGCCTCTATCTGTGTGAAGTTCAGGAAGCCGGACAGACTCACCTCTATCATCAACAGTCCGCATAACAGGGCGATACATAGAATCAACAACAGTTCAATGGCAAACTGCACCGATAAAGATGTATTACTTGCACCATTTACTTTACGAAGCGCCATTTCACTACTACGCATGCAAAGCCGACTGATATAAAGCGTCAGGTAATTGAATAAGGAACAAATAATGACCAATCCGCCTGCTAAAGAGAAATAGAAAATATAACTGAAGGAGATAACTACCTCTACTTTAGAAACATAATCCGAATAACGCAAAGCCGAAATGGGCGTGATCAGAAGCTTCACAAGTTCGCTCTCTTTGGGAATATCCAAGATATCAATGTCTTCCATCTTCTTTTGAAAAGTATCCCTATCCACTCCTGCGCGAACACGGATAAACAGTTGTTCTCCCTTACTACTCCAGCGTGGATAGCGCCTTGCCGAACTCAATACACTATACGGTATATTGGAATGACGGGACCATCCGCTCACAATGGCGCCTATCTTACGGGGACGTCCGCTCAGTTCTACTTCTTTCCCCAAAGCATCCTCTTCACTGCCAAAAAGCTTTCGGGCAAACTCTTCCGTAATGGCGATTTCCGGATCATTTTCTTTCAGGAAGTTGACTGTTCCTTTCAGCAGCCGTATATTGAAAAAGTTCATGAAAACAGAATCTGCTGTAGCCATTACTACCTCCTGTTCATTATCTCCCATACGGAATTTCATATCCCGATATATGGAAGTGGAAGCAGTAGCTTCTATCTCCGGCATTTTCTCCTGTAAATAGTTTGCCAAAGGGTAAGGAGTAACATTGGATGTACTACCAGGGGAATCAGTATAATGCGCACGTACCATATAGATACGGTCGGCTCCGTTATGGAAAGTATCGTAAGTCATTTCATAACGAATCCATAAGACAGACAGCGCAAAACAAGTGAAACCAACAGCTAATCCAATGATACTGACAAGGCTCTGTGTCTTGTACTTTACCAAATTGCGAAAGGCTACTTTCAAATAGTGTTTAATCATGGTACTTTATGAATATATTACATACTGACTTCCGTTACTACCTGTCCGTCAAACAAATTAATGATACGGTCGGCATAACCGGCATCGTGCTGTGAATGTGTTACCATCACAATAGTGGTTCCTTCCTTATTTAGTTCACTCAATAGCCCCATCACTTCTTTACCGTTCTTTGAGTCCAGATTACCGGTAGGCTCATCGGCCAGGATCAACTTAGGATTGGCAACTACTGCACGGGCAATAGCAACACGCTGCTGCTGACCTCCGGAAAGTTGTTGCGGGAAGTGTTTGCTGCGATGTGTGATAGCCATTCGTTCCATAGCAGTCTCCACTCTCTTTTTACGTTCGGAAGCTGAGATACCCATGTAAAGCAAAGGCAATTCAATATTTTCATAAACATTCAATTCATCTATCAGATTGAAGCTTTGAAAGACGAAACCGATCACTCCTTTACGAAGGCTGGTACGCTGTGACTCTGTGTACTTGGAAACTTCTGTTCCATTGAGGTAATATTCCCCTCCTGTCGGATTGTCCAATAACCCAAGAATATTGAGCAATGTTGACTTTCCACAACCGGAAGGTCCCATAATGGCAACGAACTCTCCTTGCTTCACCTCGATACTTACATTATTCAACGCCCAAGTTTCCACTTCTTCGGTCTTGAAAATCTTCTGTAAATTAATTGTCTTGATCATAATTGTAATATTTAAAAGTTATTGTGTTTATTCGTTTTTATGAGAAATAAATCGGTTCCTTAATAAATTACCAACCGTATTATCTTCATAATATTATATATTCCTTATTTCAATATCAACTCCTCTGCATCGCCAAAGGTATCATATCCTGTCGTAATTACCCAATCTCCCGTCTGCAAACCTTCCGTAATTTCGTACTGCTGCGGATTCTGCCGCCCAATACTTAATGGTACACGGATTGCTTTTGTCTTCGAAGCATTCACTTTGTAAATCCATTGTCCTCCTGTAGACTGATAGAAATTACCCCGTGGAATAATAAGCGCCCGTTCCGGCTGACCTAATTCAATCTGTACACGGAAGCTTTTGCCAACTCTGACATTATCGGGCATATCGCCGGTAAAGACAAGATCGACATCAAACATACGGTCTTTTACTTCAGGGACGACTTTCGTTATTTTCAGCGGATATTTCTTTCCCTGATAATTGACGGTAGCAGGCAGTCCGGTAGTGATCCTGTCAATGTAATATTCGCTTAGCGAAGTATGTATCTTATACTGATCGAGTACCTTTATTTCGGCAATGCTTTCGCCGGAAGAAACCTGCTGCCCCGGAGTAACCCTGACAAAGCTTAGTTGCCCTTTTATAGGAGCCGTCACCACCAGGTTATTCAATCGCTCATGAGTACGTTCATATTTCTTGCGCTCCCGTTCACGGTCATTGCGAATCAGTTCTTTACGAATCATCGTAACAGCCGAATCATGTCGCAGGCTTTCTTGTTGCAATGCCGCGTTTTTTAGTTTGTAGTTATATTCATCTTCGGCTACTTGTAGTTGAGCCTTACTCTTTACTCCCATCTGAAACTCTTCCCGATCAAGGGCAATGCTCTTTTTCAGTCGTTCCAGTTCATAATTATTCGTCAGAGCCTGCTGCTTCAGATTAAGACTTTTCTGTTCCATCTCAATCTCCTGTTCCTGATAGGTAATCATTTGCTTTTCCCATTCGTCACGCTGGTCTTCAATGCTGCGAAGCAGGTCTGGATTGGAAAGGACGATAATGGTATCCCCCTGATGGAGCAGACTCCCTTCCTCACCAACGATGCTTTCAACGCTTCCCGCTTCGCGGGTATTGATTTTGATAGTCAGTATAGGCTGAATCAGTCCCTCCACATCTACATATTCCATAAAATTATCCTCTTTCACTTCCGCTATCTGAATATTTTCGGCATCAATACGTAATTTTCGGGGGCCTAATGACAGAACAATTACATAAATCAGAAAGGCAGCAAACAAAAGTCCGCCTATCAGATAGTATCTGTATCGAATGTACCAAGGTTTCTTTTCTAATTTTATATCCATGACTTTATCAGGTATTTTATATTTTTATTTATTAAAGCTAAGTAAGTTGCTATTCTATAAGAAGATTGTAATCTTCTGTCAATAGCATATTCCGTTCAAAATCGTAAAGTGTCATACTTCGAAGTGTGTAATATAAGCTCCAATAATTGTACAAAGCCGATACGTAATTACGGCGGGCACTATCTTTCTCGGCAATGGAAGCATTCAGATCAAGGATAGTGGATTTTCCCAGTATATAAAGTTTGCGGGCAACTTCATTTCTTCGTTGAGCCGTTTCATCTGTACGGGCAGCGATACGTACCCGTTGTGTTTGCAGATTAAATTGTTTCACCAGTTTGCGGACATTCAATTCAAAATCCGTCCGATTTTGCTCCACTTGCGTATATACTAGATCACGATTGGAACGGGCTACCCGCACTTGTCCTTTCCCTCTTCCCCAATCTAAAATAGGAAGAGCGATACTCAGACTTACATATTGCTGGTCTAACAGATTCCGATAAGCATCCGGCAACTTTTCGGCAGTCTGCGTCAGTCCGAAACGGAGATAAATATCTGCTTTCAGCCCCGCA
>ERZ772880.2623-NODE-2623-length-13446-cov-12.497349_pt1 | contig 13446 bp, 7 predicted proteins | sample MGYA00580577_ERZ772880 | MGnify/ENA primary metagenome ERZ772880 (study PRJEB29015, sample SAMEA2737705) | human gut metagenome | biome: human gut; feature: human-associated habitat; material: faeces | place: China | collected 2012 ... | reverse complement strand
TCCTGCCAAAGAATCGAGTGCGGCTATGATTTCGTTGTAGTCACGTCCGGAAGAAATAACGTCAGATACAGGAAATTCGGCGGGAACACAAAATACCAGTGAATAAGAGAGGTTAGGAAGAATGGCAGATGTTTTATCACAAAGCCAGATAGATGCACTTTTAAAATCCATGAGTGCGGATGCACCAGCACAGGAAAAGAAAACAGAATCTGTACAGCCTCTGTCACCAGAAGAAAAGAACTATATTAAATACGACTTTTTCAGCCCGAGGAAATTCACAAAAGAAAAAATGAAGATCCTCAGGAGCGTATTTGAGAATTATGCACGTATTCTTACATCCCAGATCAATGGTATTTTCCGCGTGATGACGGACATAACGGTGCTGGATGTACAGGAAAGAAGGTATTACGAATATGTAAATGCCCTTCACGAAAACGACTGCATGACAATGATAGATGCATCAATAGCGGGAGAGGAAAAAATGAGTGTTCCACTTATGCTGTTTGTAACTCCAGGTATGGCGATCACGCTGATCAACCATATGCTGGGAGGAGAAGACGTTGTAGCAGCACAATTGCGCCCGAAGAAAAGGTATTATTTGAAATACAGCAAATTTTTGACACCCAAACAAATTGAGAGAGTATATGAATTGGAAAGAAAGATGATGAATCGCCTGTTTCATCGCTCTCAAAATAAAGAAAACCGTAAATAATTGAAGATTATGAGATTAAAAACATTTAGCATATTTGGTTTATCGTTCCTTGTGATGTTTACCCTAACTTCGTGTGATAATGAAAACCTGGTAAACGAAGAGGAACTGAATTTCAGTGATGAAAATCCTACCCTAATTGTTCTTGCTGAACAAAAGGCAGGAAATGATGGATATGATGAAAAAGGTTTTTCAATAGTAAACTGCCCTAATTCACTGGAGCTTCACAAGCTCTACAGTGGCTTAAAGCTAAATTTTCAACTGTCGGGAGTAACCAGGATAGAACTGGAAAGTGTAGACGGTTATGCCTTGTCCGGAACTGTTGGCATCCAATGGGACGAGACGGGACAGCCGGTTATCGGCGAAGCGGAAAATGCCGGTTCCATTTTGGTTTTCAATGCTCCCGATGAAAACGGTTTCACTCCGGGAAAAGACTACTCTATTTTCACCTTGCCTTGCGACCTCTACGGAGGATACCGGCTTTCCATTTACAAGGACGGACTGGTTGCCCACTATTTTGGAGTGCATCAGACTGTAGAACCGGGCACATTCATAACCCCCGGTGATTTGGCAGAAAGCGAACTGGAATTTGACGACCCGGATGCGCCGCTCGTAGAAGAAGAGCGTCCGGAACTGGATGCCACAACTACAGCCCTTCTCCGCCAATACCAACAGAACCAAACGGAAGAAAACAAGCAGGCATTATTGAATCAGATGGGAATTCGTTACGACAAGGTAGTGGCTCGAAAGAAAGCCAAGCTCCGCGAGCTGGAGAGAGAAGCTTTGACCCCGGATGTGGTGGAAGAAATGCAGGAGATTGTGGATGAGATGGTTGAGAATCGAGACGTCCGACTCGAACAGCAGTTTCTGCGACTCATCGATCCTCGAAACGACGACAATCCCAATGACGCATGGATGGTGTTGCGAGGTGCGTCAGCTCCCAATGCCTACATCGGTTATGCACCGGTAACCAATGCAGAATATGCTGCCTTTAAAGAAGACTTCACCTATAATGAAGGACAGGACAATTATCCGGTAGTATATATAACCATAGCTGAAGCCACGGCTTATTGCGATTGGCTTATAGCAAAAGACAATTTGCATAACTACCGTTTGCCGACCGACGAGGAATGGGTTCTTGGAGCCGGACACATGCCGAAAGATGTTACGATGAACGCAGGTCGTGTGGAGACGGGACTGACAGCGGTAGATGCTTACAGCCAGACAACGGGTGCTTGTGGTGGTATCGACTTCTGGGGCAACTGCTGGGAATGGACTTCATCCACAGATGCAAATGGACAATACATCATCAAAGGCGGCAGTTGGGATTCTGAACGAGACGATTGCCGTAGTGAAAAATCGGATGTGGTAAGAATTGGTACACAAGGATATACCAATGTCGGTTTCAGAGTCGTAAGAACAGATTTCATTTAATTCCCTAATAACATACGAATATGAAAAAAATATTTTTAGCAATGGCTATTGCCATTGTGACGGGTACTGCTGTGTCCGCGCAAGACGATGACAAAGAAGATAAAATCGTGGTTTCAACCCACCAAACGGATAAAGAGGATGGATATGAGGGTCATTCGGCTAGCCGATGCGGTATCAAATTCAATTTCCAGCTTATAGGTGTGACAAAGGTAGAACTGGAAAGTGTCGATGGCTTTCCGCTAGCAGGTACGGCGACTACCCAAAGGACCGCCCAGGGAAAAACTGTAATCGATGATATGGTACATACAAGTACCATTATAACGTACAGTTCAAGCAGCAAGTCTGGATTTATACCCGGAAAAGACTACTACATTTCCACCTTACCTTGCAACCTTTACGGAGGATACAGGCTCTCTATTTACCGAGACGGACTCGTGGCGCATTATTTCGGTGTGCATCAGAAGGTGGAATTGGGAGAATTTATCAGTCCCGATGATTTGGTAGAGAGCGAGTTAGAGTTCGACAAGCCCGGTGCTCCACTCGTAGAGGAAGGACGACCCAAAATGGATTCCAAGACACACAATCTATTCGTTCAATACCGTAAGAAATCTACGGAAGCCAACAAACAAGCATTGCTGGATCAGATGTGTGTACGGTATGACAAAGTGGTAGCCAGAAAGAAAAACAAGCTCCGTGAACTGGAACGTGAAGCCCGGACTTACAGCATTGTGGAGCACATGCAAGGTATTGTGGGCGAAATGGTACAGAATCGAGAAACCCGCATCCAACAGCAATTTCTTCGCTTCATCGACCCTCGAAGGGACGAGAATCCGAAAGATGCTTGGATGGTGTTGCGTGGCGCATCAGCTCCCAATGCTTATATCGGCTATGCACCCGTCACCAATGCCGAGTATGCCGCCTTCAAGTCCGGATTTACCTATGAAAAAGGACAGGACAACTATCCGGTTGTGAACATTACGATGAATGATGCCAAAGCTTATTGCAAATGGTTGACAGCACAGGACAGCAAGCATATCTACCGTTTACCCAATGAAGAAGAATGGATTCTTGGTGCTGGTCACATGCCTAAAGATGTGGCAATGAATGCTAACCACATTGAATCAGGACTGACAGCAGTGGATGCTTACAAACAGTCCACAGGTGCATGTGGAGGCATTGACTTTTGGGGAAACTGCTGGGAGTGGACTACTTCAACTGATGCTAACGGGCAGTATATTGTCAAAGGTGGAAGTTGGGACTCCAAACGTGACGATTGCCGTAGCGAGAAATCAGATGATGTAAGGACAGGTGCGCAAGGTTATGCCAATGTAGGTTTCCGAATTGTAAGGATAGATACCTCTGAATCTATGTAATTTTTAACAAGCAAATGACGGATGTACAGGATATACCTATTTGGCCTGTTGGTTATTAATAGATAACTTCTCTTTGATATAGACCAAACTTCCTTTTTCCGGTTAGATAACTTCGTCTTCCTTCGTTTCAAACTATAAATGCAAGCTTTGTTTTTATAAATGCAAGTTCCGTTTATAAAAACAAAGCTTGCAATTTTATAAACGGAACTTGCATTTATAGTTTGGAATAGGGCAAAGACAACTTTACTATTAAGGGAAGAGATCTTTGCAAAGGGAGCAAAAGGACTTTTCTACTAATAGCTGATACGCTGTCTAAGGATAGATCGAATTTCTATCATGGTAACTTCTACTTCAACTGCTTGAGAAACTCTGTCGGAGTGATATTAAATTCTTTCTTGAAACACTTTGTAAAGTAGTTCGGATCTGATATACCGACGGCAAATGATGCTTCGGAGACATTCATACCATTCAGTAAATGAGTTTTAGCCTCTTTCATTTTGATGGTCCGTATGAATTGGGTGATGGAGCATCCGGTGAGTGATTTCAGCTTCATGTGCAACAGGCTGCGACTGATGCGGAGATGGGCTGTGATTTCCGTTACTCCGAAGTCTTCCTTGGTGAGGTTCGCCATAATCAGTTCCATCAGTTCTTTCATGAATATTTCATCCCGCGGGTTGTTGGTGATTTGCTTGATGTTCAGTTCCTCTGCCTGTTTGAAGTGCTCGATACTCTGTTTCCGGCTCTTTTGGATATTCTGTACCAGCAGTTCCAGATTCTTGGCGTTGAAAGGTTTGGTGATATATGCATCGGCTCCACGCAGATAACCTTCCGTATGGTCGTTCTCATCAGTCTTTGCAGTCAGGAGGATAACGGGGATATGGCTGGTCGTTACGTCCTGTTTGACACGTTCCGTGAATTCCAGGCCGTCCATCACCGGCATCATTAAATCCGATATAATGAGGTTGGGCAGCTGTTTGGCTATCTTCTTGCAGGCTTCTGCACCATTATACGCTCGTATAATATCATATTTCTCGCTGAATATACTGGCGAGGTAATCATTCATTTCTTTGTTGTCCTCCACAATCATAATAGATTCCCGGGCAGGATCTTTTTCTTTGTTGGTCAGCTTTTCGGGAATGAGTTCGATGGTTTCCTTGATTCGCTGGTTATATTTCTGTATTTCTTCGGTCGTGATGTTCTCGGACGAGCGTTCATCGGGGTTGTAAGCATCCTCGGATACATTCAGGGTAACGATAAAATCCGAACCTTTGTTGATTTCGCTTTCTACCCGGATTTCCCCTTTGTGCATGTGTATGAGCGAACGCGTAAGCGATAATCCCAGTCCGAATCCCTCGCGATGGTCGCGCTTCTCAACTTGGTAGTAACTTTCAAATATTTGTTCTTGAGCTTCTTTAGGAATCCCCCTGCCATTGTCTTTGACGGAGATTTGCACAAATGTTCCTTTCTCTTCTTTTATTAGTTTGGCACTCAACTTGACGTATCCGCCGGGTTGGGTATATTTAAATGCGTTTGAGAGCAAGTTATAAAGAATCCGTTCCAGCTTGGAAGGCGAGAACCAGACTTCCTCTTCGGTGTCTTCCAGATTGACGATGAAGTCAATCTCCCGTTCTCCGGCTACGATGTCGAAGATGTGCGACAGTTCTTCCAGAAAGTGCATGATGTCTCCCTTCCGGACGCTGATACGCATCTGTTTCATCTCGATTTTACTGAACGTCAATAGTTCATTAATCAGATAATTCATCCGGTTGGCGTTTCGGTAGATGACTTCCAGTTTCTCTTTATCGTTGTTGCTGATTTGTGGCTGCTGGATCAATCGTTGCAGAGGCGATAGAATCAGGGTCAGCGGTGTTTTCAGGTCATGGGAGATGTAAGTGAAGAAATTGATCTTCTGTTGATTCATATTCTCTATGTTGACGCGTTGTTCATGCTCCGTTTTCAGTCGCATGAGCAGGATGATACGCGTTTTGGTATATCTGTATGCGGCGTAAATGATTAATAGGAAGAGTAGTGCATAAACTAAATATGCTCCCGGTGAGAGCCACCAAGGAGGAAGGACTCTGATGGCAAGGTCCTTTTGGCCCGTTTCGTCCCAGTGGATACCATCTTTGCTGGCTTTGATCTTTAAGATATATCTTCCTGAAGGCAGATTGGAGAAGCGTACCTGATGCTGGTTGCCTACAAACTGCCAGTCCTTGTCGATACCTTCCATTTTCATCGCATATTGAGTGTTGTCGGTATATTGATAATTCAGTCCGGAGTATTCGAGACGCAGGGATTGGGCTTGTTCGTGCGTCAGGGTGATCTCTGTCAGTTCGGAGATAGAGGAAGGGATGAATGCTTTCTCATTGTTGGGCGACATATATTCGCTGTTGCTCCAAATGGCAGTCAGTGCAATGTTGAAACGGGGATTGACGGAGCGTACCTGTTCCGGGTAGAAAGAAATCATACCGTTGATAGTTCCGAAATACAATTCTCCGTCAGGCTTCTTGCAGGCGGAGGAGTAGTTGAACTGGTTGATGGGCAATCCGTCGGCCGTGGTATATCGGTCAATGCTTCCTGTTTGGGAATTGATACAACAAAGTCCGTTTCCGGTACCTACCCAAACATTGCTCATCTCATCTTCAATGATACCTTTGATGGCGTTGGATCCCAACTGTTCTTTACTGTAAAAGGCGATAATGCTACCGTTGCGGTCCGATACATAAAGCCCGTTGTTGTCTGTACCTATCCATATCCGTTGATGTGAATCGGGGTAGATATAGGTGATGTAGAGATCGGTATGCGGCAGGATGGGGAGCGAGGTTACTTTCAGTGTATGGGTATTGATCTGAAATATACTGCCTTTTCGGGTTCCTGCCCAAAGTATACTGTCATTAAACTGTACCAGGTTAAAGACACGGAGAGATGAAATTTTTTCCGGGCGGGAGTTTGCTTTCTTCTTGTCGATCAGGAATAAGCCGGAAGGGCCTCCGTACCAGATATGATCGTTCTTGTCTTCGATGATGCAGAAGCCGGAAGAAACCTCATCCGACAGTAGATTATAGTCCACCGTGCGGTTTAGATGCGGTATATAGTGAAGAGCTCCTTTCAGGAACAGTCCGAGCCACAGGCTGTTATCTTTGTCGAGCCATAAAGAATGTATGTTCTTGGCGTAGATTTGCATTTGCTTGTGCAGCCGTTCGGCACGGGTGATTTCTTTCTTATTGTTCAGGTAGTTCAATCCGCCATCTTCGGTGGCGATGTACAGACCGTTGTCCGGAGCATTGATAATCTGGCGGACAGCCTTTCCGCTCAAATGATTGAAACTGGCTCCGTATGGATATATCTGGAACTGGTCGGAACCGAATATATAATAGTTGACTCCTCCGAAATAGGTTCCCACCCACATATTATGAGCCTTGTCCTGATAAAGGCTGTAAATGGGAGAATCGTTCAGCGCACTTAAATCCCGTTCCGATTGTTCGTAATGTGCAATCAGTTGATAGAGTTTGTTGAAGACAAAGATGCCATACTCCGTGCCTACCCATATATTCCCCGTATGGTCGGTTGCCGCACAGCGGAAGTGTTTTACTTCCAGGTCTTTCGAGAGATTACACAGGGTATTGCTTTGTATATGATAGACGAAAAAATCGTTGTTAGTATTAAATAAAAGCTGGTTGGACGAGATCAGGACGGCATTGTTGCATTGCTGTGTAAAAGGCTGGATGAGAGTCGGGAGGGAAACGAACTGTTTCTTCTCCAGACTGTATCGCATCAGTCCTTTGTTGGTGTCTATCCATAAGGTTTTGTCTCCGTCCTCCGCAAGGTATCTCACATGAGGTTTTTCTTCATCGAGAAGAAAAGGAACGAACAGACTGTCTTGTTCATTGTAGCGATAGAGTCCGTTGCTACAAGCGGCCAGAAGCACACCATCGCTGGTATTCAGGAAACAAACATCATCCTTAGTGTTCCCTTTAATCTGGTAACGACTGAAATCTTCTGTCTCGTAGTTATAGCTGCAGATGCCCTGATCGGTAGAGATCCATAGAATGTTACGGAGCGAATCGTTATATAAGCGCGTGATGAAATTGTGGCGGAGTGAGGTGCTGTCGGCTTCATTATGTGCGAACAGGTTGATATTATAACCGTCATATCGGCACAATCCGTTGCGTGTACCAAACCAGATGAACCCGTGGTTGTCCTGGGTGATTGCATTGATCGTATTATGCGGGAGTCCTTCAGCTATACTTAGCTGTTTGAAGCGTATATTATTATATTGAATCTGTCCCGTCGACAAGCTTGTATTTAAGAGCACGAGACTAAATAAGAGTACGAATTTAAGTAAGGTGGTTCTCATGGCTTTTCTGATTGATTTTCACGACCTAAAGATACGTCTTTTTTTGTTTTGAACAGTCGTAGAATTGTTCAAACGGGCAGCACTCATGTTCAGTTTGCCGCTTCGCTACAGATTTTTATACATGATTGCAGGTATTAAGCATTATTTTTCTGTTTTTCTTGGATAGAAAAGACCACATTTGCAATGTGAAACTCTAAAAACAAATGCTATGAGTCATTCGACAGTCAAATCCTTTACGTTTGGTATCGGTCTGTTTTTCACATTACCTCTGGTATATGGGAATAGTTCCTCTCCGTCTTCCTCCGATGGAACGTTGTATATCAATAAATCGAAAACCCACAAAGTGGCTCCCGTAAAGTACGGTTTCCATTATGAAGAAATAGGAATGATGGGCGAGGGTGCCCTGCACGCCGAACTGATACGTAACCGTTCGTTTGAAGAAGCTACACCGCCTGCCGGATTATCTGTGAAGAACGGTCTTTATGAAAATGTTCCGGCTCCCCGCGTTAAAGAGAAAAAAGTGTTTCAGGCCGATCCGCTGATTGGATGGACGACTTATCCGTTATCATATACTCCTGTATTTATCAGTCGCACGGATGAAAATCCGATGAGCGGGGAAAATAAGTATTCGATGCTGGTTAATGTCACGGAAGATATTGCGAACCATCCGGATGCCCTGATTCTCAACCGTGGATATTATGGAATGAACCTGAAGACAGATACGTCTTACCGTCTTTCCTTGTTTCTGAAGAACAGGAATTATTCCGCTCCGTTACGTGTATTTCTAGTTGACGAATGGGGACAACGGGTGAGCAATGTGATCGAAGTGAATGTAGGGAATCGGGACTGGACAAAATATACCGGTGAACTGAAACCGGAAAAGAACGTCCGGCGTGGAATGTTTGCCATACAACCGATGTCGAAAGGGCAATTTCAGATAGATGTCGTTTCCCTGTTCCCGTCCGATACCTGGAACGATGGAAAATCCGTATTCCGTAAAGACATTGTTCAGAACCTGAAAGAGTTTTCTCCCAGCTTTATCCGTTTCCCGGGCGGATGCATCGTGCACGGAGTCAATGAAGAAACGATGTATCACTGGAAAAAGACGCTCGGACCGATTGAAAATCGTCCGGGACAGTGGAGCAAATGGGCGCCTTATTACCGTACCGACGGAATCGGCTATCATGAGTTTTATGAATTGTGCGAATATGTGGGAGCTGATGCGATGTATGTGATGCCTACGGGTATGATTTGCAGTGGTTGGGTGAAGCAAAGTCCACAGTGGAATTTCAGACACATTGATGTCGATCTGGACGCTTATATCCAGGATGCGTTGGATGCCATCGAGTATGCCATTGGTGATACAACTACGAAATGGGGAGCTGAACGGGCAAAGAACGGTCATCCCGCTCCTTTCCCGCTAAAATATATCGAGATTGGAAATGAAGATTTCGGACCTGTGTATTGGGAGCGTTATGAGAAAATCTATCAGGCGTTGTCCGCCAAATATCCTGACTTGATTTATATAGCCAATAGTGTCATCCGTGTAGTCGGAAGAGAGAATGATGACAAACGGAAGGATATTCCCAATTTTGTCAACCCGAAGAATGTGAAAGTGTTCGACGAACATTATTATAACTCAATCGAATGGGCTTGCGAACAGCATTATCGTTTTGATAACTACAAACGGGGTGTTGCCGATCTATTTATCGGCGAATTGGGAATCAACGGAAAATATCCTTATAACCTGCTGGCTACCGGAGCCATCCGTATGTCAATAGAACGCAACGGCGATTTGAATCCCTTGTTTGCTGAACGTCCGGTGATGAGGCATTGGGACTTTCTGGAACACCGTATCTTCCTGCCGATGTTGATTAATGGAGTAGACAGTAGCGTAAAGACTTCCTTCTTCTACCTGGCAAAGATGTTCAGGGATAACACGTTTGACGTGTGTCTGGATGCAGCGATCAAGGATATAGAAGGTTTGCAGAACATCTTTGTTACGATGGGATATGATACGGCCAGCAAACAATATATCCTGAAACTGATAAACCTGCAGGATAAAAAAGTCACTCTACAACCGGAAGTTTCCGGCTTCAAACGTCCCGTCAAGGCACATAAAACAAGTCTGGTACTGGTTCCGGGAAAAGAAAACACACCGTTTGCTCCGAATGAAGTCCAACCGGTAGAGACGGAAGTCGGGCTGGACCTGAATCAACCGTTCGAACTGGAGGCAGCTTCCATGGTTGTATATCGTTTTTAGTTCACCACAGAGGACACAGAGAGCACAGAGGACACAGCATTTTTTCTCTCTTTCTGCAAGGAACAGAGTGATAGATGCAGTTAGCTGTAAAAAAAGCGTGAGACTCTGTGTTACTCTGTAATGAATAAAATGATTAAGCCTCCGTGTCCTCTGTGTCCTCCGTGGTGAACTCTAAATTGTCAAATAGCAAATAAAAATAAAATGAAAACAATCTTTTGTATCACAGGACTTGCCATACAAGGTTTGGCTATGTCAGTTCAGGCGCAAACCGGCAAACCGAATATTGTGCTTATTATGACCGATCAGCAGCGTGCCGATTTGTGCGGCAGGGAAGGTTTTCCGCTGGAAGTGACTCCCTTTGTCGACCGTTTGGCGCAGGAGAATGTATGGTTCAATAAGGCATACACTGTGATGCCGGCCAGCTCTCCGGCACGTTGTTCCATGTTCACCGGGCGTTTTCCTTCCGCCACTCACGTACGCACGAATCACAATATCCCCGACATCTCCTATCAACAGGACTTAGTGGGCGTATTGAAAGAAAACGGATATAAAACAGCATTGGTTGGCAAGAATCACGCTTACCTGAAACCTGCCGACTTGGATTTCTGGTCTGAATACGGACACTGGGGAAAGCACAAAAAGACGACTCCCGCAGAGAAAGAGACTGCCCGTTTCCTGAATCAGCAAGCCAGGGGGCAATGGCTGGAGCCATCTCCCATCTCGCTGGAAGAACAGCATCCCACCAAAATCGTGAACGAAGCGCTGGCATGGATTAAACAGCAGAAAGAAAATCCTTTCTTCGTATGGGTCTCTTTTCCGGAACCTCACAACCCTTATCAGGTATGTGAACCCTATTACTCCATGTTCTCCCCCGATAAGCTCCCTGTCTTAAAGACCTCCCGCAAAGATTTGGCAAAGAAAGGAGAGAAATACCGTATTTTGGCGCAACTGGAAGACGCGTCCTGCCCGAACCTGGAACAAGACTTGCCTCGAATCCGTGCCAACTATATCGGAATGATCCGGTTGATAGACGATCAGATCAAGAGACTGATCGAATCATTGAAAGCCAGCGGACAATATGAAAACACCCTCTTTGTCGTACTTTCCGACCACGGTGACTACTGGGGGGAATACGGATTGATCCGTAAAGGAGCCGGACTTTCCGAAAGCCTCGCACGTATCCCGATGGTATGGGCAGGATATCACATTAAAAACCAGCCTGCCCCTATGGATAGCCACGTATCGATAGCCGACCTTTTCCCCACCTTCTGCTCTGCCATCGGTGCCGAAATACCGGCAGGAGTTCAGGGTCGTAGCTTGTGGCCGATGCTGACCGGAAAAGCTTACCCTAAAGAAGAATTCTCCAGCATGGTCGTACAACAAGGCTTCGGAGGAGCCGATGTCGGACTGGATGCCTCCCTGACTTTTGAACAGGAAGGAGCATTGACTCCCGGCAAAATAGCCCACTTCGACGAACTGAACACCTGGACGCAAAGCGGTACCTCACGCATGATAAGAAAGGATGACTGGAAACTGGTCATGAATCATTATGGCAACGGAGAACTCTATAATTTAAAGAAAGATCCTTCGGAAGTTCATAATCTGTTTGGCGAGAAGAAATACAGCGAAATTCAAACAGAACTTCTGACCCGTTTACTGGCATGGGAGTTGCGTTTGCAGGACCCGCTGCCTCTCCCGCAAAGACGTTACCATTTTAAACAGAATCCATTTAATTATCTCCATCCGGAATACTAAAAAATAAGAAGATTGTACATACCTACGGATATTAAAAACATGATTCCATGAAGTCTGCCCCGCAACGGCCTATTTTTGTATCCGTAAACATAAAACAGAAATATATGAAATTGATTTTGCGATTAGGATTGATCTTGTTTACAGGATTTATTTCCATCTCTACAGCATCAGCACAGTTATATGGAACGGCAGATACAAACGCTCCGGAACTACGTGTTCCGACATCTGTAAAGCCGGCGTTTGATTATTGGATGAGGGACACTTGGGCTACGCTGGGTCCCGACGGTTATTATTATATCACAGGAACGACCTCTACCCCCGACCGTTACTTTCCGGGACAGAGACATTGCTGGGACTGGAACGACGGTTTGTACCTGTGGCGTTCCAAAGATATGAAGTCCTGGGAAGCCAGAGGACAAATATGGTCGATGGAAAAAGACGGAACCTGGCAAAAGAAGCCGAAAGTATATAAAGCAGGAGAGAAATATCAGAAGAAATCTATCAACGGTGATCCGATGGACAACCGCTTTCATGCAGTGTGGGCTCCGGAAATGCATTATATCAAAAGCGCGAAGAACTGGTTTATCGTTGCCTGCATGAATGAGTCGGCAGGCGGGAGAGGTTCTTTTATTTTGCGGAGCAAGACCGGAAAACCGGAAGGTCCGTACGAGAATATCGAAGGTAATAAAGACAAAGCTATCTTCCCGAACATCGACGGAAGTTTGTTCGAAGATACGGACGGCACTGTCTACTTTGTCGGGCACAACCATTATATCGCCCGTATGAAACCGGATATGAGCGGATTTGCCGAGGAACTGAAAACATTGAAAGAGAAAAAATATAATCCGGAACCGTATATTGAAGGAGCGTTTATCTTCAAATATGATAACAAATATCACCTCGTACAGGCTATATGGTCGCACCGTACGTCGGAGGGAGATACCTATATCGAGAAAAAGGGAGTAACCTCACCGAAGACACGTTATAGTTACGACTGCATCATCTCGACAGCCGATAATGTGTATGGTCCCTATAGCGAACGCTACAATGCCATCACGGGAGGAGGACACAACAACCTTTTCCAGGATAAGGATGGAAACTGGTGGGCTACCATGTTCTTCAATCCGCGTGGGGCACAGGCGGCGGAATATAAAGTGACGTGCCGTCCCGGATTAATTCCGATGATCTATGAGAATGGTAAATTCAAACCCAACTTTAATTATAATACTAAATGAAAACTTCTTTATTGATAGCAGGCAGCCTGGCTCTGGTCCCGATGACGTATGCGCAGGACAAACCGAATATTATTATCATACTGGCTGACGATTTGGGCTTCTCCGATCTCGGCTGTTTCGGTGGTGAGATTCATACACCGGTGTTGGATAAACTGGCAAAGAATGGCGTCCGTATGACGCAGATGTATAACAGTGCACGCAGTTGCCCGTCCCGTGCCAACCTGTTGACGGGACTTTATCCGCATCAGACGGGATTGGGACACATGGACGGCAGTCATCCTGCTTGGCCGAAAGGATATTCCGGTTTCCGTTCCAATTCG
>ERZ772880.2608-NODE-2608-length-13484-cov-17.770124_pt1 | contig 13484 bp, 12 predicted proteins | sample MGYA00580577_ERZ772880 | MGnify/ENA primary metagenome ERZ772880 (study PRJEB29015, sample SAMEA2737705) | human gut metagenome | biome: human gut; feature: human-associated habitat; material: faeces | place: China | collected 2012 ... | reverse complement strand
GAGTTTCGCCCAGGTATACGCCCCGGGCGAAAATGATCTCACTTGATTTGCCGCCTGCGGGCGGCAAACTCTGCGAGGCCTCTATAGCCTGTCAGTTTTTCTTGGGGTGATAGGTGGGCACCATGTCCGCCACACAGCGGCGGATGTCCGGGCTGTTGTGCCGGCAGGCCCGCTCCAGGACCCCCAGCTGGCGGCAGAAGGCCTCGTCGTCCATGTCGATGGGGCGTCCCACATGGATGAGCCGGTTGGCGGTATCCTGCAGGCCCTCCTCGTCCATCAGCAGTTCCTCATACAGCTTCTCCCCCGGCCGCAGACCGGTGTAGATAATGGGGATGTCCACATCCGGCTCGAAGCCGGACAGGCGGATCAGCTGCCGGGCCATGTCGTCGATCTTCACCGGCTGGCCCATATCCAGCACGAAGATTTCCCCGCCCTTGGCATAGTATCCCGCCTGCAGCACCAGGGACACCGCCTCGGGGATGGTCATGAAGAACCGGGTGATCTCCGGATGGGTCACGGTCACCGGCCCGCCGCAGGCGATCTGCCGCTCGAACAGCGGCACCACGCTGCCGTTGCTGCCCAGCACGTTGCCGAACCGCACCGCCACGCACTTCATGTCGGTGTTGCCCGCAAAGGTCTGGATGAGCATCTCGCAGATGCGCTTGGTGCAGCCCATGACACTGGTGGGGTTCACGGCCTTATCGGTGGAAAGCTGCACAAAGCGCTCCACCCCGTGCTCGCTGGCACTGACCAGCAGGTTTTTGGTGCCCAGCACATTGTTCTTTACGGCCTCGGCGGGGCTTACCTCCATCAGCGGAACGTGCTTGTGCGCCGCTGCATGGAACACCACAGTGGGGTGGTAGGTATCAAAAACCTCGTCCAGACGTTTTTTATCCCGGATGGAGCCGATGAGCACCGTGACCGGGATATCGCGGCCGTACTTCTGCTGCAGTTCCATCTGCAGCTCGTAGGCGCAGTTCTCGTAGATGTCAAAGATGAGCAGCTTGCCCGGGTGGAAGCGCATCACCTGCCGGCACAGCTCTGAGCCGATGGAGCCGCCGCCGCCCGTCACCAGCACCGTTTTGCCGGTGAGGTAGCCGGAGATCTTCTCCATGTCCAGCGTCACCTCGTCGCGGGACAAAAAGTCCGCCGGGTTCAGTTCCCGGAAAGCCCCCTGCTGGGGCGCACCGCTGCCCACCAGCTGGGGGTCACTGAGCATCTGCACCGCGCAGTGGGTGCTCACGCACAGGTCGATGACGTGGTTCAGGCGGCTGCCCCGCAGGGTGGGGATGGCCACCAGGATGGTGTGGATGCCGTAGCGCTTGCACAGCTCCGGGATCTGCTCCAGCGTGCCCTTGACCGGCACGCCGTGGATGGTCTGGTGGAGCTTGGCGGGGTCATCGTCCACGGCCAGCACCGGGCGGCCATACTGCTTGTTGGTCTTGCACACGTTGATGGCCCAGGCCCCGGCCTCGCCCGCGCCCACGATCATCACGGGGCGGTTGGGGTCGCGGCTGGCCGCACCGCGCAGGCGCTCGCCCAGCGGGTGGTTCAAAAACAGCCGCCATGCCAGACGGCTGCCGCCCACCAGCAGCAGGATGAGCACCGCCGCCATGCAGTTGGCCGAGTTGAACAGCACACCGTGGATGCACCGCCGGTTGACCACATACACGATGCCGGTGGGCACCGCCACCATGACCGCAAGGCGCAGCAGGTCCCGCTCGCCCGCGTACTTCCACAGCACCGAGTACAGCCCGCCCAGCAGGAAGCTGGCCACATACACCGCCACGATCCAGGGCAGGTTACGGTACAGGATGGCAAGGTTGTGGGGCCACCAGGCGGCTTCCACCGCACCGTCGGCCCGCAGCAGCAGCGCAAAATAAAAACTGAACGCCACGATGGCGGCATCCAGTGCCGCCAGCACAGCGCGGCGCAGGTAGACCCGCGCTCTGGTCTCTTTGGGTTTCTCGTTCACGAAAGGTTCCTCTTTTGTTCCGGGGAGCGGGCAGTGCCCGCCGCCATTTTACAGGCCGCGGCAGTCCCGGCGGCCTTATCCTATATATTATACACAGAATGCGGTGCTCTGTCCAGAAATTTGTGGAGAGGGAATTCCCCGCAAAATGCAATTCCGGTATCCGATGCAATTTACCGGAACGGCCCCTCCCGTGAAAATGCGTTTGGAGCGCTCCGCAGAGCGCGACAAACGCGAAATTTTAAATAATAATTCCGCTGACTATGCGCAGAGCAACGCGGAGCGCATTCAAAATCGTCCCACGCGCAAGCTTGCCGGATATGTCCCACCCCCTTTTTTGTGTCCGCAAAGTGTGGTATACTGAAAATAGCATTTTATGCCCGGAAGGAGGTTGACCGGTATGAACAGGACCCGCAGGCTGCGGCTTGTGCTGTGCACGCTGCTGTGCTTTGTGCTGTGCAGCTGCCAGACGCTGCTGCCGGCCAACGAAAAGGCACAGGTAGAGGAACTGCTGCGTGCCCCGAAGCTTTCCGGCGATTACGGCGCGCTGCAAACTGCCCTGAACGACTGGTTGGGGGAGAGTGCCCAGCTGAAATATCCTATTCAGGGCGAGCTGCTTTCCCCCTTTGTGCTGCAGGACTTGGACGGTGACGGTCAGCAGGATGCGGCGGTGCTGTATACCACCGCCCAGACCGCCAACGTCTGCGTAGCCATTTTGCAGCGGGATGATGCCGGAAGCTGGCAGGTGCGCCAGAGCGTGGAGGGTCTTGCCGAAACGGTGGAGAACGTCAGCCTTGCCCAATTGCAGGATACAGACAGCTGCCAGCTGGTGGTGGGCTATACCGCTGCCCAGAATGACCACTATCTGGCGGTGTACTCCTATCAGGACGGCACCCTGTCCACCATTCTGGAGCAGCAGTACGAGCAGTATCTGGTGGAAAATATCACCGGCGGCAGCAGTCAGGATCTGATCCTGATGTCCACGCAGGAGGACGGCAGTGTGCAGATCGAGCTGCTGACCGCAGACCGCAAGGGCAGCTTCCGGCAGGTGGCGGTCAACGGCCTTTCCGCAGATAAATTTTCCGGCTGCGCCTCGGTGGCGGCGGGCGCAGGCGCGGACGGACGGCACTATCTGGTGCTGGACGGCTGGACCGGCATTTCCGGCAACAATCTGGCCTCGGTGCTGCTGTGCTACGACGAGACTAGCCAGCAGATGGTGCCCGCCACAAGGATCAGCAGCCAGCGGCTGTATAATGCCTCTTTGCGCAACGTGCCCACGCTGGTCAGCCGGGACCTGGACGGGGACGGCATCGTGGAGATCCCCACCCAGCCGGACGAGGCGGGTCTGCTGAACCTGAGCCAGAGCCGCCGCATGGACTTTATCGTCTGGATGGACTACACCAGCAGCCACCCGGAAAAAAGCTTTGGCCTGCTGGACGAAGAGACCAACTGTTATATCGAGCTGCCCGCCGAGTGGGAGGGCAACCTGAAGCTGACCGACAGCGAGGAATTTGACGGCGCAGTGGAGCTGCGCACGGTGGACGAGGATCAGCTGGTGCTGACGGTACGGCTGGCAAGCACCTCGGCCAACTCCACCGGCTGGACCCGGCTGGGCGTGGTAGCGTCCCGTCAGGTGCAGGCCAAAATTGGCCCGGACGTTTTGCTTGCCGACACGAACTACCGCCTTTCCAAGGCGTTGTATCTGCTGAATTAAGGAATGGAGGATGCTGCATGGTACGAGTGCTTGTTGTAGAAGATGAAGCCAATATCCGCGATATGATCGCCCTGAACCTGCGCCATGCGGGGATGGAGGTGGTGGAGGCCGAAAGCGCCGAAGCTGCCCTGCCGCTGCTGGCGCAGAAGCCCGGCTGTGATGCCGCCATTCTGGACGTGATGCTGCCGGGCATGAATGGGTTCTCGCTGTGCGAGACCATCCGCCGCACCGACCAGCAGATCGGCATCATCATCCTCAGCGCCAAGGGGCAGGAGCAGGATAAAATCCGCGGTTTGTCCATCGGCGCAGACGATTACATGACCAAGCCTTTCAGCGTCAGCGAGCTGCTGGCGCGTGTGGAGGCGCTGTGCCGCCGGGTGATCCGCACCAAGGAGGAGGACAGCAACGGGAACACCCCACTGGGCACGTTGACCAGCGGCGAGTTCGTGCTGGACGAGAACCGCCGCGTGCTGCTGAAGGCCGGTCAGCCCATTGAGCTGACACAGGTGGAATTCCAGATCATGGAGCTGTTCTTCCGCAACCCGGGCACTGCGCTGGTGCGCGAAAAGATCCTGAAAGGGGTCTGGGGCGAGAACTACTTCGGCGATGTAAAGATCGTGGATGTGAACATCCGCCGCCTGCGCATGAAGGTGGAGGACGAGCCCAGCCACCCCACCCACATCATGACCGTGTGGGGCTACGGCTACCGGTGGGAAGAATAAAAATGTGATTCAGGAAAGTCCTACGGACTTTCCTGAATCACAAAAAAATATTTTTTTATTATCGATACTCACCGAAAGGAGGACACTGTTATGCGAAGCGGTATCACCCGCCGCTGGCTGCGGGGCAACCTGCTCATCACCGTACTGGTGGTGCTGCTGGCCGAGGCGATGTTTTTGTACAGCTATACCCGCAGCTACTACGGCAGTGTGCAGCAGATCATGTACCGGCGGTTCTCCTCGGTGACCGGTCAGCTGAAAATGTATACCGGCGATACCGCCCAGAGCGCCGCCGCCAGCCGCAGTCTGGCGCTGCGGCGCATGGTGGAACAGTTTGCCGATAAGGATAAATACGAGTTCATGCTGCTGGACAGCTACGGCGGCGTGATCGCCTCCTCCAGCGGTACGGATGCGGAAGGCATCGTCAGCAGTAAGGACTTTGAGCAGGCGCTCAACGGCCCGGACGGTCTGGGTGTGGCGGTGTACCGCACCCAGTCGGGCGAGGTAGTCATGGCGGCCTGCTCGCTGGTGCCCTACGACGCCGAGGACGTGGCCGCGCTGCGGCTGGTCACCAGTCTGGCGCTGGTGGAGCGGCAGGTCAAAAACGCCATCATTATCAGTGTGTTCCTTGCGGTGGCGATCTTGCTGTTTACGATCATGTCTGGGCTGTACTTCGTGCGGGGCATCGTGGTGCCGCTGGGGCAGGTGGAACGCACCGCCGCCGGCATCGCCCGGGGCGAGCTGGACGTGCGTCTGCCCCTGACCGGCGACCCTCACGACGAGGTGGACCGGCTGCGCGGCACCATCAATCAGATGGCCGAGGGACTGGAAGAGACCGAGAAGATGAAGAACGAGTTCATTAGCTCGGTGTCCCACGAGCTGCGCACCCCGCTTACCTCCATCCGGGGCTGGGTGGAGACCCTGATGACCTTGGACGACCCCACCGACGAGAACTACCGCAAGGGGCTGGAGATCATCAACAACGAGACCGGGCGGCTGAACAATATGGTGGAGGAGCTGCTGGATTTCAGCCGCCTGCAGAACGGACGCATCCGCATGGAGTGCCGCCCGCTGGACTTGGTGGCAGAACTGACCGATGCGGTGCTCTTCTGCGAAGCGCGCATCCGGCAGGAGGGGCTGCTGCTCCACTACGCCGAGCCGGAGGAGATGATCCCTGTCTACGCCGACCCGGACCGTCTGCGGCAGGTGTTCATCAATATTCTGGATAACGCCATCAAATACTCTGCCCCCGGCGGGCGCATCACGGTCAAACTGTGGGCAGGGGAGTACAAGGCCTTTGTGGAGATTATCGATCAGGGACGCGGCATCCCGCCGGAGGATCTGGAAAACGTAAAAACCAAGTTCTACAAGGGCAGCAACTCGGTGCGCGGCAGCGGCATCGGTCTGGCGCTGGTGGATTCCATCATGACCGCGCTGGACGGCACGCTGGATATCAAGAGCACCCTCGGGCGCGGCACCGTGGTCACCTTGGGTCTGCCGCTGTACCATAAGGCGTGAGAAACGTCCAAAACACAGATTTTGTCACATTTGTGTGCTAAAATGAGCTTTGCTCGGGGATATGCCCCGGATAAAATATAAAAAAGACCGCTCTTTGCCCAAAGCGGCAGGGGCGGATATCGGGAGAAACCAATGAATCAACCTAAAAAGGAACGCTTTAAGACCAGCGTAGGCGGGCAGGCACTGATGGAAGGCATCATGATGCGCGGCCCCAAACAGATGTGCTGCGCCGTGCGCAAGCCGGACGGCACCATCGAGACCAAACTCGACCCCACCCCCGCCCACGGGGTATGGATGAAGATCCCGCTGGTGCGCGGTGCCATTGCCATGATCGAGAGCATGATCGTGGGCTACCGCTACATGATGTACTCGGCACAGGTGAGCATGGGGGACGACTACGACCCCGCCGAGGAGGAGACCGCCTTTGAAAAATGGGTGGGGAAACATCTGGGCGAAAAAGCCGAGAATGCGCTGCTGACCGTTGCGGCGGTGCTGGGCGGTCTGCTGGCGATTGTGCTGTTCACTGTGCTGCCCACCTTCCTTGTGGGCGGGGTGAACCGTCTGCTGCCGCTGGGGCGCTGGGGCAAGGTGGTGCTGGAGGCCGTGCTGAAGGTGACCATCTTCCTGACCTATATGGTGGGCATCTCCAAAATGAAGGAAATTCATCGTGTGTTTGAGTACCACGGTGCAGAGCACAAGACCATTGCCTGCTACGAAGCGGGCGACCCGCTGACCGTGGAGAACGTGCGCAAGTATACCCGCTTCCATCCCCGCTGCGGCACCAGCTTCCTCATTCTGGTGGTCATCGTCAGCGTGTTTCTGTACAGCGTGCTGCCGTGGGGCAGCATCGGTCTGCGGGTGGTGTGCAAGCTGCTGCTGCTGCCGCTGGTCATGGGCATCAGCTACGAGCTGCTCAAGTGGTGCGGCCGGTCGGATAACATCGCCACCCGCATCATCCGGCAGCCCGGCATCTGGGTGCAGCATCTGACCGTGTTTGAGCCGGACGACAGCATGATCGAGGTGGCCATTGCCGCCGTCACACCGGTCCTGCCCGAGGACCCGGAGGACGGCAGATGGTAACCGCAGGGATGCTGCCCCGGGCAGCAGTCCGGGAGGTGGAGTCACGCCTGCGCGCCGCAGGCTGCCCCGACGCGGATTTTGACGCGGCCGAGCTCTTCCGGCTGGCAGCGGGCGGGGATGTCCGCCTTGCCGATGCTCCGCTGGGTGCAGAGCAGGCAGAGCGGCTGGAAGCCCTGACGGCCCGCCGCGCGGCCCGGGAGCCTTTGCAATACCTTTGCGGCAGCTGGCCCTTCCTTGACTTTGAGCTGGCTGTCGGCCCCGGCGTGCTCTGCCCCCGGGCCGATACTGAGGTGGTGGCCGAAGCCGCCGCCGGAATGCTGGCTGGGGTGGAGGCACCCCGGGTGCTCGACCTCTGCGCCGGCACAGGCTGTTTGGGGCTGGGCGTGAAGCGCTTCTGCCCGGCGGCACAGGTCACCGGTCTGGAGAAGAGCCCTGCGGCGTACCGCTATCTGGAGCAGAACGCCCATCTCTCCCCGGCGCTGACCATCACCCCGGTGCAGGGGGATCTGTTCACCTACTGGCAGACCCTGCCGGAGGGGCAGCTGGACCTCATTGTGTCGAATCCGCCTTACCTGACCGCCGCCGAGATGGGTGCGCTGCAGCCCGAGGTGGCGCAGGAGCCTGCCATGGCGCTGGAAGCGGGGGAGGATGGGCTGGTATTTTACCGCGCCATTGCGGAACACTACCAGAAAGCTCTGCGCCCCGGCGGTGCCCTTGCCCTGGAGATCGGCTGGCAGCAGCGGGAAGCTGTAACGGCCCTGCTTGCCGCCAACGGGTGGGCGGACATCGTGTGCAGAAAAGACTTTGGCGGCAATGACCGCTGTGTGATGGCGAGAAAACAATAAAAATATCTACAACTTCATGTTGTAATATCTGTAAAATGTGTTATACTAGTACCGAAAGAATTGGAATGCCCGCGCCTGCGTTTGGCCGCACCGCGCCGGGAACAGATGACAAAGGAGCATGACACTATGGCAAAAAATCAGAACAACAACGTTGCCCCGGCGACCCAGAAGACCGATCCCGGTGCCAAGAAGGATGCGCTGGCCACGGCACTGGCCCAGATCGAAAAGCAGTTTGGCAAGGGCGCTGTGATGAAGCTGGGCGACAACGCCGCCATGCAGGTGGATGCCATCTCGACCGGCAGCATCGGCCTGGATCTGGCACTGGGCGTGGGCGGCGTGCCCCGGGGCCGCATCATTGAGGTGTTCGGCCCCGAATCCAGTGGTAAGACCACGCTGGCCCTGCATGTTCTGGCCGAAGCCCAGAAGAAGGGCGGCGATGTTGCCTTCATCGACGTGGAGCACGCGCTGGACCCTGTGTATGCCGAGGCGCTGGGCGTGGACATCAACAACCTGCTGGTCAGCCAGCCCGATACCGGTGAGCAGGCCATGGAGATCTGCGAGGCGCTGGTGCGCTCCGGTGCCATTGATGCCATCGTTGTGGACTCTGTTGCCGCCATGGTGCCCCGCGCTGAGATCGAGGGCGAGATGGGCGACAGCCATGTGGGCCTGCAGGCCCGCCTGATGAGCCAGGCCATGCGCAAGCTGACCAGCGTCATCGGCAAGACCAACACCGTCTGCATCTTCATCAACCAGCTGCGTGAAAAGGTCGGCGTGGTCTACGGCAACCCCGAGGTCACCACCGGCGGCCGCGCCCTGAAGTATTATTCTTCTGTCCGCATCGATATCCGCCGCGTGGAGGGCCTGAAGGATTCTTCCGGCCAGTTCATCGGCAACCATACCCGCGCCAAGATCGTCAAGAACAAGGTGGCTCCTCCGTTCCGTGAGGCGGAGTTCGACATCATGTTCGGCGAGGGTATCTCCAAGATGAGTGAGCTCATCGATCTGGGTGTCAAGCTGGGCATCGTCCAGAAGAGCGGCGCATGGTTCAACTACGGTGATATCCGCCTGGGTCAGGGCCGCGACAATGCCAAGCAGTTCCTGCGCGATAACCCCGAGATCGCCAACGATATCGAGGGTCAGGTGCGCGCCAATGCCGACAAGCTCTATGCCACCCGCCGCCCAGGGGGCAAGGCTGCCGCTGCCCCTGCAGAGGGGGAACCGGCAGCTCCTGCCACAGCAAAGGAGCCGGTGGTCAAGGCTCCCGCCCGCAGCAGCGAGAGTGAGCTGGATATCATGGTGGAAGAGTAAATGGCCTTTTACAGCCGTGGCCGCCGCCCGCTGGCCGAAGAGGAAAAATCCACCGATGCCGCCAAAGCCCGCACCCGGGCCATGGAGCTGCTGGCCGGGCAGGAGCTTTCCTCGGGCCAGCTGTATGAGCGGCTGAACCGCCGCTATACCCAGCAGACCAGTGCCGCCGTGGTGGCAGAGATGGTACAGCGGGAGTATATCAACGATGCCCGCTATGCCGAGACCCGTGCCCACGCCCTGCTGGCGGCAAAAAAGAGCCGCCGCGCCGCTGCCCGGAATCTGCGGCAGAAAGGGCTGGCCGCAGGCGAGATCCAGCAGGCGCTGGATGCTGTTTACACCCCCGATGACTCCGGCGAGGACCCGGAGCTGGAAGCCGCCGCCGCTCTGGTGGAAGGGCATTACCGCAAAAAGCTGGAAGCGGGCCGCAGGGATCTGGTCATTGCGGCCCTGCAGCGGCGGGGATTTTCGTATTCCGTCATTAAAGAAGCCATTCGCAGGGTGGAGGAGGGGGAATAACCCTCTCAGTCAAAGCCTGCGGCTTTGCCAGCTCCCCCGAAGGGGGAGCTTTTCCGGAGCAAATCGTAAAAAATCAAAAGCATCCCTCAAAAGAGAAAGAGAGTATCATCCCTTATGAAAATTGCATGTATTTCCCTTGGCTGCCCCAAGAACCAGGTCGATCTGGACGTGATGGTGCACATCCTGCTTTCGGCCGGTCACGAGACGGTGGCCGACCTGGGTGAAGCCGATGTTATTCTGGTCAACACCTGCGGCTTTATCGAGAGCGCCAAGGCCGAGGCCATTGAGAACATTCTGGAGGCCTGCGCCTACAAGCAGCAGAACCCGGAGCTGAAGGTCATTGTCACCGGATGCCTGGCCGAGCGCTACCGCAGCCAGATCGAGGAGGAGATCCCTGAGGTGGACGCTGTGGTGGGCTGTGCCTCCAACAAGGCCATTGATACCATCGTGGCCCGCCTGTTCCACGGTGAGAACCATCTGGAAAGCTACGGTGCCAAAAAGGACTTCCCGCTGGGCGGCAAGCGCGTCATCGGCACGCCCGCCCACTATGCGTACTTAAAGATCGCCGAGGGCTGCAACAACCGCTGCCACTACTGCGCCATCCCGGGCATCCGCGGCCCGCTGCACAGCCGCGATATGGCCGACTGCGTTGCCGAAGCCCGCTGGCTGGCCGGTGAGGGCGTGAAGGAGCTTATTGTTGTGGCGCAGGACCCCACCGCCTACGGCGAGGACTGGGGCAAGCCCGGCAGCATCTGTGAGCTGCTGGACAAGCTGAACAAGGTGCCGGGGCTGGAATGGATCCGCATCATGTACGCCTACCCGGAGCGCATCACCGATGAATTCATCGCCGCCATGAAGCGCAACGAGAAGGTGGTGCCCTACCTTGACCTGCCCATCCAGCACTGCAATGATACCATCCTCAAGAACATGAACCGCCGCTCCACCCGTGCGGAGCTGCTGGAGGTCATCGGCAAGCTGCGCCGCGAGATCCCCGGCATCACCCTGCGCACCACCCTGATCGCGGGCTTCCCCGGCGAGACCGAGGAGCAGTTCGAGGATCTGTGCAACTTCGTCAAGGAAGTGCAGTTCGACCGTCTGGGCTGCTTTGCCTACTCCGCCGAGGAGAACACTGTGGCAGCCAAGATGGACGGCCAGATCGAGCAGGAAGTCAAGGACAAGCGCGCCGAGCTGGTAATGCAGATCCAGACCGGCATCATGGCGCAGAAGCAGGCCGAAAAGGTGGGTCAGACCGTGCACGTTCTGTGTGACGGCATCGACGAGGAAAACGGTCTGTACCTCTGCCGCACCACCGGCGATGCGCCGGAAGTGGACGGCTGCGTCTGCGTTTCCAGCGAGGAACCGCTGTACCCCGGCCAGTTCTATGATGTGCTGGTAGAGGACAGCGACCTTTACGATCTGTATGGTACAGTCGTAAAATAACGAATTGGAGGATAAAATCTATGAATCTGCCCAATAAACTTACCCTGACCCGCATCATTCTGGTGCCGGTGTTCATGATCTTTGTGTCCCTGACCAGTCTGGACAGCATCGTGGACGGCAATTTTAACGCCACCTTCTACCTGCTGGCAGGTATCGTATTCGCCGCTGCCAGCTTTACCGATTATCTGGACGGCCATCTGGCGCGCAAGTGGCACATGGTCACCGATTTCGGCAAGTTTGCCGACCCGCTGGCCGATAAGCTGCTGACCACCGTGGCCTTCATCTACATGCTGCGGGCCGCTGTTGTATGTCAGCAAATCCAGCAAGTATCCTGTATCCCTTGCATTAAAGCTGTTCTGTGATCCGGGCTCTACATCAGACTATGGAGCAATGTTTGCAATGGCTACGTTGTCGGTTTTACCGGCAATTATGATTTTCCTGTTCTTCCAGAAATATCTGGTAGAAGGAATCAGTACATCCGGCTTGAAGGGATAATGAAATTTCTGCATCAGGAAAACTTAAAAACGAGGGTTTGAATATGGCTGAGAAAACCAGAAAAATCATTGATGCCCACGGGCATTTGGTACAGTATATTGCCGGAACCGGCGCTGGAGGGGAACTGCGTTTTGTGGGAAACGGGATGGCGGAATATGCATCCGGAGAGAGGTTCCGTATTCTTCCGGAGCAGTTTAACGGCGGTGTTGTGACTGCGGAGGATATGCTGAAGCTGATGGACGATAACGGCGTAGATAAGATGGTGCTGCTGCAGGGAAACTATATCGGGTTCCAAAATCTGTATTCTCTTGAGGCAGTAAAGAAATATCCAGATCGGTTCCGGTCAGCGGCATCCTATGATCCGTTTTGCAGGAACAGGGAACAGATACGAAGACATTTGTTTGAAGAACTGGGATTTCCGATTGTGAAATTTGAGATGAGCACTGGTTCTGGACTTATGTGCAACCATTTTACGCTGCCTCTGGATGATCCTATGATGATGGAGGAATTTGGATATGCGGCAGAGCACGACCTGATCTGTGTGGTAGATATCGGCAAATGCGGAAGTGAAAGCTGGCAGATTGAAGCCCTTCGAAATGTAATCCTGCGATATCCTCAAATGAGGTTTGTAGTCTGTCATTTGCTGGCAGTAGCAGCAGGACATGAAGAAAAACTTTGGGAAGGATTACAGGCTCTGGCACTTCCAAATGTATGGTTTGATCTGGCGGCGGTTCCGAACAATTGCCGTCCGGATCCATACCCCTTCCCCTGCGCGACGAGATATCTGCGCATTGCAATTAAAAGTGTGGGGATAGATAAGATTATGTTTGGTTCGGATGTTCCGTCCGTTTTGACAAAAGAGTCATATGAGCATCTGATCGGATGGATTTCTCGGAGTGAGGAGCTTACAGAGAATGAGAAGGGGAAAATTCTTTATGAAAATGCCGAGGAGGTTTATTTCGCCTGACGGATAGGAGGTTGATATCAGGCAGTAAATTGACGGTATCGGGTGGATTTTTCTGTGATTTTAAATTAATGTCTGGAAGAGGAGTTGGTATCATATATGATATTGACTTCTTTTTTGTTTTTTAGAATTATCCGAAAAAGGAGGGCTGCATATCTGGACAAAATAGATGATAAAAGAGCAATATAGTGATAGAAAAAGAGAAAATACCGTATTAAAATGGACAAAAACCGAGGTATAGACACAAAATTGCCCGGTACAGAAAGGAAAATGAAACTGAACTATGATAAAGCTCAGCTTGAGGCGGTTGTAGACAAAGTGGCAGAGCGCACCATGAACATGGATATGACCTGGGACTGGCCCTGCGGTGTAGCTTATTACGGCATAACGGAGGCCTATGAAGCGACAGGAAATAAGAAGTACCTTGATATGGTAAAAGAGAGGGTAGATGAGCTGATCAGCCTGGGGCTTCCGGACTTTACGGTAAATAACTGCGCCATGGGCCATGTGCTTCTGACGCTCTATAAGGAAACAGGTGATGAGACTTATAAAAAGATCATAGACGATAAGCTGGATTACCTCACAAACCATGCTCTGCGCTTTGGGGATCATGTCCTTCAGCACACCGTATCTGCAAATAATGATTTTCCGGAGCAGTGCTGGGCAGATACCATGTTTATGGCTGCATTTTTCATGCTGCGGGCAGGCGTTATGTTTGAACGTCCAGAACTGGTGGAGGATGCTTTAAACCAGTGGTACTGGCATATCCAGTATCTGCAGAATGAGCGCACCGGCCTCTGGAGAACCATTCTGGATGATCCGGAGTCCTATGAGGAGGTTTCTGCCTCTGCCGGAATCGCAGCAGCTATGGTGTTAAAGGGAAATCCTCTTCATATTAAATATATTAACAAAG
>ERZ772880.2606-NODE-2606-length-13493-cov-3.256437_pt1 | contig 13493 bp, 17 predicted proteins | sample MGYA00580577_ERZ772880 | MGnify/ENA primary metagenome ERZ772880 (study PRJEB29015, sample SAMEA2737705) | human gut metagenome | biome: human gut; feature: human-associated habitat; material: faeces | place: China | collected 2012 ... | reverse complement strand
AGCTGCTCCCCGGAATCTTGAAAGACAGCCCGGCGGATTTACTGATATACGGCATGGGAGAACTTCCCCTGAAAGAACTGGTCAGTCGGTTACAAGCCGGAACTCCCTTCCATGAGATTAAAGATATACGGCAAACGGCTTATTTGGCGGATACGGTAGAACCGCTACCAGAAGATATCAATCTCTTTTCCCATGAAGAATGCCTGCGCGACAAGCTGAAACAGGCCAAGAACTTCAAACATATAGAGGAAGAATCCAACAAGCAGCAGGCTTCCCGCATCCTGCAAAAGGTAGGCAAACAGACGATAGTCGTCAATCCTCCTTTCCCGCCTATGACGGAAGAAGAGATAGATGCGTCATTCGACCTGCCCTACACCCGCCTGCCCCATCCTAAATACAAAGGGAAGACGATACCGGCTTTCGAGATGATCAAGTTCTCGGTAAACATCCACCGGGGATGTTTTGGGGGCTGTGCTTTCTGTACGATCTCGGCGCATCAGGGAAAGTTTATCGCCTCACGAAGTAAAGAGTCCATATTGAAAGAAGTTAAGGAGATCACCCAAATGCCGGACTTCAAAGGATATCTGAGCGACCTGGGCGGCCCTTCGGCCAATATGTACCGGATGAAAGGGAAGAATCCGGATATCTGCGCCCAGTGCAAGAAACCTTCTTGCATCTCCCCTGTCATCTGCAAAAACCTGAATGCAGATCATACGCCGTTGTTAGATATATACAAAGAAGTGGACAGCATACCGGAAATCAAACGTTCGTTTATCGGTAGCGGCATTCGCTATGACCTGCTCTTGCACCGGTATGCGGATGACAATCTGAACAAGGCAGCCCATACCTATATGGAGGAACTGATAGCTCACCATGTCTCCGGCCGCCTCAAAGTCGCACCCGAACATACGGAAGACAATGTCCTGAAGATGATGCGCAAACCTTCATTCGAGCTTTTCGGGCAATTCAAAAAGATATTCGACCGTGTAAACAAACAACACGGATTGAACCAGCAATTAATCCCTTATTTCATATCCAGCCATCCCGGTTGTACCGAGGCGGATATGGCAAACTTGGCTATCCAGACTAAGAAGCTGCATTTTCAACTCGAACAGGTACAGGATTTTACACCTACCCCCATGACACTGGCAACGGAGATGTACTACACAGGGTATCATCCCTATACATTGGAAAAGGTATATACGGCGCATACGAAAGAACAAAAACTGGCACAACGTCAGTTCTTTTTCTGGTATAAACCGGAGTTCCGCCGCCAAATCACACAAGCATTGCAGAAGATAGGAAAGAAAGACTTGATCGGAAAGCTATTCGGAAAGTAATTTCACTTCTTTGAGCGAAGAGGAACAAAAAAATTGCGTGACCGATACAAGTTCACGAAATACATTTAACAAAAGTTGTCTTTGATTACGAATATAACTGTCTTTGAAATCAAAAGCAGTTATATTCGTAATCAAAGACAATTGTTTTATTCCTTTACGGCAATCACTTCGATTTCCACCAGGCCATTCTTCGGCAATGTCTTGACTGCGACAGCAGAACGGGCCGGGAAAGTACCTTCGAACTGAGAAGCATATACTTCGTTCATAGCAGCGAAATCACTCATATCGGCCAGGAATACGGTTGTCTTTACGACATCGTTGATGCTAAGGCCGGCTTCTTCCAGAATTGCATGTACATTCTTGAATGCCTGTACGGTCTGTTCTTTCACTCCTCCTTCTGCGAAATTGCCTGTTGCGGGGTCAAGCCCCAACTGGCCGGAAGCAAACAGCATATTTCCTACTTGCACAGCCTGACTGTACGGACCGATAGCGGCAGGTGCGTTTTTTGTTGCGATAACTTTCTTCATTGTTTCTTTATTTTAATAACGTTATTGTGCCTTGTTCATTCATCCGCTGGCGAACCACTTCATAGATCAGGATGGAAGAGGCGACCGATACGTTCAGCGAACCGATCGTACCGAACTGCGGAATCTTCACCATGCTGTCGCAGATACGAAGATTATCCATCGAAACTCCCGTATCTTCGGCTCCCATTACGATAGCCACAGGTCCGTCATATTTAATAGCCGTATAATTCTCAAATCTTGTAATCATATTGACAAGTGCATTCTTCTCAAGCATTCCATCACTATCCAGATTGATAATGTACTTTCCATCACTGTTATAAAGTGCCAGATTAAGTGCTCTTGACTTTCCCTGTTCAGAATTCATCCACTGCATCAGGAGTTCTGGAAATTCCTGCTGACACTGTGCATATATATCAAAACTGTTATCTTTTCCTTTATTATTAACCAGAAAAATTCTTATCCTGTCATTCGGGTAAGTACTGTCATTAATAGATCTGATACATCCATATAGTGTATCAGCCGAATTATATACCGGTATTATAAGCGTAATCTCTGGATAAACCTCAAGTTCCTTTTTATGGAGTTTATGTCTCAGATTCCTTCTTATAAGAAGAAAAACACTTCCTAACGCAGGAACAATTTCCATAATAAATGGTATAATTATCCAGCCGCCCCAGAAAAGAAATGAATTAAGAATTATTTTTACCATATGAGAAGTTTCCTACTTTCATCTTAACAATCTGTGGTTTTGTAAATACATAAAAATACAGATACACACTGAGTACATAGAAGAATATTCTTCCTATAAATGTATGAAACACATAATATGCATTCATGCCTAAAAAATGTACCGCAAGACATATCATTACTATTCTTAAAACATTGCATAACATAATGTAACAGAAGCCTCCAATTCCTATCATAAGCTTCTCACTCCAGTTATACACATTAAAGAATATCAGTAATGACAGAAACGCCATGATTTCAATGATTCCTGAACACTCAAAATCAATAAGCAGTGTCATTGACGATGCACCCGTATGTATAAATATAATTCCGTATTTAAAGTATGCTGTAAATGCACCTGTTATATCTCCCACAATACCTGCCATTGCTGCAACGCATCTTGCAAGAGGCATTGTAAGCAATGGCTGTACCGTCATCATCATAATTACAAACAGTCCGAGACTTCCCCACATGAAGCTCCATGCATGAAGCTTTGCTCTCTTCGTTACAGAAAGTATATACAGCCATATTATTATAATTGCAATTACTATAATAGGATTCATTCCGCTTATACCTGTATGCTGCCTTTCTTTTTCTTATATACAACTACTCCACATGTTCCAGCTATACATATGAAAAGTCCAAGCCATGCACCAGATGAAGCTCCTGCTGTATTAATCCATTCCTGTCCCAGTCTTCCAAACTGTGCACTAATCTGCTTGAAATCACTTGCATCACAGCCAAGTTTCTGAGCAACCTTGTCAAGATCAAAATAAAACTCACATTCATCCCTGTTGCTTCCAACTGTAACTATCATCTTTCCATAACATATATCTGCATCATTAAGTTCATTAATATTCTTAGATGTTCCCCATGCACTTGTGTCAAACATATAGAATTCATATGTACCATCACTAAGTCCGTCACGTTTAGGGTTCCAGTTAATATTTCCCTGTTCGTCAACTGTTACAAATCTTGGATATAGTACCTGATTATAGCTGTCATTAAACTTAAATGTCACTGCCTGTGTAAACTCTCCTCCAGCTTCATTAAGATGCTCCGGCATAGTTGTATACACATGTCCAAGAACAGTACTTCCATTACTGAATAATGCTCCTGCAGAATCAACCATATTATGATGTGTTCCGGTTGTAGAATACTGAATCGTTGTGTGTGGATAATATTCCCAGTCACCATACAATCCGTCATACCTGATATCGTATATTATCTTATCATCCGAAGATCCATCATCTTTAATATTGGCAGTTCCTGATATAAAAGGCTCTGACCTGTATAATCCAAATGATATTGTCTTGTTATAAGCTGGCAGGGCACTCTTAGGAACTGCTATCTCCCACTGATTACCAACATGCCTGCAGTCAACACCGTCTACACCATTAACATATCCTTTGCTGTCAAGCTGAAAAACAAGTTCGTAACCCAGATCTGTAGTTATCGAATACCTGCCATTACTATGAGTTCCTGCTCCTGAAGCATCACCGCCAGTTCCATCCTTGACATACACATATACATAATCACCATCAAACATCACAGCCGTCTTAGATATACATTCATTATGTGCATCATTAGGACATACTGCATCATACTTCTTAACAGCATCCCAGTCAGCAAACTCACCATCTATAACAATTCCGTTATACACAGCTTCTGTATCATCTTTTTCAACCTTCTGTCCGTCTAATACTTCAATATCCTTAATATCTACAGTTGTTCCTGCAAATGTAATCTTAAAATCCGAATGAGCAAAAAAATCAAAAGGAATAGCTGCCTCAACCACATAAGGTCCTGCTGTATTACCATGTGCATTATTAACAGTTACAGTCTCCGAATTCTCTATATCCCCATACCATGAATTCTTTGCCTGTGCACTGTCTTTCCATCCAGTAAACTGAATCTTATCTGATATTCCCGTTGTTCCGTCAGCATAAGTAATACTCACAGGATTACTTCCCATATAGCTGTAGTCCCATTCAGTCTGAACAGTTCCTTCATACATAAAATAAAGCTTTGAATAATCTGATGAAACCGCTGCTTTCCACAGCTTAACACCAGCAGCATCTGCTGTTCTTGATGTAATATCGTCCCAGTCATCTGTATCAGAATCGACCACAATATTACTTCCCTTAACAACTGGATTTTCCTTCAAAGCAGATACATCAACACTCCCCAAAACATTTGATAGATTAGCAGTATATGTGTTCCTTATCTGTCCTGCATATACTGATACCGGCATTGAAACAAGCAACGCTGTCATACCAGCTAATGCAGTAATTCTCTTATAATTGTGTTTCATGGCAACTTCCTCCCGTCTTTAGCAATTATAATAAATAGCCGCATCCATTTAATCATTATCGTTCAAATGTATTCAAAATTATTCATATCATTAGTATATTAAATCTTCTTATGTACATTTTAATTCATCGGCATATCTGTGTCAATTATTTAACAGGATTTTCACAAATGTATTGAATGTCTGGGGTCGGCTGGCTCGACGGTCTGTCGTCCGGCTCAATGGCCTGTCGTTCCTATAAATTTTATTTTTTTGCTTGTCTTATAGGCACATTTCTTAAAAAAATCACCTAAACTAATAAAAGCAACTCAAAAATACCCATAAAACAACATTTACATGCTATCTTATGGGTATTTCATAATAAAATCCACTTAAAATATCAAAAATCGCTGAAATTCAACCTATAAACCTATCATCAATACGACTACCTATAGGTATCACGTCAAATCCTGCCTTATACAAACAGGCAGTTTATCGATGACGAATGATTTATCTCAGACATGCAGCTTATTGATGACCAGCGTTTTATCTCCGGCAGGCAGTTTATTGATGACAAGCGGCTTATCAGCCATGAAGTCCAGCTGACTGACGAATCATATCCTCAACAACAATATCGTATATTTCACCGATAGTACTGCAGTACTCAAGCACCTTCCAAGGCTCATTAGTATGGAAATGAATCTTGATAAGATCCTCATCGCCTGCTGCAATCAGGCAGTTTCCTTCAAAATGTTCTGTAATATAATCAGCAATAACATCCTCATCTAAATCTTCATCTCTTCTGTCAATAAGAAGCTGTGTATCATAACGATATGCAAACTGATCATCTTCAACATCTATGCTATGTATATCTGACATAAAACAATCCTCCATAATCTGTCTTTATGTGTGGAAGCCAGCATGTCTAACCCGACTAACCCGGAACATTATCTCACATATGAATCATAACTTCAAGCATCAGAATATTCTTCTGATAAAATTGTATAATCCATTATTCCATACACTGACCTCATGTGCTCCCGGTCTTATATAGAAAATGTGGTTAATCCCATGACTTGTCATATAATCCGAATAATTAATGGCAGACTGCTTACAGTAAGGATCACTGTCACCAGTTACAATAAGAGTAACCAAAGGCTGCTGTCCTCCATCCTTAACAAGTTCAGACAGAAGAAATCCTTTGTTTCCATAAACTCTTTCTCCACTTCCTGTATCAACCACTCCTCCTACCGGGGCAAATGCACCTACATATCCAAACACATCAGGATGTGCAAAACACAGGAAAAGCGATTCTCTTCCGCCAAGTGAATATCCTGCTATTGCAGTATTCTCTCTTCCCGTTCTTGTAGAATAATGCTCGTTAATATATGGAATCAATGCATTAATAACATCATACTCACACGCATCATATTTTGCTGTAAGTTCAGAGAAATCATAGTCTGACTCCTGACCACCATCAGCATCTGTGAATACAGTAAAGCTCACCATAATCACAGGATTCCTGTTGTAATCATCAACTGCATTCTGTGCAACATACAGAGCGCCAATTCTGTTATATTCAGAATAACTTCCGCTCATTCCATGCAAAAGATACACAACCGGATAACGCTGTGACTCATCATAATCCCTCGGAAGATATACACAAGCCTTGCGCTCACTTCCGGTTGTAGGTGAATAATAGCTCATCTCATCAACATTTCCATATGTTACACCCGGTCTTTCATCATTATAATCATCTGGTGTGTCATACTCTGCTGCCACTTCAACAGATACGGTTCTGCTCTTACACCCCGACAATCCTGTCACGGTAAATGCTGTCACCAGTGCCATTAACACAGCACCTGTCTTGTACATATTTCTTGAAATCATAATCCGGTACCTCTGACAAACCTTCTTACAATCTCCAATCCGCCAACCGGTGCACAGAATTTCTGATTATGCTTTCTGCACTCTTCATAGACATATTCTAGGTTGAACCACTCAACGCCGTCCAATTCTTCCTTCTGCAATGTAAGTTCATCTATATTGACTGGCTTTGTGTATACATAGACAAATGCAATCTCACTATCCTTAAACACCTTGCCATAAAATTCTTTTTCATATTGGATTACAAATGTATCAACAAACTGCAAATCATCAACAGAAGCCTTAATTCCAAGTTCCTCATGCAGTTCTCTTATAGCAGATTCCTCCGGTTCGTCACCGGCCTGAATATGTCCCGCCGAAGAAGTATCATATCTTCCAGGAAATGAGTCCTTATTCATAGCCCTTTTCTGCAACAGTACCTCTGCTCCCTCGTCAGACTTTCTTACAATCCACACATGTGCCGTTCTATGCCTGATTCCCTCACTATGTGCAGTCTTTCGCTCAACAGTCTCACCTGTCGGCTTTCCATTCTCATCAACGATATCAAGTAATTCCATGTTAAATCAGTTCTCCATAATAATAAAAAAGCCACCAGCTATCGCGAGTTCTACGGGAAAAATAAAGTGATTGAACCTAGACTCCGATAGTACCGCTTTCGCAGCACCCCTCCCAGGACTGGTGGCTTACATATTATATTACTATGTGATTGAAAATTCCATAGGATATATTCTATTTATTCTCACACACCTCATCAGTCCATGTATTATACTTTCCATCGTTGCTTTTCCTGATGTCCTTTTCATTGTAATTATTGAGCTGCTCCTTAAACAACTCAATCTGTAATTGTGTCTTCTTGTTAAGCTCGTATAATTCATTAATCTTGTATTTTAAAAAAAACATAATAGTCAGGCTAAACCCAACCCAGTATATGAGAAATAAGGTGGTAAATTTTCTTAACTTATGTTCCCTGCGCTGCCGCATTTTACGTTCATTGATATAACGCATTTTTTGCTCCGTATCCATCATTCCTCCTCAATTTTTATATAATCATTGTATTAATCCGGACTGACATGCTGTGTCACAGCAAAATATTTATGAATAAATTTACTGTGACAGGCTTTGTCGCTAATCTGATATAACATATTGTCTATAAAATATAGTATAATCAATATCAGGAGGCATCGGATATGGATAATGAATATAAGAATTATAAAGCTGACAGAGTCCTTAAACTGCTGTTTCGGGCTTTAAAGGGCGAGTCCCTCTCGGTAGCCGCACTCGCCGACGAAAGTAATGTGTCAACAAGAAGCATAACAAGAGATATCAATGATTTGAAAGCATTCCTTGCCGATTATCGCGATATCCTTGGCAATGCCGAGTTAAAATACTCTGCTTCAGACCACTGCTACACATTAGAGATGGACAATCTGTTTTCTAATAAAGAGCTTTTTGCCATAGCTAAAGTGCTTATCGGAAGCAGGGCGTTCAGCCATGAAGAACTGCTCACAATAATAGGAAAACTTAAAACACACACAAGCTATTCAGACAAAAAACGCCTTGAACAGCTTATTGCCAAAGAAATGTTTAACTATGAGGAAGTCGGCTCAGACTGCGACAGCGTGATTGATAATGTATTGAAGCTTTCCAACTACATTCAGGAACAGCGTGCAATCACAATCAGCTATTACAAAATGAACCGTGACAGGGTCAAGCACAGAATCGTACCAGTATCAATAATGTTTAGTGAATACTACTTCTATCTGATTGCATACAAATGTGAAAACACATTATCTGATACACCTACATATTTCAGAATCGACAGAATCTGTGATATGACTGTCCACAGGGAAAAGCTTGAACTTCATAAAAATGTTGAATTTGATGAAGGACTGCTCCGCAAACGAAGCCAGTTCATGTGGCCGGGACCACTCAGAAAAATCAGATTTGAATTCACCGGGCCATCACTCCAGGCTATTCTTGACCGTCTGCCAACCGCCAAAGTAATTGACCGCTACGACAACAAATATCTCATCGAGGCGGAAGTCTACGGCAACGGAATTAAAATGTTCCTGTTAAGTCAGGGCTCATGGGTTAAAGTAATTGCTCCTGATGAATTTGTTAAAGAAATGAAAGATGAGATAGAAAAAATGCAGTTGCTGTATTAAAAATGTTCTATTAAAAATGCTCCCCGTAAGCTGGTTGGCTTGCGGGGAGGTGTATTAAGATTCTTTATCTTTTATTTCCTCTAACAGACAAATTGGCAGGTTTGTATGTCTTTCAATGGAATGCATATCCTTTTCTATAAATTGCCATGAATCCTTAAAATCACCCTTCACAGAAAAAGATGATTCACACATATACTCTAAAAAAGCATTCACATTATCCTTGTATTTCTTTGCAAATGCATATGCATCATTTTCTTTTTCTTCGTCAGTACTATTTCGTTTATCATATAACACATGATCAAGATTACATGACATATAATATACTCTGTATTGAATATTCCATATATTTCCACAACCCCTTAAACGATATAAATTATCTGTCTTTTGCTTATTTCTATCAATTACTTTTCCAACATTGTTAGTGTGAATCCCATCATCCTGATAAGACAATTCCATACATGCTAAATCCTCAAGAATTTTATCATCAGAAAGATAAGCTGCATCTGTATCAACAATATGGATAATCTGCTTAAAATCAGTAGCTTTATAGTGATTAGCTGCAGCATAATCTTTCACTTCATTACCAACCTTCGAAACAATATTTTGCGAATCAACTCCAGTTCGAGTAGTAATATCCCCATGCATAATATGAATATAAACAGATTCTTTATCAAATACCTGGTTTAAAGATATACCCAACGCTGTATCATCAGATGCTCCTTCTACAATTACAAAAACAATTTTCCTACGAGCCAAAGGCTTCACCTGCCTCTCTAAACGCTAAAGCTATCTCAAAATTATTGGTAGGATTATACACCTGCTCGCTTTGCTCTCCCAACACAATATCCCTATAATAAAAGTCTCTAAGATTATTAGTTCCTTTAACATTAGTTAAACGAATATATCTGTTTTTCTGATTAGTTGTTGTAAATGCAATAAATCCTTTATCAATTGTTTCTAATGGTCTGAGATTGTGAGATGTAAATATCAACTGACCTTTTCCCTTTTCAGAAATAATATTCAACATTTCGCCAAGGAGATATTCAAACACACCGCTATCTAATTCAACTATTGCAACCGTAACAGACGGATTGTTATAGATTACAATTAACAGATGTAAGATTGACACAATCTTTTTTATGCCTTCTGATTCATAACAGAATGGAATCTGCTTGTTATTCTTCATAGATATAAGCTGGATTTGCTTGGCAATTTCCCCATTCAAGGGTTCTCATATCTTCTAACACTGTCCTTGCAATCCCGCTATTTCTCTATGCTCATACATCACTTTGCGGGGCAGATTCATTTTTCACTGTATCATCCCATCCATACATATGCCAAAATGCCTTTCAGCCCAGTATTCATGCTATGCGCGGCTGATTTCACCAAATATACTTCAATCATGTTTTCAATGTCCATTAATTTAACAATAATATTATACATTATGCAAGTACTTTTAGCAACTGTATTAGCTTCGTTTTACTGACTGTTTTACTATCACACACCTGTTTCAATATCTACTTTCTCTTTTTCCATACATTTTTCTTAAATATTTTCCTTGGAAGTTCATCTATCCCTGGTATCCCTTTTTTGCCGCAATAAGGGCACATTAGCTGTCCGACATCAGGATTCCAGACATATTTTCTTAAACACAAAGGACATATTTTATACATTGGTGCTATTGTCATATATACCGCCTCCTTATTTTCCTCAATACAAGCAACAATCTATGCCACTAATTTTCTCCTTTCAACTGGCATATTATCAATTATTAAATCCATCAGCTTTTCAACATTATACCCTCTCTCTGCAGAATAAAATACAGGTTCCGTTACATTTACACCAGTTGCCTCAATTAATCTGTTTCTGACAGAATCCGCTTTTTCCACAAGAAAGTCCATAAGAACCGCATCCGGGCAATTGCTGCTTTCATTCCAATGTCTTCCCTTCATTGCCATATCTGCCTGATTAATTGCAACTAATATTCTGTCGATTTGAAAATTTGGTACTATAACATTGTTGAGAAGATTGTATGTAGTTCCCATGTCCCTGCCAGAGCCATCAATTATTACCAGAACCACATCAATCAAGCCATACCTGTTATTATCCAAATAATATTCCTTATATAATGTATCAACCAAATCCTTAGAATACTTCTTATCACTCTCTACATTATCACCTAAACCCGGACTGTCCCAAAAACGTAAAAGTTCATTTAATTCCATTGACATGACATCCATTGTTTCCGGGTCACACCCCCTGCCTACCTCAGCCACCTCTCTTTCAAATAATGCGTTAATGGTAGAGGACTTGCCAGTCCCCGTCCCACCAACAATCAATACATCTAACGGTCTGAATCTAGCTACTCTCAAATTTCTATCAATATCATCTAATCTGTATAATCTGTTCATAATGTACCTCCTCTATCCAAACAATCCGCCGAAAAATCCTACAACTCCACCAATAAATCCTCCTGCTAAACGACCTATTTTACTTCCAGCTGTTCCAAACACACTTCCAATAGTCTCTCCGATATCTGCTCCATTCGTTGCCCCCTCTACAATAGAACTAAATATAGTGTTTCTTGTTTCCTTTCCATAATCAATCAGTTCGTCATCATCCTCCCACATCTGCTTATCTCCATTAATATTGTCTACATATACTGCCCTTTTCTCCGATGGTGTCGCCTTTACAATGTAATACAAAAGTTTCGATAAGTTATATGGTTTTTCCTGTCTGTCTCCTTCCTTATATCCTGCACAATAATAAATAGGTTCAATCTTTACACCAGTTGCCTCATATACTCTGTCTTTTATCGAACGAACCTTATCTTCCAGAAAATCCACCAGCTGCCCGTTAGGTTCGTTCTTTTCATAGTCCCAGTTTCTTCCTTTCATTGCCATATCTGCCTGATTAATTGCTACTAATATTCTGTCTTTCTTGTCCTCCCCAAGGTTTGGTATAATAACATTGTTAATAAGTTCATATGAAGTTCCTAAATCTCTGCTGCCTCCGTCAAGAATAACTAAAACCAAATCTATAAGTGCATTTCCATTCTCATCAACCTCCGAAAGTTTCTCTATAATATTCTTTGCATGTCTGTTATCTGCCTCCTTACCATCTCCAAGCCCCGGTGTGTCCCACAATACCAGATTATCAAGTTCGTATTTTTCAATTTCCATCGTTTCCGGATCAGCTCCAACTCCCACCTTCGCCACTTCAGTATCAAACATCGCATTAATCGTAGAGCTTTTGCCGCAGCCTGTAGCTCCAGTAATCATAATGTTCATCTTCTGTTCCTTAAGTCTCATCACATTCTTTAACATCTTCTTCTTATCTTCTTCACTAATAGCTGCGTTCATAATATCGTCCTGAATAGCTTCATAAATGTTTTCTTTTCTCATAATAAAATCCTCCTAATAATCAAACCTTTTTTCATTAACTTTCTCTTAACCTTGTAAACTCAATCCTCTGTTCTCATTCCATCTGCAATCAATTTTAAAATTTCTCCTACAATTCCTATCCAATTATACGCTTTCATAATACATTCTCCTTCCTGATTAATACTCTCTAAACCTTACAAACTCAAACACACTGTTCCTTTCAACCTTCCCGTTTTCCTTAAGTACCTCAACCGAATGTCTTTCACTGCAACTTGCAACAACTGTAATACCTGAATCTTTAAGTTTCTTAACCATTCTATATGTAAATGTAAACTCTCCCTGTAACATAACCACCGGTTTGTCATATTTCGAAATTTTACTATAATATTCATCTACAAGTTTATCTATATAATCGCTGTCTCCCTTTGGATCAACCGCCGGGAAGCCAATATCTACAATGTCTCCATATACTTTTGCTGTCTCTAACTGTTCCTTGCTCCACTTTTCTGATACATGATTCGATAAATTAATAAACATAATAACCCCTCCTAATACGATTCTAAAATTATTGTAACACATTTTCACTTACAGATTTATCACTTTATACACCTCACTTTCATCAGTTCCACTTATATCTGAAATCGTTTTCACAGCCGTATCATTTTCCATTCCCTCCGCAACCAATTCCAAAATCTTACCTGCAATACCAATCCATTTACCTATCTTCATAATACATTCTCCTTCCAAAACTAAAATATAAATATTATCTTAACTATTAATCCTAATGGTCCCATACTATCACCTCCTTTCATCCTGCCCGTTCACATCCATCCGGTTATACTGCTGCTTATTATTCTGTTCATATCTACCAATTCTTTTAATTTCTTATACATAATTCTTTCCTCCTTATAAATCCAAAGCATCAATTATCTCCTCTATTACATCCAATATTAAACTCAGCATACTATCACCTCCTTACTCTCTATAAACCAATCTTAAAATTCTAATATTATCTTTATAATCAATCCTAATGGTCCCATACTATCACCTCCTTTCATCCTGCCCGCTCACATCCATCCGGTTATACTGCTGCTTATTATTCTGTTCATATCTACTAACTCTTTCAACTTCTCACGCATAATTAGTCCCTCCCTATAAATCTAAAGCATCAATTA
>ERZ772880.2588-NODE-2588-length-13573-cov-4.258100_pt1 | contig 13573 bp, 7 predicted proteins | sample MGYA00580577_ERZ772880 | MGnify/ENA primary metagenome ERZ772880 (study PRJEB29015, sample SAMEA2737705) | human gut metagenome | biome: human gut; feature: human-associated habitat; material: faeces | place: China | collected 2012 ... | reverse complement strand
CCAATCCAAACGAACTTACTACTAGAGCTGCTTCTATGAGAAGGGTTCCTACACATACCGCCGGAAGTCGTTGCAAAAGGCGGCGTACTCATACCCGGTGCAGATGCGCTCGTCCATCACCACGCCGATGGGCATCACCTTCCGGGTCAGGTCGCCGCCCATGTAGTCCGGCACGGGCTTGCCCATGCACACGAACACGCTGGTGGTACCGAACTCGTAGCAGTGGTGATGGATATAGCTGGTCTTGATGGAGGCCAGGTTGGTGATGAACATGCTGGTGTGGAAGGAGGACAGATCGATGATCTTCCGGGGCAGCAGACCGTGCTTATCCAGGTGATAGGCCAGCCACACCACAAATTTCGGCAGCCCCGGCACGGAGAACATGAACTTCGCAAATTTGTCGGTGCTGTTGGACTGATGCTCCGCCTTGTTGGCGTCGATGGCGTCCTTGATCTTCTGGTTCACGGTGAACACCGTGTCGTTCTCGTCCAGATACACCTTCAGCGTGGTCTCGTTGACCACCCCGTCGGATCGCTTCTTGAGAATGACAAAGGAGACGCAGAAGTGGTTGCGCCGATAAATTTTTCCGTTCATCACGAAGTAGTTCAGCTTTGGATTATCCAGCACCGCCCGGTAGTAGGCGGCGATGATGACACTCATGTGGTTCAAGCGTACGCCCTCCCGCCGCCAATGGCGGATGTAGGCCTTTACGGCCTCCTCGTCGATGTTCTCGGTGATGGAGTTCCACGCATCGTAGCGCTTGGGCATGATATAGGGGATGGCCGCCACCAGCGGCGGCAGATCGCTCTGGATCGTACTGTTGGCCTCCTGGAATCCGAAGATGTCCCAGTCGTTGTTGACGATCGACTGCGCGAGGATGTCGCGGCGATGCGTCCAGACATAGTCGCCCGTACCCTTGTTCGAGATCCAGAGGTTGTAGGTGCCGAGCTTGACCGTCTGCTCCGTGATGTCGGGCTCGGCGGGCGGGGTGTCGTCCTGATAATAATTGTGGTTCAGTTCCGTCGGAAAATCGTCGGCGCATCCCGCCAGCAGACAGAGTGCCGCGCACAACGGAAACAACAGATACTTTTTCATTTCAGTCGGTTATTTTTCGGTTGTTCATTGCTGATAGTTGATATGGCGTGCGTTACGGCCGTACTGCGACCAAGCCGACGCCGCGGCGGAGTTTACGCCCGGCAGCGCCACCGCGTAGACCTTGAGCTTGCCCGCCGAAGCGTCTTTGCCCAGCACGTAGGAGTAGCCCCACTCGGAGATCGAGACCGAACCCTCGAACATGTCGGCGATCTGTTCGTCGTAGACCGGCTTGCCGTCGGGCGACAGCACGACGTAGTGTCCGGTCTCGGTGGCGACATGCACCTGTCCGAGGTTGTCCACCGCCGGAACGCTGTTGCAGTGCGCATCGAGCGGATACGACCAGACGGTGGAACCGTTCGAGGTGCTGAGCGCGTAGACGGTCGAAGGCGTCGCCGCATCGGCCACGATGTAGAGCGTCTGCCCGTCGGCGCTCAGCGAGGCGCCGCCCTGAACGAATCCGTCGGGCACGGCGACGCTCCATTTGGGCGTTTTGGTCGAGGAGGCCGTCAGATTCGTGCAGTCGAAGCAGGCGATGTTCCACGAACCGCCGCTGCCCTCCTTGATCTTGCCCGGAAGGTAGACGCAGTTGTCGGCGCCGACGCAGGGCTGGCAGCGGCCGGCCGAGAGCGTCTTGCCGGGTGCGAACGTATCGGCCGTCGGAACGGGACTCCAAACGAACTGATCGTCGGGAACCATGATGCCGTAGCCGTATTCGCCCGTATTGGTGAAGATCACCACGCCGTTTTTGAGGACGATCGTGCCCGACGTACCGCCGCCGTTGGCCGGAGTGGCCTGGGCCGTATTGCGTCCCGACGATTTCTCGAATCCGCGGATCGCGCCGTTCGTGCCCCGGCTGCCGACGACGACCATGTTCGGGCCGACGCTCGGCGTCGAGAAGGCGATGCGGGCGCCTGCGGCGTAGGCCGTCTGGTTCTTCCAGAGCACGGAGCCCGTCGAACCCTCGAACGCATAGACGGTCGGGACGGCCGAATCGTCGCCGTAGGCGTGCGCCACCCAGTAGACCGTACCGTCGGCATCTACCGACGGGTAGGCGATCTCCTTTCTGAGATTGACCTTGTCCTGCGCGGCGGCATCGTATTCCCACGCCACGGCACCCTCGGCGTCAAGCGCCACCAGTTTGCCATCGCCGGTCACGGCATAAACATAACCCAGATCGCTCACCGTCACGACGTTGGCATCGCAAAGCGCATCGGCCGAAGCGACCTCGGTCGACCACAGCAGCGTGAAATCCGACACGTCGCCGTCGCGGACGTTGATTGACTTGGTCGCGCTGCTTTCACCGCCGCGGTCGTCGGCGACGGTCAGCTTGACCTGGAACATGCCCTTCTGCGTGAAAGTGTAGGAGGGATTCGTCTCCGTCGAGGTCGAACCGTCGGGGAACACCCATTCGCGCGAGACGATCTCGCCGTCGGAATCGGTCGACTTGTCGGTGAAGGTCACCTCGTCGCCGACATTGACCATCATCGGCGAATAGCTGAAATCGGCCGTCGGCACGACGTTGTCGGCCAGCACGGTGACGACCTTTTTCACGGTCGCGCGGTTGCCGTCGGCGCCCCACGCCGTGAGCGTCACCGTGTATTCGCCCGCCTGATTGTAGACGATCGGATCGGGTTCGGCCTCTTCCGACCAGTTGCCTTCGCCCGAGAAGCCGAAGTGCCAGAAATACTCCGCGACGGTCGTACCCTCCACGGAGGTGGTGTTGGTGAAGGTTACGGGAGTCACGCCCGCCACGATTTCGGCGGCCGCGACGGTAAAATCGGGTTCGATGATCGAGTCGTATACGATCTCCATATCGTCGTTGCTGTCCGTGCATCCGATCAGCACGAAGAGCGTCGCGACGCTCAGAATTGAAAGGATTCGTTTCATTGTGATGTATTTTATCGTTTTAAGGTTTAGCGTTTCCCCCTGCCCCGGAGGTATTCGTCCATTTCAGCGGGATAGTCGCATTGGATCATACGCACGCCCGCGGAGACGAAACCGTCCATCACGGTCGTGTTGCCGTTGTAGAACGCCTGCCCTTCGTCGTCGAGCAGATTGGTGACCGAGAGCGCCCGCGCGTTGATGGACGAGATCCACGAGGCACCCGCGTATTGCGTCGAGGTCTGGATCATGTAGACCGGCGAGTAGGCCGCCATCCGGGTCAACACCTCCTCCTTGTTGGCATGGGGCGCGATGATCCCCTGCGGTTTCTGCCGCGAAAGCCAGTCGGCGCGGTCGGTGTCGTCGGAGATGTAGAACTGCACGCGGTCGAGACAGCCGCAGCGTTCGACCACGTCGTAGACCTTCTCGATGCTCACGTCGCTCTCCATGCACTTGTCCAGATTGAACCACACCTTGCCCCGGAACTCCATGAGCACCTCTTCCAGCGTCGGGATCTTCTGGTCGGAAACCTTGCCGTCGGTGGTTTTGAGACGGAAGCGCCCCAGCTCCTCCAACGTGAAATCGGCGACCAGGCCCTTGCCCGAAGCGTAGTCGTTGTAATCGGTGAAACGGCTCAGATAATTGTCGTGCAGACAGATGACTTCGCCGTCCTTGGTAATCTGCACGTCGGTCTCGATGAACTCCACGCATCCCAGCTCCACACAGCGGCGGAACGCCGCCATCGAGTTGGGCGGCAGTTCGTAGCCGTTCTTCGTGTTGCCGCGATGGGCCATGATCCACATCTTCGAGGGATCGAAATTGCGGCACGCCCAGCTCAGCGAAAGTCCCGCCGCCTCGATCTGGCGCATCAGCGTTTCGGTACCGCCGTCGGCATAGGCGACCTCCGCCCGAACCGTGTAACGGCCCTCCTCGGCATAGCTGTGCGTGAGCGTCTCCGAAGCCGAAGCGGTCTGCCGGCGTTCGCTGCCGTCGCCGAAATCCCAGCTCACGCCCGTGACGCCGGTCATCCGGTTGAGCGAAAAGACGACCTCCTCCCGACACGCAGGAAAATCGTTGCTCACGACCATGGCGGCTTCGGTATCACTCACCGAGATCGATCGCGACAGTTCGCTCATCGAACCCGCGACCGGTGTGACGGCGGCTTTCACCGTGTAGTCTCCGGCAGCGGCATAGGCATGGTCGACCTCTCCGCCGGCTGCCGCCGAAGAGGTCTTGCCGTCGCCGAACATCCACAGCACACTGCGGACGTTCGACACGTCGCCGCCGAGCGAGAAGCGCACGGACTGCCCGGCCGCGGGCGCTTCGGGCGTCCAGACGATCGAAAGGGCGGTCTGCTGCGGCCCGGGCCGCTCCTCCCCACCGCCGTCCGAACAGGCGGCAATCAGGGCGAGCCCCGCGATCCACAGCATATGCGGCATGTTTTTCAGGCGTATCATCGTCTCCGAATCATTCCACCCCGTATCCGGGATTCTGGTAAAGTCCCTCGGGGTTGAGAATCCGCTCGTTGTAGGGAATGGGCAGCAGCAGATCCTTCACCGAGAAATTGGAATTGATGGCGTTGTAATGCTCGATCATCTCCTCGTTCGAGTACATGCGCAGCACATCCTGCCAGCGCAGCCCCTCCTGAATGAACTCGAAGAGACGCTCGTCGTAGATGCCCTGACGCAGATCGCTGCCCGACCAGTCGGCCAGACCGGCGCGCCGGCGCACCATGTTCAGGTAGGTCTCGGCCGTCGGCGAAACGCCTTGCCAGTAATAGGCTTCGGCCAGCATCAACGCCACGTCGGCGTAACGCAGCACGATCCAGTTGTTGCCGCCGTAACCGTTGGCGCCGCATTCCAGATCGGCGTACTTCATCGTATGATAGTAGGTCACGCCGGCCACGGTCGTCGCGCGCAGGTAGTTGCGCCGCACGTCGCCCGGATCGAACGATTCGTAGACCTCTCCGGTGGTCATGTTGTGCATCTGGCCGATTTTATAGGAGGTGACGCCCGTCGTGCTGGGGCCGAACTGGTAGTTCCAGATCGAACCGAGATCGGCATTTCCCTGCACGTAGTTGATCTGGAAGATGTTCTCGGGGCAGGACTTCTGCGTGGAGAGGTCCCAGATCTGGTTGTAGGGAATTTCCGACAGCTCGCCGAAAGGACGCATCCCCCACACCGAGGTGAGCTTCTCGATGGCCGTGGTCAGGTAGGAGCTCTTTTCGGAGGCGAAATCCTCGTCGCAGGCGCATTGCAGAGCCGCCTTGCCGTAAAGCGCCAGCGCAGCGGCCTTGCTGGCCCGGCCGCACTCCGAAGCGGGCTGGAAATCGGCCAGCGGGCTGTCCAGCACGAAATCGAGATCATCGAAGATCGCCTTGTAGATCTGCGCTTTGGGGCGACGGTAGTTGTTGGCCGCCACCTCGTCCTTCGAATCCAGACGTTCCAGCACCAGCGGCACGTCCCCCCACTCCGTGACCAGATGGAAATAGGTCAGCGCACGGACGAAACGCGCTTCGGCCTCGTAGGTGTCGCGCGCCTCGGAGGCGGAATAGGTCACGTCGTCGAGGTGGGAAAGCAGCGTATTGACTCGCGAAATGCTTTTGAACAGCTGCGTATAGCGGTTGTAGACGTACTGGTTCTCCTCGGTGAGCGTATAGTTGTAGAACTGATAGGGAATGCCGCTGCTGGCTCCGCTGTCGGTCACGACGGTCACGTGTGCCCGCACGTCGGTGAAATAGTAGTTGTACTGGTAGTAGTAACTCTGCGCGAGCGACTGATAAACCCCGTTGAGCGAGGTTTCGATGTCGGCCTCCGAGGTGTAGAAATTTCCGGCCGTCGTGGCGTTGGGATCGAACTCGTCGAGGAAATTGCAGGACATCAACGAGGCCGAGACGGCCAGAACTGCGAATATCTGTTTGATTTTCATGATCGTCCGAAATTAGAAGGTGAGATTAAGACCGAGCGAGTAGATGCGGGCGAGCGGGTAACACCCCCAATCGAATCCCGGCATCAGGTTGCTGCTTTTGTACGACACTTCGGGGTTGTAACCGCGATAGGGCGTGATCGTGAAGAGGTTGTCGCCGCTGAAATAGACGCGGCACGACGAAACGTGGAGCTTGCTCATCCAACGCTTGGGAAGCGTGTAGCCCAGCGTGATGTTCGCGCAGCGGAAGAAGGAGGCGTCCTCGACGTAATACGACGAGAGTTTGAGCGACGTGTTGGGTGTCGAGATGCGCGAAGCGATGGGCACGTTGTTGCGTCCCGGCTGCTCGTCGGAGATATAGCGGTCGGCCACGATGGCGTACTGGTTGCCCGAACCTTCCATGTTGTAGAGGTAGTAGTCCTGGAAATTGATCACCTCGCCGCCGTAGGAGTAGACGAAGCTGGCGCTGAAATCGAGTCCCTTCCACGAAAGGTTCGTCGAGAAACCGCCCGTGAAATCGGGATAGGCGTCGCCGATGATCGTCTTGTCGTCGGTGGTGATGAGTCCGTCGCCGTTGACGTCCTCCCAGATCGCGTTGCCGTAGGAGAGCGCGTCGAGCGAATAGGAGGAGACCGCCGGCCCTTTCAGTTCATAACCTTCGGGGAACTTGTTGCCGTTTTTCAGATAGACCTCGCGGTCGAGAAGCGCATTGGCGTAGTCGGCCTTCGACATGATACCGATGGTGTTGTAACCGTAGAACGAACCGATGGGATACCCCTCTTTGGTGATGTGCGAACCCACGGAGCGCTCCGTGGTGGAGATGATGTCGTCCAGACCGCCCATGCTCACCACCTTGTTGCGGTTGACCGAGACGTTGGCGCTGACGTTCCAGTTGACCTTGCCGGTCAGCACGCGGGCATCGACCTGAAAATCGAAACCGCGGTTGCGGATCTTCGCCGTCCCCAGATTGGTCTTGGTTGCAGTGGCGCCCGAGATCGAGGAGATCGGATAGTCGTAGAGGATGTCCGACGAGATCGAATTGTAATAGTTGCCGATCACGTTCAGGCGGCCGCCGAGAAATCCGAGGTCGATACCGATGTTGGTCTGCGTGGTGGTCTCCCAACCGAGCGCAGCATCGGCGAACGAACCTTCGTAGGTCGTCGAGACGGGGGTGTTGCCGAAGGCGTAGCTGCCCGTCGAGATCGAGGCGATCGAGGCGTAGTTGCCGATGTCGTTGTTACCGCTCTTGCCCCAGCTCGCCCGCAGACGGATCGAAGCGACGCGTTCCAGCGCATCCTTCAAGAAGGGTTCGTTAGAAAGCGTCCAACCGGCCGACACCGAAGGGAAATAGCCCCAGCGGCTGTCCACGCCGAAACGCGAAGAACCGTCGGCGCGGAACGATGCGGTAAGCGTGTAGCGATCGTCAAAGGCGTAGTTCACGCGCGTCAGGAACGACATCATCGCCCAACCGGCCTTGCGCGTGTCGTAGAGCTGGACGTCCGTGGCCTCCGAACCGTGGGCCGTCACCTCATGGATGCGGTCGTCGGCGAATCCGGTAGCCTCGACGCCCAGCCGGTCGTAGGTCTTCTTCTGGAGCGTGTAGCCGGCCAGAGCGTCGAAATGGTGACGGCCGAACTCCTTCTTATAACTGAGCATGAACTCGCCCAGCCGGTCGACGTCGTAGGTCGAGGTGGTGCGGGCGATGTTGTAGGGTTTCAGCGCATCGCTGTAAGCGACGGCGGCATCGCGTCCGATGCTCATCGGGCGATAGTAGAAATAGCGGTAGTTGTACCACTGTTGGCCGAGACGCGCCGAGAGTTTCAGATCGGGAATGAACTCGTAGACCATGTTGACATTGAGGTTGTGGCGCGACATCTTCTCCTGAATGTCCAGCTCGTGGGCGATCGCCAGCGGGTTCTCGGGGAAATTCATTCCCCATTCGGTCTTCATCTTAATCATGGCGCTGCGGGCGTAGTCACCGTTCTCCTCGTAGGCCGGAAGGTTCGGCAGATACATCAGGGCGCTCTGGATCACGCCGTCGTTGATCATGCGGCCCTCGGCCTGCACCACGCGGTTCTTGGCATCGTACATCGAATAGCTGAGACTCACCGACAGCCGCTTGGTGATCTGCGCGTCGAGATTCAGGCGGGCGTTGATGCGATTGTGGTTCGACGGCGAGATGATACCGTCCTGATCCATGTAACCGAGACTGGCCATGTACTTGATAGCCTTCGAACCGCCCGTCACCGAGACGTTGTGACGCATGATGCCGGCATTGGAGAACAGTTCGTCCTGCCAGTCGGTATCGTACTGCGGCGTCACGGGCGTGCGGGTCGTGAAATCGTAGAACATCGACGGAATACCCACTTCGGCCAGCGAGAAGCCTTTGGCCGCACGCACCGTATTGTCGTCGTAGGGACTCCACGACACACCGGCGGCCGTAGCGCGCAGACGGTAGGAGTTGTTGCGGGCGTCGATCAGCAGATCGCGGAACTGGACGGCGTTCAGCAGATCCACCTTGTGGTCGAGCTGCTGGATTCCGTAGGAGAAATCGTAACTCACCTTGGCCGCTTCGCCCTCCTTGCCGCGCTTGGTGGTGATGAGCACGACGCCCGAGGCGCCGCGCGAACCGTAGATGGCGGCCGAGGCGGCATCTTTCAGGATGTCGATCGACTCGATGTCGTTCGGGTTGATGAAAACGTCTTCCGATGCCGGATAGCCGTCGATCACGTAAAGCGGGTCGCTGCTGGCCGACAGCGAGTTCACGCCGCGCACGCGGATCGTGACGCCGTCGCCCGGGGCGCCGCTGGTCTGGTGCACCTCCACGCCGGCTACCTTGCCCGCGAGCGACTGTCCCACCGTCGGCGCCGTCACCGAGAGTTCGCTGGATTTCACGCTGGCGATCGAACCCGTGAAATCGCTCTTGCGCATCGGTGCGTAACCCACGACGACCACCTCGGAGATCTGTTTGTTCTGCTCCGTCAACGTGACGTCGATGGTCGTGCGGCTGCCGACCTTCACCTCCTTCGTATCGTAACCGAGGAAGGCGAACGAGAGGGTCTGCTCGGGTTCGGCCGAAATCGTGTATTCACCCGAGATGCCGGTCACGTTGCCGATGCTCGTCCCCTTGACGATCACGCTGGCCCCGACGATCGGCTCGCCCGAAACGGCGGTAACGCGACCGCTGATCGTCTTTTCGGCCTTCACGGGCTTCGCGGAGGAGGGGGGGGGTACCGCGGCCCTGCCGGGCGAGAGCACCACGCGGTTACCCTCGATACGCGCCCTCAGCCGCTGAGGCGCGAGCGTGCGGTCGACGACGGCGACGATCTCCTCGTCCACCGCCCGGACGCTCACACGCGCCGCGAGATCGATCTCCGAATTGTTGTAAGCGAACGTGTAATCGCTCCGTTTCTCGATTTCGGCGAAGAACTCCTTCACCGTGACGTTCTGCATGTCGATCGAAATTTTGCGGTTCTGCGCCGCCGCCGTAACCGATAGGGCGAGCATCAGCAGCAGGGACGCGAGAAATTTCGGGACAGCGGGCATTCGCCCGAAGACGTTTGGTCCTTCATTTTTCATAATACACTGGTTTGGTTTAGATTGGATGTTGAATGCTTTCGGGGAAGCGGGTCTTCCGCCCGCTTCCGTGCGGGAATCGTTCATCGGTTTTTCACATGGTTCGGATCGGTTTCGTTCATCGTTTGCGAATGGTTATATGCTGCCTGTCCGTCCTTTCGCAGGCGAAGTGCGTCAGGTTCTCGATGATACGCAGCGTCTCGTCCAGCGTTTCGGGACGCAGGGTGAAGGAGATGCGCGTCGACGCGTCGACGCCGTCATCGATGCGGATACGGATGTTGTACCAATGTTCCAGATTGACGGCGATGTCCTCCAGCGTCATGTTGTCGAAGACGATCGAATCGCCCGTCCAGCTGCCGTAGTTGCTGGCCCTGACGTTTCGGACGGCCAGCCGCCCCGACACCGTGTCGTAGGCGCAGCTCTGGTCGGGGAGGAGCCGCACCGTCTCGCGGGAACCGTCGTGTCCGACCTCGACGCTGCCCGACAGCAGCGTGACCTCCTCGATTCCGAGATCGGGAATATGGCTGGCATTGAACCGCGTCCCCAGCACACGCACCTCCAAATCGCCCATCGTCACCTCGAAGGGGCGCAGCGTATCCCGTCTGACGTCGAAGAAGGCCTCGCCCTCGAGCCGTACCTCGCGCTTTTCCGAATCGACGAAGCGGTTCGAATAGGCCAGACGCGAATCCGCATTGAGCCATACGACCGATCCGTCGGGCAGCGTGAACCGTCCCTTGCTGTTCTCGGCCGTCACGAGCACCGTGGTGCTGTCCGCCGTCAGATGCCGCACGACGAAAAATTCGACGGACATCGCCAGCACGACGACCGCGGCGGCGACCGCAGCGGCGCGACGCGAGAGCGGGATCGTGCGGAGTCTCAGCGGCGGACGCATCTCCCCGTGCAGACGGGCGAGCTTGCCGCGATACGCCTCTTCATCCGTCGGAAGCACGGCAGCGGGATCGAGCCGCTCCCACTCCTCCCTCAGGGCTTCGGTCTTCTCGTGCGAACCCTCCTCTCTCAGGCACCACGACCGGAACTGCCGCTGCACCTTCTCGGGCATCGGGTTGTACAGATAGGCGCGTATGATTTTTCTTACGATGTCCATTTCTTCGATAACGTTTATATATAAGACGGGAAAACGAGCGGCATCCCCAGTCCGTTCGGGACCGTTTTTCGCAAAAAAAAGCAACGATCGCCATCGCTGCTCCGGATCGGCCGCATAAAAGATCGGAATGTCAGAAGAATACGATGATCGCAGCGATGATCTTACGCAGTTCGGCAAGCGCCGTGCGGATGTGGTATTCCACCGTTTTGGTAGTGATCCCCAGTTCCCGGGCGATCTCCTGATGAGACAGCCGTTCGTAACGGCTCAGACGGAAGACCCGCTGCCGCTGCTCGGGCATTCGCTCCACGGCCAGTTCGACGATCATCAACAGATCCTCGGAGGCGATTTTCGCAGCGACGTCGTCCGACAGGAAATCGTCGGCAGCAAGGCACTGCCGTTCGTAGCGTACCTGCACCGACTTGTGCTCGAACCGGTCGAAAACGGCGTTCTTGGTCATTCGGAACAGGTAATTTCCCAACGAACGGATGTGTCCGATCGATCGGCGGTTCTCCCAAATTTTCAGAAAAATATCGTGCGCGAGATCCTCGGCTTCGCTCCGGCTCTTCAACATGCAGCAGGCGAACGCCTCCACACGCGGGGCATATCTCATGTACAGTTCGTCGAATGCCTTGCAATCGCCCTGTCGGAGCCCCTGCAAAATCAATTCATCCGATTTTCTGTCCATTGGTCGCACGGTTGAGATGGCGAAACATTGCCAGAGACAAAAATAATAACAACAGCCAAGTTATGAAAATAAATCGAAAAAAAGAATCCGACGGCGAACGAATTCGTCCTTTGCGAAGAATCGCGGTCGGAAAATCCCGCCGCATCCGAACGGGTTCAACGCCCCCCCCCGAATGCCGGCAACGACCCGCTCCCCCTCGATCGGACGTTCCGACTCCACCGCACAGCGTCGAACGCCGGCTCCGGGCCGCCCGCAACCGCCATCGCGGCACGGCGCGATCCGGAGAGACGCCTCCGCCGACGGATGCAGGACGCTGCGAGGCCAGCCGGTAGCGCCGGAATCCTGCCGTACAAGTTTCGCAGCGCAGTGCAAAACCGTCAAACCGCATACCCCCGACCCGGCCGCTCCTCCTCGGGAAAAGCCCCGCCCCTGAGACTCGGAACCCGCCGACGCACCGGACGAAAAAGAACCGTCCGCCTTTTTCTCGGCACTCCGGACGCCGCAGGAGGAGTTCGGAATCGACAAAACGTCGAGGCGGATCGGACAAACCGTCCGAATCCGCCTCGCCAATCGCACGGCCGGCACCGCGGCCGGACGCCCTGCTATTTCACGCCGTACTGTTTGCTCACGCCGCGTTTCGATTCGCGGATGAACTTCACCAGACGGTCGCGTTCGGGTGACTGCAAGACTTTGCGCTCCACCTCTTCGCAGCCGTTCATGAAATTCAGGCCGCTCTGGAAAAGGATGCGCGCCGCGTTGTGGATGATATCGATCTGCTCCGGCGTAAATCCGCGGCGGCTCATGCCGATCCGGTTGATTCCCGCGAACTGATTCTCGTTGGTCACGGTGATGAAGGGCGGCACGTCCTGCCCGACCAGGGCGCCGCCCTGAATCATCGTATGCTCGCCGATGCGTACCCACTGGTGCACGGCTGCATGACCGCCGATAACGGCCCAGTCGCCCACCTCGACCTCGCCCGCGAGCGAAACGCGGTTGGCGATCACGCAGTGGCTGCCCACCACGTCGTCGTGAGCGATGTGGACATAGGCCATCAGCAGGTTGTGGCTGCCCACCACCGTCTTGCCGCGCGACGCCGTTCCGCGGGCGATGGTCACGCACTCGCGGATGTCGTTGTAATCGCCGATCTCGGCGGTCGAATACTCTCCCTTGAACTTCAAATCCTGCGGCAGGCAGGCGATCGAGGCTCCCGTATGGATCTTGCACCCCTTGCCGATGCGCGCACCGTCGTTGATGACGGCCCCGGGGCCGATCCAGCAGTCGTCGCCGATGACGACGTCGCCCGCCACGTAAGCAAAAGGCTCTATGGTCACGTTCCCGCCGATCTTGGCATCGGGATGAACGTAGGCTAACTTGCTAATCATGTAGTATCGTTTTTCGGCTCCGCCCGGCCGCGCCGATACACGGACGGCGGCCGGTCGCGTGCGGCGCCCGCTATTTCTTCGTTTTGGCCACCTGCGCCATCAGCGTCGCCTCGCAGGCGAGCGTATCGCCCACGAACGCCTTGGCGTCCATCACGCAGACCCCGCGCCGGATCGGTTCGGTGAGATGCAGTTCGAATTGGAGCGTATCGCCGGGGATGATCTTGCGCTTGAACTTCACGCCGTCGATCTTCATGAAATAGGTCGAGTAGTTCTCCGGATCGGGGATGTTGCGCAGCACCATGATTCCGCCGCACTGCGCCATCGCCTCGACGATGAGCACGCCGGGCATCACCGGTTCGTTGGGGAAATGCCCCACGAAGAAGGGTTCGTTCATCGTCACGTTCTTGATGCCGGCGATCGAGTTGTCGTCCACGTGGAAAATCCGGTCCACCAGCAGGAACGGCGGACGGTGGGGAAGCATACGCCGGATGTCGTTGATGTCGTAGACGGGCGTCTTGCGGCAGTCGTACTTGTAGCGCGGACGCTCGCCCTCCTTGCGGATCGTGCGGCGCAGCTGCTTCATGAACTCCGTATTGGCGAAATGCCCGGGACGCGATGCCCAGACACGACCCTTGATGCGCATGCCGAGCAGTGCGAGGTCGCCCAGCAGATCGAGCAGCTTGTGACGCGCCAGCTCGTTGGTAAAACGCAGTTCGAGATTATTGAGATAGCCGCCCGTGATGCAGATGTCCTCCTTGTGGAAGATCTGTTTGAGGTGGGTCAGCTGTTCGTCCGAAACGGGATTTTCCACCACGACGATCGCATTGTCCAGATCGCCGCCCTTGATGAGGTTCATCTTCATCAGCGGTTCCAGCTCGTGCAGGAAGACGAACGTGCGGCAGGGCGAAATTTTTCGGGCGAAGT
>ERZ772880.2585-NODE-2585-length-13580-cov-3.256562_pt1 | contig 13580 bp, 14 predicted proteins | sample MGYA00580577_ERZ772880 | MGnify/ENA primary metagenome ERZ772880 (study PRJEB29015, sample SAMEA2737705) | human gut metagenome | biome: human gut; feature: human-associated habitat; material: faeces | place: China | collected 2012 ... | reverse complement strand
GAACCTTAATACTTTAGATTCAATACAAAACTCAATAAATTTATGCTGAATGCTGGACATAACGAAGTCACCGAGAAATTAAGACTTAAGTGGCGGATATTCTAACGAGGCGTATTGCGCAAAAACAATCGGTTCGAAATTCTTTTCCTCAGAGTACGGTCCTTGGAAGCCGACATTTCTCCTGGCCGCGGTAAGATTAGACATTCTGAAAAAACGGACCGGCAAGTGCTTAAGATCATCACCATCAATACCAACGGCATCCGCAGTGCTGTCAATAAAGGCTTTCATCTCTGGCTGGCAAAACAGGATGCCGACATCGTCTGCATCCAGGAATTAAAAGCTCAGCCGGACGAAGTGCCGGACGAGATTAATTTGGACGGTACTTTTTATCGTTACGTCCACTGCGCTGAAAAGAAAGGCTATTCCGGCTGCGCGATCCTTACCCGGAAAAAACCGGACGAAGTCATTATCGGATTCGGCAACGAAGAATTTGACCGTGAAGGACGATATGTTGAAGCCCGCTTTAACAATTTAATCGTCGTCTCTATTTACTTTCCTTCTGGAAGCTCCTCTGAAGAACGTCAGCAGGCCAAATTCCGCTTTCTTGATGTCATCAAAGGCCGCTTAGATGAGCTGCTTCGTGACGGTCGGGACGTTGTCTTATGCGGTGACTTCAACATCGCACACAAAGAAATTGATATTAAAAACTGGAAAGGCAATTTGAAGAATTCCGGCTTCCTTCCGGAAGAGCGTCAGTGGATCACGGATCGGCTTCGTGAAGGCTGGCAGGATGTCTTCCGGCGCCTGGACCCGCGGCCGGATCGCTTCACATGGTGGAGCAACCGAGGACGCGCCAGGATAAATAATGTCGGGTGGAGAATCGACTATCAGTTTTCAACACCGGCGATTGCTTCCACCGCGAAAGAAACCGATATCTATCGGGACGAGCGCTTCTCTGATCACGCCCCGCTTACCGTCGTCTATGACTTTAATTTGCAATGATTGCTGAACAAATACTTTTCTCACAGGGGTTCGGAACCCGTCACGAATGCACGGGACTTATCGTTCAAGGCCGATTTCGTGTTAACGGCACTGCAGTGACCGATCCGGATGAGGATATCCCGACGGAAGACCTGACCTTTGAGGTCGACGGAGTCCAATGGCCTTTCTTTGAAAAAGCCATCATCCTGCTGAACAAACCCGAGCACTACGAATGCTCCCTGAAGCCTATCCATCATCCGAGCGTGCTCTCGCTGCTGCCTCCGCCTTTGCGCGTCAGAAAAGTCCAGCCGGTGGGCCGTCTCGACGAAGACACCACGGGACTGCTTTTATTGACGGATGACGGAAAGCTGATTCATCGACTTACGCACCCGAAAAAACACGTCACCAAAATCTATCGGGTCACGCTTAAACATCCGGTCACAGAAAAGCAGATCGCTCAGCTCCTCAAAGGCGTGCAGCTTGCAGACTCGCCGGATATCGTCAAAGCCGTCAGCTGTGAAAAACTCTCCGAACTCGTCATTGATCTCGGCATTACGCAAGGCAAGTATCACCAGGTCAAGCGCATGATGGCTGCCGTCTCTAATCGAGTCGTCGCACTGGAACGAATTCGTTTCGGAAACCTCTCTCTGCCGGAAGACCTTAAGCCGGGCGAATGGACCTGGGTCAAATCCGCTAAGGAAATTACCGGATGATTCATTCTTCTAAGCTGCAGAGTCGATTTTCGGACTTCAAGATTTACCTCAAGCCCGTTTGTCTCAGAATGTTCTTTCTGGGCTTCTCTGCGGGACTGCCTTTGCTCTTGGTGCTGGGCACGCTCGGCTTTTGGCTGCGGGAAGCGGGTATTGATCTCAAGACGATCGGCTTCCTCTCGTGGGTCGGATTGGTCTACGGCTGTAAATGGCTGTGGGCCCCTTTGGTCGACAACGTCAAACTGCCCTGGTTATCCGAGCATTTAGGTCAGCGTCGCGCGTGGCTCGCTCTCTCTCAGGTGATGCTGATTATTTCGCTCGCCGGCATGGCCTTCTCTAATCCGCAGACGCATATGCCTCAGATCGTCGTCTTTGCGCTGCTCACGGCATTCTGCTCGGCAACCCAGGACATTTCTCTGGACGCTTACCGCATCGAAAGCGCTTCTGCCGATCTTCAAGGCGCGTTAGCGGCAACTTATCAAACCGGATATCGGCTTGCAATGATTTGGGCCGGCGCCGGCGCTTTTGCTCTGGCAGCCTTTTTCCAATCGGCTCCCTCCGGCGCCTACGATCAAACCGGCTGGACCTGGGCCTACCTCATCATGGCCGCTTCAATTAGCGTTGGTCTAGCAACCACTTTGCTCTCACCGCCGCCGAACGCTTCCGATGAGAAATCCAAACTGCGTCACCTGGAGGAAATGCGCCACCACGTTCACGCCTTTATCCTCCGCCACCCTTCACTTCCTCGTCCTATCACTAAGGTTATCGGCTGGTTCGGATTTGTCTGCGTTCGGCCGATTGCAGACTTCTTCTACCGGTATCGCTGGCACGCCCTTGCCATCCTGCTCCTGATCGCAACGTACCGGATCAGTGACGTTGTGATGGGTGTGATGAGTAACCCTTTCTATCGTGATATGGGCTTTACCAAGGAGGAAGTTGCCGCCGTCTCTAAGATCTTCGGCGTCGTGATGACCTTGGTCGGAACCTTCATCGGCGGCATCGTGGTGCTAAAAATCGGCATTCTGAAAACGCTCTTTATCGGAGCGCTGCTCTCTGCCGGCACGAACCTGCTGTTCTCAGCGCTGGCAGGCATCGGTCATAGCCTGCCATTCCTGGTATTCACCGTCAGTGCAGACAACCTCTCCGGCGGTCTCGCAAGCGCCGCTTTTATCGCCTACCTATCGGGGCTCACGAACGTACAGTATTCCGCAACACAGTATGCGGTGTTCTCCTCCATCATGCTGATCCTGCCGAAATTCCTTGCAGGCTTCTCAGGCGTGCTGGTAGAAAGCTTAGGGTATTCAAACTTCTTTATCCTAACGGCCGCGCTCGGCGTCCCGGTTCTCGTTTTGATCCCGATCATCGGTTATCTTTCGCGGCACCCGGCCCCGGATAAAAATTAGGCCTTTTCTTCCCCCTCTTCCGGTTCATTCAATTCCGGCAAGTCGTAGCCTTTGGTTTCATGAGCGATTTCCGCCAGGCAGCTGACCATATCGGATAAGGCCGAGGGCAGGTCTTCCAATGGAGCCTCTTTATCGAGGATGGTCTTGACCTGAGCGAAGTCACCCAATGCTTCTTCGGGAAGATGACGTAAAACACCGTGGAGCGAACGGGCTACAGCACGCGAATTGGTATCCAAGATGCCGGGCCAGGTCTGCGCGGCCTCCAGGAAACCCAATGCGAAAGGCTCAAGCGCTTCGATCGCAGCTTTACCGGTCAAAGGACGACCTTTTTCGTCCTCTGCTTCAAAATAAACCGGATCCAGAGGTACGGCCTGCGTCAGCTGATCTCCGATCTGATGGAAACGTTTGAGAAGCAGTGCTCTGAGTCGTTTGTCGCTCGCCGCACTTCCGGTGCCGGCATCTTTCGCTCCGATAGTCGACAAAATATGCGGCAGCCAGTCTTTGGTCTCCGGTGTTTTAGGAAGCAGCTGTACCGCCGTCATAAAACCGTCGGCTTCGGCTAAATCCATTGCCTCCGCTTCTACGGGAATAGAAGCTAATAACTCATCCGCCTCGACAAATTCGTCATCGGTGACGGCATTCGACTTATCCGACATTTTCCTCTGCTCCTTTTTCTGTGAATTGTTCCAACAGCTTGCGGACTTCCCCACTGTCTCGGGATTTTACAAGCTTCAATGTGAGCCTCTGACAAGAGCTCCGTTTCAGGGACCTTATCATTTCCTTGACGATCGGTATCTGCATCGGCACCATAGAGAGCTCGTTAATGCCGAGTCCGAGGAAAAACGGCACCATCTCTCGACGTCCGCCCATCTCGCCGCAGATCGAAATCAGTTTATTCTGCTTCTGAGCCGCCTTGACTGCAGCACGAATTAACCTCAGTACTGCCGGATGGCATTCGTCATACAGCGGAGCCACAGATGGATTCCCGCGGTCGACACCCAGTGTGTATTGAATCAGATCATTAGTACCGAGAGAAGCAAAATCCGCCTCTGCCAGAAGCTCTTCTGCACAGATCACGGCAGCAGGAAGCTCAATCATGATGCCCACCGGCACGAATTCATTAAACTCGAGCTTTTCCTCCCGAAGCTGAGTTTTTGCAAGCTCGATATATCGCTTTGCTTCTCGGATTTCCTGAAGGCTCGATATCATCGGCAGCATAATCCGGACATCCGCACCGGATGCGGCTCGCAAAATCGCCCGGATCTGCGTGATGAAAAGATTCGGATTAGCCAAGGTAAAACGAATCGCCCTCAGGCCCAGCGCAGGATTATCTTCTTTTTCTGCACTCGAGAAATAGTTGCGCTTTCTTGCTTCGGCACTGAGCAGCTTGTCTCCGCCGACGTCAATCGTGCGAATCGTCACAGGGCGTCCCGCCATAGTATCAATCAGCTCTCGATAGCTTTCCATCTGCTCCCGTTCCTCGGGAAGGTTGTCGCGGCCCATGAACAAATATTCGCTGCGGAAGAGACCGACTCCTTGGGCCCCTAAATGCAGGATCTCATCTAATCCTGAAACCATGGCCACATTGGCCTTCAGAGTCACTCGGAACTTATCTTTCGTTTCTGCCACGCGCCTGCGGGCTCGATACAGCTGCGAATACTTCTTTTCCTGAGCTTTGACGTTTCGCTCAATCTCTTTGATTTCAGAGGCCGTGGGATTGCAGATGATCTGGCCGCTGTTGGAATCCACAAAAATGCGGTCGTTATTTTTAATAACGGAAAGTGCTCCAGCCACACCTACGACAGCAGGAATAAAAAGTGTCTGCGACAGAAGCGCCGTATGGGAGGTCGGGCCGCCCTTTTCCGTGACGATTCCGACCAAATCCAGTTCTTCATATTCAGTGAGCCAAATAACATCAGCAATCGAAAGCTCATTCGTCACCAAAATCACTTCCGATTGGGCGTTGCGCACTTTCTCTTGGATTTTGCGGCGCTCTCCGGTCAGCTCCTCCTGAAGTCTGCGGATCACGTGCACGATGTCGTCGCTGCGTTCAGCCAAGTAGGCATCTGTCAGGCTGTCAAAGAGTTTCAGCATATCTTCTAGATGCTTTTGAAGCGCCCATTCGACATTGATCAGCTGGGTCTGGATCCGATCCGATACGTCATCAAACATCGTCGAATCGTTGACCAAAAGCTTGAAGACTTCAAGGAACGTTTTAACTTCTTTCGGCGCCTTTTTCGGAGAGCGGCGAATCATCTGATCGAGCTCTCTGCTGACCGAGCTCACTGCCTTCCTGAGACGTCCAATCTCTTTATCAGCATCTTCGGCTGTCACCGAATAGCGAGGTACCTGCAGAGAGGAAGTCTGCATTACCCTGGCGTGTCCGAAACCGATGCCGCTGGAGACGCCAACGCCTCTCAGCTCCTGCCGTTGAGACACAAGCTTTTCACTCATGCTTAGTCCTGTTCTCCGAACTTAGTGTCAAAAAGCTCTTTCAACTGCTGCAGGGCTGATTCTTCATCAGTTCCATCCGCGCTAATCTTTAAGACCGTGCCTTTAGAAGCAGCCAAAAGCATGACACCCATAATCGACTTCCCATTCACAACGCGCCCGTCTTTATCAATTTTGATTTCACTCAGAAACTCATTCGCTTTCTGTGTGAGTTTGGCTGCCGGACGGGCGTGAAGTCCCAGACGATTAATAACTTCTACTTCAATGGTTTTCACTGGTGCACTCTCCTGGAATACAGATAACGGGACGGATTTCCTGCGCCTTGGCTCGAAGTTCTTCGAAACTCAGCGAACGATAGGTAAGCATTTTGAAGAACAGGGGGAAGCTCAGCGGAGACACAAGCATGCAGCGTTTGCCGCTGGTGTACTTCTTAAGAACATTGCAGGGCGTTGCGCCTTCGATATCCAAAAGAATAATCATCTCCTCCGTTTGAACCGAATCCCACACTTTCTTTAAGTGTTCGAACTGGTCGCTCTCTTTGGCGTCGGAATCAATGTCCGCCGCTGCGCAGTGATCAATCGGTCCCATGATCTGAGTTGCGGCTTTGAGCATGGCACTTGCAATCGGCTTGTGGGCCGCCAGGATGATTCCTTTGGGCAATTTCTCCATTCTTCCATCTTCCTCTAAACGATAACGACATTTTATATGGGCCGATGCCCTGCGGACGCCCATTTAAAGCCGCCCGGGTTTCCTCAAAACCGCATTCCATCTAGAATATTTCTTTCACTCATTGAGGTCACCATGGCGATCGTTACATTTAAGAGCAATGCTGCAGGCGAAATTTATATGTTCCGTGAAACGGCCGAAAAGATCTTCAAAGTCATCGGAAAGCCTTTAGGCATCCGCGGTGTTCTCACTCCGGAAGAACTGCCTGCCGCTATCGCAGCACTGAAAACTGAGATGGAAAAAGAAAAGGAATACTTAAAGGCAGTCCGGGAACGTGAAGATAAACTCTTCAAAGAGGGCAAGGATTTAGATGAGGAAAAGAAGCCCTCGATCGAACAGCCTGTTTATTTCACTCAGCGAGCTTATCCGCTGCTGGAAATGTTTGAACTGAGCTTAAAGGACGACACCCCTGTTGTGTGGGGCGTTTAAGACCCCGGCTCTTTACCTATAAAGTGGACGGCGCAGCACCGTCCTTTTTGTTTGCCCGGCCCCTTCTTGATGTTTAGGCTCTCCAGAATCCGCGGGTAAAGAGAACGAGGACGGTAAACAGCTCCAGACGGCCGATAACCATTAGGAAGCAGCAGAATAAAACTTGGAAGTCAGACAGCGACGTAAAGTTATAAGATGGTCCGAGGCTCCCCAAGGCCGGTCCCAGATTATTCAGACAGGCCAGCGCTGCGGAGAACGAAGTAAGGCCGTCCAGTCCGGAAAGCAGAAAGACGATCGTGCTGATCAGAGCAATCACGGTATAGAGCATTAAGAACGCCATCACTGAAAAGATAATCTGCTTATCAATGACCTTGTTTCCGATGATCAGAGGCCGAACCATACGCGGGTGAAGAATGCGCTTAAATTCCAAGTTGCCCTGCTTAACCAAGGCAATCGCTCGGATCATCTTGAAGCCGCCGCCCGTGGACCCTGCGCAGGTTGCAAAACAAGACCCGAATAAAATCATGAGCTGAACAACAAGCGGCCATTCTCCGTAATTGGTGTTGGCAAAGCCGCCGGTACTGATCACGAAAACCGTATTTGTCACACCGTAATAAATCGCGTCGTAGACACTCGTATACGTCTTCGAATAGACCAGCATGAAGGACGCAAAAATCGAAATAAGTGCCGCTGTTCCGATCCAGCCGCACGTTTCGACGTCTTTCAGGTAAACCTTCAGGGACAGTTTTCTCCAGGCAATAAAGTGCATCGAGAAGTTGATGCCTCCGATCAATAAGAAAACCACACAGACCCAGTCCACGGCTCTTCCCGGCCAATAGGCAAAGCCGGCATCGTGGCTGGAGTAGCCGCCCAGAGACACCGTGGTAAAGGTGTGCATAATGGCGTCGTCCCAGTCCATCCCTGCAAAGTGATAGCAGACGGCGCATGCCACGGAAATCGCCAAATAAATGTTGTAGAAAGCTTTGGCGGTATCTGCAATTCGGGGCGTGAGACGGCCTTCTTTCATCGGGCCTGAGCTTTCCGCTCGGAAAATCTGCGAGCCGCCGACACCCAACAGAGGAAGCACGGCTACCGCCATCACCAGAATTCCGATACCGCCCATCCAAGCGAGGAAGCACCGCCAAAAGTTCACGCTGAGCGGCAGGCGGTCTAATCCGGAGAGAATCGTGCCGCAGGTGGTTGTGATACCCGAGGTTGCCTCAAAAAATGCGTGGACAAATGAGATCCCTTCGATATTGACATAAAGAGGAATAGTCGCAGCCAGCGCCAGAAGGACCCAAGCCATGGTCACCAGAAGAAAGCCGTCTCGAGGAATCAGCTCTCGCTTATAGCGCCGCGTCAGAAGCCACATCAGCAGCCCGGTGAAAAAAGTAATGCAAAACGCGATTTCAAAACCTGCAGAGGCCCCGTCCTTCTTCCATAACGACAATGCCAGCGGAATCAGCATCGACAGAGAAAAGCCGATGATGATCGGTCCCAGAACGTTAAGTACGGGGAGCAGCATTAAACGAAGGACGGGCGGCAGCAGCTGCATCTTAGAAGAACCCTACGGAAGGAGCGAAAAGTTTTTCCACTTCGGAAATTTGGCGCTTGTTGCCCATAAAGACAATCACTTGGTCCCCGTCGAGCACCTCAGGCACTTCGTTGGCCATAAATACTTCCTGAACACCGCTGACGGTTCGCAGAATGCAGCCGATCGCCGTGCCCTGAGGCATCGCGATCTTATCGACGGTCCGGCCGATGACCTTCGAGTTTTTTGCCGAGCCGTGCGCAACGATTTCCATCACCTCAGCGCCTCCTCTGCGAAGCGTATGAGCCGACAGTACGTCACCCTGACGAATATGACGCAACAGGTCCGAGAGCGTTGCTTCCGTGGGTGAGAACGCAATATCAATGCTCGTTCCCTCAACCAAGTCAATATAGTCGGTACGGTTAATCAGCGTGATCGCACGATGAGCGCCGAGTTTCTTGGCTAAGAGACAGCTCATGATGTTGTCTTCATCGTCATTGCTGACCGCGACAAAAAGATCCGTGTTGGCAATACCTTCATCGACGAACAAGCTTTCGTCCGTCATATCTCCGTGCAGTACGAGAACGGAGCTGGAAAGATTCTGAGATAAGAACTGACAGCGGGAAAGGTCGGACTCAATGATCTTGACGTTATAGGCGTCTCCCGAAACCGTTTCGACTTGATCCAGAGCTTTTGCGAGCTGCAGTCCCAGACTGCCGCCGCCCACGATCATGACTCGGTCGGAACGCCGCGTCTTTACTCGGAAGGTCTTCACGACGGCATGCGCACAGGCTTTCGTTGTAAGGAAGAAAATTTCGTCTCCGGCCTCAAGAACCGTCTTCCCGTCGATATCATCCAGCCGGTACTTCTGACGATAAATGGAAACGATTTGAACCTTGACCCTCGGCAGTTCGTCCTGAAGTGCACTAACAGGACGTCCGCACATTTTTGAGGAACTCACGATCTTTACCGACATCAGCACGACGTCGCCGTCGGAGAACTCAATAACCTGAAGCGCCTCAGGATACGTAATCAGCTGAACAATGTAGTTAGTAATTGCTTCCTCCGGCCAAATAACCGAAGTGGCACGGAAACCGGAGGTCGACAGAAGCGCCGGATACTCTCTGAGCTCATCATTGCGGACTCGGGCAATGCGGGACGGAACGTTGAAAAGCTGTTCGGCAATCAGCGTTACAGCCAGATTAGTTTCATCATTTGCGGTGACCGCAATGATCATGTCGGCGTCTACGGCGCCGGCGTCTGCGAGAACAGAAGGAGAAGTCGCGTCTCCGACAATGCCCTGTAAGTCATAATTACTTTGAATTTCGGCAATCTTAGCCTTATTGGTGTCCACGATCGTGATGTCGTTGGACTCGGACACCAGATTGCCGGCGACGGAGGAGCCGACTTTTCCCGCTCCGATGATCAGAATCCGCATTTCTCCTCCTTAATTACTCAAAGCAAAGGATTACTCTTTTGCTTTGCCGATCTTGCCGACTTCGATTCCTAACTGCTTTAGCTTGCGATACAGATGCGTTCTCTCCAGTCCTGCGAAACTGGCCACCCGCGTAATACTATTATTTTCGCGTTTTAAGAGGTTCAAGAAATAAATGCGTTCGAATTGGTCTCTTGCCTCTCTGAGCGGGGCGCAAAAATCCACCTGATCAAGAAGCTGGGAAACTGGCGCACTGCCCGATTTGTCCTGCGACTGAACCGGGGCAGGAGCTGCCGGAATAGGCGCCTGGACGCCGGTGCGGATCGGTGCCGGTTCGGCTCGGGTGTATTGCGGACGAGCAGCAGCTCCGATCTTGGGTTCTTTAGGGCTTTTAGCCAGCGCCTCTTTCACCGAGCTGATCAGTCGGGACAGAGCAATCGGCTTTTCCAGAAAATCTACAGCGCCGAATTTCGTTGCCTCTACAGCCGTATCCAGCGTAGCGTGGCCGCTCATCATAATCACCGGAACATTAAGCTGGCCGGTCGCATTCCACTCCTTAAGAAGAGAGACACCGTCATTGTCCGGCATCCAAATATCAAGCAGAACCAAATCCGGGTGCTGTGTCATTGCAGATCTTGCCGCACTTGCATTCTCTGCCAAAAGAACTCCGTAGCCCTCATCGGAAAGGATTTCAGAAAGAAGTTCCCGAATTCCGATTTCGTCGTCAACAACCAAAATTACTGCCATGTTTTTCTATTTGTAATAAAACAATTCTTTTCATTTTACCGAACCAAATCAATTCGGTCGGCTTTGTTCGTGCCAAAGACGGTGAAAAACGAAGATAAGCCTTGCGCCGCAGACATTTCCATCCGCATCTTTGCGGTTTTCAGCAGCAGCCATCGCGCCGTGCTCCTCAGCAATTTTTTTAATTGTCGCAAGACCCAGGCCCGTTCCCGAGGACTTCGTCGTGACGTAGGGCTCGAACGCATGCTCAAGAATTTGATCGGTAAAGCCCGGACCGTTGTCGGAAACATCCAGTTCCACGCCTTCGACATCGCCCGCCTCGTCCGTCACGACAGAAGCCCGAATGCTGACCACCAGTTTGTCTTTATCCGGTACCGCCTCCATCGAATTCGACAAAAGATTGTGGAAGACCTGACGAAGCTGATTCTGATCCGCTTCAATCGGAGGAATTCCCGGCTGAAGGAATAAATCGATATGAACACCTGCTGCCTGGTAAAACTTCACAACCTCTTCAACAAACGCTTTCAGATCAAGCTTGTCATAGTGCGGGGCACCGATCTTGGCATAGAGACGGAAATCATTGACCATCTGCTTCATGGCCGTAACCTGATTGACGATCGTCTTTGTCGCGCGCTCGAGGATCTCCTTGTCACGACCCTCGAGTTTGGCGCCGATTTTCATCTCGACACGCTCTGCGGCCAATTGAATCGGCGTCAGCGGATTCTTGATTTCATGGGCCAAACGGCGCGCTACCTCGCCCCACGCTTCGGTTCGCTGTGCGGACACAAGCGCGGTCACATCATCAAAAACAATCAAATATCCCTGAGCGTCACCAATCGGAAGGCGTGTAGCTCTCGCAAAGAGATTCTGTTTCGTTACCGCGTTCTCTGGACGCTGATACTCGCACTGAAGCGTGATATCGTTGCGTTCATCTGTTTGCGCCATAAGTTTTTCGACGACCTCCGAGGCAAACCCCGGAATCGCCTGTGCAAATTCCGACCCCAAACGATCAGTCAGCGGAATACCTAGAATTCTGGAGGCGCTGGAGTTCGCGGAAATAATCTTCTTATCGTTATTAAGCACAATAACGCCCGAAGACATCTTTGCCAAAATGCGCTCCAAATAACTCTTGGCCTGTTCAAGTTCCGCCCCGCGGCGCACCAAGTCGGCCTGCGTCTGCGCCAGCTGCTCTGTCATGCGGTTAAAAGAGCGCGCCAGTTCTCCGACTTCGTCATCGGCCTTAACTTCGGGAATAAGGTCATATTTGCCTTCTGCAACCTTTCTGGTTCCTTCCAGGAGCATCATCAGCGGCTGGCTGATACGGTTGGCCATAATCACCGAAAGGGCAATCGCACCGAACATGGAAAGAAGCAGAACGAGGGTCAGAGAAATCAGATAAATATTATTCAGACCCGCACGGGCTAATACCATTTCCTGATAATCCCGATACCCGTTCATCAGCGTCTCGGCATTGGTAGACAGAGAGGGAGGAACGTTATCCACGACTTCCAAGAAGACGGTTTCCGAACCTGCCGCCTGTAGGACAGAAGAGCGGCCCTTTAGGTAGTCCGGCTGTTCGGTTCGATAGGCAAAGGAGGCAATGCTCTCAACCGAAGGTACAGGTACGATGACCCGGGCCTTCTGCATACCGCCGACCTCGTCGTCGATTTGCTGCCAAAAGCCGCGCGTCCGCACGGTTTGAAGAACACGATTTGTCGGCACGCTGGGAACGAGACTTCTGAATGAGCTCGCGCTGACCGTAATGAAATTACCTGCGGAGTTAACCAGCACGGCTTCCTGCAGGCCCTGTCGTTCCCGCGCTGCATCCAGCACCGTCATCCAATTGGCCGGCGGTGTCTCGGAGATTTCGTTGGCAATAGTGCGGGCTTTTTGCCGCAGAGAACTCTGAAAGTTCTCCACGACTTCTCTGCCCAGGGTTAGGCCGGAGTCCAGTGCGCGTTCGACTCGGACGTCGAACCAGGACTCGACGGAAGTATGAAGAAACTGCACGGAAGTCGCAAAAATCAAAATTCCGGGCACGACACCGGTTAGCCCGAGAGCCAGTGCAAATTTAGAGAGGATTTTTACGCCGTACTTTTTCTTTTGAGCCCTGCGGTAGAGCCGATATAAGAGAACGCAGACGAGGCCGAGAAATACCAGCGCGATGATGGTGTTGAGCCAAAGAAGCAGTGTGTAGTACTTTTCAAAAAATGTGCTGTTCTGACTGGCCAAAACCAGAAGAAAGAGCAGTACGCAGCTCACACCGATCACGGCGATCAGCCCAAGCCGGAAGTACTTGGACATTTATTTCTCCCCGGCGCCCTTAATTTCGGCGTCAAACCATCCCGAATTCAAATTCCAGCCGTCGTCCTTTTTCAGCGTGACTTGGAAGGGGCGAGGAAGTTTGGAGGTATCTAAATAAAAACGAGCCCGCGCCTCATAATCTTCCGGGTTGAGATTTCGGTAGGAACCGACGTAAAGATTATTAATTGTTTTAATAAATCTCAGGGCGCCCTCAAGAGAGGAAAAACTCTGCGTCATTCCTCCGATCGCGACGCGATAACTGCGCGTCAGAGGATTAAAACTCAGGCGAATGGTCTCCTTGATGCCGCAAATCGACCGATCAAACCAATACCAGCGTTTCTTCTCCACTTCCACTTCAATCACAAAATAAAGTGTGATCCCGCGCTGGAGAACATCCTCAACCTCAGAGCTGAGCTCAAATTCAAAACTGCTGCTGAAATACAGACCCTTTGCCGGCACCTCCTGCCCTTCAATGACAGGATCGACGGGCACGACGACGTCCGAGGCCAAAGCACTGAGACTCGTGCTCATGGCCAGGAGAGTGATCGCAAGCAGTTTCTTCAGGGACATCAAATCTTCTCAAGTAAAGCGTAAAAGAATCCGTCATGCGTAGCGGGCCAAACAGAGCCCGGAGTCTCAGGCCCCTCAGCGGGGGAAAGCGATAAAAGGTTTTCGCCCTCCGGACCGATCGGAATCAGCTTGGCATCGGGATGGCGAGCGCAAAATGCTTCGATTCCGCGGGTTCCCTCCTCAGGGAAAACCGAGCAGACGGCATATAGAATTCTGCCATTATTTGCCAAGAGGGGCCACATGGAAATGTTCTATATGGCTTACCAACGCATCTATGCAAAGCCGGGAAATATGAC
>ERZ772880.2581-NODE-2581-length-13589-cov-14.422861_pt1 | contig 13589 bp, 13 predicted proteins | sample MGYA00580577_ERZ772880 | MGnify/ENA primary metagenome ERZ772880 (study PRJEB29015, sample SAMEA2737705) | human gut metagenome | biome: human gut; feature: human-associated habitat; material: faeces | place: China | collected 2012 ... | reverse complement strand
TGACACCGGCGGACGTGTTGAGCGCTTCAACAAGCGTTTCGGCCGTAAGTAATTACTGGTCTTTTTCAGCGCCGTCTCCTTTGGGAGATGGCGCTTTTTTTGTTGTTATGCCGCACAAAAGCACTCTTTCTGTAATTTACACGTCGTTCCCTTATTTTGAACACATTTCCGGACTAAAATAAACCAGTATCTTCAAAAAGCGCTTTGCGCTGCCTTAGAAAGGAGCGTTGTGAACGTGATCGAAGTTTCTCATCTCACCAAACAGTATGGCAATCATCTTGCCGTGGACGATGTCTCGTTTACTGTGGCAGATGGCCAGATCTGTGGTCTGCTGGGGCCTAACGGCGCGGGCAAATCCACCATTATGAACATCCTCACCGGGTATCTCTCTGCCACCAGCGGGCAGGTGACGGTGGCAGGGCACCCTCTGCCTGAGGAGGCCGATGCCGCCAAGGTCTGTGTGGGCTATCTGCCCGAACAGCCGCCCCTTTACCCGGAGATGACGGTGCAGGAGTACCTGACCTTTGCCGCCGAGCTGAAGGGTGTGAAAAAGGCAGAACGGAAGGAGCAGGTTTGCCGGGCTGCCCGCCGTACCGGGCTGGAAGCCGTTCTGCCCCGGCTCATCCGCAGCCTTTCCAAGGGCTACAAGCAGCGGGTGGGCATTGCACAGGCATTGCTGGGCAGTCCCAGGCTCATCATTCTGGACGAACCGACGGTCGGCCTGGACCCGGCACAGGTCATCGAGATCCGCAAGCTCATCCGGGAGCTGGGCCGGGCACATACGGTCATCCTGTCCAGCCATATCCTCAGTGAGGTGCAGGCAGTCTGCCAGCAGATCCTGATCCTTTCCAAAGGGCATCTGGCGGCAGCAGGCAGTCTGGAGGAGCTGACCGCCGATGGCAAGAGCCTGGAAGAGGTGTTTCTGGAACTGACCGATGGTGAACCGGAAGAAGCAACCGGAGAGGAGGACGCAGAATGACAGCTATTTTCAAGCGGGAATTCCGCAGCTTCTTTCACGGGATGCTGGGGTACGTCCTTACGGCGTTTCTGGTGGCGAGCTCCGGCCTGTATTTCCTGGCCCGGTGCCTGATCTACGGCTTGACCGATTTCAGTTATTACACCCTCTACCAGACCATTTTCATGCTGCTGCTCTATATCCCGGTGCTGGCGATGCGCTCACTGGCCGAGGAACGCCACAGCCGCACCGACCAGCTGCTGCTCACCAGCCCGGTCTCAGTGTGGGGCATCGTGCTGGGCAAGTTCTTTGCCATGGCGGCCGTGTTCGCACTGCCCTGCGCCGTGGATGCGGTGATGATCTTCATCCTCTGGGCGCTGGGCGGCACCGTGTCTGCTCTGCTCGCAAACCTTGCTGGGCTGCTCTGCTACTTTTTGCTGGGCTGTGCGGCCATTGCATTGTGTGAGTTTCTCTCCGGCCTGACCGAGAACCAGATCATTGCCGCCGTGGCGGGCTTTTCAGCCTTGCTGCTGGCCTACCTGATGCCCAGCCTGCGCAGTATGTTCAATGCGGGCAGCGCTGTGGCGCTGGCAGTGTTCACCGGGATCGCAGGCGCGGCTTCTCTGGCGGCCGGTCTGCGCACCCGCAGCTTTGTGCTGGGGTGCCTGACCTTTGCGGCGCTCTGCCTGGGCCTGACGGGGCTGTTTCTGCTCCGCAGTGCATGGCTTACCGAGGCTTTCAGCGCCGTGCTGAGTGCCCTGTGCCTGTTTACACCCTTTGAGGATTTTGTCAACAACAGCTTCTCCATCCCTGCCGTGGTCTATTATCTGACCGTGACAGCGGTGTTCCTGTTCTTTACGGCGCAGGACATTGAGAAGCGCCGCTGGAACTGAGAGGAGGGAACACAGATGAAGCTTTTTGCAAAGCAGAGCTCCTCGGGTGACGGGCGGGTGTTCCGCAGCGGGGTGTGGTCGGCAGCCATTGCCGCGGCTGTGATCGTGCTGGCCGTGCTGGTCAATCTCATCGTCCGGGCCATTCCTTCCAGATATACCGAGTTCGATCTCTCCGAGGCTGGGCTCTACACCCTGAGCGAGAGCTCCAGACAGGTGGCCGATGACCTGACGCAGGATGTGACCATTTACTATCTGGCCCAGACCGGCAATGAGGACCAGATCATCTCCAAGCTGCTGGACAAATACGCCGCCCAGAGCAGCCATATCACCTGGGAGCTGAAAGATCCGGCAGTCTACCCGACCTTTGCGGCCCAGTACGGCGCACAGGACCTGACCTCCGGTGGGCTGATCCTGGTCTGCGGGGAACAGAGCAAGGTGCTGGATGCCGCAGAGCTTTACGACTACGATTACAGCGATTATGCCACCACCGGTGCGGCCAACGTGACCTTTGACGGTGAAAGCAGGATCACCTCTGCCATCTACCAGCTGACCAGCGGAGAGAGCCGCCATGTGTACTACACCACCAACCACGGCGAGCAGGCGCTGACTTCTACCCTGACAGATGCGCTGGAAAGCCAGAACCTGACCGTCTCGGCACTTGACCTGCTCTCCCAGACCATCCCCGAGGACTGTGACCTGCTCATGATCAACGATCCGGCGCAGGACTTTTCCGGCGCAGGCAGTCTGGTGGATGAGCTGGGCCAGCTGCGCAGCTACCTGAGCAACGGAGGCCGCGTGCTGCTGCTGACGGATTCCTATTATAGTACCCCCCATCTGGATGCTGTGATGGCCGAGTTCGGCCTGACCCGCACCGAGGGCCTTGTGGTGGAGGGTGACACCAACCACTACCTCAATGGCTACCCGGCCCTTTACCTGCTGCCGGATTATGCCAGTACAGAGGAATCCACCGCGCTGGACGGTGTGAACACCAGCCGCAGAGTTCTGCTGCAGATGGCACAGGGCATCACCCTGACCGAGACAGAGCATGTGGTCTCGGATGCCCTTCTGGTCAGCTCGGACAGTGCTTACAGCAAACCGGAAGGCTACGAGATGACCACCACCGAGAAGGCGGACGGCGACATTGCCGGTCCCTTCACGCTGGCAGCATACGCCCGCAATGAGGACACGGGTGCCCAGGTCATCTGGGTCAACTGCGGCAATATGGACAATGAGGGCATCTATCAGGTCATCCCGGGCAATGTGACCTTCCTGCAGGGCTGTGCAGCCTCGCTGGCCGGGCAGGAGAGCGCTGTCCTCATCGACAGCAAGGCGCTGGAAGCAGCTCCGTTGGAAGTGCCAGGCATTGCCGCCTCTACGCTGGGCCTGCTCTTTGTCATCGTTCTGCCTGCGGTCCTGCTGGCTGTGGGTGCCGTGGTGGTCGTGCTGCGGCGCAGAAAGTGAGGACCTGTCCATGAAAGCAAAACAGCGTACCCTCGGGGTGCTGCTTTTCCTCATCCTGCTGGCAGGCGGCGTGTTTGCCCTGCTGACGCTGCGGAATGCCCGGGAAGAACAGGCTGCCAGTGCGGCCGCAGATGGAACCATTCCGCTGGCGGCAGTTTCGGGCAATGACCTGACGCAGATCGTGCTCCACTATCAGGGCGAGACGAACACCCTGCTCTATACCGCCGATGGTTGGACGCTGGCTGAAGATCCCGCTTACCATCTGGACACCTCTGCCTGCAACACGATGCTCACCGCGCTTTCCTCTTTGAACGCAAAGCGGGAGCTGAGCCCGCAGGCAGGGGAGGACTACGGCTTTGCGGAGCCTGCGCTGACCATAGAGGTGACGGCAGCAGGTGAGACCGATACCTATACCTTCGGGGCCAGCAATACCATGACCGGAGATCTCTATGTCCGCAAGAATAACAGCGATACCATATATACGGTATCCGGCACCAAAGCCGCCTGCTTTGAGCTGACCAGGGCGGAGCTGTTCGGTGCCTTCAACGCGGCGGGGCTGACGGCCTCGGAGATCGAAGCCGTCTCCTATACGCTGGCCGATGGCGAGACCGTGACTCTGAAAGCAAACTCGGAGCCTGCGGCAGAGAGCGGCAGCAACGCCTACCAGACTGTCTGGCGGCTGGCAGGGGACACCGCCGCAGACCTCGACGAGACAAAGGTGGATGCCATCCTCTCAGCTCTCTGCACCTATGTCTCGTCACAGGCAGCAGATGCCGACCCGGCGGCGTATGGTTTTGAGGCCCCGCTGGTCACAGCAGAGGTCACCACAGCCGATGGCACAATAAATCTGACCTATGCCATGGGGACAGACGGCTGTTACCTGATGGTGGAAGGCGACAGCTCCGTTTATACGGTGGATGCCAGTGTGATGAGTGCGCTTTTGTACCCCGCGGATCAGCTGAAAGCAGAATAAAACGTTCCTCTCCCGCGCTGTGCGAATTCTTGGTACAGCGCGGGATTTTTTTGCGCCGGATGTAAAGTTTCGGCAAACCTCGACAGAGTGATTGACATTTCAGTTCGGATTGTTTATGATAGGCGATGACAGGGCAGAATAACTGCACAATATTACGGATGTCATGGATGTTGTGCGGGGCTGGGTCGCCCTGGTACGAAGGATGGGGTGGATGCCCTGTCTTTTTTCGTATCTGAGTTTAAGGAGGAAAAGTAAAAAATGGACAACTCGGTGATCGTTTCACTGCGCGATATCGTGGTGGAATTTGACGGTCAGCGCATTCTGGATGGGCTGAACCTGGACATCCATGACAAAGAGTTCGTAACGCTGCTGGGTCCTTCCGGCTGCGGCAAGACCACCACCCTGCGCCTGATCGCAGGCTTCCTGGAACCCAACGCGGGTCAGGTCCTGCTGAAGGGCCAGGATATTACCGGTGTGCCCCCCTATAAGCGTCCGGTGAATACCGTGTTCCAGAAATACGCGCTGTTCCCGCACCTGAATGTGTTTGAGAATGTGGCCTTTGGCCTGCGCCTGAAGAAGATGGACGAAGAGACCATCCGCCGCAAGGTGCGCGATATGCTGGAGGTGGTCGGCCTGAAGGGCTTTGAGCGCCGCAGCATCGGCCAGATGTCCGGCGGCCAGCAGCAGCGTGTTGCCATTGCCCGCAGTCTGGTCAATGAGCCTGAGATCCTGCTGCTGGACGAGCCTCTGGGTGCACTGGACCTTAAGCTCCGCAAGGAGATGCAGCTGGAGCTCAAGCGCCTGCAGCGTGAGATGAACATCACCTTTATTTATGTTACCCACGATCAGGAAGAGGCTCTGACCATGTCTGATACCGTTGTTGTGATGAACGGCGGAAAGGTGCAGCAGATCGGTACCCCCGAGGACATCTACAACGAGCCTAAAAATGCCTTTGTGGCGGACTTTATCGGCGATTCCAACATTGTGGACGGCGTGATGCACCGCGACTTCCTGGTCTCCTTCTCGGGTGTGCAGTTCCCCTGCGTGGACCGCGGCTTTGCCCGGGAACAGAGCGTACAGGTGGTGGTCCGCCCCGAGGACATCGAGGTGGTCAGCCCCGTGGAGGGCCAGCTGGTGGGCGTGGTCAACGATGTCATCTTCAAGGGCGTTCACTTTGAGATGCACGTTGAGTGCGAGGGCCGTGAGTGGCTGATCCACTCCACCCGCGCCTGCACCCCCGGTGAGACCATTGGTATGCGCATCGGCCCCAACGAGATCCACATTATGGCGCGTTCAGAGGGGTGAGCCGCAATGATGAAGATTTACGATAAAAAGCTGGCCTATCCGTACTTTGTATGGATGACGCTGTTCACAGTGGTGCCTTTGATCATCGTGGTGTACTATGCATTTACGGATGCAAACGGAGCTTTCACGCTGGATAACCTCACCTCCATCAGCGGCTACGGCTCGGTGTTTGCCCGCAGCCTGCTGCTGGCCCTCATTGCCACGGTCATTTGTCTGGTCATTGCGTTCCCGGTGGGCTATTTTCTTTCCCGCCTGCGGGTGAACAAGCAGCACATCATGCTCATGCTGGTCATGCTGCCCATGTGGATGAACTTCCTGCTGCGCACCTACGCATGGATGGGCCTGCTCAGCATCAACGGCCCGGTGAACGCTGTTCTGGGCGTGTTCGGCCTTGGCCCCTTCAATATACTCAACACCTCCGGTGCGGTGGTGCTGGGCATGGTGTATAACTATGTGCCCTATATGATCCTGCCGCTGTACACCAGCATGACCAAGATCGACCAGAGCCTGGTGGAAGCTGCGCAGGATCTGGGCGCTTCCACCACCAAGACCCTTCTCCGGGTGCTCATCCCCATGAGCGTGCCCGGCATCAGCACCGGCATCACCATGGTGTTCGTCCCGGCGGTGTCCACCTTTGTTATCAGCCGTATGCTGGGCGGCGGCTCCAACCTGCTCATTGGCGATCTGATCGAGATGCAGTTCCTTGGCAACAGCTACAACCTGAACGTGGGTTCTGCCATGAGCCTTGTGCTGATGATCATTGTGCTGCTGTGCATGAGCTTCACCTCCAGCTTTGATGAAGATGAAATGGAGGGCGTGTCCTGATGAAAACGAAACATCTGCGCCTGATGCAGCGCGTCTATATCGTGCTGTTTTTCTGCTTCATGTACCTGCCCATTGCATACATGATCGTATTCAGCTTCAACCAGTCCAAGGGCTATTCGCTCTTCACCGGCTTTACCCTCAAGTGGTACTCCAGCCTGTTGCATAACTCCTCCATCCTGCATGCGCTGCTGGTCTCGCTGGAAGTGGCTCTGATCTCTGCGGTCATTGCCACTGTGCTGGGTACAGCGGCAAGTCTGGGCATTGCGTCCATGGGCCGCGGGAGCCGCCTTGTCGTCACCAACATCACCTATATCCCGGTGGTCAACCCGGAGATCATCACCGGCATCTCGCTCATGCTGCTGTTCGTGGCCTACCAGCGCTTTGCCGGGGGTGTCTCCTGGCTGCCGGATACCATCATGGGCTTCCCGACGCTGCTCATTGCGCATATCGCGTTCAATGTGCCGTATGTCATCTTCAACGTCACACCCAAGCTCAAGCAATTGGATATCAAGCTGTATGAGGCAGCGCTCGACCTTGGCTGCGACCCCAAGCAGGCCTTCTTCAAGGTCATCCTGCCGGAGATCAGCCCGGCCATCCTGTCGGCATTCCTCATCTGCCTGACCTATTCCATCGACGACTTCATGATCTCCTATTTCAACTGCGGCACGGTGGAAACGCTGCCCATCGCCATCTACTCCATGACCCGTAAAAAGGTCAGCCCGGAGATCTATGCGCTGTCCACCATCATGTTCGTGGTCATTCTGTGCATCATTCTGATCTCCAACGCAATGGAGAGCCGCAGCTACCGCCGCGACCAGAAGGCGCTGAGAGGGGAGGGCGTGTGATGAAACGTTTTGCCGTTCTGCTGCTCACGCTGGCGCTGGCGGTGTGCTGCACGCTGCCGGCCTTTGCGGCAGATACCATTGAGGTGAATGAGGACGTTTCGGTGTCCGGCGATTACGACTGGACCCGCTTCAAGGGCCAGAACATGACTCTGAACGTCTACAACTGGGGCGAGTACATCTCCAACGGCTCGGACGACAGCCTGGATGTGGTGTCCGCCTTTGAGGACCTGACCGGCATCAAGGTGAACTACACCACCTTCGATTCCAACGAGTCCATGTACGCCAAGCTGAAATCCGGCGCGGCGGACTACGATGTGGTGATCCCGTCGGATTACATGGTGGCCAAGATGATCGCAGAAGGGATGCTCAAGCCCCTCAACTACGACAACATCCCCAACTTCCAGAAGATCGACGCGGAATACCGCAACCCGGATTACGACCCCCAGAACGCCTATACGGTGCCCTACATGCTGTGCACCACCGGCATCATCTACAACACCACGATGGTGGACAAGGCACCCACCAGCTGGGCGGACCTGTGGGATGAACAGTATGCCGGCAACATCCTGATGTTCAACAACAGCCGCGACGCCTACGCCATTGCGGCCTTCAAGAGCGGCCATGACATCAACCCCCAGTCCACGGAAGAAGTGGACGAGGTGGTGAAAGAGCTCAAGGCTCAGAAGCCGCTGGTGCAGGCCTACGTCATGGATGAGATCTTTGATAAGATGATCGGCGGTGAGGCAGCCGTCGGCGTGTACTACTCCGGCGATGCCATCACCATGATCGACGATAACCCCGACCTTGCCTGGGTGTTCCCGGAAGAGGGCAGTGTGCTGTCGGTGGACTGCATGGCCATCCCCGCCACGAGTGAGCACCAGGAAGCCGCCGAAATGTTCATCAACTTCATGTGTGAGACGGACATCGGCAAGGCAAACGCCGAGTACATCGGCTACACCACTCCCATGGAGGCAGTGCGGGAGGTGCTGGACGAGGACCTGCGCGACAGCGAGATCGCTTATCCGCCGGAAGAACTTGCCGCGAAGGAACGGGTGTTCACCGCTCTGAGCGATGACGTGAACAGCGAGCTGGACGTGAAGTGGAGCGAGATGAAGAGCTACGACGAGGGCGGCAGCAGCCTGCTGTTCCTGTCGCTGCTGGCCGCCATGGTGGCGCTGGCCTGCTTCAACATCTGGCGCAAACTGCGCAAAAAGAGCCGCAACCAGTATTAAACAGACGGCCCCGCCCTCTCGGATCTGCTGCTGCCGCAGACGATGGAGAGAGCGGGGCCTTTTTGAAATCATTTTGGATGGGAAAGGAACATTATGGAGCCCAATTTTTACACCGAGACCGCAACGGTGCTCAATGCGGATGCGGACTTCCGCAGCCTGCTCAAGCCCAGCGCCCTGCTGCGCTATGTGGAGCAGGTATCTGCCGACCACGCCCGTGTCTTTGGCATGGATGACAAGTTTTTCCAGGACCACAACGTGGCGTTTCTGGTGGGCAAGCAGGCCCTGCAGTTTGTGCGGGTGCCCCGCCGCACCGAGGCGCTCACCCTGACCACCCGCGCCGAGCACAGCCGCCGGGGTGCCATCAAGCGCATCACTACGGTCACGGATGCCGCCGGGAAGCTGGTGGCCACGGTGGACTGCCGCTGGATCCTGGTGGACCTGACCAGCGGCCACATCATGCGGGAACCGAACTGGACCGTGGAAAATTTCTGGAATGAGACGGTGGAAGGGGAGCTGTCCCTGCACACCCACCGGTGCAAAGAGCTGACGTCGGCAGGGGAGTGCAGGGCCAGCTACTCGCTGTGCGACCTGAACGGCCACATCAACAACGCCTATTATCTGGACCTTGCCTGCGACGCTCTGCCGCCGGAGGTGCTGCAGGCGGGCCCGGTGACCTTTGCCGCCGTGAACTACCACCGGGAGATCCCCATGGGGGACACGGTGGAACTGCTGTATGCACCCTCGGAAGAGGGGTGGTATGTGCAGGGCCGCCACGACGGCCACACCAGCTTTGAGTGCTATCTGAAGATCGGGTCATAAAAAGTTCACAAAATAAGTTACAGAAAAATGACAAAACCCTATTGCAAAATAGTATCAAAAGAGTTACAATATGGTTACAGCAAGGGCCGAGATCCCCTGGCTGTGTGTGAAATCTTTTTCTTCTTGTTTTTGGGATATCGGGCACCGGGCCTCCTCCTCCGACTGGAACTCCTTCACAGTCTGTGCTCCGTGTGCCGCACAGGCGATGTCCCGCTTCGTGTGCAAAAAAGCTCGTCCGTGACCCGGACGAGCTTTTTTGCATGCCGAAAACCGCCGGAATCGTCAAAAAGTATGACCTTGCGCGGTTTTGGTGGGCATTTTGCCTGTTTTTCTCAAAAGGACAGTTTCAAAGTTTGGCGCGGCAGGGGTTTGTATTCTGAGACCGAGTGTGGTAAAGTATATACAATCAATTTAGATGGCTCAAACATGAATGATTTTGTTGTAGAATGCTTCATGCTGCGATAAGAGAAAAGGAGTTTGACTATGGCTTATTTCTATGAAGAACCCTCCCGCACCTTTGGCGAGTATCTGCTGGTGCCCGGCTATTCCTCCGCCGAGAATGTCCCCACTGCTGTCAGCCTAAAGACCCCGCTGGTCAAGTACCGCAAGGGTCAGGAAGAGTGCCCGTTGGAAATGAACATCCCCATGATCAGCGCCATCATGCAGTCGGTCTCCGGCGATAAGCTGGCCATTGCACTGGCTCGTCAGGGCGGCGTTTCCTTTATCTATGGCTCTCAGAGCATCGAGAACGAGGCCGCCATGGTGCGCCGCGTCAAGAGCTTCAAGGCCGGCTATGTGGTGTCCGATTCCAATCTGGCTCCCACTGCCACCCTGCATGACGTGCTGGAACTGAAGGCACGCACCGGTCACTCCACCATTGCCATCACTGCCGACGGTACTCCCAATGGCAAGCTGCTGGGCATCGTGGCTTCCCGCGATTACCGCGTCAACCACACCCCGGACGATGCCTGCGTCACCACCTTTATGACCCCCATTGAAAAGCTGGTCACTGCTCCGGCCAACACCTCCCTGCACGACTGCAACAACATCATCTGGGACAACAAGATCAACACCCTGCCGCTGGTGGATGCCGAGGGCAATCTGGTGTATATGGTGTTCCGCAAGGACTACGACTCCCACAAGGCAAACGTCAACGAGCTGCTGGATAAGAACAAGAGCTACGTTGTGGGTGCCGGCATCAACACCCGCGACTACGCTCAGCGCGTGCCCGCACTGGTAGAGGCCGGTGTGGATGTGCTGTGCATCGACTCCTCCGAGGGCTACTCCGAGTGGCAGAGCCGCACCATCGGCTGGATCCGCGAGCACTACGGCGACACTGTCAAGGTGGGTGCCGGCAACGTGGTGGACGCCGAGGGCTTCCGCTTCCTCGCTGAGGCTGGTGCAGACTTTGTGAAGATCGGCATCGGCGGCGGCTCCATCTGCATCACCCGCGAGACCAAGGGCATTGGCCGTGGTCAGGCTACCGCTGTTATCGAGGTTGCCAAGGCTCGTGACGAGTACTACAAGGAGACAGGCATCTATGTGCCCATCTGCTCCGACGGCGGTATCGTCCACGATTACCACATCACCCTCGCTCTGGCTATGGGCGCAGACTTTGTCATGCTGGGCCGTTACTTTGCCCGCTTTGACGAGAGCCCCACGAACAAGGTGCGCATCAATGGCCAGTATATGAAGGAGTACTGGGGCGAAGGTTCCAACCGTGCCCGCAACTGGCAGCGCTACGATCTGGGCGGCTCCACCAAGCTGAGCTTTGAGGAGGGCGTGGACAGCTATGTGCCCTACGCAGGCCCTCTGGCGGACGGCGTGCAGACCACCTTGTATAAGGTCAAGAGCACCATGTGCAACTGCGGCGCTCTGTCCATCCCCGAACTGCAGCAGAAGGCCAAGCTGACCGTTGTTTCCTCCACCTCCATCGTGGAGGGCGGCAGCCACGACGTTGTGCTGAAGAACGCCACCCCCAGCATTATGAACGGCTGAGCCTGATTTATTTGTTATAAGCGCAGAGACCGCTGCACAGCGTTTGTGCAGCGGTCTTTTTACGCGAAAATACTTGCACAGGCAGGGAAATCGTGCTATCATGATAGAAACGCTCTGTCATGACAGGGCGGCAGATCCCCCTGCCGGGCAAGCGGCAGGCGGCGCGCAGTAGGGAAGAACTGACGCCGGGTACAGATAGAGAGGAAAACATTCATGAACGAGATCAAGGTTGAGCCTTATATCCCCGATGAGGACTACGATAACCCCGCGATGGTGGTGGATTTTTACGAATTTACCATGGCAAACTGCCTGTTCCTGCATGGTTTTAAGGATACCACGCTGGTGTTTGATATGTTCTTCCGCAAGAACCCGGACAATCAGGGCTATTCCATCAGCGCAGGCCAGCGCAAGCTGACCCGCTTTTTGCTGGACTATCACTTTAATGAGCAGGATATCCATTGGCTGCGCACCAAGGGCATGAGCGAGGAGTTCTGCGAGTATCTGCGTACCTATAAGTGGAAGGGTGATATGTACGCCCTGCCCGAGGGCACGGTCTGCTACCCCCATGTGCAGATGGTGCGCATCGAGTGCGATCTGGTGGGCGCGATCCTCATCGAGACCTACCTGCTGCAGACCATGAACTTCCATAGCCTGATCGCCACCAAGGCCACCCGCGTTACCGGCCTGAACACCCACACCCCTCGCAGCGTCATGGAGTTCGGCACCCGCCGCGCACAGGGCGAGAGCGCTGGTAACGATGGTGCTTACGCCGCAGTGCTGGGCGGCTGCATCGGCACGGCCAACTGTCTGGCCGAGATGAAGTTCGGCGCAGAGGTCAAGGCCGTGGGCACCGTGGCACACAGCTTTATCGAGTTTTTCCCCACCGAGTTCGATGCGTTCAAGGCCTTTGCCGATACCTACCCGGATTCGGTCAGCCTGCTGCTGGATACCTATAATATTATGGAAAGCGGCCTGCCCAACCTGATCAAGCTGGACGATTATCTCATTGAGAAATACCCCAACGACCCCAACCGCCGCGTCAAGAGCGCCCGCATCGACTCTGGTGACCTTGCCCGCGGCTCCAAGCGGCTGCGCAAGGCACTGGATGCCGCCGGCAAGCCCTACATCAAGCTGGTGGCCTCCAACGGTCTGGACGAGAAAAAGATCGCCAATATGGAGCTGTACGAGCACGCACACTTCGACTCCTACGGCGTGGGCGAAAACCTCATCACCTCTGCCTCCGACCCCGTGTTCGGCGGTGTGTACAAGCTGGTGGCGGTGAAGAAGCCGGACGGCAGCTACACCCCCAAGATGAAGTGCTCGGACTCCGCCAGCAAGGCCATCATCCCGGGCAAAAAGATGCCGTGGCGTCTGTACGACGAAAACGGTCAGGCGCAGTGTGACCTGATTGCTATGGACGGCGAGGTCATCGAGGCCGGTAAGCCGGTCACCATGGTCAATCTGGACTCGGACGCCATCGAGCGCACCATCACCTTTACCCCCACCGCTGTGCGTCCGCTGCTGGTGCCGCATATTCTGGGCGGTAAGCTGGCCATTGAACTGCCCTCTATTGCGGAGAAGAAGGCCTATATTGCAAAGCAGCTCACCGAGGAAACTTGGGAGAGCGAGCTGCGTCTGGAGTGCCCCCACAAGCACTACGTCAATATGACCCCCGCAGTGGCCGAGTGCCGCTCCCGGATGTACGCCGAGCTGCACGGCGGCAAGGTGTAAACAGCACCGAATAAGCGGTTTTTCTTGACAAAAATGGGCGTCCGCTGTATACTTTCGGTATCTTGGAGCAAATTGCATAAAAGCAGGCAATGATGGGGAGAGTACGTCTCCCCCGCACGCAAAAGAGAGTCCCGGAAGCTGAAAAGGGACGCGGAGCGGGAGGCGGAACATGGCCCCGGAGCCGCGCGGCTCAGCGCTTTGGCGCAGGCTGCGATGGGTGCGCCCATTACAGCGTCAGGGTATCGCGTGCCGGTTTCGGCAGGCTTGTACCCGCAGAGGCTCACGCCGCGAGGTGTGGGTGAATCAAGGTGGTAACACGGCTTTCTTCGCCGTCCTTGAGCGTATGCTCAGGGACGGCGTTTTTATTTGCGATCACTCAAAATTTATCATAAAGAAGAAAAGAGGAACCGGATATGGAAAAGGACACTTTTTATATCACAACCCCCATCTACTACCCCTCAGATAAGCTGCACATCGGCCACACCTACTGCACCGTATACAGTTGACGTCCGTAAACGACTTTCAACGGTCGTTGCATCTCGTTTGCTCTCG
>ERZ772880.2579-NODE-2579-length-13593-cov-10.577855_pt1 | contig 13593 bp, 10 predicted proteins | sample MGYA00580577_ERZ772880 | MGnify/ENA primary metagenome ERZ772880 (study PRJEB29015, sample SAMEA2737705) | human gut metagenome | biome: human gut; feature: human-associated habitat; material: faeces | place: China | collected 2012 ... | reverse complement strand
GGTCTGTTTTTTGGCAACGTCTTTTTCGTATTCCCCGCGCAAGCGGGGGTGATCCGTGTTCAGCTTCGGGTTGCGAGAAGAACACGATGTATTCCCCGCGCAAGCGGGGGTGATCCCGGATCGTTGCCGTGGCTCCCGTCGCCTCGCGCGTATTCCCCGCGCAAGCGGGGGTGATCCTTATATGCTTGCAGAGGTTGATGGGATCGAGCTGTATTCCCCGCGCAAGCGGGGGTGATCCCTTCCAATCTTGGCGGAATTTCCAGAACTTCCAGTATTCCCCGCGCAAGCGGGGGGTGATCCTATTTTCCTGACAGCCCTGTGGCGGCATCCTTAGTATTCCCCGCGCAAGCGGGGGTGATCCCGATATTGACAGCCTGCCATTGTCAAACGACGCGTATTCCCCGCGCAAGCGGGGGTGATCCCTATGGCGGAGACCCGCCTACCTGGAATCAGTTGTATTCCCCGCGCAAGCGGGGGTGATCCTGGGGCGCTTGTTATGTTTGACGCCGCAGACATGTATTCCCCGCGCAAGCGGGGTGATCCCCGATATCGGCTCAACATTAGTGATTGTTGGCGGTATTCCCTGCGCAAGCGGGGGTGATCCTTTATTGGTCTGTTTTTTGGCAACGTCTTTTTCGTATTCCCCGCGCAAGCGGGGGTGATCCTCAGTTTGCCGTCCTTTATTTTTTGGCGATAATGTATTCCCCGCGCAAGCGGGGGTGATCCTTACAGCTCGAACAAAATCCAGAAAATCCAGATGTATTCCCCGCGCAAGCGGGGGTGATCCTAGAGCTACTTCTTGTAATTTTCGCCTTAATTGGTATTCCCCGCGCAAGCGGGGGTGATCCCCGGAGGATGTGATTCGTCGGACATTTTCTCGAGTATTCCCCGCGCAAGCGGGGGTGATCCTCTTCCCCAATCGCTGAAATGAAAAAGAACACAGTATTCCCCGCGCAAGCGGGGGTGATCCTGCCGTCTTTTGTCCTATGCGGATCTATAGGCGGTATTCCCCGCGCAAGCGGGGGTGATCCTACCGGTACAATCAGCGGAACCGGAAGTCTGCCGTATTCCCCGCGCAAGCGGGGGCGATCCCGAAAAACCGGAATGGTTGACGATGGATCAGATGTATTCCCCGCGTAAGCGGGGGTGTTTTTCCTAAAATCTAAAGTTTGGGAAGATAAGAACAACCTTATGATTTCAACATATGAAGCCATAAGGTTGTTTTTTTCGTATAGAAAACTTCACTGCCGCATCTTGAAGGTCACCAGAATTTGTGGGAAATGATAGGTGGTTGTTTGCTCAGTTTTTTGGAATATAGATGATTTTGTCACAGGTGTAAAGCTCTTCTCCCCTCTGTTTCGCGTTTCATATCCGATATATTTACAATTCCCATCCAACTGACTATAATAAAGAATGCCCGTTTGCCTGCAAAGGCGCGGAACCATATCCATCTGCATCAGGGCGATATGACAGAAAAATGAATTTAAAAGAATGGAAGAAACAACAATGGATGTAATTGGAAAATTTGGAAATAGGGTGAGCAGCCAGGCGCTTAAGGATCCGGAAAAAGCGCGTCGGCTGCTTCTTGCGGGATACCGCCTGCAGGAAAAGAAGCTTCAGTTTTTGCCGGATCGGGGGCTGCCGTCGTCGGGACAGTATGTGGCGCGGGTGGTTATGAAAAATATCATTCAGTCGCTGTCGGAACCAGAGAATGCGGCGATGGTCAGCATATTTGTGCCGGGAGAGCTGGTGATGGCGGCAGGGCTGACGCCGTACTCAGTGGAGGCGATGTCCTGTTTTATGGCGGGAACGAAGTGTGAGCAGACGTTTCTTCGGAAAATGGAGGAAGAAGGATTTCCGGAGACGATGTGTTCGTACCACAGGGTGTTTCTGGGGGCGGCGCTGACGGGGATTCTGCCAAAACCGAACTGCATGATTTATACGAACCTTGCGTGTGATGGAAATATGATGACGTTTCCGTATTTAAAGGATAAATTTGAATGTCCGGGCTTTTATATCGATGTTCCGTATGAGAAAAACCGGGAATCGGTTCTGTATGTGGCGGATCAGCTGCGGAAATTGAAACGATTTCTGGAGGAGACGACGGACAGACGGATTTCGGAGGAAACAGTGCGGAGTGCGGTAGATAACAGCCGGAAAGCGGCAGCGAATTATAAAAAACAGCTTGCCCTGCGGTGTGCGCATGACCCGGTGACCTCTCTGACGAATGAATTGTATGCGCTTTTTATGTGCCATCTGATGGCTGGCTCAGAGACGGCGGTTACCTATACGGAAAAACTTCTGCGCGATGTGCGGATGTCACCGAGGGGAGATGGTCTTTCGGTAATCTGGATGCACATCATGCCATTTTTACAGGAGCCGGTTAAGGATATTTTTAATTATAGTAAGAAAATGCACATCCGCGCTTGTGATTTCATCGCAGATGGTTTTCAGGAGATGCATGCGGAAGACCCGTATGAGGCGATGGCAGAGAAAATGGTCTACTGCATTTACAACGGCAGTGTGAAACAGAGAATTGAGGAAGCGGAACGGCTTGCCAGAATCACGGAAGCGGATGGTGCTGTTTTATTTGCCCACTGGGGCTGTAAGGGAACGATTGGTGCATCCAGCCTGATTAAGCAGTCCTTAGAAAAGACAGGACTTCCGACGATGATTCTCGATGGTGACGGCTGCAACCCTGCCAATACAAGCGACGGTCAGGTATCGACGCGGCTTCAGGCGTTTGTGGAAATGCTGGAAAAGGGCAAGGAGGAGAAACACGCATGATTTATTACGTCTGTAAGTACACCCCGATTGAGCTGTTCCGGGGGTTTGGAGAAGAATGTTCTGTTTTGGAGGAAATGCCGGAAAATTTCGAACAGTCGGATCAGATTGCACATGCAAATCTGTGCGGCTTTGGAAAATCGGTCATTCAGGCAGTGCTGGAAGGAAAGGTTGAACAGCTGGTGCTGGTAAACTGCTGCGATTCGATGCGGCGCGTTTACGATATCGTGGAGAGCACGGGAAAATGTAAGTTTTTATATATGCTGGATCTGCCGCATGATGATAATGAATGTGAAAAAGTGAAATTTGCGGGCACGATCCGGAGGCTTAAAAAGGCGTATGAGGCATATTCCGGGAAAGTGTTTGATAAACGCGCTTTTATCAAGTCCTTTATTACGCCGGAAATGAACACGGAGCCGTACATTGGTGTGCTGGGCGTGCGGGTCAGCGGCATTCTGGAGGATATGATCCGGGACAATATCCAGATGGATGTGGAAAATCTGACCTGTACGGGTGGTCGGAAACTGTCGGTCGTACAGGATGAAATGTGGAATATGGAGGAAGAAGAGCTGTTTCTTTCTTACGCGGACGTTCTGCTGGGACAGATGCCGTGTTTCCGCATGAACCGTTCGATCCGCAGAAACCGTCTGTATCTGGATCCGAATTTAAAGGGAATTATTTATCACACGATCAAGTTCTGTGATTATTATGGATTTGAGTATGCGAGTATCAAGCGGGATATCAAGGTTCCGCTCCTTAAGATTGAGACTGATTTTACGAGCCAGAGCGCGGGGCAGCTTTTGACGCGCATTCAGGCATTTGAGGAGACGATCGAGGGATCAGAGGATATGGATCCGGGAAAAGGTATCAGTGAGGAGGCAAGAAAGAAGATGGAGTCGGGCATTTTTTATGTAGCGGGAATCGACAGCGGTTCGACAAGTACGGATGTGGTCATACTGGATCAGGATGGAAAAATTAAATCGACGATGATTATTCCGACCGGCGGCGGTGCGATGATGAGCGCCGAGAAGAGTCTGGATCTGGCGATTGAGAAAGCGGGAATTAAGAAAGAGGAGATCGTTCGGATCGATACGACCGGATATGGACGATCCTACATTGACAGCGGGGATGACAGCATCACGGAGATTACCTGCCATGCCAAGGGCGCAAATTATCTGAATCCGAATGTCCGCACTATCATCGACATTGGCGGGCAGGATATCAAGGCGATCAGCATCGACGGACAGGGAGCCGTGAAAAATTTCCTGATGAATGACAAATGTGCCGCCGGAACGGGACGTTTTCTGGAAATGATGGCGAAAACGCTGGGACTTTCCCTGGAGGAAATGAGTGTGAAAGGGCTGGAATGGAAGCATAATATCGTGATTTCCAGCATGTGTACGGTGTTTGCAGAGTCGGAGGTCGTGTCGCTGGTGGCACAGAATAAGGATGTGGCAGATATTATCCACGGTTTAAATGTGTCAGTTGCCTCAAAAGTCGGCGCGTTGGCAGCCCGCCTTGGAAAGGATCATCCAGGCGAATATATGATGACCGGCGGTGTGGCGAAGAACCAGGGTATCATCCAGGCATTGGAAGAGAAGCTTGGTGCTAAACTTTATATCTGTGATGAGGCGCAGCTCTGCGGTGCGCTGGGAGCGGCGCTATTTGCTTATGAGAAATGTAAAGGCAGTGCGGAGGAAACGCGATGAAGCGGCAGGGTTAAAACACTTGTATCGATATTTTCGTCAGATATTCACTGGGAGAGGCTGTGGCCAATTCGTCGATCACAGCCTCTTTATAAGAGTATTTGCCGGTTTTAAACTTGTGTTCATCGATCCAATCAAAGAGTTTTTTGTAGGTGGCTTTTGAGTCATAGTAATTTCCCATTAAGTAAGCAACTGCATAGGTTCCGGCCGGTTTTAAGTGATAGGGGTGATTTTTCGGTTTTGTTATAACTTTTGTGAAAAAATAAGCATAGGTATCCAGATGATTTTTTCGTAAATCTGCCACATCCAGCATGGCACCATAAGGATGACCGGCATTTAGAGCGTGGGCATTGCAGTAACCGATGTGGCGGCAAAGAGCCTGGATGATTTTCTGATGGTCATCTGTATGAATCGGATCGCTGAGAATCAGATATTCTTCCGGTGTTGTCTCGAGAAAAATACGACCATTTTTATTTTCTGTATGGAAGAATAATTCATCTTCTGTGTATTCTGCCTGTTTCTGATTCAGTGATTCCTGGAGTGATACCAGGGATAATTTTATATGATTGGACTGTAAAGTGAATAAAAATCCAAGAATGCATCTACATTCTGAAATCAGAAATCAAATTAAAACATTATAATCTTCGATGCCTCGTTGCAAAGCCAACGGGGTATTTTTTTACCCAATCAGGCTGTATAGGACACCTCATTTTTGATGTCTTTGGACGGTGCGGGAAGCATACTGATTGGAATCCTTATATCTATGATATAGCTTTTTGCAATACAAAAAGACTTTACATATGGCTATAAAAATCAACTGTATTCCAAGCGGAATCTTCCCCCATTTTCTGGAACACGAAAAAGAAGAAACGCTTTCGGTCTATCTGGAGGTCGTCAAATGGGCGCTTCTGGAAGAATGAATATGTCCGAAAAAATGTTGGAATTATAATAATATTAACCGAAAAAACGTGATTTATAATAAAATAATGTCCGCAAAAATGCTGTTTAGCAATGGAAATATGCCCTGAAAAGTGTTAAGATAGAATACAGATGCTTTTGGATGTATATGTTGCGCAGGAGGTTTCTTAATGGAAAGAGAGCTGTTTACGAAACTGGAACGATGGATGAATAAAAAGAACAGAAAGCCGCTGATCATACAAGGAGCGCGCCAGGTCGGAAAAACCTGGATTATGAAGGAATTTGGAGCCAGGTTCTATGAAAATACAGTCTATATCAATTTTGATAATAATAAAGCAATGAAGGATGTATTTGACCTAGACTTTGACTTAAAGCGGATCCTTTCTGCAATCAAAATTGAGTACGGAAAGAGTTTTCAGGCTGAAAATACATTGATTATTTTTGATGAGATCCAGGAAGCACCAAAGGCGCTGGCATCTTTAAAATATTTCTATGAGAATGCACCGCAGTATTCTATCATTGCAGCTGGTTCCCTGCTCGGTGTTGCATTACATCAGGGAACATCCTTTCCTGTTGGGAAAGTTGATTTTTTAAAATTATGCCCTATGAGCTTCAATGAATTCATTTTGGCAGTTGGTGAAAAGGGGTTGCATGAAGCGTTGAGGTCCCAAGATTATGAACTGATCAATGCATATGCCGGGAAATATACGGATTTGTTAAAAAAGTATTATTATGTGGGCGGAATGCCAGAAGTAGTCCAGACATATATTGATTCCGATGATCTATTTGAGGTACGTGAGATCCAAAACAATCTTCTGCAGTACTATGAAGAGGATTTTAGCAAACATGCGCCAAAGGAAGTTGTTCCGCGCATCATGATGGTCTGGAATTCGATTCCTTCCCAATTGGCTAAGGAAAATCGTAAGTTTATGTATGGAGCACTACGAGAGGGTGCACGGGCAAAAGATTTTGAACTTGCAATTCAGTGGTTGGAAGATGCAGGGTTAATCCTGAAAAGCTATAGAGTATCAAAGCCAGATATTCCACTGATTGCGTACATGGAAATGAACAGTTTTAAAATGTTCATGTTCGATGTGGGATTGTTAACCGCAAAGGCCGGACTATCAGCAAGACTTCTATTGGAGGGAAGCCGGATCTTTGAAGAATTCAAGGGGGCACTTACGGAACAGTATGTTGCACAGGAGTTACACGCTGCAGGATATCCGCTTTATTATTTTGCAACAGCACGATCAACTGGAGAGATAGATTTTATGTTGCAGGGAGATTTAGACTGCGTTCCGATTGAGGTGAAGGCAGAACAGAATCTCCGTGCCAGGAGTTTGAGGGCATTTTGCGATAAATATAAGCCGGGCATGGCGATTCGTAGCAGTATGTCAAATTATAAGCAGGAAGACTGGCTGACAAATGTTCCGTTATATATGCTTGCGGAATATTTGAAAAGAACAATATATGTGGTAAGCTGATAACAATTTACCTCAAAACCAACGGGGTATTTTTTGTTCTGAATCAGACAATACAGAAGTTCGCGCTAAGCGAACTAATGAAATGGAGGTTCTGGAGTCCCTTCACGGCAATGTAGTATGTGCATTAGCTGCCGGAATCGGTGACTATGTGCGATGTACTCTCTTGGAATATAGCTATCACGATGGCCAGTTTTGGATTTTTACAGAAGGCGGCGAGAAGTTCATAGGACTTGAGAGGAATAAAAATGTCAGTCTTGCTGTCTTTGAAAAGCCCCCGGACTTTGGTGCGCTGAAAAGCGTACTGGTCATGGGAACGGCAAAGCTCATCGAGCCGATGTTATTTGAGGTTCCTGGATTTGATGAATATTCGGAAAACTTGATAAAAAGTTCGATGATAGGAGTTCGAAAGATTTCTTTCGGGAAAGAATCTGTTGCGGAAACGCGGGAAATACCGTATAATAATGCGGTCTGATCTGCACATATGCAACAGATTTGTCCGTAAAAAAATGAAAAATCAGAATTGTGCGTATTTCAGAAACAATTTTTTGCTGTAAGAGTGAAAAAAGTTATGTAAACTGTCTGCAAAAAAATACTTGACAAGAATTTGTGTTTTTACGCTTACGGAGAAGAACAAAAAAAGAACTAAAAAACAGCGATGAACACATCGCAAAAAATGAGAAATGTAGGTAAAAATAATTTTATGAGAAAATTAGCATTAAGTGATGAAATCCTTCTCAAGATCTCCCAGCCGGCGCGTTATATTGGCGGCGAGGTGAATATGGTGAAGAAGGATCCGTCGAAGGTAGCAGTCCGGTTTGCCATGTGCTTTCCGGACGTGTACGAGATCGGTATGTCCCATCTGGGCATCCAGATTCTTTATGATATGTTCAACCGCCGGGATGACGTTTACTGTGAGCGTGTTTATTCCCCGTGGATGGACTTAGATCCGATCATGCGGGAGCAGAAGATTCCTCTGTTTGCTGTTGAAAGCCAGGATCCGATCAAAAAATTTGACTTCCTTGGAATTACAATCCAGTACGAAATGTGCTACACCAATATTTTGCAGGTGCTGGAATTATCACAGATTCCGCTCCATGCAGAAGATCGTACCGAGGAGGATCCGATCGTTATCGGCGGCGGTCCGTGTACCTACAATCCGGAGCCGATTGCACCATTTTTCGATCTCTTCTACATGGGTGAGGGAGAGGTGGTGTATTATGACCTCATCGACCGCTACAAGGAGATCAAGGCGCGCGGCGGCAGCCGTCAGGAATTCTTAGAGATGGCGGCACAGATTCCAGGAATCTATGTACCGGCATTTTATGACGTGTCCTATAAAGCGGACGGCACGATCGAGGCTATGATCCCGAACAACCCGCACGCGCCGCAGACCGTTTCCAAGCAGCTTGTCATGGATATGAGCGATACCTGGTATCCGGAGAAGCCGGTGGTTCCGTATCTGCGCGCGACGCAGGACCGTGTGGTTCTTGAGATCATGCGCGGCTGTATTCGTGGATGCCGTTTCTGCCAGGCGGGCATGGTATATCGCCCGGTGCGCGAGCGCAGCCTGGAGGAACTGAAACGTCTGGCACGGACGATGCTAAAGAGCACCGGACATGAAGAAATTTCGCTGAGTTCGCTGAGCTCCAGTGATTACACGAAGCTGGAGGGAATCGTCAATTTCCTGATTGACGAGTTTGACGGAAAGGGCGTCAATGTGTCCCTGCCGTCCCTGCGTATTGACGCATTTTCCCTCGATGTCATGAGCAAGGTGCAGGACGTGAAGAAGAGCAGCCTGACCTTTGCACCGGAGGCGGGATCCCAGCGTCTGCGTAACGTTATCAACAAGGGTCTGACCGAGGAAAATATTTTAAATGGTTCCGCCGAGGCGTTCAAGGGCGGCTGGAACCGCGTAAAGCTCTACTTCATGCTGGGACTTCCGACCGAGACGGTGGAAGATATGCAGGGCATTGCCGAGCTTTCGGAGAAGGTGGCGGAAGTGTACTATGACACGGTTCCGAAGGAACAGCGCCATGGCAAGGTGCAGGTAACCGCCAGCACCTCGTTCTTTGTGCCGAAGCCGTTTACCCCGTTCCAGTGGGCGCCGATGTGCACGAAAGAGCAGTTCTTGGAGCGTGCAAGCATCGTCAACCACCGCATGAAGGAGATGTTAAATAAGAAGAGTCTCCGCTATAACTGGCATGAGGCGGATGTGACCGTGCTGGAAGGTGTTCTGGCGCGCGGCGACCGCAAGGTGGCAGCTGTGATCGAGGAGGCGTACCGCAAAGGTGCAATCTACGATTCCTGGTCCGAGTATTTCAACAATGATATCTGGATGAAGGCCTTTGAGACCTGCGGCGTGGACATTGATTTCTATACGACGCGTGAGCGAAGCCTTGATGAAGTGTTCCCGTGGGATTTCATCGACGCGGGTGTGACGAAGGATTTCCTGAAACGCGAGTGGGCGAACGCACAGGCGGAAACGGTAACGCCGAACTGCCGGATGCGCTGTTCGGGATGTGGTGTCCGTAAGTACGGCGGCGGAGTCTGTTTCGAAGAACGGGCATGAGGAAGGAGCGGTCATGAAAATACGAATTAAATTTCAAAAACAGGGAACGGTGCGTTTTATCGGTCATCTGGACGTGATGCGTTACTTCCAGAAGGTGATGCGCCGGGCGGAAGTGGATATCCGTTATAGCGAAGGATTCAGCCCGCACCAGATCATGTCCTTTGCGTCTCCGCTCAGCGTGGGGCTTATCAGCCATGCGGAGTATGTGGATATTGATGTCAATTCCAGCGGAAATTCGACCGGGATGGTGCGCCGCTTAAATGAGGTCAGCGCCGAGGGGCTGGAGGTGCTCAGCTACCGCGAGCTTCCGGAGACGGCAAAGAATGCGATGTCGCTGGTGGCAGCTGCTGATTACACATTCTGGTTTAAAGAGGGATTTGAACCGGAGGACGGCAGCAGTGTAGAAGAATTTTTCGGGAAATTCCTGACATTCTGCAAAAGCGAGACAATTCCGTTTGTGAAGCAGACGAAAAAGGGCGAGAGAACCGTGGATCTGCGTCCGCTGATCTGTGAGGCGCGAATCGCAGAGCGGAAAGAGTATGTTCCGGCGATGGTCGCAGACTGGTATCCGGATCTGGAAAATGAGACGGTTGAGGAGGAAAAACAGGCAGAAGGAATCTGTGTCTTCCTGCGCCTCTTATCGGGCAGTGCGGCAAACGGAAAGCCGGAGCAGGTATTGCAGGCATTCTATGAGAGCCTGGGGCTGACCTACCGCCCGTTTGCTATTCAGGTCCAGCGCGAGGAGCTGTATGCGGACGAGGGCGCCGAGGGTGCACCGGAGTATGTGCCGCTGGAGGCGTATGGAAGCGAGATTGTGTAAATGCTTCAATGTTCATTAAGAGATGAAATGCGAAGCGCCGGCAAAATCCGGCTGCAGGTAGCGCAAAGTGTGAACGGCAGCAAAAAAGAGAGGAGACGAAGAGTTTGGATCAGTTAATAGTGACAAAATGGAAGGATCGAAGCCTGACGGCGCTCCTCTCGGACGGGCACTGCCGGTCGCTGACGCTGGAATCTGGCGATGAAAGCCTGCTGGGGAATATTTACATCGGCAAGGTAAAAAATGTGGTAAAAAACATCAACGCCGCGTTTATTGACCTCGGCGGTGGAAAAACCGGATATTTCAGCCTGGCGGAAAACCTGGTTCCGCTTTATACAGACGAGCTGAACCAGCTATGTTCATTCGGATATTCTGGAAATTCTGAGAAGAAAGTAAGTCCACGGAAACTAAAAGCTGGAGACGAGCTTCTCGTCCAGGTGTCCCGCGACGCCCTGAAAACCAAGGATCCGTCCGTGACCTGCTGTCTGAATTTTCCGGGTACCTATATGGTTCTGACGGTTGGAAAACCGCAGATCGGATTTTCGGCAAAAATCAAGGATAATGCCTGGAAAGAGAAGGTGCGGGAGGAACTTCTGACACATAAGGATGAGCGGTTTGGACTGATTGTCCGGACGAACGGGGCGTCGGCTTCCATCGAAACACTCTGTGCCGAGACGGAGAAGCTGAAACAGCAGATGGAAGAACTTTTTGCCCGGGCAGCCTGCCGCACCTGTTACAGCCTTTTAGAGCAGGGTACGCCGCCCTATATCCAGAGTCTTAGGGATGCGAAGAAAGGAACCCTTTCGGAGATCATCACAGATGTGCCGGAGTATGCGAAGAAGATTGAGGCATGGCTGGAGGAAGAGAAGGAAGAGGACAAGGAACAAAAAGAAAATCAGACCCAGGCAGATAAAAATGAAAGCATAAAACAGGCGGTTCCGAAATTGTCCCTATATACAGATGAGAACCTTCCATTAATGAAGCTGTACCGCCTGGAATCGGTGCTTAAAAGTGCATCGGATCGCCGTGTCTGGATGAAATCCGGTGGATATCTTGTGATTGAACCTACGGAAGCGTTGACAGTTATCGATGTCAATACGGGGAAATACACCGGCAAGAAGACACCGGCGGAGACCATTCTTAAGATTAATCTGGAGGCGGCGCATGAGGTGGCGCGCCAGCTTTCTCTGCGGAATCTTTCCGGTATTATTATTGTGGATTTTATCGATATGGAATCGAAAGAAGATCAGGAGACGCTGATGCGGACGCTCGGGGAAGAGCTTTCCCGTGACCCGGTCAAAACGATCCTGGTGGATATGACGCGGCTTGGGCTGGTGGAGATCACCCGCAAAAAGGTGCGCCGTCCGCTTCATGAGATTTTGTAGCGGTTGAGTCATAGAATGAAAAACACAAGGAGAAGAAAAGATGTTTGAAAAAGTATTTAAGCTATCCGAGCATCAGACGACCGTAAAGACGGAAGTCATGGCTGGAATTACGACCTTTATGACGATGGCGTACATTCTGGCAGTTAATCCGAGCATCCTCGGATCGACCGGCATGGACCCGACTGCGGTGCTTCTGGCTACGGCTCTGGCATCATTCATCGGTACTGCCTGCATGGCATTTATGGCGAACCTGCCGTTCGTTCTGTCCGCAGGCATGGGGCTCAACGCGTATATGGCGTATACGGTGTGCGCGGGCTATGGCTATAGCTGGCATGTTGCACTGCTGGCTGTATTTGCAGAAGGTCTGATCTTCATCGTGCTGTCTCTGACAAACGTGCGCGAGGCGATCTTCAATGCGATTCCGTTGACTTTAAAGCGCGGTGTGTCCGTCGGTATCGGTCTGTTCATCGCATTTATCGGTCTTCAGAATGCGGGACTTTCAGTAGACTCTTCCACACTGGTAACGATCATCAGCTTCCCGGAAAATTTCCATACCGCAGGTATCTGCGCGCTGCTGGCGCTGATCGGTCTGTTTATCATGGCGGTTTTATACACCTACCGTGTGAAGGGCGCGATTCTGTACGGCATTCTGGGAACCTGGATTCTCGGTATGCTGTGCCAGGTAACCGGCATTTACACACCGGACGTAGAGAATGGTTTCTACACCCTGTTCCCGACCCTGGGAATCACCGATTTCTCCAAACTGGGAGAGACATTTGGTAAATGCTTTACCGTTGACTTCGATGCAGTTGGAATTATCAATTTTATCGTAGTTATTTTCTCATTCCTGTTTGTAGATATTTTTGATACACTTGGTACATTAATTGGTGTAGCAACCAAGGCAGACATGCTGGATGAGGAAGGACGTCTTCCGGGTATCCGTTCGGCGCTGATGGCAGATGCGATCGCAACTTCCTTTGGTGCGGTATTAGGTACTTCCACAACGACTACCTTCGTTGAGTCTGCATCGGGTGTTGCAGTCGGAGGACGTACCGGTCTGACTGCCCTGGTATCGGCACTCCTGTTCCTGCTTTCCACCCTGTTTGCACCGATTTTTACGGCGATCCCGTCCTTTGCGACGGCTCCGGCATTAATCATGGTTGGCTTCCTGATGGTGGGAACTGTAACCGAAATTCGTTTCGATGAGGACAATATCACCGAGGCAATCCCGGCATATCTGGCAATCATCGCCATGCCGTTGTTCTACAGCATTTCCGAGGGTATTTCCATGGGAATTATCTCTTATGTGCTTTTGAATGTGGCAGCAGGAAAAGCAAAGAAGATCACTCCGCTTATGTATGTGCTGGCGGTACTCTTCGTTCTCAAATACATTTTCCTGTAACAACTTGTAATAATTTAACCCCTGAAAACTTGACGAAAACAGGTTTTCATAATAAAATAGTCTATATCAAAAAAAGTTTTTAAAATTTTTTTGATTAACGTGCAATAAAATGCGTATGCAGCGCATTAACTTATTGAACGGATGAAAATCATTCCCGCGCGGAAGAACGCGGACAGAGACGAACAAAAACAAATCAAGTTACTCGAAATTCCTTGATGCATTACACTCCGTTACGAACTGTCCAAGATTTTCTGCTGGGATCTTTTCGGTATCGGTTGACAACCAGCAACCGATATTGGGTAAAAAGCGCCGGACCTGCTTGCAGTGCCGGCGCTTTTTACTGTACAAAAAAGGGGTAATTTTTATCAGGAATATCTCATTGACATTTTGGCGGGCAGACGGTATAAAGGACAGAGGGTAACTGTTCACAGGTAGGAATTTTCTGAACGGAAAATTCCGTACGATACAGTTCTGGCAGCAGATTTTGCCGATTTGGAATGCGTAGCATCGGCAAAATCCCGTTGCTGG